>Ga0224512_10001783_pt1 | contig 20274 bp, 17 predicted proteins | sample SF_May12_sed_USG_4_FD_169103 | JGI IMG/M metagenome (GOLD analysis project Ga0224512, IMG submission 169103) | Sediment microbial communities from San Francisco Bay, California, United States - SF_May12_sed_USGS_13 | ecosystem: Environmental > Aquatic > Marine > Sediment | place: USA... | reverse complement strand
GAGATCCACGCCCGTCGAGACCTGCTGCGAGTTCTCGCCCTTCAGCAGATGCGGGGCCCCACAGGCAAACTCGACCACCTCGAGCCCGCGCTGCACCTCGCCCTGCGCGTCCGGAAGCGTCTTGCCGTGCTGGCGCGAGACGATCGCCGCGAGCTCCTCCCGCGCCTCCTCCAGGAGGCCGCGGAAGCGGAACAGGATCTGCGTGCGCCGCGTGAGCGACTTGTCCCGCCAGGCGGGAAAGGCGGCCCTGGCCGCGGCGACGGCACGATCGACCTCCGCGCTGCTCGCGAAGGGAACGCGCGCGATCTCCGTGCCCGAGGCCGGGTCGAAGACCGAACCGAAGCGGGCCGATTGGCCGTCCTGGGGCTTGCCGTTGATCCAGTGCGAGATGGTCGTGTCCATCGAGAGTTCCTCGTTGTGCATGGGGCGGTGGGGATCGGGGCGCTCGCGAGTGCTACGGGGCGTTGGCCGCCGTCTTCTCGAGGGCTTTGGAGAGAATTTCCACGCCCTCGTCGATCTCCTCGCGCGTGATGGTCAGGGGCGGCGCGATGCGGACGACGTTTCCATACAGACCGCCGCGGCCGATCAGCAGACCCGCGGTCTTGGTCTCTTCCATCAGGATTCCGGCCGCCTCGGGATACGGCGTGATTCCGCCTGGATGCACGAACTCGATGGCCTGCATCAATCCCTTGCCGCGCACTTCGCCGACGATGGCGTGTCGCGCAGCGATCGCGTCGAGCTTGCTGCGCAGATGCGCGCCCAGCTTGCGCGAATTCCCCTGCAGATCGTGCGCGAGCAGGTAGCGCAGATTGGCGAGCGCACCCGTCGTGGAGAGCGGATTGCCGCCGAATGTCGAGATGGAGCTCGCCTTCAGGCAGTCCATGATCTCCGCGCGCGCAACCACGCCGCCAATGGTGAGACCGTTTCCCAGCCCCTTCGCGAAGGTCATGATGTCGGGGACGATGCCGTGGGCCTGGTAGCCCCAGAAGTTCTCGCCCGTCCGACCCCAGCCCGTCTGCACCTCGTCGGAAATGAAGAGGATGCCGTTCTCGTCGAGCACCTTCTTCATCTCGCCGAAGAAGCCGTCGGGAGGCATGGCGAAGCCGCCGACGCCCTGGATCGGCTCGGCGATCATGCACGCCACGTCACCCGCGGTGCACACCTCGAGCACGTCGCGCAGATCGGCCACGCAGGCGGCGGTGAACTGATCGTCGGGCAGATGGCCAAAGGGGCTGCGCAGCCGGTAGCCGCCGTGCACGTAGGAGACGGCGACCGGGCTCAAGCTCGAGGGCGACCAGGCGCGGTTGCCGGTGATGGCAATCGCGGAGAAGGAGCGCCCGTGATAGCTGTTGCGGATGGCGAGCACCTGATTCGACTTCCGATATGCCGTGGCCAGCATCAACGCGGTGTCGTTGGCCTCGGTTCCCGAGTTCGTGAAGAAGACCTTGGCATTCGGGATGCCCGAGAGGCGCGCGATCTCCTCCGCGAGCGCGACCTGGGGCTCGATGAGGTAGAGCGTCGAGCTGTGCAGCATCTTGCCCGCCTGCTCGCGCACGGCGTCGACGACCTCGGGCAGGTTGTACGCCGTCATGGTCGTGAGGATGCCGCCGAAGAAATCGAGATAGCGGCGCCCGTCGCCATCCCAGACGTGACGCCCTTCGCCGCGCGCGAGCTCGATGGGCTCGGCGTAGTACAACCCGATCCAGGACGGCATGACCTTGCGGTGGCGGTCGAGCAGCGTGCCCACGGCGATTCCTCCTCGCGAAACGACGCGGGGAGAGTCTCGCCCCGTTCAAGGAGATCAACAAGTCTTTTCTTTCATATTTGCAAGTACTCGTTTTATATGGGCTAATACTTTGCTACATTCGCGATCCTCAACACCTTAACGGAGCCTCACATGAATCCGGACGTCGGTCCCCGGCTGCGCGAGGTGCGCGAGCGCAGTGGGCTCTCCCAGCGCGCCCTCGCCAAACGCAGCGGCATCAGCAACGCCACGATCTCCCTGATCGAGTCGCGCAAGCTGAATCCGTCGGTCGCGGTACTCAAACGCATCCTGGACGGCATTCCGATGGATCTCTCGGCGTTCTTCGCCGCCGAAGCGGGAGATCCGGAGCCGGTGGTGTACCGCTCCGACGAGCTGATCGAGATCGGCCGCGGCAAGATTTCCTACCGCCAGGTAGGTCGCGAGCTCGCCGGCCGCAGCGTGCAGATTCTCCACGAGCGCTACGCGCCGGGCGCGGACACGGGCAAGGTTGCCCTGCACCACAGCGGACAAGAAGGGGGCGTCGTGATCCGCGGCCGCCTCGAGCTCACCGTGGACGGCAGGCGCTACGCGCTCGGCCCCGGCGACGCCTACTACTTCGAGAGCTCGCGCCCCCACCGCTTTCGCAACTCCGGATCGGAGGAGTGCGAAATCGTGACGGCCTGCAGCCCGCCGAGCGTCTAGCGCGGCAAGACGGCTCGGCTCAGCCGCCCAGCTCGCTCTGTCTCTCCCGGTCCAGGTGCTGGATCCACTGCTGCGACGCGGTCTCGCAGGCCTCGTCGCGCCCTGCGCGCTGGAACCACTCCCGCGCGGGGCCGCGCTTGCCCTGGTTGTAGATCGTGATCCCGAGGAGCAGCTGGGAGCTGCACGCGTTGCGCAGCTCGCCCTTCTCCAGCGCGTGCTCGAAGGCGTCTTGCGCCTTCTGCCATTCCTCCTGGGTCACGTACACCTGCCCGAGACGCACGTAGAGATTGCCGTCCTCGGCGAGGCTGGCCGCGCGTTCGAGCGGCTCCAGCGCCGTCTCGTACTCGCGCGCCGCCAGCAGCGCGTTGGCGTAGAGCTCGAGCGACTTCTTGTCTTCCTCGATCTTGCCCTCTTCGAATCCCTTCTCGAGCACCTTCACCGCCCGGTACGGAAGCTCGTAGTAGAGGTAGAGCTCCGCCAGACGACGCAGCTCCTTGTCCTTGTCGAGGAGACCCTGCAGGTAGGCGAGCTGCTGGGCCGCGAGCGACTGCTGGTCCATCCCGAGCTCACCGTAGATCGCAGAGAGCTGGATCCAGTAGGACTTGTTCGGATACAGACTCACCAGCTGTTCCAGCACGGGCAGCGAGCTCTTGTAGTCCTTGCTCTCCATGTAGAGCGCGAGCAGCAGCTGCAGCCAGCGCTCCTGCGGCTTGGTCGCTATCTCGACCGCCTTCGCGGCCGGCACGAGCGCCTTCGCCTTGTACTCCGGCAGGTCGTCCTCTTCCGCCTTCTGGTAGTAGGCGATCGCCAGCGTGTAGTAGGCGTTCGAATTCGGCGCCTCGACGGCAGCGAACCACTGCTCGAGGGCAGCGATCGCGTCGTCCCAGCGCGTCAGCGCCATGTAGAGCTGCGCGATGTTGAAACGCATGTTGATCGCCGATTCCTCGGGAAGCGCGGCCTCGGCGAGACACTTCTCGAAGTAGCTCGCCGCTGCCTCGTAATCTTCGCGGCCGGCGGCGACGTAGCCCCACATCTGGAAGACGATCGCGCGCTCGTAGGCGTTCAGGCGCACCAATGTAAAGCCCTTGAGGATCTGCTCGGCCTCGTCGTACTGCTCCGCCTGGAGAAATTCCTGAACCATGGTCAGCCGCTTGCTGGTGCGCTCGTCGACGGTGTACTGCGCCGCTCCAGCCGCCACCGAGACCAACACCGCGAGCGCGAGCAGCATCCCGCAGAATCGCAATCCACCGCCGCGCAGATCCCTGACACGCTGCATCGCCGGGACCCCTGTCATGACTGGTCCATCTCGAACGTGAGCCGCACCTTCACGCCCGGTCGCTCCACCGGCTGCCCGTCCTCGATCTTCGGGTTGTATTTCCACTTGCGGATCGCGCGCAACGCGGCGCGGTTGAAGATCGTGCTCGGGTAGTAGTTGGTGACGCGCGGATTCTTGACCGTTCCCGCCGTGCTGATCGTGAACTCCACCTCCACCCAGCCTTCGAGCCCGCGCTGGCGCGCGCGCTCCGGATACTGCGGCTGCACGCGCACGAGCGGCACCACGTCGCTATCCGTGGCCGCACCGCCGACGGTGGGGCCCCCGGAGAGCTCGATCCCGCTGTCGAAGAGCGGAATGACCTCGCCCATATCCGAGTCGGGGCGCAGATTCTGCGCGAGATTCAGATCCGGCGGCGGCGGCGGCTCCTCGGGCGGCTTCTTGTCCGGAAGCTTGCGCTCCTTCTCCTCGATTTCGCTCTCGCGCTTGAGGCGGACGAAGTCGATCACGCGCCCGCGCATGCTCTCATCGAGCTCGAACTTCACGCCGATCAGCGCCTGCATCACCCAGAACAGCCCGAAGGTGACGAAGAGCGCAGCGAGGAAAGCTATGAAGTGTCGGGGGCCCATTCAGTCCGTGACTTCGGCCGCGATGGATACGTTGAAGACTCCTGCCAGACGCGCCGCGTCCATGACCTTCACCAGCAGGCCGTTCTTCGATTCCCTGTCAGCCTGGATGACGACCGCGCCCTGCGGGTTCTCCGCGTGCAGCCGCTCGATGTTCGCGCGCAGCGCGCGCGGATCGACCTGCCGCTTGTCGATCCAGATCTGGTTGTTTCCGGAGATCGCCACGAGGATGTTGCCGCGCTCCTTCTTCTCGGCCGTGGCCGCGTCGGGTCGGTTGACATCGATGCCCGACTCCTTGACGAAGGATGCCGTGACGATGAAGAAGATCAGCATGATGAACACCACGTCCAGCATGGGCGTGAGGTTGATCTCACTCTCGTCTTCTCCCCCTCGCGAACGTCGCTTGCGCATGGCGCCCTCACTCGTGATGGATGGTCAACTGGTCCGCGACCCGCTCTCCCTCGGCGCGTGCGAAGCGTTCGATCTGGATGCTCAGCATCAGGCCGGAGAGCGCCGCGACCATGCCCGCCATCGTGGGAATCGTGGCCTTCTGCACGCCCGAGGCCATCGCGCGGGCGTTGCCACTGCCCGCGATGGCCATCACGTCGAACACCTCGATCATGCCCGTGACCGTGCCGAGCAGGCCGAGCAGGGGGCACAGCGCCACCAGGGTCTTGATCATGATCAGGCCCTTGTCGAGCTTCGTCTGCACGTCGGAGACCAGCAGCCGTCGAATCTGATGGGCGTTCCACGAGCTGCGGTCCCGGCGGCCGTTCCACGTCTTCAGCGCCCGACTCGCCTCGCCCGGATGAATCCTGCGGAAGTACCAGAACCGCTCGAGGATCAGCGTCCACATCGCGAGCGTGGTGACTCCGATGTACAGCAGCACGTCTCCCCCGGTTTCGAGGAAGTCGCGAACCGCTCCTACGGCCTCCAGCACCGGCATTCTCCGCCTGCGTGGCGATCAGGCCCGCACTCTGCTCGTCGAGGATGTCGACGATCCCCTTCGTGCCGTTCGACACCAGCGCGTGGAGCAGCACCAGCGGAATCGCCACCATGAGCCCGATCATCGTCGTCACGAGCGCCTCCGCGATACCGCTGGCCATCATCTTGGGGTCGCCCGCGCCGAACAGCGTGATCGCCTGGAAGGTCTGGATCATGCCGGTGACGGTGCCGAGCAGACCGAGCAGCGGCGCCACCACTGACACCACCTTCACCAGCCAGAGGAAGCGCTCGATGCGGACCGTCTCACGCATCACCGCCTCGTCGAGCTTGAGCTCGAGGGTCTCAGCGTCCGCGTTGCGATTCTCCGCGTACACGCTGAGCACGCGGCCGAGGGGATTGCCCCTATCCGGCGTGCTCGCCTTGCGCTGCGCGGCCACCTTGCGCCCCGTGATCGTCACCACGAACCAGCGCACCACGCCGATGATCAGCGCGATGATGCCGAGCACGATGGTCACGTAGCCCACGGACTTGCCCTGCTGGATTCGCTCCCAGCGGTTCGGCGTCTGAATCAGCAGCGAGAGCAGGGAGCCGCGCGAGGGATCGACGGCCAGCGAGACGATCCCGCTCTTCGCACGCTCGAAATCCCCGACCGTGTTCACGTAGCGCGCGGGCGGCTGCTTGGTCAGATCGCGCAGCTTGCCCGCTCCAGCGGCATCGATCTCCCACAGCACGTAGCGGTCGTTCGAGACCGCGGTGAAGGGGCCCGCGCGAACCACCTCGCGGGTTTCCTCTGCGCCATCCAGGTTGAGCACGGACGCCTGGAAGCGCACCACCTTGCCCTGCTCGGTCATCTCGCGCTGCAGCTCGTACCACAGCCGCTCGAGGTCGGCGATCGCGGGCAGCGCCTTGCTCTTGCCGAGCCCTTCGAGGAACTCGACGCGATCGCCGGCGAGCTGCGCGCTCACGAGCGAGCTCTCCAGATTGCCGCGCGCATCGCCCGCCACCTGGCGCACCACCCCGAACAGCTCGCCCAGGGTTCCCATGCGCTCGGCCAGCGTATTCGTGAGCTCGGCCAGCGTGCGCTCGTTGCCCTCGAACACGCCCTCGAGCTGCTCGCTGCGATCCTCGAGCTTGCCCTTCAGTGCGCGCGCGTCCGCCAGCAGCTTCGCCTGCTCCTCCTTGGCGCGCAGGAAGCGCGCCTCGCGCTCCTTGCTCTCCTTGCTCTCGTCCTTCCACTCGGCGCGCACCAGCCCGAGCAGCTGGTCGAGGGAGGTGGCCTGCGGCTGTGCCGGCACGACCGGCGCCGCCGCCTCGGCCGAGCTCTCGCTCGTCTTGGTCGCGGCTTGCTGCGCCTGCGCGCTCCAGCCGAGCGCGGTGACCGCGATGCCGAGCGCCACGAAACCCCGAATCTTCGACTGCATCAGCCCTGACCTCCCGCCTGCGCAGCCGGCAGCGGCAGCCGGATCAGGTCGGGCGCCGCCTGCTTTCGCGCAATGCGCAGCCCTTCCTTGATCGACGACCGATAGCTGCTATCGAGCTTCACCCATTGACGCGACGCCTGGTCCCAGACTCCGGCTTCATCCGCGTCGAGCGTCTGGTAGACGAGCGCGATGCGACCGACGCGCAGGAAGTCCACCACCTTGCCTTCCTCGAGCGAGCCCCGATACGCCTCGATGGTCCGACCGTAGTCGTTCTCGATCTGGTAGGCCTCCACGATGGCGCGGTACTTCTCGGCGTTGGATACGTCCGCCCGATCCATCAGGTGGCGGAGATTCGCCACGCGCTCGCTCCGCTCCTCCTTCAGGAACGGCACGTCGAGCGAGATGAACGCGTCGACCGCGTCGATCATCTTGAGCATGAGCGGCGTCACGCCGCGCCCGACGATCTCCACGTCGTCGATTTGCTGGCGCAGAGACGCCATCTCCTCCTCCTGGGAGGAGATGAGCAGCTCGAGCTGGTGGTTGTACACGCGCAGCGCGTCGATCTGCTTGAGCGTGATCCGATAGTCCGTGAGCATCTTCTCCGTCTCGTCGCTCAACGAATCGACGCGGCGCTGCGATTCCAGCCCCTCCGCGTTGGCTTTCGTCCGCACGTCCACCGCCTGGGCGAGTGTCTGTGCGGGCGCGGTCGCGCTCGCGAGCAGCAGGGCCGCTGCGACGGGAACGCACCATCTCCGGATGGGGAGTCGTATGGGACGCATGTGGGGAATCTCCTGAAGGCTTCGGGCGCGCAAGTTAGCGGGGCTGTCCCCTTCGGCAAGGTCCTTGGCGTCGGCGGGGCTCCCAAGCAAGAACCGAGCCCCGGCGCAGAGGATGTCCGGGAGGTGATGCAGATGCCCAACACGGGCGAATCAGGTGAGTAATCCACGCGCGCGAGACACGACGTGTCGTGCCTGCGCACGCAATCTTGGTACGCTCGATCGCCGGCTCGGATCGGCACCCCATAGCATGACGCCATCCCCGGGGGATTCACGAAAATTTCCACGCTCGTCGCTCGCGCACGCCTCACGAAGGGCGCGTTCCTGGTCGGGAACGCGCTGCTGCTCGCATTCGCCTACAGAAGCCTGCTGACCGCGCAGAGCGCGCGGGGCGATCTGCACCAGCAGTTCGAGCGCTGGATGTTTCTGCCCGGTGCCGGCAGCGGCCTCGTCGTGGTGGCGCTCGCGGCCTGGGTGGTGTTCCGGCGTTGGCCCCAGCTGCGCGCGGTGCCCTTTCGAGCGGGCTCTCCCGTGCTCATCGCACTCAGCTTCGGCGCCGCCTCGGCATTGCTCGCTTGGGCGATCTACTCGCGCGCCTCGGATCTCCTGGCGCCGTCCCTCGCGCTGGCGGGCGTCGGACTCGCGACCCTGCGCGGCGGCGCGGCGGCGCGGCGCGTCCTCGCCCTTCCGCTGCTGATGCTGCTGTTCGTGCTGACGCTTCCCCCGCCGCTGTACAACGCGGTCATCTGGAAGCTCCAGCTGTGGACCTCCAGCTACTCCGCCTGGCTGCTCGAAGCGATCGGAATCGAGGCCACGGTCTCCGCCGACCTGATCTTCCGGGATCGCCACCTGCTCAACGTGATCGAGGGCTGCAGCGGCATGCGCAGCATCGAGATCTTGATGCTGCTCTCGCTGCTCATGAAAGAGCTCTTCGGGCTGCGCAAGCTCGAGACCCTCGCGCTGTTCCTGCTGGCGCCGTTCGTCGCATTCGCTCTGAATGGCGTGCGCATCGCGGTGATTGCGCTGATGCCGAACCCCGACGAGGCACTGGAGCACACGGGCCAGGGCATCGCCACGCTGATCGGGGGATGCGTGGTGCTCTTCGGCATCGTGCTCGCGATGGAACGGCTGCGCGGGACATCCGGGGCGCCGCTCCCCGCCGCGCCCGGCGCGCCGCTCGCGCCAGGGCCGGCGTCCGCCACGCGCCACCAGCGTCTGTGGAGCACGGCGCTGATCGCGAGTCTCGCAATCCTTTCGCTGCTGATCCAGCCCCCGCCACCCGCCGGCCGCGCCAAGGTCGGCATTCAGGAATTGTTCCCGACCGAGGTCGGGAGAGCGACTTCGACCGAGCTCGACGTGCCCTGGCGCTTCCTCGGACAGGCGATGTTTCGCGAATCGCTGAACCGCCGCTACGAGCGCCCCAACGCGCCGAAGGGCACCGAGGTGGAGCTCTTCATCGGGATCGGGGCGCGCGACGACACGAGCTTCAGCTCGCTGTCGACCAAGACCATCATGCCGGGTCCGGGCTGGGTGGAAGAGGATTGGAGTCGCGTGCCGTCCAGCTACGGCGACGCGAAGCTCGACGTGGTCGTGATCCGCGCGGGCACCGCCCGCCGGCTGGTCCATCGCTTTACGGCGGGCGAGCTGGGGCTCGGCGAGGAGACTCTGCGAGCGATCTTCGCGCTGGATGCCACGCCCTTTCGCAGCGCCCCGGATGAGGTGGTCGTGCGGCTGAGCACGCCGCTGCGCAACGGCAGCACCGCCGAGCGCAGGATGGCGAGCGCGCGGCTCACGTCCTTCACCCAGGCCCTCGACGCGCCCCTGCGCCAGCTGCTGAGCAACCCGCCCGGGGGTCGGCGCGGGACGGGCCCATCCAGCGCGGAGACCGATTCCGACCCCCAGACCGCGGAGCCCGAGGCAGCGGCTCGGCAATTCTGATAAGGTCGAAGATCGGATCCGGACCCACGATTGCGAGAGACCAAAGCCAATGCGTGAGCAGACGAAAACCCGACCGAAGACCGGGAGACGCTGGCCCCTCGTCGCGGCCGTCGCAGCCGCGCTGCTGCTGGCATCGCCGCTGCACGCGGAGCCCATCTGGCAGCGGGTCGTGGCGTACACCCTCGACGGGGTGTTCGTGCGTCCGCTGACCGTGGTGCAGATCGCCGTCGGCGCGGTGTTCTTCATTCCGGCCGCAGCGCTGTCCTATCCCGGTCCGGTGATCCGATCCGGGTCGTGGAACGAAGGCAAGACAACGGTCGACGAAGCCTGGGATGTCTTCGTGATCGAGCCTGTCGAGCGCGCTTTCGGCCGGCCGTTCGGATCCTTCTGACCGAGCTTCCGCAGCCGCACGCCCGGCGACCGGCGCGCGTGCTGCCACACGGCCGTCGCAAGCATCGACTCGGAACGCACGGCAGCAGCGCGGCCAGCCGGCCGGACTCTTCAGGAGGAACTCCGTTGCGCACGCGAAGCAGCGCCCTCTTGCAAGCCGCGCTCCTGGGGGCCGCGCTCGGCGTGCTCGGCCTCGGCTGCGCGCCGTCGCCCCGCAGCATCGAGTACGCCGCGAAGGGCGATCTCCCGGTCACGGCGGACGGACTGCATCGCATCCGCTCGACGCGCTTGAACGCCGTCTATCTGCGCCCCGGATCGAGCTTCGCCGGCTACGACCGGATCCTGTTCGATCCGGTCACGGTTTCGTACAAGCGCCCGCCACGCAAGCCGACCGCGGCGAACCGCGACCGCGGAAACTTCGCGCTGCCGCCCGCCGACATGGAGCGCATGAAGCAGCTGTTCCAGCAGGCCTTCGAAGCGGAGATCTCGAAGAGCGAAGTGTTCGCCCTTGCCGACGCGCCGGGTCCGAACGTGCTGCGCATCGCCGGCCACATCGTCGATCTCGTCGTCGACGCACCTCCGCAGCGGGGCAGCGAACGGAGCTTCGTGCTCAAGGCGGGCGAGATGACGCTCGTCCTGGACGTGCGCGACTCGGAGACCGGCGAGCCGCTCGCGCGCGTCGCGGACCGCCGCGCCGTGCAGCCGGCCTCGGGAGGGCCGGGCTCGCTCTACTACAGCACGGCTCCGCGGACGTGGGGCGAGGTCGAGCGCCGCTTCCGTCTCTGGGCTGCGATCCTGCGCGAGGGCCTCGACACGCTCAAGGATCTGCCCGACGTGCCCCAGCCCTGAGCCCGCGGGCGCGCGCCGTGCCCCACGCGGACCTCGCGGTGCGGCGCCCCACGATGCGAGGCGCCGCGTGAGTCCGAGAAGACAGCCGCGATGCCGTGCACGCCCGGGCCGAGTGCCCCGCCTCGCCGCCGGGCTCGCGTGGCTGTTCGCCGCGGGGGCGGCGGCCGAATCGCCGGCCGCGAGCCCCGCGCCCGGCGCGATCGAAACCGTCGTCGTGACGGCCAGCCACGACCCGCTGCCGCTGGAGTCGACACCCGGTAGTGTCGACATCATCTCTGCCGACGCGCTCGAGCGCGCCCGCTACGACGGCTTGCTCGAAGCGCTGCGACACCGCCCGGGCCTGCACGCCGATCAGCCAGCAGGCCGCGGCAGCCGCGGCTCCGTCTACGTGCGCGGCCTCGATCCGAACCACAGCGTGGTGCTGCTCGATGGCATCGCGCTCAACGACCCGACCAATGCGCGGGGCGGATCCTTCGACTTCTCCAGCCTGGACGATCTCGACGCGCTCGAGCGCGTCGAGATCGTGCGCGGCCCCGTCTCCGCGGTGCAGGGCTCCGACGCCCTGGCCGGCGCCATCCAGATGATCTCCCGCAGCGGCAAGGGCCCCGACCGCGCGCGCCTGGGCATGGCGGGCGGGCGCTACGGCTACTTCCGCGGCTTCGCGGGCGCGAGCGGAGAGCGGGGACCGTTCGACGCCGCCGTCGCGGGCTCCTACGTGGACGAGGGGCAGCCCGCGGACACCGGCGACTACCGCGGCGGAACCCTGCTGGCCGCGCTCGGCCTCGACCTGCCGCGCCGGGCGCGTCTGCGGGGCACGCTGCTGTACCGCGACGATCGCTCGGCCGCCTATCCGGAATTCAGCGGCGGCCCCGACCTGGCCGTGATCCGCGCCTTCGAGCGGCGTGCGGCGCGCGACGTGGCGGGCGGCCTGACATTCACGCAGCAGCCGATCGACTGGCTCGACACCACGCTCACGGGCTCGCTGGTTCGGCGCCGCGAAGACCGCAGCTCTCCGGGCATCGCGCCCGATCCCGCCGACCCGTTCGACCCGGGCATCCCGGCGGAGCCCGACTCGCGGGACTGGCTGCGGCGCGGTGCACTCGCGCTGCGCGGCACCGCGCGGGCGCCGCGCGGGATCGCGCTCAGCGCGGGCGGCGATGCGCGCTGGGAAACCGGGGAGTCGCGCGGTGCGCTGCTCCCGCCCCTCGGTGCGGGCCGCACGGATTTCACCCTGCAGCGGCGCATCGCGGGCACATTCGTCGAAGCGCGCTGGCGCTGCGCGTGCGGCGTGCTGCTTCTCGCCGGGGCGCGCGGCGATTTTCCCGAGGGCGAAGGCCCCGAGCTCACGCCGCGCGTGGCGGGCAGCGCCGACCTGCCGGGCCTGCCGCTGCGCGTTCACGCGAGCTGGGGCGAGGGGTTCAAGCTGCCGAGCTTCTACGCGCTCGGCAATCCCCTCGTCGGCAACGCCGCACTCACAGCCGAGCGCAGCCGCGGCTGGGACACCGGGCTGCACGCCGCGAGCGCGAGCGGACGCCTGGCGGCGAGCGCCACCTACTTCGATCTGCGCGTGCGCAATCTCATCGACTTCGACGTGACCAGCTTCCGGCTCGAGAACCTCGGCGAAGTGCGCTCGCGGGGGCTCGAGCTCGAGCTGGAAGCCGCGCTGTTCGAGGCCCTCGCGCTGCGCGGCCACACCACCTACGCCGACACCGTCGACGTGGAGACGGGGCAACGCCTGCGCAATCGACCCCGCTGGCGCGGCGGCTTCGCGCTCGACTGGGAACCCGTGCACAGCATCGCGCTGCACCTCGAAGCGCTCTTCGTGGGGCGCGTGCTCGACGCCTCGGTGCCGACGGGCCGCGGCACGGTCGTCGCGCTCGATGCCTACGCGCGCGTCGATCTGGCGCTGCGCTGGTCGCCCCGCGCATGGCTCTCGCTGGATCTCGCCGTGGACAATCTCCTCGATGCCGAGTACGAGGAGGCGATCGGCTTTCCCGCGACCGGCATCCGCCCGCGCGCGGGCTTCACGCTGCGCCTGTGACGATGCAAGTCGTCGGCCGCGCGCAGCAGCACGGCGCGCTATTCTGGTCGCGCTCGTCATCCGCCCCCCGCGCGGAGCCCCGTGGACGTCAGCGTCGCCATCTGCACCTGGAACCGCGCCCGGCTGCTCGACCGCACGCTCGCCGAGCTGCGCGCACTGCGCGTGCCGGAAGGACTCGCGTGGGAGGTGCTCGTAGTCGACAACGCGTCGAGCGACGACACCGCCGCGATCGCGGCGCGCCACGCCGGCGCACTGCCCCTGCGCGCCGTGCGCGAGGCACAGCGCGGGCTGTCCCACGCGCGCAACCGCGCCATCCGCGAGGCGCGCGGCGCGCTGCTCGCGTGGACCGACGACGACGTGCTCGTGGCGCACGACTGGCTCGCGGCCTACACGCGGGCGGCACACGAGCTGCCGGACGCCGCCTTCTTCGGCGGCCCGATCCTGCCCGAGTTCGAAGCGAGCCCGCCGGCCTGGATCGAGGCGGCGCTGCCCGTCATCGGCTCGGCCTTCGCGCTGTGTGATTGGCGCGACGAACGCGCAGCGCTCGATGCAGGCCACCTGCCCTTCGGCGCCAATTTCGCCGTGCGCAGCGCCGTGCAACGCCGCTACCTCTTCGATCCCGAGCTGGGTCGTCGCGGCGGCGAGCTGCTATCGGGAGACGAGAACGAGGTGTTCCGGCGCATGTTGGCCGACGGCCACGCGGGCTGGTGGCTTCCGGAAGCGCGCGTGCGGCACCTCGTGACGCGCGATCGCATGACGCTCGAATACCTGCGCCGCTATTACCGCGGTATCGGCCGCAGCCATGTGCGCGCGCGCGGCCCGGCACCGGGACCCCGCTACGCGCGCATGCTCGAGTCGGCGGCGAAAGCGTGCCTCAAGGCCATGCGCTCCCGACTGCGGCGCCGTCTCGGCGTCTCGCCCGCCTGGCTCGAGGATCTGCGCGACGCGAACATCCACTGGGGACGTTTCGAAGCCCTGCGCGACGCGGAGCGGCGCGCCGCGAGCAGCGGCGATCGCGCGCGCGAAGCCGGAAGGCGCTGAGCCCTCGCCGCCGTGGGTCCATTGCGAGATCACCCGCGGGGCATTTGATTCACCGCTGGAAACTTCTTTCCGTCCCGGTGGAAGTTGCGTGCCTTCTTCCTGCCCAAACCGCGTCTCCCCATTTTTTATAACTCTTTTGTTTCTAGGTAGTTACAGATATCCGACTGAAATTTTCCAACTGGAACGGATCTTGCTCAGGTAGAGTGCGCTGTCGCCTCGTGTCTGTGGGAAGCGCGAGGTCGGGTTCTGGGGCTGCGGCTCCGGACCCGTACTACCAGGTCTTACTGGGAAGGGGAATTCGATGCGGATGCGGACTCTTCTCTGTGCTGTGGGCTCGGTGTTAGCCGCCCTCGTCGCCGTGCCGGGCGCTTCAGTCGCAGCCACGATGCTGCAGCTGAGCGACTTCAGCAGCGATACGACGCCGGCGAGCGACCTCACGGCGCTGCTCGTGCTCGATGTGTCGGGGAGCACCCTGACCGTCAATCTGACCAATCAGACGAGCCCGGGCTACAACATCAACCAGCTCTTCTTCAGCGCCTCCGCCGACGTGACGAGCATCATGCTGACGGGAGCGTCGGGGAGCCAGGACGGCAACAACCTGGCCGCATGGACCCTCTACAGCAGCGGGAACGCCACGAAGTCGGATGGCTTCGGCAAGTTCGACTTCGCGCTCAAGGACGGCGTGAACGGCGACGCGAGCACCGTCAAGCCGGGCGAGGTACAGAGCTTCACGCTGTCGATCGTGTGCGCGATGGGCGCCACCTGCGACGCCTCGGACTTCGGCCTGGAGCTGAGCACCGGCGCGGGCGGCAACGGCAAGCAGGTGTACGCCGCGGCCAAGTTCGTGTCGGGCCCGATGGGTGACAGTGCCTTTGGCGGCACGATCACCATCGTTCCCGAGCCGGGCACCGCCCTGCTGCTGGGGCTCGGCATCACGGCGCTCGCGCTGCGACGCCGACGGATCGAAAACTGAGGAGAGCGAAGAACCCACCCTGCGCGCAGCTGTTGGGCTGAGCGCAAGGGAGTTCGAGCACGCCCCGGTCCGCACGCATCGCGGATCGGGGCGTGGCGTTTGCAGCGGCGCACAGCGCGGAATGTCCTCGAGCGCGGCTCCGCTAGACCGCGACCAGGCTGCGCGGCAGCTCCGAGAGCACCTCGATGCCGTCGGGCGTGACGAGCAGCGTCTCGATATAGGCGGCGCCGTTTCCGCCCGACCAGCCCGCCCGCACGTCGAACTGATTCTCGAAGTTCACGACGACGCCGGGCTCGAGGCTCCGATCCGGAGCTCCGTGGAGCGGGGCCAGCCAGTGCCGCCCACACCAGTCCGGGGGCGTGGCGATGCCGAGCGCGTAGCCGCCGATCCACCACACGTGCGGCCTCAGGCCCGCCGCGTCGACGTAGGCATCGGCCACCTCCTGGAGCCGGCTCAGGGGCTCGCCGAGACGCACGGCCGCTCGAATCGCGTCGACGCAGCCCGCGGCGCGCTCCATCAGCTCGCTCCAGCGCGGATCCGCCGGGCCCAGCGAGAAGGTCCGATTCAGGTTGACGTGGTAGCGGTGAACGCACGCGCAGAAATCGATGAAGACGAGCTCCCCGGCCCGCACCTCCCGTTCGGTCGCCGGGCCGTGGTGCGTGCCCGAGCGCGGACCCGAGCCGATCATGTTGCGGATGGCGGGGGCGCCCCCGCCCGCGCGCAGCATCCGCTCCATGAGGATCGCGTCGAGCTCCGACTCGCGGATGCCGGGGCGGAGCGCGTCGCGGGCCGCGGCCATGGCCTCGTCCGCGATCCGCGCCGCGCGCCGCATGTGCGCGATCTCGCGCGGCGTCTTGACCAGGCGGATCTCCTCGAGGAAGTGCGATCCGTCGCACACCTCGGCTCCCGTCCCGCGCAGCCCCTGCGCGAGCCGCTCCATCAGTGTGGCGTGCGGTGCGTAGCCCCAGCGCTCCAGCGCGATGCGCCCCCGGCCCAGCCCGCGCGCGGCGCACGCCTCGACCAGCGTGCGCACGGCCTCCCGCTCGTCGTCTTCGTTCTCGAACCACACCACCTCGCGGATCTCCGGCGTGGTGGCGATCAGCGTGGCGTGGCTCCTGCCGTCGAAGAAGAGCGTCTCCTCCGCGTCTGCGCGCACGAGCACGCCGGTGAGGCAGCGCAGGTGGTGCCACACCATGTCGTAGCCGGTCAGGTAGATGAGATGCGCGGGTGTGGTCACGTAGAGCGCGTCGCAGCCCGCGCCCGCCAGCGCCCGGCGCAGCGCGCGCCGGCGCTCCGCGTACTCCTGCGGCGGAAAGGCCTGCGGCCAGTCGATCGGCGCGCCGAGGTCCACGGCGGCTAGCGCTCGGCGCTGTCCGCGCTCGACGCGATCTCGACGCGCTGGCCGTCGCGCTCGGGCGCGCTGCCCACCACGACCTGCTCGCCGCCGCGCAGCCCGCCGCGCAGCACGACGCGCTCGCGCAGGGTGTCGGCCACCTCGACGCTCGCGCGGCGCGCGCGTCCGTCCTCGACGACCCACACGAACGAGCGCCCGTCGGCATCCCGGCGCAGCGCAGCGCGCGGCACGACCGCGCTCGGCAGCGCGTCTGCTCCGGCAGATCGATCCGCGTGCAGCTCGGTCAGGAACGTGACGCGCACGCTCATGTCCGGAAGCAGCCGCGCGTCGGGCGCGAGCACGCGCACCGCCACCTTGCGCGTGCCCTTCTGGCGATCGATCTGGGGCGCGAGCTTCACGACGCGCGCCGCATAGTGCGCGTCTGGAAAGGCGTCCGGGATCACCTCCGCCGCCTGATCCAGCGCGACGCGCGGCAGATCGGCCTCGTTCACGTCGAGCTCCGCGCGAATCTCGTCGAGGTTGGCCAAGCGCAGCAGATCTCCCGAGCCGGAGAAGCCGCCGGGTACTGCCACCTCTCCGGGCTGCTTGAAGATCTCGAGCACCACGCCGTCGGTGGGCGCGCGGATCACCGTGTCCTGGAAATCGATGCGCGCGCGTTCCAGCGAGGCGTCGAGCTCCTCGACGCTCGCGCGCGCCACGCGCGCCTCGCTCTCCTTGCGGTCGAGCGCGTCGCGCGATGCCACGCCGTCCGCGAAGAGCTGCTTTGCGCGGCGCAGCTCACTCTCGGCGAGGCTCGCGCGCGCGCGCGACGACGCGAGCGCGGCCGTGAGCTGATCCACCACGGCGCCGTAGGGGCCCGCGTCGAGCTGTACCAACGGGTCACCGCGGGAGACGCGGTCGCCCTCCTCGACGAGATAGCGCTCGATGCGCCCCGAGATGCGCGAGCCGATGGCGATGAAGGGCTGCGCCGGCACCAGATAGCCGGATCCGGAGAGCACCGGGATCGGCCTGCGCGCGGCCTCCGCGAAGGGCTCCGCGCGGACCACCTCCACGACGAGGGTGCCTGCGGCCAGCAGGCGCCACAGCGCGACGCCCGCCAGAACCAGCACCACGCCGAGCAGTGCCCAGCGCAGCGGACGCCCGCCCCAGCGGCGCGTGCCGGGCGCGCGATCCCCCCCCGCATCCCGCGGCAGGCGGAGCGCCGCCAGATCCTCGCGCAGCGGCCGGACGGAGGCGCCCTCCGCGTCGCTTCCGTGCACCTCCGAGCCCTCCCGCTGTCTGTCGACCGCCTCGCTCATGCCCCGATCCTGCGCAGCGCGTCGATCGGCCGCAGCCCGGCCGCCCGCCAGGCCGGCCCGATGCCCCCGCAGGCGCCGATGGCGAGCGCCATGCCCAGCGCCACGAGCAGATCCGAGGCCGTCACGTGCAGCTCCACCACATTGTTGGTGAAGGTAGCGGCTCCGAAGGCAACGCCGCCGAGCCAGCTGCGCAGCAGCGCCGCGAGCGCGAGCGAGGCGAGCGCGCCCAGGACGAATCCCAAGCCACCGAGCAGCAGCGCCTCTACTTCGAAGCTGCGCAGGATATCGCGCCTCGAGAAGCCGAGGGCGCGCAATGTGCCGATCTCGCGGGTGCGGGACGCGACCGACGCATAGAGCGTATTCGCGGCGCCGAAGCCGGCTCCCAGGCCCGCGAGCACCGCGATCCCCACCACCAGGATGTAGAGCGCGTCCGCGGATTCCGCCTGCTCCGCGTAGTAGAGCGTCTCGCGCTTGGCCTCGAGGGCGTAGCGCGGGTCGGACCCGATGCGCTCCACGAGCTGCGCGAGGCCTGCCTCGGAGCTCGCGCGCAGCCGCACGCCCGAGTAGGGCATGGACCTGCGCGCATCCCGCGCCACCTCGCGCACATCCGCCCAGATCTCGCTCTCGAAGGACGAGCCGTCTGCCGCGAGCACGCCCACGACCACCCAGGTGCCGCGTCCGAAGCGCAGTGTGCCGCCCAGCCGCGCGCCCTCGTAACGACCCAGCAGCGCGCGGCCGATCACCACCTCGCCCAGGCTCGGCTCGAACATGCGCCCTGCCTCGATGCGCACACCGCGCTGCACCGACAGCGCGACCGATTCCACGCCGCGCACCAGCACGTTCTCGCGGCCTCCATCGATCTTGTAGAGAAAGGGCTGGATCACGAGCTGCGCCGAGGCCAATGGCGTGCCTTCGGCGTCGCGCCCCACGCCGTCCAGGAAGCGGAGCCACTGGTAGGCCTCGCGCGAGATCTGGCTGGCGCCGTCGTTGTCGGATCCCTTGCGCAGCACCACCAGGTTGCGCGGATCGCCGCTCCCCACCAGCGTGTGCTTGAGGCTCGAGATCAGGCCGAGCAGCAGGGTGCAGGCGACCACCACCAACGCCACGACCCCCGCCGTCAGCAGCGTGCGCCCCGGCCGCGCGGCGATGTTGCGCAGCGAGTAGGCGAGCGGTAGCGCCACGGGATCAGAAGACCTCGCGCAGTGCGTCGGCCACGGATCTGCGCGCCGCGCCCCAGGCCGGCACCACGCCGGCGACCACGCCCACGCCGACCGCCAGCGCCAGGCCCTGCAGCACCACGCCCGCATCGACGCGGAAGCCGCCGAGCGGGCCCAGCTGCGGCACGCGCCCCGCGGTTTCCTGCAGCACGGTCGAAACCGAGAACGCGAGCGCCACCCCGGCGAAGCCCGCCAGCACCGCCAGCACCAGGGTCTCGGCGAGCAGCAGCGCGAACAGACGCGCCCGGCCAAAGCCCAGGGCCTTGAGCAGCGCGATCTCCGCCGCGCGCTCCCGGATGGACAGCGACGCGGTGTTCGCCGCGATGAAGACGATGCAGACCGCCACCAACAGCGTGACGGCGAGCAGGACATCGAGCAGACCTTCCAGCGAGCCCAGGAAGCTCGCGTAGAAATTCTTCTCGGTCTGCGCCGTGGTGGGACTGTCGGTGCGCCGCGTCAGATCGTCGATCGCCTCGAGCACGGGGCGCACGTCCGCCGGCGTCGCGGCGCGCACCCAGATGAGACCGGCCGTGCCGAGCCCCCCCCGCCCCTGGGCCTGCATCGCCTGATCCAGATACTCACGCTGCACCCAGACGACCGGATTTCCCTCGCGCGGAATCTCTCCCACGATGCGCAGGTCGAGCGCCACGTTCCACACGTTGCTGCGCAGCGTGATGCGCTGCCCGATCTTCCAGCCGTATTGCTCGAGCGTGGCGCTTCCGACCAGCGTCCCGTCGCGATAGCGGCGAAAGTCATTCAGCGCGTTCTCGGCAATCGCGTAATCGGGATACACGCCGCCCACCCGATCGGCCTCCACCGCGAAGCTTGGAAACGAGATGCGCCCCGCCTCCTCGAACGAGCCCCCGAACCACACCACGGCCATCGCATCGGCGACGCCCGGCAGCCCGCGGATGCGTCGCGCCAGCGAATAGGGCAACGAGTAGACCAGGCCCGCCTGGTTCACGACCGAGAGGCGCGTGTTGCTGGCGGCGCGGGCCAGCAGGCGATCCAGGCCCGCGGGCATCGTCAACAGCAGGCACACCAACAGGGTTGCGAGCGCCACCGCGCCGGCGGTCAGCGCGGTGCGCAGCCGATTGCGGCCGAGATTCGCGCGCACCAGATCGAACGCGGTCACGCGCCCTCCCGCGTCGGAGTCGGGTCCGCGCCGCGCGGCTGCGTGGGAACGCGAATGCCGAGCGCCGATTCGAGCGCGCGCCCCGCCCGTGCCGCCTCTTCTCCGTGCAGCAGGCGCCCCTTGTCGATGTGGAAGACCTGATCCACGAAGCGCATGGCGCGCGGGTCGTGGGTGACCATGACGACGGTCTTGCCCATCTCCTGGCGCAGCGAGCGCAGCAGCGAGAGCACGACCTCGGCGCCCCCCGCGTCGAGATCCCCCGTAGGCTCGTCGGCCACGATCAGATCGGGATCGGTCACGAGTGCGCGCGCCACGGCAACGCGCTGCTGCTCGCCCCCCGAGAGCGCGCCCGGCTTGTGCTCCATGCGATCCTCGAGGCCGGCGATGCGCAGCGCCAGCTCGGCGCGCTCGCGCCGCTCGCCGCGCGAGAGCCGGAACAGGAGCAGCGGCAGCTCCACGTTCTCGCGCGCCGACAGCACCGGCATGAGGTTGAAGAACTGGAACACCAGGCCGACGTGGCGCGCGCGCCAGCGCACGAGCGCGTCCTCCGA
>Ga0224512_10001782_pt1 | contig 20281 bp, 18 predicted proteins | sample SF_May12_sed_USG_4_FD_169103 | JGI IMG/M metagenome (GOLD analysis project Ga0224512, IMG submission 169103) | Sediment microbial communities from San Francisco Bay, California, United States - SF_May12_sed_USGS_13 | ecosystem: Environmental > Aquatic > Marine > Sediment | place: USA... | reverse complement strand
ACATTGGGTTCGCATCTCTAAATGCAATAAAACAACTGGATGGAAAAATTGTTTGGTGAACTTTTACAACATAATCAATATATAGGAAGGGGGAGCTTATGAGTGTATACGAGAAAATCGCGAGTGCGATGAGAAACCGAAACATCGACGAATATGTCAGCTTGCTTCATGATGATTTTAAGTTCATTAGTCATCAAGATGGTTCCACTAAGGATAAGCAGGCATTTGCCGATATGGTCGGAGGCCTTATGTCAAATGATTCACTTGCGATTCAAAACCAACGTTGTATTTATGAAAATGACGATATCGTCGTATCTCATTCGGTAATGGACTTCCCGGACGGGACCAGGGAAGCCGTCATGGTCGTCCATAAATTGAAGAACGGCAAGATTATCGAATCTGAGACAGGAGCGACGCCGATATCTAATTGATAAACTTTGTAATAAATCGTGGGCTTTCCCTCACCGATTTACATCTTCTTGCTAGCCTACCGATTTAAAGCCCCGCCACCGAGCCGGGGTTTTTATTTCTATCGAGGGTCCGAAACTGGCCAAAATACGAAGCTCCTGGTTCGCGACTGAGGCCCCGCTATCGGGAAAGCAGGCCCCTGAATCTTTTAAATCAACAGCCGAGAACGATCCACTACAGTCATTTGCAATTCGTGATAATCTGGGACCTATGACAACCAGTCAAACCATAGCCCCTTTCGCCGCAGCAGTTTATAAACCGGACACTGGCGACAGGATGGCACTTTTAAAATTCGTTGAGAAACAAAAGTTGCTGAACACACGTGTCGGAGGGGTTCTCCAGGAAGCGTTTTTCAATTCAGAAGGTGAAATAGTAGGCCTTAATGCCGTAGATGTTGCAACTAACCGCCGCATCCCTATAACGCGCCCAGTTAAGAGCGACGATGAGTGCGGCCTGGATGTTTCGGCCCTTGCAGAGACAGCCGATATTATTCGTAACGCTATCAGGGAGCGTCTGGACCTGGTGGTGGTGGAGAAATTTGGCGAGTTAGAGCAAAGCGGTAAAGGTTTGATCGATGAGATACTCCAAACCATTGTCGAGGGTATACCTCTACTGATCTCAGTTCCCGAGGCGGCACTGCCTGTCTGGCAAGAGCGCAGTGGCGAGCTTGGGAGTGTCCTTTCTTTCAGTGAGGAAGCCTTCCAGCAATGGTGGCAAAGCGTAGAGTAGAATAGCCGTCAATGGGTCAAATATTGACTTGATGAACACATCAATAGTACACGATTGCGAACAGGGTCAGGCCTAGTTGTTAGACTACCTATTTAAACTATTACCCCTTTATTCAAATGTCCGTTACTGGAAGCTGGGCGCCTATTTCTGTTTTTTTAAGGTCTGCTTTGCAGAATCGGATAGCTCAAACGGCGATAATAATATTCTGCCTGTAGAATGGGGCATTGATAAACGAAAGTGGGGCGACTGATATGGTAAAGCTACCACCGCTACTAGGCCGAATCCTTTGCTGGCTGGGGTTTCATGATTATCGTGTGGTTAACGTAACGTTTGAATTTGGTACTGATGCCGTTGAAAAGGATGAATGTAGGCGATGTGGTGCGACCAGGACTCGCATAGCATGATCGGGCTAAAAATCGAATACCCCGGCCCTTAGACTAAATAACCACTTTTTACCGCAAGGTGTTGGCGCAAAATTAAGAGAGACCTGGCGAGGACGCCGAAAATAGTTTTAATTTTCAGCTTCGGCCAAGTCTCATAAGAGCTAATGCTCTTGCGTTAACTTATAGACTTAAGATTCCAGGAAGTATATAAAAATCTTTGCTAACTACTCCTGAACTAGATCCATATCAACTTTCATCCACTTTCTTTTTCTACGTTTGGACAACCAGATAATCAACGCGTATATTAATCGGTTGGGATACCGACTATCACTTGGATTAATCCCCTGAATTGCCGATATTCAGGCCAGCATCGCGCTGGCTTTTTTATGCCTACTGAGTGTCCGGTCCTGGCCTATTCCGTTGAAAAACTCGTTTTTTGATGATTGCGAAAAATTCTAAGCCTCTGTGACGAATTTTGTTATCTTTGATACGAGGGGATACATAAATTAACTAAACTTCGGCACAGATCTTCTCGTTGCCTCCTGGATATGGATTGAATAACATCCTTAGATAAAATCGATTTCAGCGAAAATTTGGTCTTTATTGTTTTTCGAGTTATTCAACAGGATAAACCCTGAAGAGCCATTCCTAATGACGTCACTCAGGCTCTACTCTGGGGGCAAAATATCTAATTTACTGATAACCGACTTACAGGCTGATGCTTTAGCTGCCAGTTCATTGTTGGTCATGATTGCCTACTTACGCCGTATACCAGAACTGTCTATCCGCCCACCGGTGCGAGCGTACCGCTCGATTGGCTCTTCTTCATTGCTCTTACCACCATGTAAATGGACCAGGCAAGAGCTTATATCTGCTATCAGTTACGTTAGTAGGTATACTGATCCCGGAATCGGAATTGTGCCCGAAATTCTGCCCCGGAAATGTACCCGGGTTAGATCAACGGGCCAGGAGGACCATCATGTTGACTAACTTCTATCTCGATAATGAGGATCTGCGCTTTCAGGTCGAGCAGGCCTTCGACTGGTCGGAACTGGTGGCGCTGTATGAACGTGACTTCACCGACCCCGATGGCTTCAAGACCGTCGACGAGGCGGTGGAGTTTTACCGTGACGTGCTCGAAATCGTAGGCAAGTTTGTCGCCATCGAGGTGGCCCCTGTGGCGCGTAAACTAGACGATCACCACCCCAAGCTGGTCGACGGCGAGGTGGTGGTGCCAGATGAAGCGATCAAAATCTTCGAAGGCCTTCGCGATATGGGTTTGTACGGCCTCAACCTGCCTCGCTCGCTGGGCGGCCTCAACGCGCCGTTTACCATCTACTTCGTGATCAGCGAAATACTCGGCCGAGCCGATCCCGCCCTGGTCGGCCACTACGGCTTTCACGTCGGCATTGCCAAGAGTCTGCTTGCCTATTCGCTGAAGGAAGGCTCGATCGAGCACGATGGCCCATTGCTGCTCAAAACCCGTTTCGACAAGGCCATCGCTGAGATCGCCAGCGGCGAGCAGTTTGGTTGCATGGCGATGACAGAGCCAGGCGCCGGCAGCGACCTGGGCGCTATTCTCACCAAGGGCGTACTGGACGAGAATGGCACCTGGCGACTGACCGGGCAGAAGATATTTATCACCTCGGGCCACGGTCAGCACCAGCTAGTCCTGGCCAAGACTGAGGATAGCGACCAGGGCCTCAAGAATCTGTCTCTGTTTTGGGTGCCACGAAAGATCCAGCGCGAAGGCAGGACGATCAACAACGTCAAGATCGACCGTCTGGAGGAGAAACTCGGCATCCACGCTTCGGTCACCACCTCGCTGAGCTACGACAATAGCGAGGCCGAATTGATCGGCAAGCGGGGCCAGGGTTTCGAGCTGATGCTGATGCTGATGAACAATGCTCGGCTGAGCGTGGGCTTTGAATGTATCGGCCTGATCGAGGGTGCTTATCGGCTGGCGCGTGAGTTTGCCGCGGAACGGGTATCGATGGGTCAGAGCATCGACCAACACGAGATAATCGCCGACTACCTCGAAAAGATGGAGGTCGAACTCAAGGGCCTGCGCGCGCTGAGCTTTAGGGCGGTCTACCTGATCGACCTGCACAGCCAGCTCGAGACCAGGCTGCAGCTGGCGCCGCCCACCGACCCCGACAAACTTCGGGCGCTGCGGCGAAGGATCAAGAAGATAAAATGGAAGGCCCGCGAACTGACCCCGCTGATCAAGTTTCAGGCTAGCGAGAAGGCGATCGAGCTATCGAGCCTGGCGCTGCAGATTCACGGTGGGGTCGGCTACACCACCGACTACCTGATCGAAAAGTTTGTGCGCGACGCCTACGTGACGACCATCTACGAGGGCACCAGCGAAATCCAGTCGCTAATGGCGCTGAAGGATCAACTGCAGAAGGCGCTTAAAGACCTGCCCAAATTCCTGCGCGTCTCGGCCCAGTCGCGGGTGCAAAGCCTGTCGGCGCGCGATCCTCTGCAGCGCAAACTGGCGGGTCTGCAAAGCAAGGGCTACGGTGCAATGCAGCACATCCTGGCGCACATCGCCAAGGACAAGTGGAGTTACGTCACCGACAAGAAGGTAATCGAGTGGCCCAGCGCTTTTTTCAAGGACTGGGACGCTAAGCGTGATTTTGGCTTTGGCCTTCTGCACGCCAAACGGCTGACCCGGATCCTCAGTGAGGTGGCAATTGCCAAGGTGCTGGTAAAGCAGGCCGAGCAGTTTCCTGAGCGCCGCGAGTTGGCCGAACGGTTTCTCGACCGCGCCGCCCCGGTAGTCAACTGGATGCACGACGAGATCCACCACACAGGCGACAGCGTTCTCGAGAAGTTGGCCGTCCAGCGCAGCGAGAAACAACCGCCCCAGCTCTAGGGCGAGTAGTCAACGCGGCCCACAATAAATCCAGCAACATGCGGCCGGGTGTTGCGATGCCACCGGGGAAATTAGATCGTACACGCACCGTCCCTGATGTGATTCGGAGAGTTAGATTTAGTGGGTGGGCGTAACAGCCTGCCGATCTGGGCCGGATAGCTTTAAGGTGTACCTCAGCTTTACCGAAGGTCCGGTTATGGCCGAAGACCGGGGCTTAGCCCATGCTTTTCCGCGCCTCTCCTTTTAAAATGAAATCTAGAGAATCAGACCGCTTCTAGAATTTTCTCACCCTCGATATCGGTGATGATCGCAGCGTGATCGCTTAATGCGTCGCGCCGCTGCGGTTGCGTATTGTCCTTGCCCCAGGCGTGGCGCACGGCTGCGACTGCCGGCGCGAGATGCGGGCTGCAGAAGGTATAGTCCAGACGAAAACCGTTGCTGCGATGGGAGTACCAGGTGTACTCGCGCCGATTTCCATGCTTGTGGCGATACGCATCCACCCAGCCGCGTTGCTCCATACCGACGATCCAGTCGTGTTCGCGCTGGAATCTGGGCGGTGAGAGCATTTCTTCGTCGATACCACGCTTGCCGCAATTTGTGTCGCCCATCATCAGGCCTGGCCCGGTATCCCAGGCGTCGACCAACTTCAGCACCGCGTCGAGAAACGGATACTTGAGAGTTGGCGTGGTATAGTTTGGGACATGCAACAATCCCAGCGTAACCGTCGGCAGGGTTTCGACGCTTGCCAGCAGCCAGCGTTCGGGAATTTTAGGCATCTTTGGAATAGTCAGCGGTCGCAGCGCGAACTGGCTGGCCAGCAATAGCGCGTTTTTCGCCAGCGCTGCCTGATTCACGCTGCTCAGCTGATACGCAAATCCGGCTTCGGCCAGTTCAGCCGCCAACCACTGGCTTGCTGGTGTTCCGCGAAATTCAGATAAGCCGATAACGTGGGGCTTCCATTTGAGCAGCTGCGCCAGGATTCCGGCCGCGCGCTTGCCCCCGCCCGCGCGGATGTTCCAGGAAATAATTCTGGTTGGCTTTGGCATTGATCGTATCGCATAGTGCTCGAGGTGCCATGGATTTTACCGCATAACGGCATTGAACGGGTTCTGCAGGGTATGCAAGTACACCTCTTTTGGACTGAAAGTTGTCTTGCAACGAAATAGGTATACTGTCCCCGTAACTCCCCGCCAAAGCTCCCTACGCTGGCTCGGTGTGCACGAACACCTATCGAAGTGCGACTGAGCGTCTGCATCTGGCCTATTCTGTTGAAAAACTCGAAAAAAATGGGGAAATTAAGGGGACAGTTTACTTAATTCAAACCAGTTTCCGCGATATAAGTAAACTGTCCCCGGATATCAATTGCGCGCCGCACCCTGCAGCTCGATCATAACGCCCTGGTCTACCTTGATGAGTCCGCGTTTTGGCCGATCGAGGTCGATGATGATAAAAACGATCAACGTGATGAGCAGGGACACCAGCACTATAGGGGCCACCATTCGACTGCCGCTCAATCCGGCCGAATAACCCAGTATTCCTCCGGACGATATGAAGACAAGAAACAACAAAATCAGCACGACTTCGGGGACGTGCATTTGCAGCAATGCGCTTCTTCTGCCCTGGTTATCGATTAGATCATTGAGCGATTTGGTAAACGCGCCGGTTGTAACCGGGCGCGGATCCTCGTTGGTCGCGAATACCGCCAACGACCAGAGCTGGTTTTGTATCTCGATAATCTGCCGATTGTAGTCGCTGCGCTGTGCAGATTTCGTAAGATCGATCTGGCCCATCGCGATACGCTTGTCGATATATTTCGATAACAGGTCGCTGGCCCTGTCCCGGTGATGCTCGGGAAGCAGCTGGATCCGCAAAACGGCAGTCCCGATCGCGTTAGCCTCGTCAATCAGCGCCAGGCTGCGGCTGTCGTACCTCTGCATGGACATGCTGAACGTAAAACCAAGCAACAGTGCCAGCAGGCCCAGAATGCTGGCCTGGATAGAGCCGGTAAGCGCCTTTACTTCGTTATTGGTGCGGACCTGGACGAAGCGGCCAATCCGAAAACCAGCCTCGTTGGTTACCACAATCGCGATAAACAGCAGCGCCGATATGACGAGGCTGCTATATCCATAAAGTATTTCCTGCTGGTCCATTTAGACTCCTTGCCTGTCGGGATTTTCAGCGCTTTGATCAGAATGCCGGGCGGGTGACGTTACCCATTACCTAGCATGATCGGGCAGACTATAACCACGATTAAAAGGTCACTGGGGCGACAAGATAATACCACGCTATTAATTGCCCGGCGCCTGTTTTCAGAAACGCCAAATCCGACCTTTCCTGCTCGAGTGTCGATAACGGGTCGAAACCGGGTTGGCCGAAACGCCATCAGCACCATGCCGTATGGCGCAGAATCCCTCACAATCGTGTTCCATATCGGGTAGAATCGCGCCCCTACCGGAATCCGCCATGCAAATCGAACTGTCAGCAAACGCCAGGCCCCTGAACCAGTACCCGCTTTACTGGGCGGAATGCTTTGGCACGGCCCCGTTGCTGCCGATGTCGCGCGCCGAGATGGAACAGCTCGGCTGGGACAGCTGCGACATCATCATCGTCACCGGCGACGCCTACGTCGACCACCCCAGTTTCGGCATGGCGATCGTCGGGCGGCTGCTCGAGGCGCAGGGATTTCGCGTCGGCATCATCGCGCAGCCCGACTGGCAATCCGCCGATCCGTTCAAGGTGCTGGGCAAACCAAACCTGTTCTTCGGCGTCACCGCCGGCAACATGGATTCGATGATCAACCGCTACACCGCGGACCGCAAGATTCGCAGCGACGACGCCTATTCGCCCGACGACATCGGCGGCAAACGCCCCGACCGCTGTTCGATCGTTTATTCGCAGCGCTGCCGCGAAGCCTACAACGACGTTCCGGTCATCATCGGCGGCATCGAGGCCTCGCTGCGCCGCATCGCGCATTACGATTACTGGCAGGACAAGGTGCGGCGGTCGATCCTGGCCGATGCCAAGGCCGACCTGCTGCTGTACGGCAACGCCGAGCGCGCACTGGTCGAGATCGCGCATCGATTGGCCAGCGGAGAAACCACCGATCAAATCACCGATGTCCGCGGCAGCGCGTTTTTCATCAAGGACCTGCCGGCCGACTGGACCGTCATCGACTCGACCAACGTCGACAAGCCCGGCCGCGTGGAAAAGCCGCTAAACCCATACGCGATCATCGACGAAACGGTCTGCGATGCGAGCCCCGACAACGACCGGATGCCGGGCGCCGCTATCCGCCTGGACGGCAAGCTCGCAAAGGTGCAGCAAAAACTGGCGCTGCGCCTCAAGACCGTGGTACGACTGCCATCATTCAACGATGTCAGCCGCGATCCGGTGCTTTACGCGCACGCGAGCCGCGTGCTGCACCTCGAAACCAACCCGGGCAATGCGCGCGCGCTGGTGCAAAACCAGGGCGGGCAAAAGATCTGGTTCAACCCGCCGCCGATCCCGTTGACCACCGAGGAAATGGATTACGTGTTCGGTTTCGACTACGCGCGCGTACCGCACCCCGCCTACGGCGGTGCCCGCATCCCGGCCTACGAAATGATCCGCTTTTCCATCAACATCATGCGCGGCTGTTTCGGCGGCTGCACCTTCTGCTCGATTACAGAGCACGAGGGGCGCATCATTCAGAACCGCTCGCAGGCTTCGATCCTGCGCGAGATCGAGACCATTCGCGACCGAGTGCCGGGTTTCACCGGCGTCATATCGGATCTCGGCGGGCCGACCGCGAACATGTATCGCATCGCCTGCAAATCGAAGGCCATCGAAACCGCGTGCCGCCGCCCCTCCTGCGTCTACCCGGGGATTTGCGAAAACCTGAACACCGATCACTCGGCGCTGATCGAGCTGTATCGCAACGCGCGCAACACCGATGGCATAAAGAAAGTCCTGATCAGCTCCGGCCTGCGTTACGACCTCGCGGTCGAGTCGCCGGCTTACGTCGAGGAACTGGTCAGCCATCACGTCGGCGGCTATCTCAAGATCGCGCCGGAGCATACCGAGCAGGGCCCGTTGTCGAAGATGATGAAACCGGGCATGGGCAGCTACAATCGCTTCAAGGCCCTGTTCGAAAAATACTCGCGCAAGGCCGGCAAGGAGCAGTACCTGATTCCCTACTTTATCGCGGCGCATCCGGGCACCACCGACGAGGACATGATGAATCTTGCCTTCTGGTTGAAGCAGAACGGGTTTCGCGCCGACCAGGTGCAGAATTTCTACCCGTCGCCGATGGCGACCGCGACCGCGATGTATTACAGCGGCAAGAATCCGCTCAAGCGGGTGCGCCGCGATAGCGAAACGGTCGATACCGCCAAAGGGGAGAGGCAGCGCCGGCTGCACAAGGCGTTTCTGCGCTACCACGACCCGGCAAACTGGCCGCTGCTGCGCGAGGCGCTAAAGGCGATGGGACGCGAGGACCTGATCGGAAACGGTAAACAGCAACTGGTCCCGGCGTTTCAGCCGCGCGACAAAGCCGATTACAAGAGCCCGCGGCGCAAGAACAGCAACCGGCAGAAGCGCCTGGGCAAGGGCCGGCTGCTGACGCAGCACACCGGGTTGCCGCCGCGCGAATAGCGGGCTAGATCTTCTCGATAACGAGGGTAATCTCGCCGACCTCGAAACCCCACTTGGTCATGATCGATTCGTTCAGCAGTATGCGATCGGATACCAGGTACATGCGATCGTCGATATGCAGATCGATGGTTCCGTCGCCATAGGGGATGCGCAGCACGTAGTCGAGGAAAACACCGTTGCCGGCGACCTGCATCGAGCCCTCGCCCACGACGTCGCCCGCGGTCGCGATGTAGCTTCCGCTGCCGGACGGATTCAATTTCCAGACCCGTGTCTGCCTTTCGCCGTCATCGAAAACAAACTGCTCGTCGAGTGTGCCAATACCGTCGACCCAGTAGGCGTTGATATCGGCGCTGAAATAACGGATGACCTTGCCGCCGCGATTCTTGACGATGCCATGGGCGGCGAGTTTGCCGTTGAAAAATTCCTCCGCGACCAGCCGCGGCTTGTTAGCGGCATAGTCCTCGACAGAGATCGATGAGCAGCCTGCGATGGTGACCAGGCCAAGAATGGCCAGGGTATTTCGTAATTTTTTTTTCATCGGGATCCGCCAACGCCGGATAGTAATACGGAATCAGGCTTGTCCAGGCCTTCGGTTAACGCCTGCTGTTTCACGCGACATGCGAGTTCCGGAATATCCTGGTAGCCGTAGCGAATATCGACCACTAGCCCGTTGCCGTTTTCGTCACCGATATTCGACAAACCTCGGTACCGGGTCAGGCGCCGCGGCCCGGAATCGTAGCCGAGTTCTATCGGATCCGCGACCATGCGAAAAAACCAGTTCGACAGCTCCAGCCTGAAACATTGATCCGTCGTGGTCTCGTAGCTGCAGGCGCTCGACCTGATGCGCAATTCCATCAGGCTGGAACGCGCCGCGAACGGGAACATGAAACTGCGCGTCTCGCCGGCGACCAGGCTGTCCCAGTTTTCCCTGACAAACTCGTCGAAGCCGGCATCGATAACAACTGGAACCCTGCCATCCGGTTCGGTAGAAGTGCTTTTCTTCGGTTCGGGATTTCCTTCATCGAACACCGCCATCGTGACCTTGCCCTGTTTCAGGCTGACTTCGATCTTTTCGCGGGAATACAGATTATCCTGCACGAACGACGGTGTCGTAGGACCGCTGCTGTAATCGAGGGCCTTGCGTGCGATCAAGGCACCGTCACCGCTCTGGTAAATCACTTCACGCTTGCTGCTGTCGCCGTCGACACAATGCGTTTCGCGATACAGCAACTTGTCGCTTTTCAGGTCGTAGGCTTCGCCTATGGTCTGGGCAGTTTCGTTAGCCGCGCTGGTGCCGGGCGACAACGCGGCGCTCGCCAATAACAGCGCCAGGACATTTTTCCTGTGGGTCGCAAAAGTCATGTTTTCAATCTTCCCGCATAGTAGATACCGCATGGAAACAGCACCGCCCAGCCAACTGCCATGATCGCGAGCGAGGTAATTATCGGCACGCCCAGCTGGGCCTGCGTGAGTTTGGTACCGGCCCAGTAGCTCGCCGGTCCCATCACCGCGGCGAAGATAACGGCAAGCCAGATATGTCGATTCAACCAGAACAAAGCGTGCATGAACGTGGTCGCGAACAATAGCCACAGGCACACCAGCCACAGCGGAATGCCCAGCAGGGTTGCATCGGCGTAACTGATCACTCCGATTTGCGCCATCGCTATATCCCACAGGCAGCCGATTAGCACCACGAGTCCGATAAGCTTCCATTCAATCCGGCTGCCGAGCACCAGCCAGCCGTGCAGTAGCAGCGCGACCGCGGTGAAAGCGACGGCATAGATATTGCCGCCGATCACGCAGACCAGCCAGCCGACCTGGAACAGCGCCAGATTTATCAGAATTTTTTTCATCGCAGGTTTTGCGCGCGGTCAGGAATGGCTTGCCTTGCGCCAGTCGGGTTTTGCGAACAGCATTTGCGACGTGCCGATGACGCGTTCTTCGAAGCCGCCCTGGCAATAACAAAGATAATAGTTCCACATGCGAATGAAGTAGTCGTCGAATCCGAGCGCCCTGACCTGGTCCAGTTTCGCCATGAAGCGTTCGCGCCAGATCTCGAGGGTTCTGGCGTAATCCTCGCCAATTTCCTGCATTTCGATCATCAGCATGTCGGTGTTTTTCTTGACCGACGAGATGATCGCTTCGTGGCTCGGCAACGAACCGCCAGGGAAAATATAACGCTGGATGAAATCGACCGATCTCTGCGCGTACTCGAAACGCTGGTCCGGAACCGTGATCGCCTGCAGCAGCATGAGCCCGTCGTCTTTCAACAGCGCAGCGCAGCCGCTGAAATACTGCTTGTAATACTCGTGCCCCACCGCCTCGATCATTTCGATCGAAACCAGCTTGTCGAAACGGCCCGTCAGGTTACGGTAATCTTCGAACAGCACCTCGATCTGTTGCTCCAACCCCTCGGCCTGTATGCGCTCGCGCGCCGCGTCGAACTGCTCCTTCGAAATGGTCGTGGTCGTCACCCTGCAGCCGTAGTTCTTTGCCGCGTATACGGCGAGCCCGCCCCAGCCGGTACCGATTTCGAGCAGGTGGTCGCTGGGCTGCAGGTCGAGCTTGCGGCAAATGACGTCGAGCTTGTGGAGCGCCGCCTCGTCGAGGTTGGCGTTGGGATGGGGGAAGATCGCCGACGAGTACATCATTTCCGGGTCCAGGAACAGCGCGAAGAAATCATTGCTTAGATCGTAATGGTTCGCGATATTCTGCCGCGCCTGCTTTTCGGTATTGCGCTTCAACCAGTGGAACAGCTTGTCGCCGATACGTTGCAACAACGGCTTGGCGTCGTCCATCTGGTTCAGAAAATCGATATTGATCGACATCAGGCGCACCACGTCGAGCAGGTTCGGAGTAGTCCACTTGTCGAGCATGTAGGCTTCCGCCCCGCCGATCGAACCGCCGAAAGCGATATCGCGGTAGGCGCTCGCATCCTTGATGACGATCTTGGCCTTGATTCCGGCGCGATCCTCGGGATCGCCGAAGCTGAACAGATCATCGCCATCTTCGATCAACAGGTAGCCGCGCGGCATTTGCTGCAGCCGTTTGCGCAACTGGCTCTTGGCAAAGTTGCCCAGCCAGCCGGAATTGTCGGAGGTTTTGACTACGGATGGATTTACGCTATTCATGTCTTCGTCTTCAGTCTCGTTATTGTTGGTGGATCCAGCTCGGCCCGGCCTCGATTCCCGGGATGGTCGTAAAAGGGATTACGCTTGATCCAGAGTTTCAGGGCTTGCCAGTAAATCGCCGCCGCCACCCTGGCAGTCATCCAGGGATGTTGCAGCAAAATCCCGGCAAGGCTCGCGGCGCTTATTTCGCGGCGCTTCAACGCCATCGTGGCGTCCATGTGAATTTCGTCTTCACATTCGGTCTCCAGGCTCAGGCTCAGGATCCTGGATGGATTGTTGCTGACCCACCGGTAACCCATGTCCATCGGATTGAACGGCGAGACATGCATTAGTTTCGAAAAGTTGATACGTTGCAGGCGTTTTTCCGGATCACAGCGCAACACGTAGCTGTGGCGCTCGTTCCACGGCGTGTTGGTCACCTCGACCACGATATATTGCAGGGCTTCGTGGTCGTCGAAACAGTAGTAGCAGCAAATCGGATTGATGTTGAAGCCGAAGTACCTCAGGTTTGCGAGCATGCGCACCGGCCCGTCATGCCAGTTTCCGGTTTCGTCGTGAATGCGCTCGCGTACCGCCTGTTTCAGCGGTAGCGCGGGGTCGCCGAGAAAATCGGCGCGCTTGAAGCGGGCCGGTCGCCATGCCTTGCGTGACCAGAAAGGCGACATTCCCAGCACCTCGTCGAGCTCGTCCAGGTCCAGGTACATCATGAATACCTGGTAGCTGAACTGGTGCGCGTTTGGCGTGAAGCGGCGATGGCGCAGATAGCCGCGGTAGATCGCGCTATGCATAAGCCGCTACGGATGCTACCGCCTTATCCTGCGGCGCCGATGACGCGAGGTGGTTAATCGCGTCGGCAACCTTGCGCCCGCTGACCACGCCGTCTTCGTGGAAACCGTTGCCCAGGTAGGCGCCGGCAAACCAGGTGCGATTAAGCCCGTTGAAACCCTCGATTTTCGCGGCGGCTGCCACCGACTCCAGGGAAAACACCGGGTGGCTGTATTCGAAGGTATTTATTATCTTGTTCGCCGCGATCGATTCGGTGGCATTCAGCGTAACACAGAAGTTTGTATCCGATTCTATGCCCTGCAGAATGTTCATGTTGTAGGTCAGCACAGCACGTTGCTGGTAACGTTCGCGCAGCCAGTAGTTCCAGCTCGACCAGGCGAGCCGGCGCCGCGGCAACAGGCTTTCGTCGGTGTGCAGCACCACCTCGTTCGACTGGTAGGGGATCGCCGTCAGCGCGTCGCGCTCGGCCATCGTGGCATCGACCAGCAGGCCGAGCGCCTGGTCGCTATGGCAGCCGAAAATAACCTGGTCGTATTGCACGGTAGGCCCGTTGGCCATGACCAGTTCCACCGCTCCGGGACGCCGCCGCACCGAGGATATTTTTGCGTTGACGTAAATCGAGTCGCTGAATTCACGCGTCAACGGCTCGAGGTAGCTTCTCGAGCCGCCCTTGATGACGTGCCATTGCGGCCGATCGTTTACGCTCAGCAGGCCATGGTTCTTGAAAAACCGCGTAAAGAACAGCAACGGAAAGTCGACCATGCGCGCGGTCGACGCGGACCAGATTGCGCAACCCATCGGTAACAGGTAACGATAGGTGAACTCATCGCCGTAACGGTTTGCCGACAGGTATTCACCCAGCGTCGTCGCGGCGGAAATACGGCCGCTGTCGAGATCTTTGACCGCTTCGCGGTTGAATCGCAATATGTCCAGCAGCATGCGGTGGAACGATGGCCGCAACAGGTTAGCGCGCTGCGCGAACAGGGCATTCAGGCTATTGCCGCCGTACTCGAGCCCGCTGTTGTCGCAGCGCACGCTGAAACTCATCTCGGTGGTCTGCGTTGCCACGCCGAGTTCCGTTATCAACTCGATGAATTTGGGATAAGTCCAGTCGTTGTAGACGATAAACCCGGTATCTATGGCATAGTCGCGCCCCCGGTGTCGAACATCGACCGTCGCGGTGTGCCCGCCGACCCGGGGAGCTGATTCGTATACCGTGATGTCATGCTTGTGGCGCAGGTAATAAGCCGCCGTGAGGCCGGAGATTCCGGCACCGATTATCGCTATTTTCATTTGCCGACCCCGGGGTTGGATTGAGTTTTCGCCCGCTCCGTCCTGGGGGCGACCATTTTTTGCCAGAACGCCGGCATCAGCTTCGATATGAAAAGCAGTGCCGACAGGCGCAGCGGGAAGCTGTAGCTGCGCGGCCTGGCCTCGATGTTCTTGACGATGCGCGAGGCTGCCCTGTCGACGTCCATCAGGAACGGCATCGGAAAATTATTGTTGCGCGTCAGCGGGGTATCGACGAAGCCCGGATTGACCACGGTCACGTCTATCTTCTCGCTGGCTAGATCGATCCGCAGGCTGTCGAAGAAATACTGCAGCGCCGCCTTCGACGCACCGTAAGCCTCGGATCGCGGAAACGGCGCCGCCGTTACCTGGGATGCGACGCCGACGATGTGGGGCTGGCCACCGGGACTCTTGCGCAGCATCGGCAGCGCCAGCCTGACGCAGTTCACGCTGCCGAAGAAATTGATTTCCATGACGCGGCGTATCGCCGCCCAGTCGGGATCGGGAAAATCCAGGTATTCGCAGTTACCCGCGTTCAATATTACCTGGTCCAGGTGAGAGCTTATTTCCGCCATCCTCGCGCCAGCCGTTTCGAGCGACGCTGCGTCGGTAATATCGCAGGGCAATGCGGTGATGTTCGCGTCCAGCGCCGCGAGTTCTTCGAGCGCATCTTCGCTGCGCGCCGAGGCGATCACCCGGTTGCCCCTGGCAGCCTGCGCAATCGCCAGGCTCCGGCCCAGCCCGCTGCTGGCGCCGGTGATCCAGATTACTTTGTTAGGTTTTCTGGCCATGTTATCAACTCGCCAGCCGCAGCCGAAGCCAGCGCGTGACGTTACCCAGCACCGGCAATTGTTCGTAGAGCATCGCGCCCATATCGTAGAAGTCCTCGTGGAACTCGATCTTGTCGCCGATTTTGAGGTGGCTGATGCCGCGCACGCTGATCAGACGGTTGCCGAGCTTCGGATGCTTGAAATGCATCAACCACTTGACGTACGCGGCGCCTTCGCCGACCAGCTCGTCGAGATACTCGAAACGACAGTCGGTCAGGTCGGCACACATCGACGAGAAATAATCCTCGAGCTCGACCAGCCCGCGTATTTCATGTACCGGATCCTTGAAGACGATATTCGCGGTATAAATCTCGCGTAACTGGCTCAGATCCGAATTGTGCAGCACTCTGAAATAATCCTTGAATTGCTCGATTAACAATGTGTTGGCGTTCATTTGTCGTGGTGTCTCTCGTGTTACATACGGTTATTGGGATCTTTATACGCCTTGCGACAAGTTTTGGATCAACGGGTGATCCACAATCGATCTGGCCCCGTATTAAAGTCAACTTTCAGCCGACGAGCCCTTATAATGCCCGCCATGACCGACCAACAAATACCCAGCGGCAAGCTGCTAGCCCTTGGCGAACTCATGTCGAAGGTAGCCGTCGACCGCGATAAAACCGCGTTCGCCGGGCTGTTCGACCATTATGCGCCACTGATTCGCGCCTACAGCCTCGCGCGCGAGCCGGGTTCCGATCTCGTCGCCGACGAACTGGTACAGGAAGTCATGACGCGCGTGTGGCTGAAGGCGGCCAAATATAATCCGCGGCTTGCCAACCTGAATACCTGGATTTTCACGCTGGCGAGAAACTGCCCATCGACTACCTGCGGCGCAACAGCCGCTACCTCACCGAAATCGACCCGACCGACATCTTCAACGACATGGAAGACGAAGGCCCGGGTCCGTTTCAGCTGGTGCAACAAAGCAGGGCTGAAGAGAGCATCAGAGCAGGTCTGGAAGAGCTGCCGCGCGAACAATCTGAAATATTGGCCAAGGTCTATCTGGAGGGTAAAAGCCACCAACAAGCCAGCGATGAACTGAAATTACCGCTAGGCACCGTGAAATCACGCGTACGCCTGGCGCTGAAAAAGCTCGAAGTCCTGGTCGAGAGGTAATCATGGATAAATTAAACAATCATCCTTACGGCGAATTGCTGGCATCTTATTCTGCCGGCAGCCTGCCGCTGAGCCAGGCATTATGCATCTCGGCGCACCTGGAGCATTGCGATTCCTGCGCGCGCAAGCTGCAGCGTCTGAATCGCGTCGGTACCGAACTGATGCAGCAGCTGACGCCATCGAAGGCTTCGGACGATCTCAAGAACCGGTTGCTCGACCGGCTCGACTCGCTCGAAGACGAAACCCCGAAGCATGAGTCGGCCAGGGTCGATCCGTCTATCCCGCGCTGCCTGCGCCAGTTCGTCGACAGCAGTTACGACGACCTGCGCTGGAAGTGGGTTTCCGCCGACATTCGAAGCGTCGAGCTTTGCCGCGACAGCAACGGCGCCAGGGTCGAGCTGCTGAAGATAAAGCCGGGCGGTTCCGCGAAGACGCACACCCACCTCGGCGACGAGTATACGGTCATTCTCGAAGGCAGTTTCTCCGACGAGGCCGGGCTGTACCGCAAGGGCGATTTCATCGTCAGGGACAGGCACGACCAGCACACGCCGGTAGCCACCCGCGACAGGGAGTGCATCTGTCTCGCGGTTACCGAGGGGCCGATACAGTTTACCGGCCCGATCAGCAGGCTGTTGAATCCGTTCCTCCGTCGCGGCTATGCCTGAGCGGAGACCCTGCCCAGGCTTCAGATCGCGTGCCCGTGACTAACGGGCACGACAGGATTCTAATAGGTATCAGCAGCTGTCTGATCGGGGGAAAAGTTCGCTTCGACGGCGGCCACAAGCAAAACCGCTACATCCTCGATACGCTCGGACACTACTTTGGCTTCCGCCCCTTCTGCCCCGAAATGGCTATCGGCCTGGGCGTGCCGCGTGAATCCATTCGCCTCGTCGACGAAGACGGCGAGATAAGCGCGGTCGGCACCAAACGCAGTGATTTGAACGTGACCGACGCGCTCATCCAGAGCGCGCACGACCAGCAGTCCTGGCATCGGCAAATCTTCGGTTATATCGTCAAGAAAGATTCGCCGAGCTGCGGCATGGAACGCGTCAAGGTATACCACATGGACCATCCGCAGCGCAGCGGCGCGGGTTTGTACACCGCAACCATGCTGCAAAACTTCCCGACACTGCCGGTGGAAGAGGAAGGACGTCTCGGCGACCCGGTGCTGCGCGAGAGCTTCATCAAGCGGATTTTCATTTACAAGCGCTGGCACGATATGCTCGCCCGGGGTCTCGACTGGGCCGCGTTGACCGATTTCCACGCCCGCCATAAACTGATCCTGTACAGCCACGACCAGCAACTCGGCCGCAAACTCGGGCGCGAACTATCCGAGGCCCACCACGAATCCGTCGAGGAATATGCAAAAGCTTATCTCGCCGAACTGATGCGTATCCTCAGGATCTACGCGAAACGTTCGAATCACGTCAACGTGCTCGAGCACGTGCGCGGCTATCTCAAGCATGATCTCGACCGGGACGACAAGCGCGAATTGACCGAGAGCATCGAAAACTATCGTCTCGGCTTAGTGCCGCTGATCGTGCCGATCACGTTGCTACGGCACCATTTCCGCAAGAATCCCAATGAGTATATCGAACGCTCCTATTACATGCGGCCTCATCCGGACGAACTGATGCTGTTGAACTCGCTGTAATACCGACACTTCACCTGTCAATATGAAAACGGATGCAGTTTCCATCGTCTGGTTCCGCCAGGACCTGAGAATAGCCGACAACCCGGCGCTTAGTGCCGCGGCCGAATCGAGTTGCGTGCTGCCGGTATATATTCTCGATGATGTCAATTCCGGTGACTGGTCGGCGGGTGCGGCGAGCCGCGCCTGGCTGCACCAGTCGCTGGCGGCGCTCGGTGAATCTCTGCAGGGCAAGCTGCTTTTTTTTAACGGCGACGCGACCGCGATTATGGCGCGCCTGGTCGAAGTGTTTCAGGTCGATGCGGTTTTCTGGAATCGTTGTTACGAACCCTGGCGTATCGAACGCGATGCAAAAATCAAGACCGAGCTGGCGGCGCGGGATATCGAGGTCAAAAGCTTTAATGCCTCCTTGCTGTGGGAACCCTGGTCGGTTTGCAAGGGAGATGGTTCCCCGTACCGGGTTTTCACGCCGTTTTACCAGAAGGGCTGCCTGTCGCGGCCGGCGCCGCGAAGCCCGCTGCCGGCGCCCGTCACATTGCGCTACGCGGATGCAGCCGCCGAAACCGGCCTGACCCTCGAGCAGCTCGGACTATTGCCGCGTCACGACTGGCACCGCTCGCTGCTTGCCCACTGGCAGATCGGCGAAATCGCAGCCCAGCGCAGGCTCGAGGCATTCTGCGAGGATAGCCTCGCAAGCTATCGTAAAGGCCGCGATTTTCCAGCGTTGGATGCGACTTCGCGCCTTTCGCCGCATTTGCACTTCGGTGAAATCTCGCCACACCAGGTCTGGCACCGCATCGAAAACGCCGCGATGAACGTCGCCGGCGATGGCCCCCCGCATTACCTGCGCGAAATCGCGTGGCGCGAATTCTCTTACCACTTGCTGTATCACTTCCCGCGGCTACCCGAGGCAAACTTCAATACCCGCTTCGACAGCTTCCAGTGGCTCGACGACGGCGCGGCCCTGAAAACCTGGCAACAGGGCCAAACCGGTTTCCCCATCGTCGATGCCGGGCTACGCGAACTCTGGCAAACCGGTTACATGCACAATCGGGTCAGGATGATCGTCGCATCTTTTCTGATCAAAAACATGCTGATCCACTGGCGTGCCGGCGAGGAGTGGTTCTGGGATTGCCTGGTCGACGCCGACCTGGCGAGCAACAGCGCCAGCTGGCAATGGTGTGCCGGCTCGGGCGCTGACGCCGCGCCCTACTTCCGTATCTTCAACCCGGTGCTGCAGAGCGAGAAATTTGACCCCGACGGAGAATACCTGGTGCGTTACTGTCCCGAGCTCGCGGCGCTGCCGGCAAAGTTCCGGCATAAACCCTGGGAGGCCGGCGACGTGGTTCTGCAAAAGGCCGGCATCGTGCTTGGCATAGACTACCCCAGACCGGTTCTTGATCTGAAAACGACGCGCGAGCGCGCGCTGGCCCGGTTCAAGGCGCTTGCCTGAACCGGCGGGACCTAGGCCGCGTCCATCTCCTTGATATGCTCCTGGCAGCGTTTCATCGCGGCCGCCATTTGCTTGCCGGTCTCGTAACGCGACCCGGCATCCTTCTGCAGCGACTTGTTAATGATATTGGTGACGCAATTCGGTAAATCGGAGCGGTAGCGGCGAATGTCGGGATGTTTCTCGTTAGCGATGTTGTACATCAGGTTGGCGATCGACTCGCCCTGGAACGGCAGCTCCCCGGCGAGCATCTGGTATAGCGTTACGCCGAGCGAGAACAGGTCCGCTCGCCCGTCGACCTTCTTCCCGGCAAGCTGTTCGGGTGACATGTAGTAAGGGCTGCCGAGCACGGTGCCGGTTTTGGTCTTGCTGGCGTCGGTCAGGCAGGCAACGCCGAAGTCGGTAATCTTCGCGATGCGCTTGACCTTATCGTAGATAATATTGGCGGGCTTGATATCCCGGTGCACCACGTGCTGCTGATGGGCATAGTCGAGCGCCAGCGCGACGTTCATGATGATTTCCCAGACCTGGCTTACCGGTAGCAGCGTCTTCGGGCTCGCGTAAGCGGTCAGGTCCTTGCCTTTCAGGTAATCCATCGCGATATAGGCCAGGTCCTGCTCATCGCCGACATCGTAAACGGTGACGATGTTCGGATGGTCGAGACGACCTGCTGCCTCGGCCTCACGGAAAAAGCGGCTTTTTACTTCGTCGCGCATGTCTTCCTCGAACTCGTCCGACAGCACCATGGTCTTGATCGCCACGGTGCGGCCGATCTTGTCGTCATGCCCGAGGTAAACCATGCCCATCGCGCCACGACCGATTTCGCTGTCGATCTGGTAACGCCCCAGCTTTGGCTTCGAAATCCCCTCCTTGCTCGATATCAGGGTCGGACCGGGACCCTTGGTATTGCCGCCGCCCAGCACCACCGTCTTCG
>Ga0224512_10001781_pt1 | contig 20283 bp, 23 predicted proteins | sample SF_May12_sed_USG_4_FD_169103 | JGI IMG/M metagenome (GOLD analysis project Ga0224512, IMG submission 169103) | Sediment microbial communities from San Francisco Bay, California, United States - SF_May12_sed_USGS_13 | ecosystem: Environmental > Aquatic > Marine > Sediment | place: USA... | reverse complement strand
CCTATATGGTCCCAGAAAGACCGAAGGCCGCCTTGCGGCGGCCGTTCGGTACGGGCGAAGACGGGAGGAAGGATTCCGTCTTGGTCTATATCGGTGAGAACCCGTCTCAACTGAAGCGATTTCTGGTATTTCTCGAGCACCCAGAAAGACCGAAGGCCGCCTTGCGGCGGCCGTTCGGTACGGGCGAAGACGGGAGGAAGGATTCCGTCTTGGTCTATATCGGTGAGAACCCGTCTCAACTGAAGCTATTTCTGGTATTTCTCGCGTTCAGCAAAGCCCCAGGTCAGAGGTGGTTTTTGCCCCGGAAAGCCCGGAAGCCGCCTTAGCGGCGGCTTCCGAAAACTTAACTTGGGTATGCCCCCAATCGGGGGCACAAGTATTGTCATCGGCCTCTGACAGGTAAAACTTGAGGCGATTGTGCAGGTCGAAGTCAAGCGAAGGATCATCACGCCGTTCCTGGCGGCTGCTTTCGCCATTCTCGCTTTGGTTGCGGCCATCGACCTCATGGTCACCTATAGGGCCTTCAGCGAACCAGAACGCACCGACGAGGGTGATGCTTACACCAACCAAGGCAAGAGCGAGCGACGGGGAGACGTCGTTTGGGGAGTCTTCCTGATCGTGGGAGGTGGGGCGTTGTTGGCATGGGCGCTCCCTGAGATCTGGCGCGATCACTCTGTTGTGACGGCAGACAGCTCGGGTATGGCTGTGCGACTGGGATCGTCCCGTCAGCCGCCGTGGGAGCTGGCGTGGTCGACCGTTAGCGCGGTCCGCTCCCGCACCATTGAGGACGAGCTAGGTCCTCATCATGCTCTAACCATTCAGCTGGAGCCACATACCCAGATTCCCGCTCGCCTCTACGGAGCATCGTTGGAGGGGAGAGAGTTGACTGTTTTGGCCGACGATTGGACTCCAAGCGTTCAAGAAGTTGCCGGCCGGCTCAAGCTGCTGCTCGACCGCTTCAGAGAGCTCGGGCCCTGGCCCCAGGATGGTCCCAATGTGACTGCGGAGTCGGACCTCGAAACCGATGGGGAGACACACGGCGGACCAACCCGGTCGTGAAGGTCGGCGCTCACATCCGCGGAGACGATCCGCTGGCGGAGGGGGCTGCGCTACAAGCCGATCTGGTGCAGATCTTCTTGGGCGATCCGCAATCCTGGAAGCCGGCGCCGCGGCGCGTCGACGCCGACGCGCTGGCCGCGGCCGACCTCCCCATCTATGTCCACGCCCCGTATCTCATCAACGTCGGGTCTCCCAACAACCGGATCAGGATCCCGAGCCGCAAGATCATCGCCCACACGGTTGCCTCGGCGGAGGAGATCGGTGCCGCGGGCATCATCGTTCACGGTGGCCATATCGGTGACGACGAGGGACCTGACGTGGCGGCAGAACGGTGGCGCAAGGCCTTGGAGCCGCTCGATACCAAGCTGCCCATCCTGATCGAGAACACCGCCGGGGGAGGCAACGCCATCGCAAGGGAGATCGATGGCTATGGACTCCTGTGGGAAGAGATCGGCGACATGGGTGTTGGGGTCTGTCTCGACACCTGCCATGCCTGGTCGGCTGGAGAGGACCTGGAGACGGTAGTGGAGCGATTGGTCGCCGTCACCGGCAAGGTCGATCTCGTCCATTGCAACGACTCACGTGACCCCCACGGCAGCGGACGGGATCGCCACACCAATCTCGGACAAGGCGAGATTCCGCTGGAGCTGTTGGCTGAAGTCGTTGAAGGGGCCGGATCCCCGATCGTTGTCGAGACACCGAGCGAAGGCCAAGCCGAAGACATCGCCTGGGTGCGGGAGCTGTCGTAAGGCGCGCCCGCTCGCGAGCTTCGAGCGGCACGGCCCTCAGCCTCTGGGGCGGTATTCCTCACCTGCAGCCGGACTCGGCCGATATAGCAACGTGGACAACACGGCAGATCTACGCGTCCTGCTGGCCTCCGAGTATCCCCTCATCTTGGCCGAGACAAAGGATGAACAGCGTTTCTTGAGCATCGTGCGCCGTGTCGCAGCCGAGCTCGACATCCCGGTGTGGACCTGGTCCAGCACCCGAGGCCTCGCCAAGGACGGCTTCGATCCTCAGTACCGCACCGCCGACCCGCGGCGGGCACTCGATTGGGTTGCCACCCTCACCATCCCCGGTGTGTTCGTGTTCGCCGATGCCCATACCGCCCTCAACGATCCGGTCGTGGTCCGTCACGCCAAAGAGATCGCACAGGGTGCCAAGAAGGGCCAGACCCTGGTCCTCACAGGTCCCTCCCGCAAGGTGCCTGCGGAGCTTCAGGGCCTGGCCGTTCCCTGGGCGCTGAAGCCACCGTCGGAAGATGAGCTGGAGCGTTTGGTGCGTCGCACCATGTTCGATCTGAGTGGCCGAGGTCTTCCGGTTGAACTCAACGATGGCGAGGTCACCGCGCTGGCCGCCACACTGCGGGGACTGTCCATCAGCGACGCGGAACGCCTCATCCAGCGGGCGGCGTTCGAGACCGGCGGTCTCGACGGCACCGATCTCGCTGGGGTACGCGCCGCAAAGGCAGAGCTGCTCAATGTCGATGGCGTGTTGGAACTCGTCGAAGCCGAGGTGGGCAGCCTCGATCAGATCGGTGGTCTGGACGGCATCAAGGAATGGCTGCAGCGTCGCCAGTCGGCTCTGGCGACGGGCGGGGCCGGCCTCGACCCGCTTCGCGGCATCCTGCTGACGGGCATACCGGGGTGTGGGAAGTCGCTCGTGGCCAAGACCCTGGCTCGCACCTGGGAACAGCCCCTGGTTCTGCTCGACCCGGCGCGGCTCTACGGCTCGTACATCGGCGAGTCGGAGCAGCGGTTGGCTACGGCCCTTTCGACGGTCGACGCCATGGCACCTGTGGTGCTTTGGATCGACGAGATCGAGAAGGGATTCGCCTCGGGAGGCCGGGCCGATGGCGGTGTCAGCGAGCGGCTCCTTGGCTCGTTCCTCAGATGGATGCAGGATCGGTCGGACGATGTGTTCCTGGTCGCCACGGCGAATGACGTGACCTCCTTGCCTCCAGAGCTGCTGCGAAAGGGCAGGTTCGACGAGCTGTTCTTCATCGATCTACCGGACGCAGTGGCGCGGCGCGACATCTTCGCGATTCAGCTCACCAAGCGAGAGCACGACCCCGCCGGCTTCGACCTGACTTCGTTGGCCGAAGCATCACGGGGTTACTCGGGAGCCGAGATCGAGGCGGCGGTCGTGGGTGCTCTCTACCGGGCCTTGGCCGGAGGCAAGGAGCTTTCGACAGAGGAGATCGTCGTCGAGCTGGGGAGCACGGTGCCACTTTCCATCTCCCGGGCCGAGGACGTTGCCGCGCTGCGAGAGTGGGGCCAGCAGCGAGCCATCGCCGCCTAGCTGCCTCAAATGGAAGGACCCCGTGAGGGGGCCCTTCGTCGCAGAGTGATGGGGAGTTAGGTCAGGTACTCCTGAAGATCGACCAGCGTGGAGTCCTCGTCGCTGATGAAGGCTTCCACATTGTCGAACGCCTCGTTGTCTGTGTACTGCACCGGCGGGCTCTTCATGAAGTACGAAGAGGGCGCCAGTAGCGGTCCACCTATGCCGCGGTCTCGGGCCAACTTGGCGCACCGCACCGCATCGATGACGACGCCTGCCGAGTTGGGGGAGTCCCACACTTCGAGCTTGAGTTCGGCGTTCAGCGGGACATCGCCGAATGATTTTCCCTCAAGTCGGATGTAGGCCCACTTGCGATCGGTGAGCCATGGCACGTGGTCCGAAGGCCCGATGTGGATGTCATCTGAGGCGATGGGATCGATCTGCGATGTCACCGACTGCGTCTTGGAGATCTTCTTCGATACCAGCCGTTCCCGCTCCAACATGTTGCGGAAGTCCATGTTCCCGCCGAAGTTGAGCTGGTAGGTCCGCTCCAGCTCGACGCCGCGGGCTTCGAAGAGCCTTGCCAGGGTGCGGTGGATGATGGTGGCGCCAACTTGGGACTTGATATCGTCGCCGATGATGGGCACGCCCTTGTCACGGAAGCGCCTTGCCCAGCTGGGATCTGAGGCGATGAAGGCTGGCATGCAGTTGACGAAGGCAACCCCAGCTTCGAGCGCGGCGTCTGCGTAGAAGCGCGCCGCCGACTCCGAGCCCACCGGCAGGTAGCTCACCAGGACATCGGCGTCGCTCCTACGCAACGCCGCCGCCACATCTACCGGCTTTTCGGCCGACTCCTCAACGATGTCCTTGTAGTACATACCGAGACCGTCCAGGGTGGGTCCTCGCAGTACATCGATGCCGGTGTCGGCTACCTCGGCGAAGCGGATCGTGTTGTTGTGGCTGGCCCACATCGCCTTGGCGAGATCCTGGCCAACCTTCTCGGCGTCCACGTCGAACGCCCCAACGATCTCGATGTCGCTGATGTGGTAGCCGCCCAGGTCAACGTGCATGAGTCCGGGAACTCGCTCTGAAGCGTCGGCCTCCCGGTAATACTCCACTCCCTGTATTAGGGAGTTGGCGCAGTTGCCCAGGCCGACGATCGCGACCTTGACTTTGTCCATCTGTTCTCTCCTGTTCACTCTGCGATAAGTCTTTCTGCCCGAGAGCGCGCTTTGCGTGAGCGCGCTCGCTCCTTCTTGGGGGTGAGTGCCCTCTCCGTCTCGATCAAATCGTCCAGCCAAGCGATGTCAGCCTGGGCGGACTCGATGCCGTGCTCCATGAGAGCCAGGGTGTAGCGGTCCATCTTCTGCTTGGTCCTGGCGGCCCGTTGCTTCATCGAGGCTCTACTCGATGCCATGCGGTCCACCAGGTGGCCACGACGCCTTTCCAGCACGCCGAGGCGCGACTCTGGCTCCATGTAGCGGAAGAAGGCCAAGCGGAGGTTGAACGATCTTTCATCGTCCTTCACCGTGCTGTCGTCCTCCAGCATCTCCTGTAGCTGCGCCTTGCCCTCGGGCGTTAGGTGATATTCCTTACGGCGACCCGTTTGATCATCGGTTTCGATGTATCCGAGCTTCTCCAGCCGGCGCATCGCCGGGTAGAGCGATCCGAACGAAACGCTCCAGAATCCGAAATCGGACAATTGCCTTCTCAGCTCGTAACCGTGGAGCGCCTCCTCACGGAGTAACCCCAATATGGCAAGGTCGAGCAAGGTTCCTCCAACTCTCTCTATAGCGAACCGATATATAGCGAACCGATATATAGCGAACCGATATATAGCGTTTCGCTATAGAAGGTCCAAATCGAGCTCTCTGACTTGCGCAGGGAAAGAGTCAAGAACGCCAGGTTTATCCCGATGCAGTATGGAGGAACCGAGAGTTTGCCATTATGACCGCGCCCATCCAAGAAGACACGCGTCTGGAGCGCCTTGCTGCACTAGCTCGAATCGAGCTGACGGCGGACCGTTCCGATACGGACGTGTTCGCCCGCGTCACGGAGCTGACAACCGAACTGCTGCCAGCCTCGGCGGGGTCATCGCTGGTGCTGTGGAACGCCTTCGAGGAGGAGTTCGAGCTGGCCGCGACCACCGTCCCTGGCGCGGTCGACGAAGTCAGTTTCCGCCCAGATGGCGTAACGCGTCGCATCGTTGAGACCCAGCAGCCCGTGGTGGTCCGCAATCCGTCGGAATCGCTTTTCGGGGACCGAGACAAGATGATCAAAGCCGGCTACGAGAGCTACATCGGCGTGCCGGTTGAGGCCGAAGGGCGCACCATCGGAGTGCTCTACGCCATGGACGCCAAGGCGCGCGACTACAGCGACGACGACGTCGAGTTCCTTCGGGTGCTTGCCTCCAGGGCCTCGGTGGCGTCCACTCAGTCCCGGATGCTTGTGGAGACCCAGTCGGCTCGGGAGCGCTCGGAGGCGTTGGCTTGGGCCGCCAATGCGGTGATCGCCGCCGAAGACCTCACGGAAGTGCTGGAGTCGGTCGTCGAAGGCGTGGCGGCTGCAGTCGACGCAGATCGCGTTTACCTCGTTGTGATGGACGAGAAGGCTCATCGCATCAAGCATCATGTCATCGCCGGCTTGGGCGAGGAGCCGCCGGCGGATTTCGACGACATCATGGCAGGGCTCACCGGCTGGGTGATGCGCGAGCGTCGCGTGGCGATCTCGAACGGCATCGACGACGATGATCGCCAGGAGCCGCATATTCAGGAGAGGCGCAGAGCACGGGGGGGCGGACCGCAACTGGTGGCGCCGTTGCGCTCGGGCGAGCGAATTCTTGGCACGCTCACCGCATTGCGCCCCGACACTCGACCCATGTTCACCGAGGCGGACATCGACCTGGTGGTCGCCATGGCCAGCCAGACGGCGGTGGCCATCGAGAATGCTCAGCTCTTGGCATCGACCCAATCGAGTCTTCGCGAGACCGAGGTGATGTACCGTGTCTCGCAGCGTCTCATCGACGCCGAAGGGCCTTCGGACATGCTCGACGCCGTGGCGGAAGGCGCGTTGGAAGCGCTGGCCGCCCACTACGTGGTGATGGCAACATTCGACGTCGACCACCGCTTGATCACAGACCAGTCGGTGGCGGGTTCGATAGAGAAGATCGGCTCGTTCGACGAGCTGTCAGAAGGTCCGCTGGGCTCGGTGATAAGCACCCGAGAGGCGACCATGATCTCCGCCGACCCGGACCGCACCGCTCAGCCCGGTCCTATCGTTTCGGTCCCGCTCAAGGTCCACGACTCGATCCTCGGACTGCTGGCGGCCGGCCACACCGGCTGGCACGATGATTTCACCAACCACCAACTGGAACTCTTGACGACGCTGGCGGCCCAATCGTCTGTTGCTCTCGAGAACACCAGGCTGTTCCAGGAGGTGCAGCGACTGGCGGTAACCGACGACCTAACCAGCCTCCATTCGCGGCGTCATCTGTTCGAATTGGGCGAGCGCGAGTTCGCCCAAGCCATTCGCTTCCGCACGCCATTGTCGGCGATCCTGTTCGACCTCGATCACTTCAAGAAGGTCAACGACACGCTGGGCCACGTGGTGGGCGACGAGGTCCTAGCCGGCGTGGCAACGCGCTGTCTCGAGGTGGTGCGAGATATCGATGTTCTGGGACGGTACGGGGGAGAGGAATTCGCTGCGGTCCTACCGCAGACGAAGTTGGAGCAGGCGATGGTGATCGCGGAGCGCTTGCTCGTAGCCGTTGGCGATGAGCCCATCGAGACAGGCCGCGGGCCGGTGGCGGTAACCATCAGTGCCGGCGTGGCCGAGATGGGCCCAGGGGTCCACGACTTGAAGGGCCTGTTGGACAACGCGGACGCAGCCATGTATGAGGCGAAGGCGGCCGGGCGAGATCAGGTCAAGAGCCACCAGGGCTGATCAGTAGGCGGCTCCCAGCTTGGTGTGATCCCAGCTGATGGTCTTGTAGGGGATGACGGTCACGGCGGTGTTCTTGGCGGCGAATCCGGCGAAAGTAGCCCGCAGGCTCTCTTCATCGGCCTTTCCTGCGATCGACTCTGCCATCGGGTAGCGAGTGGCAAGCTCCACGTATAAATCGAGTACGAAGTCGTGGTCGTCGTTGAAATGGGCCTCGCCCTTCACCATCACACCCTTGAGCTCGGAATAGGCATCTCCTGATTCGGCTAGCACGGTTAGACGCGGATCTCGCTTCAGGTTGACCATCTTCTGCGACTTGGTGAACGAGCGGAAAACGATGGCGCCATCTCTCATCACGTACCACATGGGGGCCACATGGGGAAAGCCGTCGGCTCCCAGGGTGGCCAGCGCCAGATTGCGCGGCGCCGCCAGGAAGGCGTCGATCTCGTCGGAGCTCATTGTGATGTCTTTGCGCACCATGAGCCGACGATAACGGAGCGAGGGCTGTGGTTGGGGCGGGCGATTCCCGATTCGATAGCTGATAACCTGTAGCTTCCCAAGGCACGGCCGACCGAAATGGCGGGCGAGGCTGAGGTACCTCGAACACAACCACGCAGGCATATCCCCCAACCGCAAGGTGGGGAGAGAGGACTCACGAAATGCGTGACCCAATCACCGTACCCGCCGTCAAGGTTCGCAAGGGCGGACCCAAGCTCAAGATGACTACCGCCTACGACGCTCCAACGGCTCGCATCGCGGAGCGCGCTGGGGCCGACATCATCTTGGTCGGAGACTCCGTCGCCAACGTAGTCCTCGGCTACGAGGACACCCTGTCGGTCACCATCGACGACATGGTCCACCACACGGCTGCGGTTACACGCACCCGCCCCTCTGCCCTGGTGGTGGGAGATATGCCGTGGATGAGCTACCACCTCTCGGCGGAAGACACCGTTCGCAACGCTGGGCGCCTGGTGCGTGAAGGAGGAGCGGGGGCCGTGAAGCTGGAAGGCGGTCGCAAGCGCTTGGACATGGTCGAGGCGCTGTTGTCAGCCGAGATTCCGGTGATGGGCCATCTCGGTTTAACACCCCAATCGGTTCACTCCATGGGCGGGTACAAGGTGCAAGGGAAACAGGTAGCGGCAGCCCGCGACCTCATCGAAGATGCCAAGGCGCTCGACGGCGCAGGCGTCTTTTCGATTGTGTTGGAGGGCGTGCCGGCCACTCTGGCGCAGCTGGTTACCAAGGAGGTGTCGGCTCCCACCATCGGCATCGGGGCCGGCCCACACTGCGACGGCCAGGTCTTGGTGCTGCATGACATTCTCGGCCTCAGCGACGGCCCGGCGCCGAAGTTCGTCAGGGCATACGCCGATCTAGGCGGCGAGGCGTCCAAAGCCCTCGAACGCTTCTTCGATGACGTCCAAACCGGTGCGTTCCCAGCCGAAGAAGAGACCTACCACATGCCAGAGGAGGCGATCAGCGAGCTGCTTCGTGAGGAGGGCCCGTCCGAGTCCTAGCCACGTTCTCAGCCGTTGGTCTTGTGGTAGCCGGGTGCGGATCCTCTACCACGGCCATCATGGCTGCTCCATCCGCTTCTGAGGGCACATCGGTAGAGACTTCCTTCGCGTCGACGACTATCTCAACTTCCACCGCCGGCCTGTTCATCCCAGACGACCTGGCCGCCTTCGGGGTCGAGATAATCAGCGTGGGAGGGGAGGAATGGTTGGTAGCCGTGGCTGACACGGCGCAAGAAAGGAGGGACGGCCTGCGGGGAATCCTTGAGCTGGGCGATGTCGATGGCATGTTGTTCACTTACGACGAGCCGACCACCACCACCTTCACTATGAACGCTGTGACCCAACCACTCGAGATCGCCTTCTTCGCATCCGATGGCTCGCTGCTCAATGTCTTGGAGATGACTCCATGTCCCGACGACAGCGGATGCCCTGGTTACGATTCCGTGGCACCATTCCTGTGGGCTGTGGAGTCCTTCCCCGGCGGTGTGACGGCGCTGGGTCCCGACGCCCACATCGACCCGAACTGAGTCCGGGAAATCTCCCTGTGGCCTACCCGGCGACAGGTGCAGGAGTTGTTGGTACACTCGCGTCCTTCCCCAACCGACTGCCCCGAGCGGGGCCGGCCGATTACACGGCTGTCCGAAGGAGGTGTGGGCCTTGCGAGCCTATGAACTGATGGTGATACATCGGCCTGATACACCAGAGACCGATGTGCGGGCGGCGTTGGAAGCGATTCAGGGATCGCTCCAAGCGCAAGGAGCCGAAGTGAAGGAAACCGAATTCTGGGGCAAGCGCCGCTTCGCCTACGAAATCGAGCACCTCACCGAGGGCTTCTATTCTGTAATGGAATTTGGTGCTGAACCGACCGCCATACCCACCCTGGACCGCGGTCTATCGCTGTCCGACCAGGTACTACGACACAAGATCGTCAATCTGAGCGATCGGCCAAATGTGTCACAGTCGCCTGTTACCAATGTATCCAAGGCCTCTGAGCCCGATGCAGAAACCAGCGAGTCAGCAGAACTCGTTGACTCGACAGAAACCAGCGAGTCAGCAGAACTCGTTGACTCGACAGAATCCGGCGAGTCAACATGGCTCAGCGAATCAACAGAGACAGAGAGCAAGGAATAGCGAGAATGAGCACTAATAGCGTCACCCTCATCGGAAACCTCGTCGACGACCCGGAGCTCCGGTTCACACCGGCCGGCATCGCCATGGCCAAGGTCCGATTCGCCGTCAACCGCCGGTATCAGAAGAACGGCGAATGGACGGAAGACACCAGTTTCTTCGGCGGCACCCTGTGGCGGGATGCCGCAGAGAATGCCGCGGAGTCCCTTCAGAAGGGCATGCGAGTCATCGTCACCGGTCGACTCGAGCAGCGCTCTTGGGAGACTCAAGAAGGCGAGAAGCGTTCGATGGTCGAGGTGGCCATCGATGAGATTGGGCCATCGCTGCGGTGGGCAACGGCCACCATCACCAAAACCGCCAAGACCGAAAGCAACTGGGGCGGCGGCGACGACGCACCGGCGCCGAGTCCCCAGGTGCCTGCAGCAGCGCCGGCCGGTGTTGGTGGCGACGACGCACCGTTCTAGTTAGGTAGGAGGACCAACAGTGGGTAAGACGAAAGCAAAACCAAGTGCCAACCCCAAGCGGCGTCGCGACGCGGCCGGGTCAAGGCGTTTCAAGCCGAAGGTTTGCTACTTCTGCAAAGAGAAGATCGCCTACATCGACTACAAGGACATTCCCTTGCTCCGCAAGTACGTGTCCGATCGCGCCAAGATCCGGGCGCAACGTGTCAGCGGCAACTGTGGCCAGCACCAGCGCGAGGTAGCGCGTGCGATCAAGAACGCCCGCGAGATGGCGCTCCTTCCCTACATCAGCTTCAGCGAAGGCCGTCCCGAGCGCGGTGGCCGGGGAGACCGCGGTGGCCGGGGAGATCGCGACCGATGAAGGTCATCCTCGTCGAGGACGTTTCCGATCTGGGCCAGGTCGGCGATGTGGTGGATGTAGCGGCCGGTTACGCCCGCAATTATCTGGTTCCGCGCTCATTAGCGGTGAAGGCATCGCGCGGAGCCCTGGCCGAGGCCGAAAAGAAACGCACAGTGCGTATCGAGGCAGACGAAAGAGGCCGGGAGATCGCCGAGGGCTTGGCAGATTCCTTGCGGGAGGTCCGGGTGGTGGTGTCGGCCAACAGCAGCGACGAGGGCAAGCTCTTCGGATCCGTCGCCGAAGCAGACATCGCGGCAGCCGTTCAGAAGTCCACCGGCATCGAATTGGACAAGAAGTACATCGATCTGCCAGCTCACATCAAGGAGATCGGACTCCATGAAGTCACCATCCGGCCGCATCCCGAAGTGGAGTTTCCCCTCTCCCTCGACATCATTCCGACTTAGATGACCCTCCAAATAGACGAACCTCGGACTTCCCCCAAGGTTCCGCCTAACAACCGCGAGGCAGAGGAGTCGGTGTTGGGCGCAGCCCTGCTGTCTTCCGAGGCGGCTGGCCTGGCACTCGAGAAGCTGCACGCCGACGACTTCTATACCCCGGCGCATCAGATCATCTTCGAGTCGGTGGCATCGTTGTTCGACGCCAGTCAGCCGATCGATGCGATTACGGTTTCCGATCGGCTGCAGCGCTCCGAACAGCTCGAACGGATAGGAGGGGTTGGTTATCTAACCAACCTGTTGGATTCCGTTCCTACCACCTCCAACATCGCCTACTACGTCAATGTGGTGGAGGAGCACGCCCTGCGTCGTCGCCTGATGAAGGCAGGGTCCTCGGTGGGAGAGTTGGCCGTAATGACCGAAGCCCCCATCGCCGAAGTGCTCGATCAAGCAGAGCAGACCATCTTCCGGGTTGCCGAACGCAGGATGGGCGAAGGCTTGTCACCTCTCGATCCACTGCTGGGCGTCACCCTGGAGAAGGCGGAGGAGATGCAGGGCCGCGGCAGCGGAATCACCGGCCTAGCCACTGGATTCAAGGATCTCGACCACAAGCTGGCCGGTCTACAGCCGGCCAACCTGGTCGTGATAGCGGCTCGGCCTTCGATGGGTAAGACAACGCTCGCTCTCAATATGGGCGCCAACATCGCAGCACGAGACCTACCGGTTGCCATTTTCAGTCTGGAGATGAGCCGTGAGGAAGTCGCCCAGAGGTTGCTGTGTGCTCAGGCGCGAGTCGATTCCCAGAAGTTGCGCACCGGCGAGTTGACTCAGAACCAGTGGAGCAAGCTGACCCACGCCGCCGCCCAGCTATACAACAAACCCATCTTCATCGATGACTCAGCCTCGCTCACCGTCACGGAGATCAGAGCCAAGAGCCGCCGACTACAGCGCAAATCGGGCCTGGAATTGATAATCGTCGACTACTTGCAGCTGATGACCGCCGGGGCGATCCGCGGCGAGAACCGTCAGCAAGAGATCGCCGACATCAGCCGCAACCTCAAGAACTTGGCGCGGGAGCTGCACGTTCCGATCATCGCCGCATCGCAGCTGAACCGAGCATTGGAGCAGCGCGAGAACAAGAGGCCCCGTCTGGGCGACCTACGCGAGTCGGGCGCCATCGAGCAGGATGCCGACGTCGTCATGTTCATCTACCGGCACGAGTACTACCACCCCGAAGCACAGGAATCTCTTGGAATAGCCGAGATCGATGTTGCCAAACATCGCTCCGGAGCCACCGGCAGGGTCGACATGACGTTCCTGCCCGAGTTCACCCTGTTCTCCGATATGGGTCCCGATGTAGCTGCTTGAGCGTTCGGGATTCAGACCCCCAACAGAGGAAAGCCCCCTGAGGAAGGGGGGCTTTCCTGTAGCGACCGACTGCTCTGAGGAGGAGAAGAGAGAATCTCCGGTTCGGTCTTGGTGACCATTTGGTTGTCGGTCGACCGATACCAACTACATCGGCAACGGCCGCCTCGTTCTTCTTGCCATTGGAAGAAACCATGAAAGGACTAGTCACTAGTGCCCGGAGTCGCAGGTCATGCACAGAATCTTGCCGGCCCTCGACGCCCCCGACTGCGTCCTCCGCCTCGACGCAGTTACCACTGCGCCTTAGTTGTGCGTCCTTGCCAGGCACGCCGATGCCTAGGCAATATCAGTACGAACTCACGACACCGGGCACTGGCGTAGGGTCCCGACCATGGCCCTGTACGAGGTGGATTCGCTCGATGTCGCGGTGAAGTCGGGCGAAGAGTGGCGACCGGCAGTGGTGGATGCCAGCTTCAGCGTCGACGAGGGTGAGGTGCTGGCGTTGGTTGGCGAATCCGGCTCGGGCAAATCGCTCATCGCTCTGGGGGGAGTGGGGTTGTTGCCATTCGGCACCAAGGCAACGGGTGGCAAGGCGTACTTCGAAGGTCATGACCTCAGCGCGGTGGACGACGCCGAGTGGCGGAAGCTGGTCGGGCTGGGTATCGGCGTGCTGTTCCAGGATCCGATCGGTGCGTGGGACCCAACCGAGTTCCTCGGCCAACAGGCCGGGGAGGTACTCGACGAGCACTTCGACATGGACCCCGACGAGATCGAGCAGCGCGTTGTCGATGCGCTTGGCGAGGTGAGGCTTCCCGAGAAACGCCGATTCCTGTGGTCCTTTGCTCACGAGATGAGCCGGGGAGAAGCCCAGCGGGCCATGCTGGCCGCCACACTTTTGTCGGGTCCTCGGCTGCTCATCGCCGATGAGCCACTGTCCGGGCTCGACCCGACGGTGGCCAGCGCTGTCACCTCGATCATCCGAGACCTGAGAGAGCGGTGGGGCATGGCATTGCTTCTCATCACCCACGACCTGGGCGTCGTGGCTGGCTTGGCCGACCGCGTGGCGGTGGTCTATGGCGGTCGGATCGTGGAGGAGGGCCCGGTCGACCTCATCTTCCACTCCCCCCGGCACCCTTACACCGCTGGTTTGCTGGCGTCATTGCCAGGGCGAGGGCGTCGCCTTAAGCCGATACCCGGTGATGTTCCCGATATCGCGTGGCTCGACCCGGGATGTCCGTTCGCACCTCGTTGCGAGTTCGCTATCGATGGCTGCCGCGCCGCGGTGCCCCAGCCCAGCTTCGTTCGGGGCGCTTTGGTCCGCTGCATTCGCGCCGCCGAGCTGGATCTCGAGGGCGTGGGTAGAGCAACCGCGGACTGAGGTCTCTACCATCCCGCCGTGATCTTCAGCGATCGGACAATCCGTGAGGCGATCGAGGCGGGGCGCATCGGCATCGATCCCTTCGATCCCGCGTTCATCCAGCCCTCGAGCGTCGATCTTCGAGTCGACCGCTACTTCCGGGTCTTTGAGAACCACCGCTACCCCTTCATCGACCCCAAGGAACCACAGAGCGAGCTGACAACGGAGGTGGAGGCAGAGGAGAAGCAGCCTTTCGTGCTTCATCCTGGCGAGTTCGTGCTCGGGTCTACTCTCGAGGTAGTGCGCATCGCTAACGACCTCGTGGCCCGACTGGAAGGCAAGTCGTCGCTCGGTCGTCTCGGCCTGCTCATCCACTCCACCGCCGGCTTCGTCGATCCCGGATTCGAGGGCCACTTGACGTTGGAGTTGTCCAACGTTGCCAACCTGCCCATCGCCATCTATCCGAACATGAAGATCGGCCAGATCAGCTTCTATCAGCTGTCCACTCCGGCAGACGCTCCGTACGGGTCGACGGCGGCGGGCTCCAAGTACCAGGGCCAGCGCGGCCCCACCCCTAGCCGGATACACGAGGACTTCCAGGGTTAGGACGGATTTGGGTCCCGGCGTGGCCTATTGGCGTCGTCACTAGCCTTGCGGCCATGGGTCTCTTCAAGGGTCTATTCAAGGCCGGAATCGTCATCGGCGGCATCGCCGCCATTGGCTACGCCGTGGAGCGTTCGCTGGTGGCCAAGCTCGAGCAGAACCCCGATGAGGATCCCTACTGGCGTCCTTTCACTCCTCCCGGCGAGATGGTCAAGGTGCCAACCCACGATGGGGCCACACTGCGCGCCGTTGTCGCCGGCAAAGGCTCGCCCATCGTTCTGGTCCACGGCCTGATGGTCTCGGTGGACGCCTGGTCCCCCATCTACGAAGAGCTGGTGGCGGCCGGTCACAAGGTCATCGCTTACGACATGCGAGGCCACGGCGGCTCTGGCGTGGGCGACGACGGCTGGTCCATGGAACAGTTCGGAAAAGACCTGCGTTCGGTGCTGGAACACTTCGACTTGCGCGATGCGATCGTGGTTGGGCACAGCATGGGGGGCATGGCCACTCAAATGTTCGCATTGGAGCACCCCGACATCGCCAGCGAACGGGTTGCCGGCATCGTCCTTGCCTCCACTACGGCCGGAGGGATCTTCGACATCCCGCAGAACCGGGCCCAGTTAGCGGCACTCAAGGCTGGTTTCGCAGAGTGGCTCATCGCTCACGACATTCATGGCCCACTGCTATCGGCGCTCAACTTCGGCCGAACCCCAAGGGCCTCGCACGTCAAGGGCCTCAACGCTCTGCACGGCGCCACCGAGTCGGAAACTATCCGCAACGCTCCGCTAACGCTTGAGCCGTTCGACCTCAGGTCTCGCCTCAAGGAGTTCACCGTCCCATCGCTCGTGATCCACGGTGTGGAGGACAAGACCCTGCTCCCCGAAGGCGCCCAGGAATTGGCCGACGGCATCCCAGGGGCGAAGCTGGAGTGGCTGGACTCGGTGGGTCACATGGCTCATTGGGAGGACCCAATGGCCTTCACCGATCTGGTGCTCGACTTCGCCAAGGAGCGCCAGGTCGCCAGCCCTGGTTGATGTCTCACAACCGTCTGGCCGTTTACGGAACGCTGGCTCCCGGTGAGTCGAACAACCACGTGCTCGAATCGCACATAACGGGTGGGTGGTCCAAGGGTTGGGTCCACGGTGAGGTGCGGCCCCACACCTGGGGTGAGTATCAGGGTTACCCCGGCTTTGTGGTCGATTCCAAGCTCCCCGAAGTGCCGATCCACCTCTTCGAATCGGATCAGCTTTCCGATCACTGGGAACGTCTCGATCGCTTCGAGGGCGAGGGCTATCGCCGGATCGAGGTCGACGCCAAGCTCGATTCCGGTGAGATCGTGAAGGCGTTCATCTATGAGTCGATGCCCCCGCCATGAGCGCTCAGTTCCCGACTCCTGACATTGCCCTCACTCACATCCTGGTAGTGAGCGATTACGCGACGTCCGTCGCCTGGTACCGCGATGTGCTCGGCGCCGAACTCACCGGCGAATACGGGGGCACCTCTGCGGTCTTCAAGTTCAACGAGGCATGGCTGCTGGTGGTAACGGGTGGCGAACCGACGGAGGACAAGCCAACCGTGACCTTCGCCCCTCCCGCTACACCCGATGTCGTGAGCCACTCATTCACCATTCGAGTGCAGGATTGCCAGGCCTCCTACGAGACGCTCAAGTCACGCGGCGCAGAGTTCCTAACACCGCCTTACGACTGGGGTCAAGAGATCCGCTGCTTCTTCCGCGATCCCGATGGCCACCTGTTCGAGATCAGCGAGATACCAGGGCCAGCACCGGCTGAAATAGCCGAGTAGCTTGGGTCTATCGTCGAGCGATCTCGCTGAGCAAACAGCCGGGCCACCGCTCACTTAGGAGGTATAGCGATGACAGATTCCGCTCAGTTGCCACCGGCTGCGGTGGTAATTAGTTACCAGGTCGCCGACTTCGACGCCTGGAAAGCAGTATTCGATGAGAACGAATCGGGGCGGCACTCCAACGGCTTTCTCGGGCACCACATCAACCGTGCCGAAGCTGATCCGAACAGCTTGAGCATCTTCTTCGCGGTGGGGGACGAGGACAAGTTCAAGGCCTATGCGGGGTCCGACGAGTTGAAGGCCCTGATGGGAAAGGCCGGGGTTACCAGCGCACCCGAGTTCATGTGGATGACTCCAGTGCGGGAATCGGTCGTATGGGATCGAGAGCTCCCTGGGATGATCATCAGCCACCGCGTCGAGGACTTCGACACCTGGCTGGCTGGCTACGACGGAGCCGACGAGATGCGGGCCCAAGCAGGAATCATCGGCCACGCGGTAAACCGATCGACTGACGACCCGTCGACAGCCGTCGTTTACCACCAAGCTGAGTCGTTCGATTCGCTGCGGTCCCTGGCATCCTCCGACGATCTGCGTACCGTCATGAAGGAAGCCGGAGTGATCTCAGATCCGGAGTTCAGTTACCACACGGGCGGATGGGGCAAGCTGTACTAGTTCCTCGACCGTAGCTCGTTGTTGACCGGGCTAGCTGAGCGCCGGAATCACCTCGGAGGCGAAGTGTTGAAGGCCGTCGCCCCACGCCGCATCTGGGAAGTAGGCCTGGACGTGGACGCAGCCCAACTGCCTCAGCTTGCCCAGTCGCTCGATCACTTTTTCGGGTTGTCCGATGAAGTAGCTCTTCCAGACCCAAGCGGAATCTCGCCCTGAATCCTTGGCGACCCGCTCCACCTTCGTCTCTAGCTCGGCCTCGGTGTTGCCGATGATCGTGTGGAAGATCGCAGTGCGGCCGATGTCCGCGTAGTCGCGACCGATGGCCTCGCAGTGTTCCTTCAAGATATTGGACTTGTGTTCGAAGTGCTCGGGCGCGGCGCCGAAGTTCGAGTAGTCGGCATGTTCAGCCACCACCCGAAGCGTCTTCTTCTCGCCGCCGCCGGCGATCCACACCGGGGGATGGGGTGTCTGCAATGGCTTGGGCTGACAGATGGCGCCGTCCACGGTGTAGTGCTCTCCCTTGAACGTGGCCTCTTCGTCGGCCCACATGGCCTTGATGATCTGCACAGCTTCGTTGAGCTGGGCGATGCGGGTGCCGCCTGATGGGAAGGGATAGCCGTAGGCGAGGTACTCGTGCTCGTACCAGCCTGCGCCGATGGCGAACTCCAGGCGTCCACCGGAGATGACATCGATCGAAGCAGCGACCTTCGCCATGTAGGAGGGAGGCCGGTAGCTGTTGCAGGTGCACATCTGGCCGAGCCGGATGTTCTTGGTCGATGCTGCCAATGCCGCCATCAGCGTCCAGGCTTCGTAGACAGGCTCCTGTGTGGGGTCGGGGACGGAATGGAAGTGGTCATACACCCAGGCCGACTCGTACCCGGTCTTTTCGATTTCGCTGGCAACCGCCAACATGGTTGGCCAGTGCTCTTCCGGGGCGACGCCGACGAGGTCCATGCGCCAGCCCTGGGGAACGAATGCACCGAAACGCATCTGTTTTCCTTTCATTTTCTGTATCAGGATTAGACCGTTTCGAACGATGGCTTGCAAACGCGTGGAGTTGTGGCATCATGTCGCCACGGAGAAAGGAGGTGGTCCCAGCAATGTTTGGTTTATCTAGGACTCCGGAGGTGGTCGAGCGCTGAGCGGTTGACCCCCAAAGGTCGCCGCTCTCCCGATAGGGAAAGAAGGTGGCGACTACAACTCGGACCACCGGGACAGGAGGCTCGCAGCTTTGTCCTCTGCGACTGTCACCTAGACAGAAGTGCTTCCCGTCCTACTTCCAGGAGAAGGCCCCCGCTGTGGCGGGGGCCTTCTCGCGTTGAGGCGCGGTACGATTCGGCTATGGCGAAAGGCCCCCAACCAGATATGCGCGCCCTGTTGGCGCAAGCCCAGCAAATGCAAGCCCAGGTGACAAAGGCTCAAGAGGAGCTGGCCACCAAGACGTACGAGGCGACCGCCGGCGGGGGTGTTGTCACCGCGGTGGTGCGAGGGGATGGCGAGGTGGTGTCGGTGGCACTGGATCCCTCGGTGCTCGATCCCGACGATCCCGAGATGGTTGGTGACCTGGTGGTGGCCGCCGTCAACCAGGCGATCAGGGCTGCCAACCAAGAAGCGCAGCAGGCGCTTGGTGGCCTCGGCGGGGATCTCGGCGGCCTGCTGGGCTGATGTACGAACCCCCCGTCCAAAAGCTCATCGACGAGCTAGCCCGCCTGCCTGGCGTGGGGGTCAAGAGCGCCCAGCGGCTGGCTTTCCATCTCCTGCTCGTTGAAGAAGCCGACGCTTTGAAGCTGGCGGACGCCATCACCGAGCTGCGGGCCAAAGTGACGTTGTGTCGCCGGTGCTTCAATGTCACCGGCGAGGAGGAATGCTCCATCTGTCGAGATCCGCGGCGCGACAAGGGGTCGATCTGCGTTGTTGAGCGGCCCCAGGACATCGTTGTGGTCGACCGCACCCAGGAGTTCAGAGGTCTTTATCACGTACTGGGCGGCGCCATTTCGCCGATCGAAGGCATTGGACCAGATCAGCTCCGCATGAAGGAGCTAGTGGCCCGCATCGAAGACGAGTCGGTAACCGAGGTGATCGCCGCCACCAACCCGACGGTCGAGGGGGATGCCACCGCTCTGTATCTGGCTCGCTTGCTGAAGCCGCTCGGCGTCAAGGTGACGAGGCTGGCCTCGGGTCTTCCGGTAGGAGGCGACCTCGACTACGCCGACGAGCTCACTTTGGGAAGGGCGCTGTCGGGGAGACGAGAGATCGAGGGCTAGTCGGGAGCCTCCTCATGAAGATACTCATCGTCGAGCCCTACCTGGGTGGGTCGCATCAAGCGTGGGCCGAGGGCTACGCCAAGTTCACTCGCCACGACGTTCGGGTCGTGGGCCACGAGGCACGCTTTTGGAGATGGCGGATGCAGGGCTCCACTCGCACGCTGGCCGACGAAACCAAGGCGGTGGTTGACGAATGGGGAGAGCCCGATGTGCTTCTGGTCTCCGACATGTTGCATCTGCCCGCCTTTCTCGGCGCAGCACGACGCTTTCTGGGCGACCCCGCCACAGTGCTCTACATGCACGAGAACCAGCTCACCTATCCGGTGCCGCCTGGCGACGAGTTCGACTTGACATACGGCACGACCAACTGGTTGTCGATGACCGTGGCGGACGAAGTGTGGTTCAACTCAGAGTTCCATCGGACCATCCTCTTCGAGGAGCTTCCACGGTTCCTCAAGCAGTTTCCAGATCACACCCATGAGGCCACCATCGCCGAGGTGGTGCCGCGGTCGCGAGTCGTTCCGGTCGGGATCGACCTATCACGGATCGACAACCGCAACGCTGCATCCGGCGGTGCGCCCCTCATCTTGTGGAACCATCGGTGGGAGCACGACAAGGGACCAGGGGAATTCTTCGCTGCCCTCGACCGGCTAGGAGACGCCGAGTTCCGGGTCGCCATCTGCGGCGAGAACTTCCGCCAGGAACCGGAGGAGTTCACGGCGGCCAAGGAGAGATTGGGCGACCGAGTTGTCCAGTTCGGGTGGGCGCCCGATGATGAGTACGTCCGACTGCTGAGCGAGGCGGACATCGTGGTTAGCACCTCGCAGCAGGAGTTCTTCGGCATCTCGGTGGTTGAGGCGATGTACGCCGGGGCCTTCCCGGTTCTGCCCAACCGGCTCTCGTATCCCGGTCTGATCCCAAAGAACTTCCACAGCTCGTGTCTCTATGACGGAGTCGACGATCTGGTGGCTCGGCTGGAGTGGGCGCTGAGTTCTCCTGTTGCTCGCTACCGGGTGGGACAGAAGTTGGGCATGGAAATGGCTCGC
>Ga0224512_10001780_pt1 | contig 20284 bp, 19 predicted proteins | sample SF_May12_sed_USG_4_FD_169103 | JGI IMG/M metagenome (GOLD analysis project Ga0224512, IMG submission 169103) | Sediment microbial communities from San Francisco Bay, California, United States - SF_May12_sed_USGS_13 | ecosystem: Environmental > Aquatic > Marine > Sediment | place: USA... | reverse complement strand
AGTCGATCGCTCGATCCATGACGCAGTATCGCTCGCGGGTGTGACACATAGCTGTGTGACGTCTTCTCGCACACACCGTCCGACGACGGCCCAAGGTTGGGCGGAAGGCATCTGTTGTTCCGGTCGACGGCTACTGCTCCTCAGACGCTCCGCTCTGGCGGTTGTAGTTCCGGACGAGCATGCCGGCCGCTCGTCGCATGCCCAATCGTGCGTAGAAGGGCTGCAACTCCTCGTCGCAGAGAAGGTCGATCATGTACAGGTGGCTGAGGCTGTCGAGCATTCGTCGCGTCAGCTCGCGGCCGATCCCCCGCCCCTGGTGGGAGGGAAGGACCTCGAGCAATGGAATGTAGGCGGAGAGCACGTCGTCGCTGACGGCTGTGATGAATCCGACGGGCCGCTCGGCGTCGTACGCGAGCCAGACGAAGTCGGATCCGGACAGCATGCGGAGGTGGACGTCTGGACTAGGTGGATCGGGCCAACCGACGAAGAAGCCTGCCAGGTCACCCGCAGACAGGCCTTCTATCGTCGGTGCAAACCTGATCCCGGCGGTCAGTTGATCCTCGCTTCGCGATCGGCCCACAAGGGTTCGCGGAGGACGAACTTCTGGATCTTGCCGGTGGAGGTCTTGGGGAGCTGGTCGACGATCTCGACGACGTCGGGCGCCTTGTAGTGGGCGAGGCGATCGCGGACATGGGTGATGATCTCGTCGGGCTCCGCGGTGGCACCGGGCTTGAGCGTGACGTAGGCGATCGGGCGCTCACCCCAGTGCTCGTGGGGCATGGCGACCACAGCCGCCTCGAGGACGGCGTCGTGGCTGACGATCGCCTGCTCGACCTCGATCGTCGAGATGTTCTCGCCACCCGAGATGATGATGTCCTTGCTGCGGTCTCGCAGCTGGATGTAGCCGTCGGGATGCCAGACACCCAGGTCGCCGGAGTGGAACCAACCTCCCCGGAACGCCTTCTCGGTCGCCTCCGGGTCGTCGTGATAGCCCTTCATGACGTTGTTGCCCCGCATGACGACTTCGCCCATCGTCTCGCCGTCACGCGGCACGTCGTTCATCTCGTCGTCGACCACCCGGATCGGATCTGCCCCGATGTAGGCGACGCCCTGTCTCGCCAAGAGCTTGACCCGCTCGTCGAGTGGGGCGTCGGCCCACTCGGGCTGAGGCTCGCAGATCGTGTACGGGCCGTAGGTCTCGGTGAGCCCGTAGACGTGGACCATCTTCGCCCCGAGCTCGTTCATCTGGGCGATGATCGTCGGACTGGGCGGTGCGCCGGCGGTCGTTACCACGAACGGATTGCCATTGCGCCGGGGGAGTGGCCCGGCATCGGGGTGGTTGACCATCGAAACCAGCACGGTCGGGGCGGCGTTGAGGTGGGTGACTCCGTGCTCTCTGATCGCCTTCCAGATCGCGCCTGGCTCGGGAGCTCGGAGGCAGATGTGGGTGCCGCCGATCGCAGTGACGCCCCACGTGGTGCACCAGCCGTTGCAGTGGAACATCGGGAGCGTCCAGAGGTACACCGACTCGGGGACGTGGTTCGAGTGGATGATCTCGGCGAGGGCGTTCAGGTACCCGCCGCGGTGGCTGTACATGACACCCTTCGGGCGCCCGGTCGTGCCCGAGGTGTAGTTGATCGAGATTGTCCGTTCCTCGTCGTCGACCGTGAAGGGCAGAGGTGCGTCCGACCCGCGTGCGAGGAAGTCGGCAAACGATGTGTGAGCGTCGACCGGCCCTGCCCCGGACGTCGGGTCGTGCAGGACCACCACCTCACGCAGGTTCGGACGCCCTTCGAGATGGTCGGCCACGACCGGGTACAACGCAGAGTCGACGACCAGCATCGACGCGCCGGAGTGATCCAGGACGTACTCGATCTCAGGCCCGGAAAGGCGGGTGTTGATCGCCACCAGCACTGCGGGGACGAGCGGCACGGCGAAGTGGGCGACGAGCATCTCAGGGAGGTTCGGCATCAGGTACGCCACGCGATCGCCCTCGCCGATGCCGGAGGCCATGAGGGCGCGAGCCGTGCGGATCGTTTCGCCACGGAACTCCTCGTAGGTCCGCGACCGCTCTCCGTAGACGATTGCGGCCTTGTCGCCGAACACGTCGGCTGAACGCTCCAACATGATGCCCGGTGTCAGCTCGGTGATGGAGACCTTGGTCATCTCGTCCACTCGGGGCTTCGCTTCTCGAGGAACGCCGACATCCCTTCCTGAGCGTCGGGCATGGCCGCGTTGTCGGCCATCACGGTCTTGGCGACGTCGTACGCAGCATGTTCTTCGAGATCGATCTGCGAGTAGAACGTCTCTTTGCCGAGGCCGATCACGGTTGGGCTGAATCGGAGAATCTGTCCGATGAGAGTCTCGATGTGCCGATCGAGTTCGCCGTTCGGTACGGCGGCGTTGATCAGCCCCCAGTCTGTGGCGGTCGCTGCGTCGATCGGCTCCCCGGTCAGCAACATCTGCATGGCGCGTTTGCGCCCGATCGCCCGTGTGATCGGGACCATCGGAGTGGAGCAGAACAAGCCGATCTTCACTCCCGGCGTGGCGAACGTCGCAGAGTCGGCGGCGACGGCCAGGTCGCACGACGCAACCAGCTGGCAGCCTGCGGCAGTGGCCACGCCGTGGACCCTGGCGATGACCGGTTGCGGGATGTGGTGGATGGTCTCCATGAGCACCGTGCAGATGTCGAAGAGCTCTCGGAAGAACTGCGGCTCTCCACCGACGATCTCGTTGAGGTCGTGTCCCGCCGAGAATGCCGGTCCGTTCGCTGCCAGGACCACCACCTCCGTGTCGGACTCCAGATCCCGCAGGGCGGCCATCAGCTTGTTCATGAGCTCGAGGGACAGGGCGTTGCGGCGATCGGGACGGTTGAGCGTGATCGTTGCGACCGGCCCGTCGGTGGAGATGATGAGATCACTCATGTAGCCGAGTATGACACCGGCGGCAGGGACGCGTCATCGGAAGACGCGAGTTGGCGATGTTGATAGCGTGGGCGTCGATCGAAAGGACCTCATGACGACGGACTGGACGTTTCGTGGAACCTGGCCATTCGAACCGAAGTGGTTCGACAGTGTCGATGGGAGGATGCACTACGTCGACGAGGGACCGCGGGACGGCAATCCGGTGGTGATGATGCATGGCAACCCCACGTGGGGTTATCTGTATCGCAACTTCATCGGACCGGTCACGGCCGCCGGTCATCGAGCGATCGTGCCCGACCATCTCGGTTTCGGGCGGTCCGACAAGCCCGATCGGCCCGGGCTCTACACGATTCGCCGTCACGCCGAGCGGCTCGAAGCCCTGCTCGAGTCATTGGACCTCTCCGAGGCCACCGTCGTCTGTCAAGACTGGGGCGGCCCGACCAGCCTGTATTGGGCGACGAGACATCCCGACCGGGTCCGGTCGTTGTTCATTCTGAACACCTTTGCGCACAGACCACCGACCGACGTCGAGCTTCCGCTTCCTCTCAAGCTCTTCCAGACGAAAGGTCTCGGAGAGGTCATGGTGAAAGGCCTCAACCTGTTCGTGCGAGGATTCCTCTTCCGAGCCGGGGTCGTACATCGCGATCGCCTCACCGCAGAGGTCAAAGCGGCCTATCAGGCCCCGCACCCGACGTATGCCAGCCGGACCGCGATCCTGGCGTTCCCGCGTGAGATCCCGGCCGGTCCCGAGGGTGACGTGTCCGATCTGAACACAGTGATCGAGTCCGGTCTGGAGACTCATTTCCGCCGCAAGCCGGTGAAAGTGATGTGGGCGATGAAGGACATCGCCTTCACGCCGGACATGTTGGACCAGCTCTGGCTGCGCACTTTCCCCGACGCCGAAGTGACTCGCATTCCCGATGCCGGGCACTATCTCCAGGAGGACGCACATGAGGTGATCGTGCCGGAGCTCGTGGACTTCCTCGGGAGATGAGCCACGGTCGGGCCCGGCGGGAAGCGCGGAAGCCTGCCCTCACGTACCGGAATCGATTCTCACGTCTCTCGGCTACGACGGATGCGAGCGAGTCGGTCGAGGCCACGGTCGGGGAGCAGTCTCCGGAGGATCGTGATCCACCGGGCGCTGGGGCCGACGGCATACCTGGTCCTGGGTCGGCGATCGACCAGGGCGTGTTCGACGGCGTCGCTCACGGCCGAGACCGGGGTCCGCGTGGGTGCGGCCGCTCCGTGGGCCAGCGGCTTGATCAACGGCTCGTACCTCGCTCGCTGCCCCTCGTCGAGGGATTCCAGCAGCGGCCGGGCGGCCGCGATGGTCTTGTCCCAGATCGGGGTCTCGATGGATCCCGGCTGGATGATCGAGACCGAGATCTTCCAGGGAGCGAGCTCTCGTCTGAGAACGTCGGTGAAGGCCTCCAGGGCGAACTTCGACATGGCATACGCGCCGATGCCGGGAGCTCCGTACATGCCGGACACCGAGCCGATGTTGACGATCCGTCCTCCTTCGTTCCTGAGCACATCGACGAAAGCCTGTGTCACTGCGAGCTGACCCACCACGTTGACGTCGAGTTGCACGCGCAGGTCCTCGATCGGGAGGATCTCCAGTGGCCCGGGCCGGGCGATTCCGGCGTTGTTGACCAAGCCGGTCAGGGAGCCTCCCGTGACCGACAGCACCTGGTCTGCTGCTGCGGCGATCTCCTCGACGTCGGTGACGTCACACCGGACCGGCGTGATCAGACCGTCCGATGCCGAGATGAGCGATTCGGCGTCGGCGTCGGTCCGGACGCCGCCGAACGTGACCCAGCCCCGTCGTGACATCCTCAGGGCGGCATCCCGGCCGATCCCCGTGGATGCCCCCGTGATGAAGACGCTGGGCACTACTCGCCGAGCTTGGCCCGCCTGGCGGCCAACAACTCGACGGCTCGATCCATCGTCAGCTTCTCGGGATCGTCACCCTTTCGGAGCGAGGCGTTGACTTCGCCATCGGTCACGTAGGGGCCGTATCGGCCCGACTTCACCACGACGGGTTTCTTGGTGTCGGGATGCTCACCGAGCTCCTTGAGTGGGCCGGTCGCGGCACGCTGCCCGCGCCGCCGCGGGGGCTCTGCCAACAGCTTCAGCGCTTCGGCAACCGTCAGCGTGAACAGCTGGTCTTCGCTCTCGAGGCTCCGGCGATCCTTGCCCCGCTGGATGTACGGGCCGTATCGGCCATTGAGCGCCAGGATCTCCTCGCCGGCCTCGTCCGTGCCGACCGTGCGGGGCAGCGACAGCAATTCGAGGGCATCGTCGAGGCCGAGGGCATCGAGTTCCATGCCGGTCAGCAGGGACGACCGCTTGGGCTTGGTCTTCGAGCCCTCCTCCTGCTCTCCCAGCTGCACATACGGGCCGAAGCGGCCCGTCCGGGCGTAGACGGTGAGGCCGGATTCCGGGTCGGTGCCCAGGATCTTGTCTCCTCGGGACTGATCGTCGATCAGTTCCGTGGCCTTCTGGATCGTCAGTTCGTCGGGGGGAATGTCGTCAGGGATCCCGCCCCGGTCCTCACCACGCTGGAGAAACGGGCCGTACTTGCCGACCCGGGCGATGATCTCCCGACCCTGGTCGTCGGTCCCGATCGGGATCGAGTTCACCGCTCGAGCGTCGATGTCGCCGAGCCTGTTCTCGACGGTCTCCTTGAGGCCGTCGGCTCCGTGGTAGAAGCGCTCCAGCCAGGGCACCCGCTCCTCTTCGCCCTTTGCGATGTCGTCGAGATCGTCCTCCATCCGAGCGGTGAAGGCGTAGTCCACGAGGTTGGGGAAGCTCTCCTCCAGCAGTGTGACCACGGCGAACGCCGTGAAGGACGGGATGAGGGCGCTGCCGCGCTTCCAGACGTACCCGCGATCCTGAATCGTCGAGATGATCGACGCGTAGGTCGACGGCCGGCCGACGCCCAGTTCCTCCATGCGCTCGACGAGGGACGACTCGTTGTAGCGGCTCGGCGGCTTGGTCTCGTGCCCGGTCGGCTCGAGCGCGACGGCGTCGAGTGAGTCGCCCTCGGCGAGTCCCGGAAGTGCGTTCTCGTCGTCGTCCGCCATGTCGTTGGGATCGTCGATCGAGGCGACATAGGCCTTCAGGAACCCTGGGAAGGTGATCGTTCGTCCCGATGCCGAGAACTCGGCATCGCGTCCGTCGGCGGAGCTTGCGCCCAGTCTGACCGACACGGACTCGCCCTTGGCGTCGGGCATCTGGCATGCCACCGTCCGCTTCCAGATCAGGTCGTAGAGCTTGGCCTCGTCGGCTCCAACGTCCCTGGCGACCTCTGCCGGCGTCTTCCAGGTGTCGCCGGCCGGTCGGATCGCCTCGTGGGCCTCTTGGGCGTTCTTCGCCTGCGATCCGTAGGAGCGCGGCTCGGCCGGCAGGTACTCGTCCCCGTACAGCTTCTGGATGGAGGCTCGGGCGTTCGAGATCGCCTCTCCCGAGAGCGTGGTGGAGTCGGTGCGCATGTACGTGATGTAGCCGTTCTCATACAGGCGTTGGGCGACCGACATGGTTCGGGCGCTCGAGAAGCGGAGCTTGCGTCCCGACTCGGCCTGGAGCGTCGACGTGCGGAAAGGAGGGTACGGCCGGCGCGTGTACGGCTTGGTCTCTGTCGACCGGACTGAGAAGTCTGCGCCCTGCAGGCCTTCGACGAGGGCCGCCGCGGCATCGGAGTCGAGCGCTACCGCGTCGGAGGTGAGCGTGCCCTCACTGTCGAAGTCGCGGCCGGTGGCGATCCGGCCGCCGTCGACGCTCACCAGCTTGGCCGGGAACTCGATCGGGTCGTCCGTCTTCGTGAAGGTCCCTTCGATGTCCCAGTACGAGGCAGACACGAACGCCATCCGCTCGCGTTCGCGCTCCACGATGATGCGGACGGCCACGGACTGGACCCTGCCCGCCGAGAGCCCGGAGGCGACCTTCTTCCACAACACGGGAGAGACCTCGTAACCGTAGAGGCGATCGAGGATGCGGCGCGCCTCCTGTGCATCGACCAGTCGCTCGTCGATCTCTCTGGGGCTGTCGAAGGCCTCCTGGATGGCGCGTTCGGTGATCTCGTGGAACACCATCCGCTTCACCGGGATCTTCGGCTTGAGGATCTCGGCGAGGTGCCAGGCGATCGACTCACCCTCGCGGTCCTCGTCGGTCGCGAGGTAGAGCTCGTCGGCGTCCTTGATGAGCGTCTTCAGCTTCTTGATCTGTTCGCGACGGTTCTTCGAGTTCACGTAGATCGGCTCGAACCCCTCATCGACGTTCACTCCGAGCCGTCCCCACGGCTGGTCTTTGAACCGGGCGGGGACCTCCGAAGCGGAACGCGGCAGGTCACGAACGTGACCCATCGAGGCCTCGACGACCACGTCGGACCCGAGAAAGCCCTTGATCTTCTTGGCTTTGGTTGGCGATTCGACGATCACGAGAGTCTTTGGCACGGGCGCCAAGCTACGGCACCCGTAGAAATACTGTCAAGCCGAGGCCGCGACGAGCCACCGCTCGACCGTCTCGAAGAGGCCGCCGTTCGTGTCCGTGCGCGTCGTCTCGGAATCGACGTGAGGCTCGAGGCGCGTGCCGGCCGAACCCGCCGCGTCGGACGGTCCTGGAGTGCACTGTGTGAACGAAACCACTCTCTCTTTTGCGGGCAGCGCAGTCGGACTCTGCGCGGCGGGACCGGTGGCCCTGGACACACGACGAAGGGTGCGCGAGCGTGACGGCGAGAGGAACGACATGCTGGCCGATCGACGGGAAGCGGGGAGGCGCCTGGGCCGCAGGCTGAGAACCCGGTTCGGAACGCGCCCCGGTCGTGATGACATCGTCGTTCTGGGGATCGCCCGCGGTGGCGTTCCCGTTGCCGCCTCCGTGGCCTCCGAGCTCGGCGCTCGGCTCGACGTCCTCATCGTCCGCAAGCTCGGTGCCGGCTCCCGCTCCGAGGTGACCGTGGGGGCGCTCGGTGAGGGTGGCGTGCGTGTCGTGAACACCGGTCTCTTCCGATCCATGGGAATGAGCGAACGCGAGATGCGCAATGTCGAGTTGCGTGAACGGCTCGAACTCGACCGTCGCGCGATGCGGCTACGTGGGAAGCGCCGAAGGGCCGACCTTCTCGGCAAGATCGCGATCGTCGTAGACGACGGAGTCGCGACGGGAGCGACCGCCCGCGCGGCATGTGCCATCGCCCGCCGCGAGGGAGCAGCACAGGTCGTGCTTACGACCCTGGCAGCGCCGGTGGGTTGGCAGGAGTGGATGGCGGACGCCGCCGACGAGTACGTCGCCTTGGAGACCGTCGACAGCGTGCTCGCCATCGGTCGCCTCTGCGAGGAGTTCGGACAGACATCCGACGAGGACGTCATCGCGATCCTCGAAGCGGGCGGACCGGCGACAGGCGAGGTCGACGAGGACGTCGAAATCGATCTCGGCCGGGTGCAGCTCGCGGGGCATCTGGCAGTCCCGGCTGATCACTCCGGGCTCGTGGTCTTTGCCCACGGGAGCGGCAGCAGTCGCCACAGCCCCAGGAACATGCTCGTGGCCGGCGAGCTCCGGAAGGCCGGGCTCGCAACATTGCTGTTCGACCTCCTGACCTTCGCGGAGGAGAGCGACCGCAGCAAGGTGTTCGACATCGGCCTGCTCTCCGCGCGCCTCGTCGGTGTGACGCGTTGGGTCGAGCAACGACCCGAGGTGGCCGGATCGAGGATCGGATACTTCGGAGCGAGCACAGGGGCCGCCGCCGCCCTGGTTGCGGCAACCGACCCAACGGTGAGGATCGATGCCATCGTCTCCCGCGGTGGCCGACCCGACCTGGCTGCGCCGAAGCTCCATCTCGTCGCCGCGCCCACACTGCTCATCGTGGGTGGTGAGGACACGTCCGTGTTGGATCTCAATCGACAGGCTGCCGCGATGATGCGATGCCGCAACCGACTCTGGGTCGTCCCCGGTGCGACGCATCTGTTCTCCGAGCCCGGTGCGCTCCAGTCCGTCGCCGAGATCGCCCGCGCGTGGTTCGCCGACCACCTCGTCCCGGTCGACGAAGTCGGACGAGATGACCACGAGTGGGCCTGACCCTGGGAGAGGCCATCGGCTTCTCCCACACACCGCCGACGTGATCGTCGAGTCGTGGGGAGCCGACGATCTGGCTTGTGCCGAGGAGGCAGCCCGGGGCCTGATCGAGCTCTGCGTCTCCGGCGAGCCGGATCCAGGAGCCGGGAACTGGGAGGCGACGATCAGCGCACCTCCACCGGACCTCGTGCGCGCAGTGCTGGACGAGGTCATCTTCGCGCTCGACACCTGCGAACTCGCTCCCGTCTCGGTACGCCTGGATCCGGGTCGCGACTCCGGCCTCGAACTCCGCCTCGGCCTGGCTCCTCGGGATGCGGTGCAGCTCACCGGCGCCGCTCCCAAGGCGATTGTGATGCAGGACTTCGAGTCGAAGAGGCGCGATCGGCCGGTTCGTTGTCGGTTCATCGTCGACGTGTGATCAACCCTTGACGACTCCGATCGGCACCAGGCGAGCGACGCGTGCCGCGAGTCCCGCCCGGTCGACGGTTTCAACGACCGCATCGACGTCCTTGTAGGAGAAGGGTGCCTCCTCGGTGAGGCCGCGATTCGATCCGGCCCGCACCTCGATGTCGAGAGCCGCCAACTCCCTCCTCAGCTCCGACCCCGACGTGCGTTTGCGAGCCGCGTGTCGACTCATCACCCGGCCGGCACCATGGCAGGTCGAGTTGAACGCCTCGGAATCCGGGACGCCGACGAGCACGTGCGAGGCGGTGCCCATCGACCCAGGGACCAACACCGGTTGCCCGATGTCGACGAGATCCGCCGGCACGTCCGGGTGACCCGGCGGGAGCGCTCGGGTGGCTCCCTTCCGATGTACGCACAGGAGCCGACGCTCGCCGCCGACCGTGTGCTCTTCCAGCTTCGCGAGATTGTGCGAGACGTCGTACAACAGCGGGAGGTCAGCGGAGCCCAATACACGTCCGAACGCCTTCCGTGCCGATTCGGCCAGCATGTGACGGTTGACGCGCCCGTAGTTCGCTGCTGCCGCCATCGCTCCGAGATAGGCGGCGCCCTCCGTCGATCGCACCGGAGCGCACGCGAGCTGCCGGTCCGGGACATCGATTCCGTAGTGGGCCATCGCCGCCTCCATCGTTTGGACGTGATCGGTGCAGATCTGATGGCCCAGACCCCGCGAGCCTGAGTGGATCATCACGCACACCTGTCCTTCGAAGAGCTCGAACGCAGCCGCCACACGACGATCGGTGACCTCATCGACCACCTGCACCTCGAGGAAGTGGTTGCCCGACCCGAGGCTGCCGACCTGGTGGATGCCACGCGCCTTCGCCCGCTCACTCACCGCATCCGGATCGGCTCCGGCGAGCCCGCCGCCATCCTCGCAGCGGTCGAGATCGCGCTGCGAGCCGTACCCCCGCTCCACGGCCTGGGCGACCCCTCGTCGGAGAATCGAGTCGAGCTCGCCTTCGGATCCGATCTGCCAGATTCCGCCCGGGCCCATTCCTTTCGGAACTGTTCGGGCGAGCTCGTCCATCACTTCCCGCAGCCGAGGCCGGATCGACGCCACGGAGTACGGGGAGGTGAGCAGCCGGACGCCACACGAGATGTCGAAGCCGACACCTCCGGGAGAGACGATCCCGCCGACGTCGACATCGGTGGCGGCAACGCCGCCGATCGGAAACCCGTATCCCCAGTGCACGTCCGGCATCGCGAACGATGCGACGACGATCCCGGGCAGCGTGGCGACGTTCACGACCTGATCGAGCGACCGGTCGTCGACGACGTCGGGAAGCAGGTCTTCGGATGCGAACACGATCCCGGGCACCCGCATGGCACCGGCCTGCTCGATTCTCCATCTCCAGGGAGTCTCACCGATCAGTTTCACTCGATGCGCCTCTCGAACGGTCGCTGAAGGCTCGGGTCGCGACCAATCTCCAACCTATCGGCACCAGGCATCCGGACGCAGAGGACAACGTCCTGTCGAGCTTCCGGAGTCGATAACCTCGCGGAGATGGAGATCGAGGTCGGGAAGATCAGGGGTCGTGACCTCGTCCGCACAGGCCCGTTCGCCCGGCTCTGGTGGAGTCAGTTGATCTCGAGTCTCGGTGACTGGGTCACGCTGTTCGCAACGTTCTCGTTGGCGACGGAGATCTCGGGCGACCAGTTGAACTCCGGAATCGCCATCCTGGTTCCTCTCACCGCCCGCTTTCTGCCGGGCCTCATCATCGGTGTGGTCGGCGGAGTCGTGGCTGATCGTTTCGACCGGAAGCGGACCATGATCGTCGCCGATTTCGGTCGTGCCGCGCTGGTGCTGGTGCTCGTGTTCGTGGGGAACTTCAGGGATCTCTTCCTGATCACGTTCGCGATCGAGGTGCTGTCGCTCATCCGTCAGCCCGCACGCGAAGCGGTCGTTCCGCTCCTCATCCCGAGGGAGCATCTGATGGCTGCCAACGGGCTCAACCTGCTCGCCGGCTACGGGACCGCACCGGTCGGGTCGGCGATCTTCGCCATCATCGCCCAGTTCGGCGGCTCGCTGGCGCCCTGGGCCCCCAACCCCGGGCTCTCGGCATCGTTCGCCTTTGATGCCGTCACCTTCGTGGCGTCGGGGCTCATCGTTCTGACGATGTCGATCCCGAAACTCCACATCTCCCGGGACCGGGAGGCGGAGTCGGCGCTCGACGTCCGGGCTCCTCTCAGGGACATGGTCGACGGATTCAGGTTCGTCCTCGGCTTCGGTGCCGTGCGGCGCATGGTCGTCGGCATGGCCGTCGGGCTCTTCGGAGGTGGCGCCCTCTTCGTTCTGGGCCAGCCGTTCTCGGTCGAGGTGCTGCGTGCCGGCGACTCGGGCTACGGAGTCATCGTGACGGCGCTGGGCGTGGGGGTGGGGCTCGGCATGGGCGCGATGACTCTGTGGGGGAGGACCATCCAGCGGCGCGAACCCCTGTTCGGGTTCGCGCTCCTCATCGTCGGGATGTCGATTGCGTTCGCGGCCGGCACCACGACTGCGGCGGGTGCCGCCGCCTGGGTCTTCCTCGCCGGCGGGGGCACGGGCGTGGCGTACGTCACCGGGTTCACCCATCTCCACGCCGTCGTCTCTGACGATTTGCGGGGACGCACCTTCGCCGCCCTGTTCTCCTTCGCCCGCGCCGCGCTACTCGTCTCGTTCGCGCTCGCCGGAATCGGGGCGGCCGCGATGCGGGGAGTGTTCCCCGGTCTGTTCTCGAACGGCGTGCGAGCGGTGATGATCCTGAGCGGAGCCACCATCTTCCTGACGGGAGTCGGTGCGGTGTGGGCGGTGCGTCAGCAACTGGTCGGCGAGCCCTTGACGGACCACGACTACCGGGTGCTTCGCGATGCCTCGGATGCCGTGACCTGGGTGAAGGGCGACCGGCGGGAGAAGGACCGATGAGCGGCTTCTATCTCGCGCTCGAGGGGATCGAGGGTTCCGGCAAGAGCACACTCGGCAGGCTCCTGGGCACTCGCCTCTCCGACCGGCGGATCGATTCGATCTCGGTCCGAGAGCCGGGCGGAACCGAACTCGGTGAGGAGCTCCGCCGTCTCGTCCTCCACGCCGGTCATGTCGCTCCATGGGCGGAGGCGGCTCTCTTCGCCGCGTCTCGAGCGCAGCTCGCAGTCGAGGTCATCGCGCCCGCCCTCGCAGATGGCCGCTGGGTGATCTCGGACCGCTCCTACTACTCGTCGCTGGCCTATCAGGGTGGCGGACGCGGCCTGGGGGTCGACTCCGTCCGCCGGCTCAACGAAACCGTGCTGGACGGCGTCCTGCCGGATCTGGTCGTCGTCCTGGACATCGAGCCGGAAGTCGGATTCGCCCGGGAGACCGAACGCGACCGGATCGGCGAGGGCGGTCTCGCCCTCCAACGGACCGTCGCAGAGACCTACCGGAGGCTCGCCGCCGAGGACGATCGCATCATGCTGCTCGACGCCTCGGTGCCACCCGAGGAGCTCGCCGATGCGGCTCTTTCGGTGGCGATGGAGAGGCGCCGGCATGTTTGAGGGTGTCATCGGCCATGTCCGAGTGACCGAGATGCTCGTCCGCGAGGCCCGGCGACCGGCGAACAGCTATCTCTTCGTCGGAGCCTCTTCGATCGGGAAAGCGACCGTGGCAACCGAGTTCGCCAGGGTGTTGTTGTGTCCCGATTCGGGCGATCACGTCGAAGACTGCCGGTCATGCCGGCGGATCCGGAGCGGAAACCATCCCGATCTGATCGAGATCGGCCTGGAGGGCCGCCAGAGTATCGGCGTCGAGCAGGCGAGGAACATCGTTCAGACGGCGACGATGACGCCGGTCGAGTCCCCGATCAAGGTGTTCCTGGTCCCGGAGGCCGGTGCGCTGACCGAGCAAGCCGCCAACGTGCTGTTGAAAACCCTCGAGGAACCGACTGGATCGACGATCTTCCTCCTGGTGACCGAGTCAGAGACCGACCTCCCCTCGACCGTCAACAGCCGGTGCCGGACAATCCACATGGGGCGCGTCCCGAGCGACCTGATCGCCCGACATCTGATCGCCACGGGCATCGAAGAGGAGCGCGCCACTGCGTTGGCTCGAGTCTCGGGCGGGCGGCCGGGTGTGGCGATCGGCTTGATCACCGACGTCGAGATCGATCAATTCCGAAGCAACTGGCTGCAACTCCCCAACCGGCTCAGCGAACGTCCCGGCGAGGCCGCCATGCTCGCCACCGAGGTCGAAGGCTGGGTGGCTCCGCTCGCCAGTCGGGCGGTCTCCGGTGCCGACCTCAGCAAGGACGAGCGCCAGCGGGAGGAACGACGAACCACCCAGGCGCTGGTGGAGTCGGGGCTGGAGATCCTCGCCTCCTGGTATGCCGATGCCGCAGCGATCCAGTACGGCGCTCCGCTCCGGAACACCGACCTTCCGCTCGCGGATCTCACGGCAATCTCACCGAAGCGAGCCGTTCGCAACACCGAGTTGATCCTGGAGGCGATCGCCGACCTGAACGCCAATCTCCGCCGGCATCTCCTGCTGACGAACCTGTTCACCAACCTCGCCTCGGGCTAGCGCCATGTTCGGCATGGCGGCCTCGCGCCGTGTGTGCTGCGCCCGCTCGAGTCGACGCCCGCTCGGCAGCCACCTGTCTGCGCCCGCAGGGCCCCAGGCGCCGTAGGCCCTGAGCGCCCATGCGAAGCGAGGCCCAATGCGGCCCGCATCGGATTGCCTCGGGCACGGGACGTGCGATATCATCCTGCACCTCGCCGAGGTAGCTCAGGGGTAGAGCAATTCACTCGTAATGAATAGGTCAGGGGTTCAAATCCCCTCCTCGGCTCCACGCGACGCTCGGCCGCCTGCCCTCGATGCGACACCCGCGCTCCGGCCTCACGCTTCTGGCGCTCCTCTTGCAGTGTCACCTCTCAAGCACTCGGCGCTGCCCGCGCCCAATCGTGACCAGGTGATCCGTTCATCGATACGACGACAGCCATCTGTCATCTGCCAGCTGTCATCGGTGCGACCGACAACTACCGTTCCCGTCGTGGCTGACCAGGCGACCTTCGAAGACGACGCGATGCAATTCGCGCCGCAGCTGTACTCGGCAGCGCTTCGGATGGCGCGCAACCCTGCGGATGCCGAGGATCTCGTCCAGGAGACGTTCCTCAAGGCGTATCGGGCGTATCACACGTTCGAGGCGGGAACGAACCTCAAGGCCTGGCTGTATCGCATCCTCACCAACACCTACATCAACCGTTACCGCAAGAAGCAGCGTCGTCCCGACGAAGTCGAACTGGGCGACACCCAGGATCTCTATCTCTACCGGAAAATCGGAAGCGCCGAGTCGGCCGACTACTCCACGAGCGCCGAAGAGACGGTGCTCGAGGGCCTCGTCGAAGCCGACATCAAGGCCGCCGTCGAATCGCTTCCCGAGAACTTCCGGGTGCCGGTGCTCCTCGCCGATCTCGAGGGCTTCGCCTACAAGGAGATCGCCGAAATCCTCGACATCCCGATCGGGACCGTGATGTCGCGTCTCCATCGTGGAAGAAAAGCGCTGCAGCGGGAGTTGTACGAATACGCGAAGACCAGAGGGTTGCTCCCCGACGAGGAGGTCACAGCCCGTGAGTGAACCAATCGGATGTCGAAAATGAGTCACAACTGCGACGATGCCCTCGAGCGGATGTACCTGTACATCGACGGTGAGCTGACAGCCGACAGCGCCGAGGCGATCAAGGTTCACATCAACGACTGTCCTCCCTGCTTCGACGCCTTCCACTTCGAGGAGCGGCTCAAGCTCGTCGTGCGTGCGAGGCTTCAGGAAGAGGTTCCGACCGAACTCATGATCCGGCTCAAGTCGATCATCCGCTCCGAGACGCTCTCCGACTGAACGTCCACTTGGCTGGGATGTCGCCGATGGCCGAAGTAGTCTCGCCTCCGATATGCGATCGATCCGCCTCATCCTGCTGACCCTCGTCGGTCTCCTCCTCATCTCAGCCGCTCTTCCAATCGCCGCAGCCGAGGACGCGCCGGCAGACCCCGCGGAGACCGCAGACGATGCCGAGACGCTCATCCAGTCGGGATACGAGCCCGCAGTGATCGTCGAACCGGCCGGCGGCGACGCGATCGAGCCGGCGTGGACCACGAAGTTCCTCGTTCCCACCGGGCTGCTGATCGCGGCGATCGCCATGCTGGCCACGGTCGTGATGTATTTCGTGCGAGTCGTCCGCACGCGGTACAAAGTCGTCGAATGACCGACGAGCTGCCCTGGCCGTTCGCCGGTCGGGTGGCAGGTCTCATCGCCGGCGAGTACGACCTCGCTGCGTCCTATCACTTCGATCGCCTCGCAGAAACGCTCCCGGACGTCGTTGCGTCTGCGAGCGCGATGGTCACCGAGACCACCGGTCTGCAGCTGCCCGGTGCCCCCGCCGTGGCCTTGGTGTCACGCAGAGAGTGGGTCGACCGCAACATCGGCGGATACACCAGGCTGGTGGGTGATGCTCTCCCTGCCTTCCGAACGGATGAAGCGACCCCGGCGGAAGCGATCTCCCGCAGGCTGGTCGTCACCGAGGTCGGGGCACTCCTGGGGTTCCTGTCCAAGCGCGTGCTCGGGCAGTACGAGTTGGTGCTCCCGACCGAGGACGAGGCCGATTCGATCGCGTTCGTGGGCGGGAACATCCTCTCGATGGAGCGGACGAACCAGTTCTCCCCCTCCGATTTCCGGATGTGGATCGCGCTTCACGAGTCGGCTCATCGGGCCCAGTTCGTCGGTGTCCCGTGGATGCGGAGCTACTTCCGCGGTCTCATCTCGGAGATGATCGAGCACTCGAAGTCGAACGAGGGACGTTTCGGAAGGATGTACTCCAGGGTTCGGGACGCCCGGAGGGCCTCGGAGCCGATCATCGACGAGCGAGGCCTGATGGGGTTCGTGGCCTCCCCTGCCCAATCGGAGACGCTCGATCGAGTCCAGGCACTGATGAGTCTGCTCGAGGGTCACGGTCACTTCGTGATGGATCGGATCGGGGAGCGGGTGCTCACGTCGCAGGCGCGGATGTCCTCGATCCTCAAGAACCGTCGCAACGATCCCAGGGTGCAGGCGCTCTTCCGTCTGACGGGTATCGAGATGAAGATGAAGCAGTACGACGAGGGGGAGCAGTTCATCGCCGGGGTCGAGCGGCTCGCGGAGCTCTCGCTGGTCGACACCGCCTGGGAGTCGCCCGAGGCGCTTCCCACCCTCGACGAGATCAGGGATCCCGGGTCATGGATCCGACGGGTGGGATGATCCCGGGGCGCTTCGATGGTGTCGAGGGGGGCCTGGTGATCGCTCTGTCCGGCGGTCCGGACAGCGCGGCAGTAGCCGTGCTGGCGCAGGAGGCGGGGATGGCGCTGCGTGCGATCCACGTCGATCACGGGTTGCCGGGCTCTCCCGGGATGCGTGCGGCGGCCACCGCGATCGCGTCAGCGCTCGGGATCGACCTCGAGGTCGTAGAGGTCCGTCCGGCTGCTGCCTCCGAGACCTCGCTCAGGGAGGCGAGGTATGGCGCTCTGCTGTCGCATGTCGATGCCGGAGAGACGGTCGTCACGGGCCACACGTCGGACGATCAGGCCGAAACCGTGCTCATGAACCTGCTGCGGGGAGCCGGACCGAGAGGCCTCGCCGGCATCCCCGCCCGGCGCGGAAGGATCCTGAGGCCGTATCTGGACCACTCGGCCGCCGAGCTCCGGACGGTCGCCGTGGACCGTGGGTTGCCCTTCGTCGACGATCCCGAGAACCGCTCGACAGATCATCTGCGGAATCGGGTTCGAGCGGAGCTGATCCCGCTGCTCGAACGGCGCTACCACTCCGAGGTGCGTGCCACGCTGGCTCGGACTGCCCGCAACATGACCGATCTCGCGGACGTGTTGGAATCGGTCGCATCGCGGGTCCCGCTCGAGCGATCCCCGCTCGGCATCCGCGCCCCGCTGGGCCGGCTCGCAGCCGTCGACCATCTGGTGCGCCGCCAGGTCTATCGGAGGATGCTCGCCGCGGTCCGTCCTCCGAGACCCCCATCCGAAGCCGAAGTGCACCGAGTGGAGGCGACGTTCCTGGGCGGCGGCACCTCGGAGTTCGCCGCCACCGAGGCACGCTGCTGTGTCGACGGACCGTGGCTGATCATCGGAGTCGCTCCCCGCGCCGATGAGCGGACCGTCGAACTCGATGACGGAATCGCGTGGGGCGACTTCACCTTTCGGCTCGACGCGAGCGGATCTCGGCCGCTGCGAATCTCTCGCTGGCGGTTCGCAACGACCATCCGGCCGCTGTGGGTGAGGGGCGCCCGCCGAGATGATGTGATCGCGATGCGAGACGGATCGAAGTCCGTCATCGAGTCGATCCGAGAGCGTGGTCATTCGCCGGCCAATCATCCGGTCGTCGCCGACGTCGATGGACGGATCGTGTGGATCCCCGGGGTTCGCCACGCTTGGACGTCCTTCCCCGAGCAGGGACCCCCCGAGAGTGGCTACCTTGTGATCGTTGTCGACCAGGACTCTCCATGGGCACCATTCGAACCCTGATCTCCGAGGAGGAGATCCAAACCAAGCTCAAAGAGATGGGCGAGGCCATCACCGAGGACTACCGCGGAAAGGAACTGCTGGTTGTCGGTGTGCTCAAAGGTGCCTTCATGGTGATGGCCGATCTGTCTCGACAGATCGACCTGCCGATCGAGTTCGATTTCATGGCGGTGAGTTCGTACGGCGCCTCGACTCAGAGCTCCGGTGTCGTCCGGATCCTCAAGGACCTCGACCAGGAGATCGCCGGCAAGCACATTCTGATCGTCGAGGACATCATCGACTCGGGCCTCACCCTGAGCTATCTCATCAAGAGCCTCAACGTCCGCAAGCCGGCGTCGATCGAGATCGCCGCACTGCTGTGGAAGGAAGGCATCCAGCGGGTCCCGATCGACGTGAAGTATCCGGGCTTCTCGATCGGCCCGGAGTTCGTCATCGGATACGGCCTCGATTACGCCGGCAAATACCGCAACCTGCCCTACGTGGGCGTCATGGAAGGAAACCCCGATGAGTGAGGCCTGACGGCCTCACGCTTGGGTTCGGTCTGGCGGCCTCATGCTTGGGTTCGGTCTGGCGGCCTCACCCCTGGGCTCGCTCGCTGGCGCTCGCATTCCGCAATGGGTCTCGGCCTGGCGGCCTCAGCGCTGTGGGTGCTTCGCACGCTCGTTTAGAGTCTCGCTTCGCTCGACACTGAAACCTCGACTTGTCAGCGCCCGAAGGGCTCTGAGCGCCGACGGCCCACGGCGCCGATGCGCAGCGAGGCCCTGAGCAGGGCGGGCTCTGCTCGCCCTGGGCTTTTCTTAGACTGCGGATCTCGTAGCATGGTGGAGCACCCCATGGTGCTCGCATACAAAGGAACGTCCTCGTGAACCGCACCTTCCGAACCCTGTTGATCTACGGCCTCGTGTTCGTGGTCGTCGCGTTCGCTGCTCAGCAGTTCGTCGGTGCAGCCACGGCCCCGGAGGAAGTCGACTTGAGGCAGTTCCTCACGGACACCGACGAGGGCCGTATCGAGAGTGCCACCGTCTTCGACTCGTCGGATCGGGTGGAGTACCGGGTCGAGGGCTCCGAGAAGACCGATGAGCTGGCCGACTTCCTCGTCCGCTATCCCGCGGAGTTCGAGCAGACGGTCACCGACACCCTCATCGAGGCAGGGGTCAACATCGACACCGACCCCGAGCCACCCGGGTTGTTCGAGATCCTGCTCTCGATCCTCCCGTGGCTGATCCTCATCGGGTTCATGGTCTTCATCTTCATGCAGATGCAGGGCTCGGGGAACCGCGTCATGCAGTTCGGCAAGGCCAAGGCGAAGACGGTGAACAAGGACCAGCCGAAGGTCACGTTCAAGGACGTGGCGGGCCTCGAGGGCGCGATCGAGGAGCTCGAGGAGATCAAGGACTTCCTCGAGCACCCGGACAAATACCGGGCGATCGGCGCCAAGATCCCCAAGGGCGTGCTGCTCTTCGGCCCACCGGGAACCGGCAAGACGCTGCTTGCCAGGGCCGTCGCCGGAGAGGCGGGCGTTCCGTTCTTCTCCATCTCGGGTTCCGACTTCGTCGAGATGTTCGTCGGAGTCGGTGCCAGCCGGGTCCGCGACCTGTTCGATCAGGCCAAGCAGAGCGCACCAGCCATCGTGTTCATCGACGAGATCGACGCCGTAGGACGTCACCGAGGCGCAGGCCTCGGTGGAGGACACGACGAGCGTGAACAGACGCTGAACCAGTTGCTCGTGGAACTCGACGGTTTCGAGGGCACCTCCGGCGTGATCGTGATGGCGGCCACCAACCGCCCCGACATCCTCGACCCGGCCCTCCTGCGCCCCGGTCGGTTCGACCGTCAGATCACGATCGACGCCCCCGCGATCGACGGCCGGCGTGCCATTCTCGAAGTTCATTCGAAGGGCAAGCCGCTCGAGGAGGAGATCGATCTCGAGGTGCTCGCCCGCCGGACCCCCGGCTTCACGGGAGCGGACCTGGCGAACCTGATCAACGAGGCCGCGCTGTTGAGCGCCCGACGTCGCAAGACCAAGGTCGGCATGGACGAGCTGGAAGAGGCCATCGATCGTGTGATCTCGGGGCCGGAACGGAAGACGAGGGTGCTCACCGACGACGAGAAACGCCTCATCGCCTATCACGAGACGGGTCACGCCCTAGTCGGTTTTGCGTTGCCGAATGCGGATCCGGTCCACAAGGTCACGATCGTGGCTCGCGGCCGTTCGCTCGGTCACACGCTGGCGCTTCCGACGCACGACAAGTACCTCGTCAAGCGGTCGGAGTTGGTCGACCAGCTCGCGATGCTCCTCGGAGGCCGCACCGCGGAGGAGATCATCTTC
>Ga0224512_10001779_pt1 | contig 20299 bp, 10 predicted proteins | sample SF_May12_sed_USG_4_FD_169103 | JGI IMG/M metagenome (GOLD analysis project Ga0224512, IMG submission 169103) | Sediment microbial communities from San Francisco Bay, California, United States - SF_May12_sed_USGS_13 | ecosystem: Environmental > Aquatic > Marine > Sediment | place: USA... | reverse complement strand
CACGCGGGCCGCCCGCCTCCCTGCGGCGCTCCCCTTCTTGCCGGAGATCCTGCGCCGGCACGGCTACTCCACTCTCGGCTACACGGGGAACTGGTTCACCGGCCCGAGCTTCGGATTCGACCGCGGCTTCGACCGCTTCCTCGAGGTGTGGCCGCCGGAGCCCCTGCGGGCCGCGATGTACCGCAACCCGGCGAGCCCCGACAAGCCCCATGCGAGCTGGGCGACCGACAGCGCCCTGGACCTCGTCGCCGGCGTGCGATCGCCGTTCTTTCTCTCGGTGCACTATCTCGATCCTCACGATCCCTACACCCCGCCTGCCGCCTGGGGGAGGGAGCCCGCCGCGCCCGGCGACTTCGTACAGCCCGGGGACCTCCAGCCCTGGACGGCGGAGAGAGAGCAGATCGACCAGCTGATCGATCAGTACGACGCCGTCATCCGGGAGGTGGACGGGGAGGTGCGGCGCCTGCTCGAGGGTCTGGGCGCGGGCAGTCTCCTCGAACGGACGCTCGTGGTCGTCACCTCCGACCACGGCGAGGAGTTCCTCGAGCACGGCAACCTGACGCACGGCAAGACCCTGTTCGAGGAGGTCCTCCAGGTTCCGTTGCTGTTCTGGAGCGACGAGGGCGTCGAGCCCCGAGGCTGGGAGGCCCCCTTCCACCACGTGGATCTCCTCCCCACCGTTCTCCAGGCCCTCGGCCTCGAGGTGCCCGCGGACCTCGACGGCGTCGGCCGCTGGCGAGACCTCGCGGCGGGGAATCCGCCGGCACCCCGCGGAGCAGCACCGCCCGCAGCACCGCCCGAGGACCTGCACCATCTCGACCTGGACGGCAACGGCGTGCTGGCGATCGTCTCGCCGCCGTGGAAGCTCATTCACCAGAAGCGCGCCAGGGCGAGAGAGGGTGAGGCGACGGCGACCAACCTGCTCTTCCGCCTTGCCGAGGACCCGCGGGAGCGGGTCCACCGCGAGGGCGACGCCGCGGTCCGGGAAGACCTGCTGCGCCGGCTCATCGCCCGCCACAACGGGCTCGCGGACGCGGCGGCGGCGGTGGCGCCCGGGACCGCCGAGCCCGCGCTCTTCGACGCGGACCTGCGCCGCGATCTGGCGGGCCTCGGCTACCTCGACGCCTCGACGCCGCAGGAGGAGCTGGAGCGGCGCAGCATCCCCGATCGCCTCCGCTTCTTCGACGCGCGCACCTGGGGCCTCTTCGCCGGCGGCGGAGCCGGCCTCGTGAGCAGCGTCAGCGCCGGCGGGGACGAGGTGGCCCGACAGATCGCCCGACTCCCCCGCGGGGTCGCCAGCTCGGGTCCCGATCGCGCGCTGCACTGGGTCCTGCTGCGCTCCGCGGGGGCGACCGGAGTCACGGTCGCCGGCGAGATCGCCCCCGGCATCCGCCGGGTGTCCTGCCGGCTGGCCCTCGACGGGGTCGCGGCGGTCACCGAGCTCACGAGCGGCCCGTTCGACTGGCGGGTCCCGCTGGCCTCCGGTCCCGGCGCGGCGGGCCGCGTCTACGTCGACCTTTCCTGCACGGCAGCGGCCGGCGGCGACGCCCTGCACGGCTTCTCCAGGCTCGCGGTGCGCGTCGACTGACCCGCCGGGCTCCGGCGGCCGGGGCCTCGATCCACGCCGAGAGACTACTGCGCGGTCTCCGCGACGAGCCGTGGCTCGCCCCAGACCGACCAGTCGAAGAACGAGTTCTCCTCGGGTCCGGGCTGCGTGCGGAAGACGAAGCTCACCTTCTGTCCGGCGAGATCGCCGAGATCGAGGCGCTCGTCCAGCCACCGTCGCACGTTCGGCCAGTGCTTGGGATCGAGGTACCGCGAGTAGCGCTCCGCCCGCTGCCCCTCCTGGTCGACCACGTCGACGATGAAGACGACGCCATCGCCCGGCTTGTCCCAGGCGTCCTGGTGAGTGGCGATCGCGAATTCCAGGATCGCCCCCTCGCCGATCGCCACCTCCGGGAAGGCGACCGCGGTCGTCGGATGCTGAAAGAGCGCCCGGCGCTCGTCGTCGCCGATTCGTATCCGCCTGCGATCGACCTGCTCGTAGTCGACCTGCTGTCGCTCGACGACCGCTTCTTCGAAGTGGTCCAGGAAGAAGTAGACGCCCCGCCGGGCGTCCGTCGCTCCGGGCGCCAGCGTGCCCTTAACCCCGGCGGCGGGATGGATCGCGTCGGCGGCGAGCACCGCGACCTCCCGGTAGCCGACCGGGTTCGCGTGCGACTCCCGCTCGCTGGCGAAGAGGAGAGACCTCGGTTGTTCCGGTGGCAGAAGCTCCTGAAACCGGCCCTGGAGATCGACCAGTGCGACGCCGTGCTCGCGAGAGAACCGGCGCATGGTCTCGTTGACTTTCTGCTCCCTCGAGAATCGCGGCTCCCGGCCCGGCAGCGGACTGGCCGCGTAGGTCATGACGAACAGCGCGACGCCCCTCCTGGCGGTGAGCTCGGCCATGGACGACAGGTCGGCGTAGAGCTCCGCCGCGACCTCGGAGTCGCCGCGATTCCAGACCTTCCAGTTTCCCCGGTGCTCGATGAGAACCTCGCCGGTGTCGGCGTCCAGGGTCAGGTTGTGGGTGACGCCGCCGTCGGGCAGGATCCACTCGATCTCCGGTCGCCCCGTGTCCGCCGGCACCCTCGTCGCCTCCGTCACCAGGAGGCGGACGAGTCGGAAGAGACGGCTGCGGTCGAGGAGCCGGGCCCCGCCCGCTCTGCGGGCGGCCGTGTCCGCCAGGTTCCAGTAGTTGTTGACCCCGACGCTCACGACGGCGATGCGCGGGTGGTAGCGATCGATCCAATCCTCGAGCCGGGTCGCCACCTGGGAGGAGTTCATCCCCGGAAGCCCCAGGTTCAAGGTCTTGTATCTTCCCGGCGCGCGGCGGTCGAGGATGGTCTGCAGCTGAGCGGGATAGGCCTTCTCCTGGGGGTAGAAGACCCCATAGGTGTTGGAGTCTCCCAGGCAGAGGATGATCTCTTCACCGCCGGGAGCGGACGCCGCGAGGGCGCGGGGGCCCACGAAGAAGGCGGCGACCTGGAGCGCAAGCTCGAAGAGGCCGAGCGTTGCGACGACGATCAGCCCGCACAGCAGAGCGCCGAAGGCGACCCGCTTCGGGTGCGGGAGTGGGCGTGCGTTCATGCTCGGGCGCGCTCGGGTATGCGTTGGCTCCATCCCGCGGGCTGGCGCGCGCAGTCTACCTCTTCGCCGAGGCCTGCCCTCGCGAGCCGCCCTTCCGAGATCCTTGGGTGCTACGCGCGCTCCTCGCGGGCGCTCCGCGGCGAAGAGACGCCGTAGCAGCGCCAGAACTCGTCGAGCTCGGTCTCGCTCCTGGTCCGGCTCCACACGGCGAGGGCATATCGGGCCATTCTCTCCGCCAGGCCGTGGTCCGGACCGTGCTCGCCGAGCACGTACGCGTGGATCCTGCCGATCTCCGCGACGGCGCGCTCCGCGTCGACGGCGGCGATCACGCTCCCCTCGTGACGGCGGTGGCGGTTCAGCTTGCGAGGAGAGTACGCGATCTCGCCGCCCCTCATGAGCCGGAGGTAGAGATACCAGTCGCCCGCCAACTGGAAGTCACCCGGGAAGCCGGCAAGCGCTTCGGGGTCCGGCTTGCGGAACACGACGGAGCTGGCGTTGACGAGGAAGTTCTCGACCGCGAGGCCGTCCGCGAGCTCCCTTTCGAGCGACTGCTGGTACGGCGTCAGCCACTTGGTGGAGGACAGGCCGGGGAAGGCGAGCGTGTAGTCGCCCAGCACCTCGTCGTCGTCGTCGATGACGATCGATTGACAGTACGCCAGCCGGACCTCGGGGTCCTCGAAGTGGCCGACGAGCGTCTCGAGGAAGTCCGGCTCGCAGAGGTCGTCGGCCTCCGCCACCCAGATCAGCTCGCCCGCGGCCTCCTCGATGCCCCGGCGCCACATCTCGAAGACGCCTCGGTTGCTCGCGTGCGCGAAGACGCGCAGGCTGCGGCGCGAGGCGTAGCGCTTCAGGACCTCGAGAGAGCCGTCGGTCGAGCCGTCGTCCTCGAGAATGATCTCGAAGTCCTGGAACGTCTGACCGAAGATCGACTCCAGACGCCCCTCCAGGCGATGGGCGTAGTTGTAGTTGGGAATGACGACCGAGACCAACGGCGGCGAGCCCGAGACGCTGCGGATGACGTGGAAGATCTCGGGCGCCGCCAGGTCCGTCGTGTGTCTTCGCAGGAGCTTCCGGCGAGCCGTCGCGCCGCGAGCCCGGCGCTCTCCCGGGTCGGCGATCAGGCGTTCCACGGCGTCGGTCATGGCCCCCAGGTCCCCCTTGGGGACGACGAGCCCGGCGTCTCCCTCCACGAACTCGGGCATCCCGCCGACGTCGGCGAAGCAGACGGTGGGAAGCTCGCAAGAGGCCGCCTCCAGACACACGAGAGGGAACGGATCTTCCCTGGACGGCAGCAGGAAGACGTCTCCCGCGGCGAAGAGCTCCGTGGGATCCGCCACCGGGCCGTGAAACCGGACGTACGCGTCGAGTCCTCTCGCCGCCAGGCCGCTTTCCAGATTCGGGTAGTGCCCCCTCATCTCCGGTCCGATCCAGACGAAGCGGAACCCGGCTCGGCCGCGGTCGCGAAGCGCCGCGGCGACGTCGACGAAGAGGTCCGGGCCCTTGCGCCAATCCCGGGTGCCGCAGCCGAAGACGAGGACCTCGTCCGGCCCAACTCCCATCCGCTCTCGAATCAGCGCCCGATCGCCCGGATCGAGCGCGGCATTCCGCGGCCGGATGAAGGCGTGGATGGCGTCGACCGCGTCGGGCGCCACGCCGTGATTCTCGACCAGATTGGCGGCCACGGCCGGCGAGGCGGCGATCAGCCGCTCCGACCTGAAGACCACGTTCTGGATCGCCTCGGTTCCGGCGAAGAGCCGGAGGCTCTCTTCGAGCTCGTGAACGTGAGTGACGACCGGCGCCTCGAAGGACGCCAGCAGGGGAAGGTACCTGCCCGCGACCGCGGTGTTGGCGTAGATCAGGTCGATTCCGTCGCCCGCCCACTCGCGCAGCCTCCAGGGCACCTCGGAGGCCGAAGCCCCGGCCCTCGCGAGGTCTTCGAGAACGAGCACGTCGGCGAGCTCGGCGTAGGCCTCGAGGAGCTCGCCGCCGGCCCCCAGGGCGACGAGGACTTCCGTCGACGTTCTCGTCGCGACCCAGCGCGCCAGGTCGAGCAAGAGAATCTGGGATCCCGCCCTGGCGGCGTCGTGGCCGAGCAGGAGGAGCCGGCGAATCGCGCGCGGGGAGTTGAATCTCGCCACCGCCAGAGCCGTGTGGTTGAGGTAGGCGTAACCGTGCTTGCGATCCGGCTCCAGATAGGCGCCCTCGGCCCATTCGTTCCAGGCATTGATGAAGATCAGCCTCTCGCCCGGCGGCAGATGTCTCCGGGTGTAGCGGCACAGGCCCTCCAACCAGCTTCGGTAGAGGGCGGGGGTCGATCCGAGATAGAGCGTCCCATCCTTGCGGCGAGCGGTGTTGTCCCATCCCGGCATGATGCCGCGCAGCAGCGTGTAGTCGGGCGCCGGCCGGTCGAGCGCGCACTGCACGAGGGCCGGATAGCTGTAGATGTTCTCCGGGTACCCGGGCTCGTAGGGCTGCACCTGGTCTCGGACGTCGACGCACTCCAGGCAGGCAGGCGGGAACTCGATGGCGGCGTCGAAGCCATGCTCGCGTGGATCCACCAGGGCGTCGTCCACGTTGTGGACGAGGGCCAGGTAGAGCTCGCCGATCCCCGACGCGAGAGCGCGCTCGCGCCAGCGGTCGGCCGTGGCGCGCATGTCGGGGAAGAGCCCGGGCCGGTAGATCGAGAGCAGCGGCTTGCCGTGCACCCGGATGTAGCGAGGATCGGTCAACGCCGGCTCGATCGCGGCGAGGAACGCGAGGTCGTCCTCCGGAGAGTGACGTTGAGGGATCAGGACGCCCTCCGTGCTGACGCCGTCCCATGCCGCCGTCCACGCTTCGTTCGCCCAGCTCAGGCAGAACGGGAAGTCGAGCGACGGATCTGCGAGGAGCTGCCGCAGGGGAAGGTCCAGCACCTTCCTGCCCGTGAACCAGTAGTAGTGGTAGCAGAAGCCGGCGATCCCCGCCTGGCGAGCCAGCTCGACCTGGCGTCTCTGCACCTCCTTGAGCCGCAGATCGTAGAAGCCGAGCTCGCCCGGCAGGCGGGGCTGATCGTGACCGTCGAACAGCGGCTTCGCCTTCGTCGTGTTGGTCCATTCGGTGAATCCCCTGCCCCAGAAACGGTCGTTCTCGGGGATCGGGTGAAACTGCGGCAGGTAGAACGCGATCAGGCGAATGTCGGCGCGGCCCAGCGGCACCCGCCGCTGCGCCTCCGCAAGGACGTCCTCGGGTCCGCCGGCTGCCGCAGGCACGGGGCGGGGCGGCGCTGCGGGCGAGCCGGCGGGCGGAGCTGCCGGCCCCTCCCGTTCTTCCGGCCGGCCCCCGCCCGGCCCGCCGCCACGCAAGAGCTCCGCGAGCCGGCGAACCGGCCGCGTCAGGCGCCACGATCTGGACCCCAGGACCGACGTCAGCAGGCCCGACGTCTCGGCGAGCCGGCGGCGGAGCTCCTCGATCTCGGCACGCTGCTGCTCGTTCTCGTCGCTCAAGTTGCCTCTCCGGAGGGCTGCGCCGATGGGGTCGCGGGATTATAGGACGCCCTCACGGACTCATCGCGCCCGCCGATCCCGGCGGCAACCACCTGCCTCCCGGAGAGTACACCGCCGCTCGGGGAGGGGTCTGCTTGGCCGGTCCCCGGCCTGGGGGTTAGCATCACCGGACCGTGCGGCAACGCCCCCCCATCCTCGCCCCGTATCGCGGCTCGCCGCGCCCGCTCGCGCCTCCCTCGACCCGCCGGCCGGCCACGCCGGAACGGAGGGCGACGAGGTGAGCGCGGAGAGTCCCGGGCTGTCGATCTCGTTCTGGGATCGGGAGCTCGCCGCGGTCGACGCCGCGATCTCGACGACGGCGGGGAGCGAGATCCCGCAACTCCTCCAACGCGTTCCTCTCGACGTGTTCGCTCTTCTGCAGCTCGAGAGGCCCAGCTCCTGGCCGAACCTCTGCGCCTTCCTCCCGACGATGCCGAGCGGACAGGTCCAGGAGAGCTGGAACGGCGCTCAGGGCCGCGAGTTGCTGCGCATGTCGGTCGACTTCGTGACTCGGATGGTCGCGAGGTACCGCGGCGGCTCCCGCAAGCCGCTCGTCGACAGCGACGTGCTCGACTTCGGCTGCGGCTGGGGGCGCCTGCTGCGGCTCATGCACAGGTACGTCCCGGAAGACCGGATCTACGGGGTGGACCCCTGGGACCAGTCGCTCGAGCTGTGCAGATCGTGCGGAGTGAGGGGCCATCTCGCGCTCAGCGACTACGTGCCGGACGCGCTGCCCTTCGCTCGGTCCTTCGACATGATCTACGCGTTCTCGGTGCTCACCCACCTCAGCCGGAGGACGACGCTGCGGGTACTCTCGACCCTGCGGCGCTGCATCTCCAGGCAGGGATGGCTGTTCGTCACGATCCGCCCCGAGGAGTACTGGCACTACCACGACGGCGGAGAGGAAGCCGCGGAGAGGATCGCGGCGCACCGCCGGGACGGCTTCTGCTTCGTTCCCCACGATCGGGTGCCCATCGACGGCGACGTCACCTACGGCGACACCACGTTCACCCTGGATTGGCTTTCGGATGCGATCGACGGCGATTGGATCATCGCCGGCACCGACTACAGCATGGGCGATCTGTTGCAGGTCGTCGTGACCCTGAGGCCCTTCTAGGCTGTTGCTCCAGCCCCGCCGCCGCGGTCTCCTCCCCTACGCCGCCCGCCATGGTGATCCAGCAGTGATCCAGCAACGCACCGGCCACAGGGCCTCGGCCGGCGGCGGGAGGCGCCGCGTGCTCCCGTGCTGCGCGGCGCTCTCGCTTCTCGCCGGCTGCGGCGGTCACGCCCCCGAGCCTGCAACCGTCGCGCCGGCGCGCAACCTGGCCGTGCTGTGCCTCGACACGGTTCGCTACGACGTCTTCTCGCTGCCCGAGACCGCGGGTCTCGAGGACCGGCTCGCGCCCCTGCTCGAGGACGCGTTGGTCTTCGAGCACGGCCAGTCGCCTGCGCCCTGGACGGTGCCCGCCGTGGCGTCGCTGCTGACCGGGCTCTATCCCAATCAACACGGTGCCGGCCGTTTCGACGAGGAGATCGCCGATCTGTCGAGCACCGTGCCGGCCGCGATCCGAGCGGAGGTCCAGACCCTGCCGGAGCTGCTGTCCGCGGCCGGCTTCGCCACCGCCGCCTTCGTCGCCCATCCGTGGTTCCGCACCGGCTACGGCCTCGATCGCGGTTTCGGCTCTCTGGAGCTGGGCAACGACAGCGCGGCGCTCACGCGGCGCTCGCTGCGGTGGCTCGACGATCCGTCGGCCGCCGGCCGCGAAACGGCGGCCGGCGAGCGCCCGTTCTTCGTCTATCTCCACTTCATGGAAGCACACGAGCGTTACCGCCAGCCGGTCGAGCAGGTCGAGGAGATCGTGGGCGCGATGCCGCGGGAGGTTCGCGACGCCGGCACGGCGCTCGCCGCCGGCTTCGCCTGCGGCGACGCCACGAGCGAAAGGTGCCGCCGTCTCCTCGCCTACGTCGACACCGTTCTCCAGCTCCGCGCCGTCGTTGCCGACTTCCTCGCGGGCCTCGCGGAGCGCCGGTTGCTGGACGACACCGTCGTCGTCGTCTACTCCGACCATGGAGAGGAGTTCGACGATCACCTCGGCGAGGAGCGCGCGGAAGGGCTGGACCCGCGGTCCATCTACGGCGCGGGACACGGCCACACCCTCTACCAGGAGCTCCTGCACGTGCCGCTCGCGATCTGGCGCCCGGGCGTCCCGGGAAGGAGGGTCGCGACTCCCGTGACCCTCGTGGACCTCGTACCGTCCCTCGCCGACTGGCTTGCCGCTTCCCGGCTGGGCACCGCCGAACGAGAGCTGCCGGGCCGGCCGATCGACGCGCTGGTCGCCGGCGAGCCCGAGCCGAGCCGCGCGCTGTTCTCCTCCGGAATCGCCTACGGCCCCCGGCAGCTGGCCGTCTTCGATGGCCGCCGGAAGCGGATCCACTTCCCGGGCCAGGGCATCGCTCGTCTCTTCGACCTCGAGCGCGACCCCGGCGAGAAGGCGCCGCTCCACGACCGGCGGCTGGCGCTGCCGCTCGACCGTCAACTGTCGCGCTACCTGGCGCTGACGGCGTCGCCGGCCCGCGGCGAGAGTCCGGAGATTCCGCCGGACCTCCTCGAGCAGCTCCAGTCCCTCGGCTACCTCGAAGGAGCGGGCGACCGCGCCGCGGCGGCGGACGAGGAGTTGCCCTAGCCGCGCCGCGGGCCGAGCGCGCGCGGGCCGGATCGCTCGCTGCCGCGGTCGTGGACAACGGCGGGACGACTCGGCATACTCTCGCGGTGTCCTTCGCCTCCCCCTCGAGGACGGTCAGGGTCGTCGCCTCCCGCGGGGTCGTGGCCGCGTTGCTCACCGCTCTCCTGCCGGCCGCCGCGGCTCCCGCCGGAGCGGCCGACGGCGAATGGGCCTTCCGCGACGTGTCGGGACTTCTCGCCGGCCCCGCGCCGCCCGAGCCCGGAGCCGAGCCCCGCTACGACTACGGGCCCCTGTGGGGCGATCTCGACGGCGACGGGTGGATCGACCTCCTCTTCATGAACCACGGGGATCCCCCGTCGCTCTATCGCAACGGGGACGGGGCGCGGTTCGAGGACCGCTTCGAGAAGAGCGGCCTGCGCAAGGACGTCTGGCTCTACCCCCAGCACCAGGACCGTCACGGGGGTGCCTGCGCGGACTACGACGCCGATGGCGACGTCGACCTCGTCATCACCCACGGGGCGATGCGTGGCGAGACGCTGGGCGTCAAGTTCGACGAGCTGCTGGCCAACCAGGGTGACGGCACGTTTGCCGAGGTCTCCAAGCAAGCCGGCGTTCTCAACGAGCAGGGGCGGGCCAGAACCCCCGTCTGGCTCGACTACGACAACGACGGGCTCCTCGACCTGCTGATCGGCAACTTCATCTCGCCCAACGTGCTGCTGAGAAACCGCGGTGACGGGACCTTCCACGACGTTGCCGCCGAGCTGGGCGTCGACGACGAAGGCGGTGCCCACCCGTCCTGGACCGACTGGGACGGAGACGGCGATCCCGACCTGCTGACTCTGTGGCCCGTCGGCATGAGCCGCAACGACGGCCAGGGCGGCTTCACCCCCCGCCCGGTGTCCAATGCGCCCGGCGAGCCCTGGGTGCCCGGGCCGGTGGCCACGGCCTGGGGCGACTTCGACGGCGACGGGGACGCCGACGTGTTCATCGCCTCCCGGCAGGGCCCCCTCAGCCGACTTTTCGCCAATCAGGCCGGCCGGTTCGCGGAGGCGCCTCTCGCGATCGGCCTCGGACCCGACGAGGGCGGCGCCGGCGCCGCCTGGGGAGACCTCGACAACGACGGCGACCTCGATCTCGTGGTCCTCGGCACCCGACAGGCGCGGCTGCTGGAGAACCGGGGCGCGGGCGGCTTCACCTCGCGGGCGCTGCCGGCGCCCGGCCTGAGACCCGGCGTCGACGGCGACGTCGATCTGGCCGACTTCGACCACGACGGCCGTCTCGACCTGGCGATCAACGCCGAGGACGGGCAGCACCTCTTCCGCAACGAGCTCGCCACGGGATCCTGGCTCGTCACCGAGCTCCGCGGCTCCGCCAGCAACGCGGGGGGCCTCGGCGCCACGGTGTCGGCGTCCGCCGCCGGCCCGATCGTCACCGGCCGCCAGCACCTCGGCGATACCGGTTTCCACAAGTCCGTCAGCTGCGCCCCCCTGCACCTCGGCCTGGGCGAGAGCGATCGCGTCGAGCTCGAGATTCGCTGGCCGAGCGGGCGGCGGGAGCGGCTCGCAGGAGTCCCCACGCGCCGCCGCCTGGTGCTGCCCGAGCCCGCGGGCTGAGCTGAAGAACAAGCCCGGCCGAGGCCGGGCTTGCGGGGTCTTCAGGTCGAGTGGAGCGCCTACTGCACTTCGCGGCCGGCCTCCAGCGCCTCCAGGCGGGCGGTCAGGGCGTCGATGGTGCTCTGCTGCTCCAGGGTGTAGAGCACCAGCTCCTCGACCTTCTCGAGCAGCCGGCCCTGGAAGTGCTGCACGTTGAGGCCCTGCTCCTGGATCTGCGAGGTGCTCGGCACGTTCGGCAGGTGCCGGTTCTCGCGGATGAACGCCTGCAGCTCGCCGAGCGGCAGGAGCTCGTAGCCGGGCTCGAAGACGTAGTCGGCGCAGGACCCGCTGCCGCCCTCCGAGCACTGCCCGTTGATCGTCAGATCGCCGGTCCGGCTGAGCGAGAGCTCGTTCGCGCCGGTGCTCGGATCGGTGATGATGAAGCTGTTGCCGGCCACGAAGTCCCAGTTTCCGAACTGGCTCGTGAAGCGGACGAACGGAGCGTTGGTGGTCTTCTCGAGCAGCAGCATCTGCTGGTTCCCGGCGCTCGTGTCTTCGACCTTGATCTGGGCCGTGCCGTCCGTCCTCCGGACGTGCAGAGGGTTCCCGGGCGACGACGTGCCGATGCCGACGTCGCCGTCGACATCGACGAAGATCGAGTTCGACGGCGCGCCCGGACGGATGCGCAGCGGCAGCGCCGAGCCGTTCGTGGCGTCGCGCACGAAGAAGTTGGTCTCGTTGCCGGCGACGTCCCAGACCTGCGGCGCGAAGCCGCCGGAGCCGTCCTGGTCGAGGCGCAGGGTCGGCGTGTTGCCGGTCACGACGTGGACGTCGACCACGGGGTTCGAGGTGCCGACGCCGATGTCGCCGTCGCTTTCGACGTAGAGAGCGCTCGAGCGGGCTCCCGCTTCCACGGCGAACACCAGGTCGGTCGCGCAGCCGCCGTCGTTGTCCGCGGTGCCGCAGTCGTTGAAGCCGAGATAGTTGGCGCCGCCGCTCGAGGCCGAGTTGGCCTCGATCTCCCAGTCCCTGTTGGGGAACCCGGCCAGGTTGCTGGTGTCCCCGAACTTGATGCGGGTGTTGTTCTCCATCAGCAGGATGGTCGAATCGCCGAAGGCCGGCGAGTTCGGGCAGTCGAAGCCCACGCACAGGCTGTTGCGGATGACGCCGTCGCTGTTCGAAAGCACGACGCCCTGCGGATCCACCGGGATGGACGCCCGATCCCCGCCGCCACCCTCGACGGCGACGGGATCCGGCTCCGTGAGGTCCGTCGGGACGAAGCCGCCGTCGGCGATCGAGAAGGAGCCGCTCTGGCGCGAGCGCTCGACCAGGCCGAGCTTCTCGAGGCCGCGCTGCCCGTCGTCACCGGCCGCGGCCAGCAGGTCGCGCATTTCGGGGTCGACGCGGGGCACGAACGCCAGCTCCCACTTGTAGAGCCCGTCGGGAAGCGCGAAGCCGGCGTCGTCGAAGAGCCCGAAGGTCGGGCGCACGCCGGCCGGGAACTCCTGCCGCAGGAAGGACCCGCCGGGGCCCGCCACGGTCAGAACCAGGTGATCGTAGTCGCCGGCGAGCGGCGTCCACTCGGCCTGCGCTCCGCCGGCGGCGAAGTCGGCGATCCGCGTCCGCTGGGCGGCGCTCGGGGCTGCCGCCAGAAGCACGACCGACAACAGCCAGGTGGCGACTCGCAGCTCTCTCGATCCGAACATCTTTGTCATTCCACTCTCCTTTTGCTTACTGGCTCCGATTCACCTCGGAGGTCCCAGGATGACGACACAGGCGGGGCGGACCGCCCAAACGTTACAGCCAGCACGCAAAACGGCGCCGTCCGAGGACGGCGCCGCCGGCATGAAGCGCCGAGCACGGGGCTCGGGGCGAGCCCGGCCGGGGCCGGACTCGCCTGCGCTCGCGTTCGAGCGGATCTTCTACTGCCGTTTCCGGTCGGCCTCCAGCGCCTCGAGGCGGGCCGTCAGGGCCGCGATGGCGCTCTGCTGCTCGTCGATCGTGCTCTGCTGCTCCAGCGTGTAGAGCACCAGCTCCTCCACCTTCTCGAGCAGCCGGCCCTGGAAGTGCTGCACGTTGAGGCCGTTCTCCCGGATCTCCGCGGTGCTGGGCACGTTCGGCAGGTGCTTGTTGTCGGCGATGAACGCCGCGAGCTCGTCCAGCGACAGGTACTCATAGCCGGGCTCGAAGACGTAGTCCGCGCAGGCGCCGTTCACCTCGACGCAGTTGCCCGTGATCGTGAGATCGCCCGTGCGGGTGAGCGTGAACTCGTTCACGCCGGTGGTCGGGTCGGAGATGATGAAGCTGTTGCCGGCCACGAAGTCCCAGTCGCCGAACTGGCTCGTGAAGCGGACGAACGGTGCGTTCGTGGTCTTCTCGAGCAGCAGCATCTGCTGGTTCCCGGCGCTCGTGTCCTCGACCTTGATCTGCGCCGTGCCGTCCGTTCTCCTGAGGTGCAGAGCGGTGGCGGGCGACGAAGTGGACATCCCGACGTCGCCGTCGACGTCGACGAAGATCGAGCTCGACGGCGCGCCCGGACGGATGCGCAACGGCAGCGCCGAGCCGTTCGTCACGTCGCGGACGAAGAAGTTCGTCTCGTTGCCGGCGACGTCCCAGGTCTGGGGCGCGAAGCCGCTCGAGCCGTCCTGCTGGAGGCGCAACGTCGGGGTGTCGCCGTCGATCACGTGGATCTCGACCGACGGGGTCGAGGTCCGGATGCCGATGCGGCCGCCGTCGTCGACGTAGAGCGAGTGGGTGCGGGCGTTCGCCTCGATGGTGAACGGGGTACGGGCGCCGCTGATGTCGTCGATCGAGAACTTGTTGGCGCCTCCGTTGGCGCTGTCGTTGGCCGTCAGCTGCCAGTCGTTGCGGGGGTAGCTCGACGCGGTGCTGGTGTCGTCGAACTTGATCCTCAGGTTGTTCTCCTTCAGCCGAACGGTGTCGAAGCCGAACGACTCACCGTTGACGCAGTCGAAGCCGATGCAGGCGCTGCCGTCCACGATCAGGTCGTCGAGAATGACCTGATCGCGGGTCTGCGGGTTTCCGGGTCCGCCGTCGCCGGGAAGCCCGGGGCCGCGGTCGCCCGGCGGTGCGCCGATCTCGGCCGTTTCTTCCTCCGCGCCTTCGGCGTCCGGCACGAAGATCGAGCCGTCGACGATCTTGATGTTTCCCCACTGCACCATCGGCTCCGGGAACCGGGCGTCGCGCAGGGAGTCGCCGCGCACGCGCGCGTTCTCGAAGTCCTCCGGGTTGAGGTCCTCGGGCCGCGGCATGAAGCGCATCTCCCAGGTGTAGTCGCCGTCCGGCAGCAAGTTTCCTTCGGTGTCGTACGGCTCGAAGTACGGACGCACCCCCGACTCGAAGATCGTCTCCTTCCAGTAGCCGCCGCCGGAGACGGTCAGCACGATGCTGGCGTGCTGCGCCCGGGGAATCCACTGCACGGCGGTGGGTGAGAAGCTCATGTCGGCGTGCACCTGCGCCAGAACGGGCACGCAGAGGAGACCCGTGAGCAGGGTTGCGGCCAGAATGCGGTTGCGAACTCGGTTGTTCCTCTCCATTACCTCGGTCTCCTTTCGGTTGTTCTCCGACGCTCGTCCTGTGCTTCGAGTCATGGGATGTTCCGTTTCTCCGTTCCGTCGTCTATGTCTCATCGCGCACCGCCTAGGGGTCGAACGTGGCGACGCACGTCTTGTCGCCGTTGAGCACCACCGTGAGGAGCGGGCTCCCGCCGCTGCAGTCGCCGCTCCAGCCGCCGAACACGAACTCGTCGACCGGCCTGGCCTGCAGGACGACCGCCGAGTTCTGGGTGAAGTCGGCCGCGCACGCGCTGCTCGGACAGGCGATGCCGGTGGGATTGCTGGTGACGTCGCCCGCGCCCGCGCCGGCCAGCTGCACCGTCAAGGTGTAGCAGTTCGTGCAGGCGTTGACGTCGAGGATGATCAGGTCGACCAGGGCGCTGGCCAGATTGCCGAAGCAGTCGGTCACCCCGTAGGCGAACGAGTCGATCCCCACGAAGCCCTGGTACGGCGTGTAGAGGATCTGGGCCGTCGTCGACGAGGTCTGGGAGATGAGCCCCAGCGTGCCGTTGCTCGGCGGCGACTCGACGCTGAACGTCAAGCCGCAGGTGTCGCTGCAGAACGCGGAGTCCAGCGGATCGACGCGGATGTAGCCTTGACCGATGTCAAACGAGTTGGGCGGCACGATCTCGATGTCGATCGCGTGGCTCCCTTCGCCCACCTCGAACGTGCCGCTGCTGTAGGTCGGATCCGCGTAGGCCGCATCCGGACCGACCGGCAGCGACGAGGCATCGACCGGCACCAGCGGCGTCGTGCCGAGGTCCTGGCCGTTGTCGAGGAGCCGGAACTGGTCTCCTTTCAGGAAGTCGTCCGTCACGCTCACGCACGCCTCGCCGTCGAAGGTGAACGGCCCGTCGGGGCTCAAGATCGGCGGCGTGCCCTCCCAGAAGAAGGCCGGCGGCACGGCCGTGGTCGCCGTCCACCCGGCGCCGATCACGATCGGCGTCGGGCCGGCGCGGGTGCCGCCAGCGGCTCCCTCCCCGGGCCTTCCGCCGTTGGCGCCGGAGCCGGCGGCCGGCAGGGCCGCGAACGGGAGCGTCAACGGCAGGGGACCGGTCCCCGGAGCTCCGGACAGGCCGATCGAGACCTCCGTGTCCATCTCGGTCGTGGCCACGACCGGGTCCGCCACCGGAGGCTGGGGCGGAGCGATGGCTTCGACCTCGATCGTCACGCTGGCCGTCGAGGTCTCGCCCGGGTCGTCGGTGTCGAGGTCGCCGTTGAGGTCGCCCGCGACCTGGAAGTCGAAGCCGTCCGTGCCGGTAAAGCCCGCGTTCGGCGTGTAGTCGACGCTCGCCGTGCGCTGCGGCACCTCGGAGCCCTGGGTCAGGGGACCGAGGACGCCCGAGGAGGGTCCGCTGCCGGCGACGATCGAGAACGTGAGCTCCACGTCGTCCACCCCGTCGCACTCGCCGGTGCAGGGGGCCGAGCCGTTGAGGATGAAGCTGCCGACCGTGTCCTGGATGATCTCGAACGTGCTCGCGTGGGCCACCACGACCTCCAGGGGATCGGACGGCGGGGTGGTGTCGCCCGGCGCGTTGATCCCGACAAGGGCGGGCTCCGAGGGAAGCCCCTCGGGGTCCGTCACGACGAAGAGGAATGCGTCCTCGGGGCAGACCGGAACTTCGTCGACGACCGGGCAGGGCGCGTCCGGCGTGTACGTGACCTCGGCGCTCGTGATCGCCGGCTGCTGCAGGATGCAGACCTCGCCGGCCGGGCAATCGCCGTCGTCGCCGCAGGGAATCGCCGACTCCGAGCAGTGGCCCACCGGCGGCGGCACGATCGGCGTGATCGGGCCGAGCTCCCCGAAGGCCGGGTCGCTCACGACCGAGAAGGCCAGATCGCCGCCTTCGGGATCGCTTCCCGTCAGGATGATGTCGAGCGGCGCTTCCCCGTCGGTGAACACGTCTTGGGGGTCGGCCGTGGGCGCCTTGTTGGCGTAGAAGGAATCCAGCGTGAACTCGCCTTCCTTGTCGGACAGAAAGTCCCTGGCCAGGAAGGAGCCCGTGGCGGTGGCGCTCTTCTTGAAGAGCAGGGTGCCGTTTGGCACGTAGAGGTTGGCCGCGACCGAGCAGTCCATGTCGAAGCGCGCCGCCTCGGGCTCGGAATCCAGGCCGCCGTCGGCGCCGTTGACGCCCCCCACGTAGACCATGATCGACGCCGCGCCGATCGCGGCGCCGCCGGCGGGCCCGAGGGTCGATTCCTTGGCGAGATCGAGGCGGCCCACGAGCCGGACCTCCGACGCGTCGGCGAACAGGACGTTGGCGCCGGCCGCGCCGCTGATGGAGAGCGCTTCGTACACCCCACCCGTGAAGACGACCGAGGCGCCGGCCCCCACGCTGATGTCCCCGTACTCCCCCGCCGCCAGGGTCGCGGTGCCGCCGGCGGGCACGGTCACGTGCGGTGCATCCGGCCGCGGATCGGCGACCTGAAACGGCGGCAGGAACAGGAAGACCGGCAGGTCGAGGCCGCCGCAGCCGACGCCCGAGCCGTCATTGCACTCGACGCCCCCGGTCGCGGAGGCGCCGCGTTTGACGCGGACGCTGTCGGCCCGCGCGACGCCGTCGATCGTGACGTCCCTTTCGAGACTGAGCTCGAAGCCGGGGTCGAGGTGGGGTCCCGGGGTGGCGTCGTTCGTGACGACGTCACCGGTCGCCGAGACGTCCTTCTTGAGACGGATGCTGTTGGTGGCGAAGATCACGACGTCCGAGAAACCGTCCGGGGCTTGCGCTGCGGCCGGCGTTCCGGATCCGGCCAGGCACGAGAAAGCCAGCCCGAAGCCCAATCCGAAGCTCAGCGTCGAGTCCTTGAAAGACACTCTACGTTTCATCGTCTCGATCCCTTCCGTTGTCTGCCGTGGTTCGATTCGAGAATCGATCTCGCCCATGGAACCCGCCGGTCGGTGCGCCAGCCCTGGAGCACCGACCGTCTCTTCGGAAGAACATGCCGCCGGCCGGCAACAGGACCGGCGGAGCCAACAAGAGCACAGGCTGTGTACTTTACTACAGGGCCCGAAGCGTTCTGATCTGCGCAGTCCTCGAGACTGCGATCTTCGGGCGCCGCTTCCGCGTCGACCAGGTGGACACCTCGGTCCGGAACGGCCGCTTCGGCGAAGACGGCGGCTCATCCGCCGATTCCGGGAATCGGACGGGGCGGGCCGGCGGCGACGACCCGTGTGCACGGACGGCTCCGATCCCGAGACGATCGGCCGCAACAAGAAACGACCGGCCGCACCTGGAAACGACCGGGCACACCAAGAAACGATCGGCCGCACCCAGAGCCGATCGGCCGCACTAACAAAGAGGTGCGACCCCGTCCCAGGGACGAGGTCGCACCGAGGTTCGCTGCTTGGGGACAGCGGTCGAGGGCTACCGGATGCCCGCGGTCTCCTCGAGACGAGCGAGGCGCTCCTGCATCGCGAGCAGCTCTTCGTTGGCCCGCTTGAGCCGATCGATCTCGTCCTGCTGCCGGTCGATCATCCCCTGCTGCTCCAGCGTGTAGAGCACGAGCTCCTCCACCTTCTCGAGCAGGCGGCCCTGGAAGTGCTGCACGTTGAGCCCTTTCTCCCGGATCTCCGCGGTGCTGGGCACGTTCGGCAGGTGCTTGTGCTCGGCGATGAACGCCGCGAGCTCGTCCAACGACAGGTACTCGTAGCCGGGCTCGAAGACGTAGTCCGCGCAGGCGCCGTTCACCTCGACGCAGTTGCCCGTGATCGTGAGATCGCCCGTACGGGTGAGCGTGAACTCGTTCACGCCGGTGGTCGGGTCGGAGATGATGAAGCTGTTGCCGGCCACGAAGTCCCAGTCGCCGAACTGGCTCGTGAAACGAATGAACGGTGCGTTCGTGGTCTTCTCGAGCAGCAGCATCTGCTGGTTCCCGGCGCTCGTGTCCTCGACCTTGATCTGCGCCGTGCCGTTCGTTCTCTTGAGGTGCAGAGCGGTGGCGGGCGACGAAGTGGACATCCCGACGTCGCCGTCGGAGTCGACGAAGATCGAGTTCGACGGCGCGCCCGGACGGATGCGCAGCGGAAGCTTCGAGCCGCCGGTCACGTCGCGGACGAAGAAGTTCGCCTCGTTTCCGGAGAGGTCCCAGGTCTGGGCCGTGAAACCGCTCGAACCGTCCTGCTCGAGGCGCAGGGCCGGCGTGTTGCCGCTGACGACGTGCAGATCCAGCACCGGCGTCGCGGTGCGGAAACCGACCCTGCCGCTGTTGTTGACGAAGATCGAGTTGCTCGGGGCGCCCGCCCGGATCGTGAACGGCGTCTTGCCGCCGCTGAGATCGTCGATCGAGAACTTGCTGGCGCCGCCGCTGGCGCTGTCGTTGGCCGTCAGCTGCCAGTCGTTGGCGGGGAAGCCCGCGGCGGTCGACGTGTCGTCAAACGCGATCCGCAGGTTGTTCTCCTTGAGCCGGATGGTGTCGAAGCCGAACGACTCGCCGTTGACGCAGTCGAAGCCGATGCAGGCGCTGCCGTCGACGATCAGATCGTCGCCAAACACCACGTCGCGGGTCTGCCCGGGGGGATCGTCGGCCGGTGGCCGGGGGCCGCGGACGCCCTGGGCCGCGCCGCCCTCCTCTTCCGCCCCGTCGTCCGGGCTGACGAACGCACCGTCGGCGATCCGGAGGTTGCCGGACTGCACCACGGCCTCCGGGTGCCGCCCCTCGCGCACGACGTCGCCCTGGAAGCGGGTGTTCTCGAAGTCGTCGGGATCGATGTCCAGGGGCTGCGGCAGGAATCTCAGCTCCCAGCTGTAGTCGCCGTCGGGCAGCAACGCCCCCTCGTTGTCGTAGGGCTCGAAGAACGGCCGCTCGCCGCCTTCGAAGACCGTCCGCTGCCAGTAGTCGCCGCCCGCGACGGTCAGCACGATGCTGTCGTGCCGTGCCAGCGGCGACCACTCGACGCTGCCGGGCGAGACGTTCATCTCGGCGTGCACCTGCGCCAGAACGGGCACGCAGAGGAGACCCGTGAGCAGGGCCGCGGCCAGAATGCTGTTGCGAACTCGATTGTTCCTCTCCACTACCTCGTTCTCCTTTCGGTCGATCTCCGACGCTGGTTCTGTGGTTCGAGTCATGGGATGTTCCGTTTCTCCGTTCCGTCGTCTATGTCTCATCGCGCACCGCCTAGGGGTTGAACGTGGCGACGCACGTCTTGTCTCCGTTGAGCACCACCGTGAGGAGCGGGCTCCCGCCGCTGCAATCGCCGCTCCAGCCGCCGAACACGAACTCTTCGACCGGCCTGGCCTGCAGGACGACCGCCGAGTTCTGGGTGAAGTCGGCCGCGCACGCGCTGCTCGGGCAGGCGATGCCGAGGGGATTGCTGGTCACGTCGCCCGCGCCCGTACCGGCCAGCTGCACCGTCAAGGTGTAGCAGTTGGTGCAGGCGTTGACGTCGAGGATGATCAGGTCGACCAGGGCGACGGCCAGGCCGCCGTAGCAGTCGGTCACCCCGTAGGCGAACGAGTCGATCCCCACGAAGCCCTGGTCCGGCGTGTAGAGGATCTGGGCCGTCGTCGACGAGGTCTGGGAGACGAGCCCCAGCGTGCCGTTGCTCGGCGGCGACTGGATGCTGAACGTCAAGCCGCAGGTGTCGCTGCAAAACGCGGAGTCCAGCGGATCGACGCGGATGTAGCCCTGACCGCTGCTGAACGAGTTGGGCGGCACGATCTCGATGTCGATCGCGTGGCTCCCTTCGCCCACCTCGAAGGTGCCGCTGCTGTAGGTCGGATCCGCGTAGGCCGCATCCGGACCGACCGGCAGCGACGAGGCATCGACCGGCACCAGCGGCGTCGTGCCGAGGGCCTGGC
>Ga0224512_10001778_pt1 | contig 20305 bp, 13 predicted proteins | sample SF_May12_sed_USG_4_FD_169103 | JGI IMG/M metagenome (GOLD analysis project Ga0224512, IMG submission 169103) | Sediment microbial communities from San Francisco Bay, California, United States - SF_May12_sed_USGS_13 | ecosystem: Environmental > Aquatic > Marine > Sediment | place: USA... | reverse complement strand
ATTCGGTTGGCGGACATCGGCTATTCCGGATAGGTGCCAGAGCTCGCGGCAGGCCGCCCAAGACTCTTTCCTTGGGATGGCTCCCTGCGGTCCGCTTTAAGAATAATGGGGACAGTCCCCATTATTCGGATACTGTCGGTCCGATCAGAGCTGACGTTTCACAGTCAGGAATCACGTATCCTGCAGCGTGGCCCAATACGCATCGTCGCGGAGTGCGCAAACGCGCCCGATTACGGCTGCCTGCGCGTAACCTGCTTGGTGCAAACTCGCAATGCAGGCTTCCGCCCGATCCGGTTTCACCGCGGCCAACAGTCCGCCGGAGGTTTGCGGATCGAGCAATACGCGCACCCGCACATCGGTGCGCTTGAAATTACCGACATCGACCGAACTCAAGGTCCGCTCATTGGCCTGTTGCAGAGAACTGACAATCCCGGCCTGCATCGCCTCCCTCACGCCGGCCAGCAGCCTGATCGCATCCGGCCATATTTCGGCCCCGAGGTTCGCCGTGCGCACCAGTTCGCCCAAATGAGGCAATAAGCCGAATCCACTGACATCGGTGCAGGCTCTGACGCCTGCCTGCCTAAACACGCCTACTGCGCTCTGATTCGATTGCCGCATGCTGTCGACTGCGCCGGTCAGCCACGTGCCGCGACATGCGGCGCGCATGTTCGCTGCCAGCAGTACGCCGGTGCCAATCGGCTTGGTCAGGACGAGGTAATCCCCGAGCGCGAGCTTATTGTTCTGCCAGACATCTTTTTCATGCACGCTGCCGGTCAATGCGACACCAACCGTCAACTCGGCGCCTTCACCGCTATGCCCACCGATCAGTGATGCGCCCGACTCATCGAGAACCTGTATTGCGCCGGCCATCAACTGGTACAAGTCATCTTCCATCTGCTGATCGCTGGCGTAAGGCACCTGAGCCCAGACGAGACCGGTGCGCGGCAAGCCACCCACTGCATAGACATCATTAATGGCGTGTTCAGTCGCGATGCGGCCGAGCAAATATGGATCGTCGAGCATCGCGCGAAAACCATCGATGGTGTGCACTTCCAGGGTATTCACGATCGGACGCAACACTGCCGCGTCATCGCCTATGCCGGTGACGACTTCTGACGGCACCGACACCTTCAGGCGTTGCAAAACGCGCGTGAGCACGTCAATGCCAAGCTTTGCTCCACAGCCGCCGCAACGCATTTCTTCATGAGTTGCCTGCGACTCCTGCGGCGATGGGACTGTCCAGCGCGATGCCCGCGGCCGCATCTGCTTGTTATTGAGACTAAATTTCGCAACAAAACGAATGTCGAGCCACTTCTTCCAGTGCCATACCCACGCGCCGCTTGTCGCAATGCCCCCACGGGATGCAACTGCATGGCGATCTCCGGTCGAAATCAGCGATAAAAAATTCTGCTGTGGCCGATATTTTTGCAGCGACTGTTCACAAGCCGCGCGCGCTAAATTTTCAGCGAGCACCGGGCCCTGGCGCACCGCAAAAACCCCGGATTTTGGGCGGGGATTGCCCTCCATGCTTGCAACATCTCCAGCTGCAAATACATCCGGATGCGATACGCTCTGCAGATATTCGTTGACCCGCACAAATCCGCCGCTATCGACGGCAAGGCCCGCATCGGCGGGCCAGGCCTGCGCAGCAGCCTGGGTGACCCACAAAACCGCGTCGGCGCGAAGACGCTCGTCCGCGTCGGTCCGCAGGTGGCCATGCTCGGCCGCAACAATCCTCGTGCCCAGCCGAACCTGCACTCCACGTCGGGCCAGCATCTTTTGCAAACGTGCCTGAACGCGGGCGTTGTGATCGATGAGCAGACTCTGCCCCGAGGTAACCAGGCAAAGATCGATGTTGTTCAATCCCTCGACCTTGGTGAAGCGATGCCGCATCGACAACGCCAGTTCCACACCGCCGGCACCACCGCCGACCACGACGAGACGATATTTTTCGTCACCGACACTGCGCAGCCGCTCCAGAAGCGCCTGCCAGCGTGGCAGGAATCGATCGATTGGTTTTACCGGGATACCGATTCGCTCAGCGCCGTCAATGTCGCCGATCGACGGCGCCGAACCAGAATTGATGGATAACAGGTCGTAGCGTATTGGTGGGCGATCGTCGCAATATAAATGCTGTTCATCCAGATTAAGTTTCTGAACGACAGCGGCGATCAACCGCGCCCCGGCCCTTGCGCACAATGGAGCCAGATCGATATGAATGTCGTCCCAGGTGTAATAACCGGCGATGAATCCGGGTAGCATGCCCGAATAGGGTGTCTGCATTTCACGGCTGACGAGCGTAACGCGCAGCCCGGAAACGGGTTGCATGGCCAGGCGCCTCAGCACCTCGACGTGGCTGTGGCCTCCTCCGACCAGCACCAGATCCTTTAATTTTACGCTCGACATTGGCACTGTTTTCGGACCCCTGACGTCTGCCCGCCGCTCACCTTATAATGTCTTCGTCGACAAAGCATCTCCAGGGCGCAGCTATTCCGGCAGGGCGATATTCGTGGATTCATTCACCTACCAAACACTGCCGTACCCGATGCGCTCGGATATCCCGCGGACCAATCGCGAAATCTGGGCGCACATCGCCAGGCCCGGATGCTGGTGGACCGGCCGGGAACGCGTTGCCATGGCTGCAGAGGTCCGGCGTGCCGGAACCTGTGCGCTGTGTCGTTCACGCAAGAAATCCCTGGCACCTTACAGTGTCGAGGGGGCGCACGATCACGGCGGCTTGCTGCGGAACGAGGTCGTGGAAGTCGTGCACCGTGTGGCGAGCGACCCCGGTCGACTCAAAAAATCCTGGTACGAGGGCTTGCTGGAAGACGGACTGACAGATGCACAGTATGTCGAGATTGTCAGCGTGGTCGCGGTCGTCGTCACGGTTGACGAGTTCCACCATGCGCTCGGCCTGGGTTTAGAACCACTCCCCGATCCGGTGGCGGGCCAGCCGAGCCACTATCGGCCGCCCGGTGCGCGACTCGCCGGGGCCTGGGTTCCAATGGTGCTTGCCGATGGAGCCGTTGGCGACGAAGCCGACCTTTACGGCGGTAATCCGAGAATCGTGAATGTCGTATCAGCACTCAGTCTGATTCCGGATGCGATCCGAATGGCCGGCGAAATTCTGAATGCTTACTACGTCGTCGGTGACGACATGCCGAATCTCAGCAAGAACAGCGGTCGTGCCTTGCAAAGATCGCAGATGGAATATATTGCCGCGCGTGTCTCGTCATTCAACGACTGTTTCTACTGAACAGTCTCACATTCATTTCTGCTCCGTGCGAGCAGTGTACATACGGGCGAGGACTTTGATGTCAGCGCGCTGACGTCCGATGAAGGGAAATCCGTCGGCGTCGTCAATGAGGCACTGCTGTGTAACTTCACCGAAGCGGCACTTCGTCGTGATGAAAAACGCCTGGCCGAAGCACGGGAAGCGCTCGAGCTGGCCATGGGCACCGACGCGCTCGTCGATGCGGCGGCCGTTATCGGCTGCTTTCAACGCCTGAATCGAATGGCAGATGGCGCCGGCATCGCGCTGGACGAACAAATGGTCATCATGACGTCCCGTCTGCAAGACGAATTGAGCATCGATGCTTACGCAACTGCGGCCAACACACCAGAGCTGCGCGGCATGAATAAGGTTCGTTCAATCCTGATGCGGCCGCTCGAGGGCCTGATGATGCGCGCCATGCAAAAAGGTATTCAAAAGGCACAGGCCAAAAAACAGGCTTGAAGAAGGCACCGCATTTATTTGAGCTGCGGCCCCTATTTCCGGCTAAACCTTCTTTTGTGTCAATTCCTCCGAGACTTCCCAAAGCTTGGCAGCAAGAATTGGGTCCTGCATCTGCTTGGTGGGCAGTTCCGGATTACAGTCGGCAAAATAGTAACCGCTGACGCCGGCCAGCGCCGGATTGGTGGCCACATAACAGGTGGTTGCCGCGCCGGCCTCCATGGATTTCATGAATGTCCAGCCGATCAGGCGTCCGGCGATTTGCTGCCACTTCGGAAAATGCCGCGCCAGATTCGTCATGATGATGCCGGGATGCACGGCGTTCGCCGTCGCATTCGAGCCCTCGAAGCGTCGCGCCAGTTCGAAGGCGAATAGCCCGTTCGCGAGCTTGGACTGTCCATACATTCTGTTCGGATCGTAGTCCCGCTCGCCGGAAAGATTATCGAACTCGATGCCTGCCTCGGGGGCCCAGCGATGACCAAGGCTGCTGACCATCACGACCCGACCCTGCTGCGCGGCCTGGAGCTGCTCAGTCAGCGCGGTGGCGAATGAGAAATGACCCAAATGATTAACAAAAAACTGCTTTTCAATGCCGTTTACTTGCTCGAGTTCCGGCAATGCCATAATTCCGGCATTGCATATCAACATATCGATCGGCGTGCCCATCGCGCGGATCTGTCCGCTACAGGCGGCCACGGAACTCAGATCGGTCAATTCAAGCACCACCGGAGTCGCCTTGCCTTCGATGCTGGCACAGGCGGTCTCTGCTTTCTCGGCCGTGCGGCCGGTGCCAATGACATGCGCGCCACGCAACGCAAGTACGCGCATGGTTTCATAGCCCAAACCCGAGTTGGCGCCGGTGACCACAGCGGTCTTTCCCGACAGGTCAATACCCGCGGTGACCTCCTCCGCGGTAGACTCCGCATCAAACGGACCCATAGGCACGCCCGCTGGCCGCTCGACCGGTTGATCCTCACCACAACCGGGCATCACGGAGACGGCGGCGACCGTTGATGCGCCCTGAATAAAACGGCGGCGACTGATGTTCGCTGACATATGACTAACCTGTGCAAATCAAAGTAGCATAATAGCCGCTATGCCGCTCTTACGCTTCGACGATGTCTCCCTCGAATACGGGGACAACCACCTGCTGATTCACGCCGATCTCACCGTCGAGGCCGGCGAGCGTGTCTGCTTGATCGGTCGAAACGGCGCCGGAAAAACATCGCTATTGAAACTGATTACCGGTGAAGTTCAACCTGATCATGGGGAAATAGAGTATCAGTCCGAATTGCGCATCAGCCAACTCGAGCAGAACCTCCCGGAGGGCCTTGAAGATACTGTCCACCAGGTCGTTGCTGATGGCCTCGCCGATGTGCAGGCCTGGGTAGATGATTACGAATCACGCTCGGCATCCAAACTCGATAAGGCGGGACTACGCGAAATTGAAAAGCTGCAGCGGAAAATCGAAGCTGCCGGTGGCTGGCATATCGATAAACGCGTAGAGACGATCCTGACCGAGTTGCAATTGCCCGGTAAACGCAAACTCGGCGAACTGTCCGGCGGCTGGCGCAGGCGCGTCGCCCTGGCCAAAGCACTGGTCAGCAAGCCGAACCTGCTGCTGCTGGATGAACCGACGAATCATCTTGACCTGGCCACCATCCAGTGGCTGGAAAACATCGTCTATTCCTATGCGGGTAGCGTAATTTTTGTCACTCACGATCGTGCTTTCCTGCAGGGACTGGCGACACGCATACTCGAAATCGATCGAGGCCAGCTGATCAGCTGGCCTGGCGATTATCAAAACTATCTGAGGCGTAAGGACAAATCTATTCAGGACGAGGACCAGGAAAACAAACTGTTCGACAAGAAGCTGGAACAGGAGGAAGTGTGGATTCGTCAGGGAATCAAGGCGCGACGCACGAGGAACGAAGGCCGGGTCCGTTCATTGATGACCATGCGTGCCGAGCGGGACAAGCGCGTCGCGCGACCACAACAGGCGCGAATCAGCATCGAGGCAGGTGAACGTTCCGGTAGAAAAGTGATTCGCATGCGCAACGTGACGCACAGTTTTGACGACGAGCCGCTGATCCAGAATATGTCTTTGCAGATCATGCGTGGCGACCGCATTGGCCTGGTCGGTAACAACGGCGTTGGGAAAAGCACCCTGCTTAATATTTTGCTGGGCAAGATCACGCCACAGCAAGGCACCGTCAAACACGGCACAAACCTGGAGGTCGGCTATTTCGATCAATTGCGCCGCAAACTGGAGCTCGACAAGACTGTCGCGGAAAATGTGGCCGGCGGCCGAGATTACATCCGCATCAATGGAAAAGACCGACACGTCATCGGTTACCTGAAAGGCTTTCTGTTTAGCCCAAAGAGAGCGATGACGCCGGTCAAGGCGCTGTCCGGTGGTGAAAGGAACAGAATTATTCTGGCCAAGCTGTTTACCCGGCCGACCAACCTCCTGGTTCTCGACGAACCCACCAACGATCTCGATGTCGAAACGCTCGAAGTACTCGAGCAACGACTGGTTGAATACCAGGGTACGCTGATTGTCGTCAGCCACGATCGGGAATTCCTGGACAATGTTGTCACCAGCATCCTCGTGTTCGAAGCCGACGGTTCGATCAGGGAGTACGTTGGTGGCTACAGTGACTGGGCTCGCCGTCGCCGAGAGCTGGCCGCCAAAGATGATCCCAACAAGGCCAGGCAGCGCGCAGATAAGGATGCGGCGCGCGAGCAACGCCGTAAACCGAACAAACTCAGCTATCAGCAACAGCATGATCTCGATGCGTTGCCGAATCAGATCGAGATCCTCGAGTTGGAAATCGAAGCTTTACAGCAGCAAATTGCGTTGCCTGATTTTTATGCGCAGGAGCACCAAGAAGTTCAATCGGTCCTGCAAAAACTCGATGACCAGTCGAAAGAACTGGAGGGCGCTATCGAGCGATGGATGAGCCTGGAAAAACTCCAGGAAGAGTTTGCCAAAGAGAAAAACTAACGTGCATAAGGCAGTTGAATAAACTTAGCGGCAGCATTGATTTTTTGAGCCGCTGGAACTTCCTCTTGCAGTCGACATCTAAACCACTGGTTGCGCTGTCATTCGCCCGGTCGCAAACGCCTGGAGAGCCGGCGGTGTGGCGCAGAATCGCTGAAAAAAGCGCATCAGCGGTTTACAAACTAGTGTCAGCAATGCTAGAATCTGGCGGCTTACTGCTAGTATTTTTTTATTGTGCGTAAGCACGGTTACAATACTGTCTGCGTTGCTCACCGTTAACCCTCTGTGCAACGTACCGAGAAAGCATCACGGCAATTCAGACGATGGGCTGGGTTGGCTAGAATCAAATACCGCGCTGACTAATCGCTGCAGCAAGAAAGCCCCGACATAGCGATTTCAGCAATGCGTTATAACAATAACTATCGTAAACCTTGAGGAAATAAAGGTTCCTTATTCGAACCTGAGTATTATGCCCGCAGCAGCCAAAACGACTGACACACCACGCATCCTTGAAGAATCTTTTGAGCTAGGCGATATCGAGCGCGCTCAGGCGCCGGACGGTGGCGCCGGTCCGAGCTGGTTTCGCTACACGATTACCCAAGGCCCCAATACCATCACTGGATATCGACAGGGTAGTCAGCGGGCTGTATCAAAAGCCGTGAAAGACATTGTTGTAGAGCTCAACGAACGTCGCAACGGTAAGAAAGGTCGCGTGCACTTGACGCCTTCCCGAAAACCGAAGAAAAGCTGATTTAGCCGGATCATATATTGCCGCGGAGCCGAGACATTCTCCCGGTTCTAGAAATAACCAAGAGCGACTCGCTGGCGGCAGGAAGGAGCGGCAGCCGCCCTTTTTCTTTCACCTAAGCTGCGCCGAGTTGCACTGACTCCAGATCTTTTTCCGATTCCCGGGCCTCATCGGCAGACACCATTGGCACCGTATCGAATACCCATCCGTCCGGATCCTGTTTGCGGGCCGGAGAAGGAATTACGCGATAGTCACCATTACTATCCAATGCATCGAGTTTGACGCGATCGATCTGGCATCCATCGTTTCTAAGATTACGCAGAATTTTCCAATAGGCCGAAATCAAGCGGTCTTCGCGGTCCACCTTTACCAGCGGCCAGTCATCGAGATCCGGCGCCCGCTTGGGCATAATGGATTCAGCATTTGCTTTGTCCTGAAAAATATTCTTCAGGTTGCGCTGCACATGCATTTCGTCATGCTCAGGCTCCATGAAGAAATTGCGGAAAAAGATGTAGAACATTTTCGTTTGCTGTTCATCAATGGGCGTGGTGATCTCATAGAACATATTCATCATGCCGGCCTGTTCCCCGGCGAATGCAACCTGACCGCGCAATATAAAGCCGGGCATATAAAACGCCAGTTTTGAAACGGCCGATGAGCGCGGACCTTTATATTCCTTGAAGCTTCTTGCCGACGGTGGCGTATGCCCACGGATCTCGGTGCGAAAGCCGTTTTCCAGAATTTCAACTTTATGATCGGGAGGGCGAAACGGATTGTCACCGCCAAAATCGATGCCGTGAACGACCGGCAGATGCACGTGATCCAGATCCGTCATCTTCGACCAATGCTGATTGGCATGCCAGATATCCGAATAATGCGCATGCCGCCATTCATCGGAATCGATTTCCGGGATATCGATAATCGGTAATGCGTTCTCTATATTATCGCCGAGAAAAACCCAGATGAGTCCGTATTTTTCCTCCACCGGGTAAGCATCGACCTTCGCGCCGGTCGGAATATCTTCATCCGGATTTTGCTGCGAAGGGATTTTTTTACAGCTTCCGCTGCGATCGAACCGCCAGCCATGAAATGGACAACTGATCGTGCCGTCGCCCTGGCATTTACCTCGCGACAAACTCGAGCCGCGATGCGGGCAAACGTCACTCAGGCAGGCCACCGCACCCGCCTCATCGCGAAACAACACAAAATCCCGGCCCAGCATCCGAACTCTGACCGGCTGTTCACCGACTTTGCCGCTCGATTCAGCGGCATACCATAAGTTGGTATACATCATGACTTGCTTGTCCCCGTAAATCGCTGACTCACAAGCGCCCTCCTTTACGATGTTGGTCGACGGCGGTATGTGCCTCTGAGCCGCCAGCGGATTCGCACCGCGGTCAACAGCCACCCTGGCTTCTGTCAGAAGTTGTACGCCAGGCGGGCACCGAATGTGCGCGGCTGCACCAGTGGCCCGAAAAAGTGGCTTCGCACCAGACCGGCCGAGAATCCCGAGTCGCTGATCCGCTCGCCGAAATCCGGGCCACTGCCGCCGCCTCTTATGGTGTCATCGTCGAACAGGTTATTCAGAAATAACGTGACACTCATCGAATCACTCACCAAACCAAGCCGCACATCGACTTGCCAAAAATCATCGAACTTAGTGAAATTGTCCTGATCGACAAAGCGTTCGTCCTGGTAAATCGCGTCAAATTCGGTGAACCATTCGAGCCCCTGGGAACCCAGTGGCCGAGTCAGGTTGAAACGCCCGAGGAACGCGTGTTCCGGCGTACGCTCAAGTTGGTTGCCGCTCAAATCCAGCGCGCATTTCGGCGCGAATGTTGGGTTGTCCAAATCCGCGTTTGGATTCGCCGTGCCGGTGGCCACCGTATTGTCGTTAATGTCTTTCCAGACGACAGGACAGTTGCCGGCTCGCGCTGCTCGGACAAATGTCGTCGACTCGTCGATAAAGTCACCGTATTGACTGTCGATGTAGGTGTAGGCCGCGCTCAGCGAAAGTCCTTCAAAAAATGTGGGTTGCCAGACCGCCTCGAGTTCAAACCCCCAGACTTCAGCCGATGACGCGTTGATCACGCGGGGGTTCGACCGGAACCCACCGACACCATCGGGAACCAGTATTTGTGTGCCGACCTGCTTGTCGGTGTAATCGAGAAAGAACAACGCGCTGTTCAATTGCAGATAGCCGGCGGCCTCCCAGGTGGTCTTCGCACCGATTTCATAGGTGTCCATTTTCTCTGCATCGAAACGCTCCTCGGCAATCGTCGTCGCGGCGCCGCCCGATGAAATCTGGTTGATACCGGCGGGTTTTCGCGCCTTTGCCCAGAACATATACACCATTGCATCATCCGTCGGCGTCCATTCCAGGGTGACCTTGGGTACATGATATTTCGAATCCTGCTCACCGTTGATCGTCCCCCACGGACAGCCGCCCGCATCCGTGCCGGCCGGAAGAAGGTTTCCATCAGGATTATTTATATCACCCGCATCGATCGGGTCGCCGTATGCGTTCAGCGGAAAGCCCGGCATCGTGACGCCGCTGGCTTTGACGCACGTGATGTTCGATGCGCCTATCGTATGCGGCTCATAAAACGCCTGGAGGTCCGGCGGAAGATCGTCCCAAAGAACAGGCCCGGTGCTGCGGTCAAAGTGATCCGCCGTGCAGGCCAGATTTAATTCAGGATTCTGCTCCTGGTCATACAACGGAATCTTGGCGATGATCCCGGCCCCGATGCCAAACCCGAAAGTCGTGCAGCCACTTTGATTCGGCTTTGTCAAATCAAACGTCTCGTCAACGTAGCGATCTTCAAAAGTCACTTTCCATTGCTCGGTCAGGTTCCACTCGAAACTGACATAGGCAGAAAGATGTTCGGTGTCCGCCAACCACACAGGGATATCAGTGCGCGGCTGCAGCTGCTGCCAATAGGCCTGCCAGTTATCGACGGTGCCTTCCGTACCATCACATAGACCCGGAATATTCAGCGCCAGCTGTCGAGTGCCCGGATTCTTGCCCGTCAGAAAACAGTCAATGATCCAGTTCTTGTCGGTATTATCCCGCTCCTCGTTCCAATAGAGGCCGCCTAGGGTGAACTGAATCGGTCCGGCGAAATTCGACGAAAAACGTAATTCCTGGCTGAACTGCTCGGTGTCCGTCGTCGCAAAAGCTCCCTGAGATTGCAGCAATTCGTCCGGACGACTGCGGGCCTGATAGTCCTGATCCTGATGCACACTGCCCGTCGCGTCGGTGTAGCCGGTGTTTGACGTGAAGGTGCCGAAATCGAAATCCCAGGTCGCCAGCAGCGACGCGCGGAAAAGTTCCTGATTCGTGCCTTCGTACTCGGTTCCCGTAGCCGGATCTTCGCTATGCGCGACTACTTTCCCGGCGGTGCCGCCCACATTTGACGGGTCACAGAATCCCGGCACGAGCGGATCGGAACCATCACTGAGCGCCTGCTTCCAGACGACATTATTGTCCGCGAAGCCTTCTTCGTAATCCTGCTTTTGCACGTGGGCCGGCATGGTCGGATAGTTCGGGTACAGTTCTTTCAGCGCCAACTGGCGTTCGTCGAACTCCTTCAGGTCACTCGGCAGCGCGTCGAAACAATACAGGCCATGATCGGGCATGTTGGAAGTCGATGTGCTGTAACCGCCCGTCAAGCTCAGGTCGGCTTCGATGACGACGCAATCAGGATCCGGATTATCCGGATCCTGCTGGCAGCTGGCGCCCGAATTCCTGTCCGTCCCGAAGAGCCAGCCCTGGGCATTCCTTTGGCTGTACCGAACATACGAGTCCTCCGGGTACGGGTTCGGAGCTAACTGCGGAATTCGGACAGTCGCCTGCGGATCGAAATGGTTGTCGCTGTATTCCATACGCGCCTTGAATTTCAGCGCCTCCGTTGGCGTGTAAACGGCAGTCATGGACGTGCCAAACCCGTCACTACCGCCAACTTTCTCGCCCGATACGCTATTCGTGTAGTAACCATCATCGTCAAAAATCACGCCATTCAGTCGAACCCCGAGTATGTCCTGCACAAGGGGACCGCCGGCGGCTGCACCAATCTCATAAAAACCATTGTCAGCGGCGTTGATGTTCAGTTTGCCCTCAAACTCATCGCCGGGTTCTTTGGTGATGTAACTGATGGCCCCGGCAAAAGCTGCGCGGCCAAACAAAGCGCTCTGGGAACCCTTGACGACCTCGATTCGCTCGACATCGTTCAGCAGGCGTTGATTGGCCAGGAGACCGGAACCTGCGGCGATCACGTTTTCCGAGGTCACGTCAATACCATCGACGAGGAAAGCGACATTCGCACGGCCGCGCGTCGCCGACAGGCCACGAATATTGACTCGTGTATCAGTCGGATTGTAGCCCGAATCAAACGATACGCTCGGGGTCAGTTTCGCAACATCGGCGAGGTCCCTTATGCCAGTGCGCTGGATCTCTTCTGCAGTGATAGCGCGTACCGCGATTGGAATATCCTGCAGGCTTTCCGTCCGCCTGCGGGTGGTCACGACGACTTCTTCGAGTTGCGCCCAACCCTTTGTTGGCAATAACAGCAGCGGCGGCAAAGCTAACAGGCAGATAGTGGACAGAAAAGTAACGGTTTTGCGCTTTGACATGATTTTCCCCCAATCCTGGCGCCAACCTGAAGACTCAGGATTCCGAAAGCCTGGTCCTGGTTAATAGAACCACACAACATCTCGCCTGGCAACAGATCCCGACAGGCACATCAGAATCTGCATGTCGAGTTTGCCGTCGACACCTGCGGGCACCTTGATGGCGCGATGAAAAAAGCCTTATTTCCCGGCAATTTCAAATTGCTCGCCGATGAACCGGTCGAGGCATTCGAACCAATCATGCAAACCAACCTCACGGGCACATTCTCGGCACGCAGCACGAGATGCGGCAGTTTTTGACGCAGGGCGCAAAAACCGGGGACGGCCATTCGATCACCGACATCAGTGCGGGCGCAACCCGGGATATCGACATGACGATGTCACCCTGCATCGCATCAAAGTGCGCCGTCGAAGGACTGACCGAAACGGCCGTGCTGGAATACGCGCGCCAGGACATTCACATCAATGTGTTGCTGCGCGGCGTATTCGATACGGAGAAATCCGGGCCATGGATGCAGCGATGCCGCAGGTATTGAAACACACGCGGCCCAGCATCATGTCGGGCGTTTCGGCATTTCCGAGACTGATGCCCGAGCAGCCACCGCATTACCGTTGCCGGAACGCAGCGGGCTAATCGCCGACAGACCGATGTTCGTCAACGGCTGTATGTGCCTCTAAGCTGCCGCGAGGCGATAAAACCTCATCGCGCCTGCCGGCGCGGAACTGTCAGAACCGGTACAGCAAACGAGCCCCGAATATTCGCGGCAGGGCCAATGGCGCAAAGAAATGTGTCCGCACCAGACCGGCCGAGAATCCGAGGTCACTGATCGCCTCGCCGAAATTAGGGCCACTGCCGCCGCCTCTGATGGTGTCATCGTCCAGAACATTATCCACGTAGAACAGGAAGTCCCAGGAGTCTCCGGACAATCCGAACTTGGCATCGAGTTGCCAAAAGTCATCATACTTGGTGAAATTGTCCTGATCGGCGAAGCGTTCGCCCTGGTAAATCGTGGTAAATTCAGCGAACCATTCGAATCCAGCGTCTGCCCACGGTCGCGTCAGGTTGATGCTCCCGACGAACGCGTGTTCCGGCGTCCGCTCGAGCTGGTTGCCGCTTAGATCCAGCGCGCATTTAGGTGCGAACGTTGGATTTTCCAGATCGGCATTCGGATTAGTCGTGCCGGTGGCGACCGTCACATCGTTTTGATCCTTCCAGATGACCGGGCATCCGCCGGCATCTTGCGCGGTTCGAATAAACGTCGTCGTCTCATCGATGAAATCAGTGTACTGACTATCGATGTAAGTGTAGGCGCCACTGAACGTCAGTCCTTCAGTAAACGAGGGCTGCCAAACCACCTCCAGTTCCGCGCCCCAAACTTCAGCCGATGATGCATTGATGACGCGCGGATTCGAGCGGAAGCCACCGACGCCATCGGGCACGAGTATTTGCGTACCGACCTGCTTGTCGGTGTAATCCAGGAAGAACACGGCACCATTCAACTGCAGGTATCCCGCGGCCTCCCAGGCCGTCTTTGTACCGATTTCATAGGTGTCCATCTTCTCGGGATCGAAACGTTCCTCGTCTATGGTGGTCGCCGCACCGCCCGAAGAAAGCTGGTTGAGACCACCCGGCTTTTGCGCCTTCGCCCAGAAAAAATACACCAGCGAGTCATCCGATGGGGTCCATTCCATAGTGACTTTCGGTACATGGTACTGCGATTCCTGCGTACCCGAGATCGTACCCCACGAACAACCGCCCGCATCCGTGCCGGCCGGATAATAGTTTCCGTCACGCGAATTAAAATCCGGATCATTCGGATCGACCGGGTCGCCAAAATCGTTCAGCGGAAAACCCGGCAAGGTAGCGCCGCTGGCCTTCACGCAGGTTATATTCACGGCTCCCCGGTCGTTAGGTTCTCCCTCCGGGATCGGCTCATACAGCGCCCGGATGTCCGCGGGAAGATCATCCCAAAGAATAGGTCCGGTGCTACGGTCAAAATGATCGGCCGCGCAGCGCTGGTTCAAGTCAGGATTGGCGGCCTGGTCGAGCAGCGGAATATCGGCCGGCCCAAAGCCGCCGCCAATAGCGAACCCTAGAGCAGTACAGGAACTGAACACCGGTTTCGTAAGATCGAACTGCTCGTCAACGTAGCGATCTTCGAACGTCAATTTCCACTGCTCGCTGAGGCTCCACTCGAAACTGATATACGCCGAACCGTGGTCGGTTTCCGTTATCCATACCGGATCTGCAGGCCGCGGGTCCCGATTCACTTGTCCAAAATAATCTTGGTAACTAGAAACGCTTTGACGATTCAGAAGGTTGGCGTCCGTACCATCGCATAGTCCAGTAATACCTGTTTGTAATTGACCGGCGGCTTTGCCCGTCGTAAAGCAGTCGATGATAAAATTGAGATCGTTCGATTCCCGCTCCTCATGCCAGTAGAGGCCACCGACGGTCAACTGAAACGGCCCGTCCCAATTCGATGCGAAACGCCATTCCGAACTGAACTGCTCGGTATCGGTCGTCGCAAAAGCCTCCTGTGCCTGCAACAATTCATCCGGTCGGCCGCGGGCCTGGTAATCCTGATCCTGGTGCACGGTGCCTTCAGCATCGGTGTATCCGGTGTTTATTGACCAGGTGCCGTAATCAAAATCCCAGGTCGCCAGCAGTGATGCCCGTAAAGTTTCCTGGTCCGTGCCTTCGTAATCGACGCCCGTAGCCGGGTCTTCACTGAGCCGGACTTCTTTGCCGGCCTCACCGCCATAACTGCCGGGCTGACACCATCCCGGCACCAGGGGATCGGAACCATCACTGAGCGCCTGCTTCCAATTCACGTTATTGTCCGCAAACCCTTCCTCGTAGTCCTCCTTTTGCTCGTGGGCCGGCATCGTCGGGTAGTTCGGAAACCGTTCTTTCAGGTACAACTGGCGTTCATCAAAGCCAGCTGTCTTCAACTCGTCTGGCAACACATCGAAACAATACAGGCCATGATCGGGCATATTGGCCGTGAGTGCGCTGTAACCGCCCGCCAGGCTCTGATCGGCTTCGTTGACGACGCAGTCCACATCCGGATTCGCCGGATCCTGCACGCAGCTATTGCCAGTAAATCTATTTGTCCCAAAGAGAAATCCGTTTGCATCCCGCTGACTGTAACGCGTAAACGTGGTTTCCGGGTACTGAATCGGCGTATCCCAGGGAATTCGAACCGTCGGCTGTGGATCGAAATGGTCATCACTGTATTCCACACGTGCCTTGAATTTCAGCGATTCCGTCGGCGTCAATACGGCCGTCAAAGACGCACCAAACCCATCACCACCGCCGACCTTTTGACCCGACACGCTATTCGTAAATATACCGTCTTCCTCCCAGTAAACGCCGTTCACGCGCATACCGAGTATATCCTGGACTATCGGGCCGCCGAGGGCAGCGCTGATGTCGTAAGCGCCGTAATCCGCCGCATCGACGCGCACGTTACCCTCGAACTCGTCCCCGGGTTCTTTTGTAATGTAACTGATCGCCCCGGCAAAGGCCGCTCGCCCATACAGCGCGCTCTGGGAACCCTTTACTATTTCGATGCGTTCGACGTCGTTCAGCAGACGTCGATTCGCCAGCAGGCCCGAGCCGGCGGCAATGACGTTTTCCGAGGTCACGTCAATGCCATCGACGAGGAAGGCGACATTAGCGCGGCCGCGGGTCGCCGACAGACCGCGAATATTGACCCGTGTATCCGTCGGGTTGAAACCCGAATCGAATGTTACGCTCGGCGACAGCTTGGCCAGGTCGTCCAGGTTCGAAATACCACTGCGCTGGATGTCTTGGGCGCTTATGGCTGTTACCGCGATTGGCACGTCCTGCAAACTTTCGGTCCGCCGTCGCGTGGTTACGACAATTTCTTCGACTTGCGCCCAACCGACGGTTGGTATTAGCAGCAACGGCGGTGCGGCTAGCAGGCAGATAGCGGACAGAACAGTAACGGTGTTGCGCTTTGACATGATTTTCCCCCAATCCTGGCGCCAAGCTAAAGACCCAGTATTCCGACAACGTAGTCTTCGGTAATAAAACCACACAACCACGACCCGGGCAACAAAGCCCGGCTGATGTGTCAGAGCCTGAATCCAGACTTAATCTTCTTCGTATCGCAGTTATTATGCCGACATCGGGGCAAAATAGGAAAGCCTCGAAAATGGCCCCCAGCCGGCCGGTCGAGGTGGCGCCTTGGCGCCCGTCACAGCCGGGCGACATTGGGGCCCGAAGCATCGCGTCGCAGCAGGCGCTGCTTCGTCTGCGGGCCGCACGACGGCATCATCAGGCCGCTGACGCAGGCCTCGCGTGCCACGCCCGAGACGATGGCGCTACAATGAACTCCACGTTAAGCAATCTCTGCCTTGGGGAGAGCATCGTAGACAGAGCACTGCTGGACGCCAGCGAGCCGCGTAAACATAATGTTTGCGGCCCGGACGGCCGGAAACGGACGAGGAAAACAACTAACTATAATAAAGAGTGTTTCGCTTCTCTCGATAGAAACGCCTCGGAGACCAGAAAATGACCACCATAAAATCCGATCGGCCAGCCGTCCAACTGACGGGGCCGTATGATTCCATGAGGGCGTATGTCGCCGCCCTCGAGGCGACCGGGCGACTCCTCAGAATACAGGAAATGGATCAGGACCAGTACGAAGCCACGGGTTTTGCCTATCGCCTCGTCGACAAATTCGGCTTCAATGGCGCCCCGGCGTTCCTCGTCGAAAAAATGAAAATCGACGATCAGTGGATGGACGGCCCGGTGCTCGCCAATATTTACGGCCCCTGGGATACCGAAGCGATGGGTTACGGCGTCGAAAACGTCACCGACGACAGGCGCGAAATGTATCGCGCCGCGGTCAACAAACTCATCAAGCTTGCCGATCGCAACGGCCATTGGCAGCCGATAAAACCGGTGATGTTCGAGGGCGGTAACCCGCCGTGCAAAGAAGTGCAAATCAAGCGCGCTGATGTCGATGTGCTGCAATATCCATGGGAGAAGTGCAATCCGGCGGATGGCGGACGTTACATCAACAGCGGCGCGGTGATATTCGAAGATCCGGAACTCGGTCGGAACGTCGGGACTTACCGCTGCCAGGTCAAAAGCGCCACCCGCATCGGCATGAACCCGGAAATGGGCCAACACGGCTGGACCTTCCTGATGGCGGCCAAACAGCGCGGTGAGCGCTCAGTGAAAGCCGCCGTCGTGCTGGGCACCGATCCGATCACCTGGGCCATGAGTTGTTCGAAGGTCAGTCATCTGGGACAAGACGAATATGAGATGGCGGGCGCATTCAAGGGCAAGCCGCTCGAGCTGGTCAAATGTGAAACCAGCGATGTACTGGTTCCGGCCAATGCCGAGATGATCATTGAAGGCGAGATTCCACTGAACGAAACCGAACAGGAAGGCCCGCACGCAGAAATGTACGGCTACCTCGGCCGCAAGCGAGACGCCAATTTCTATATGGATATTGAGGCGATTACCCATCGTGCCAACCCGTGGTTCTTTAATAACCACACCGGCGTATTGCGCGGCTTTCACACGGCGGCCATGGATGCCTGGGCCTACCTCGCGTACAAGCGATCGATTCGCAACCTCGTGGCACTACATGGGCTCGGCGAAGCGCCCGGCATCACCGTGGCCAGCATAAAAAAGAAATTCGCCGGCGACGGCCTGGCGGCGGGTCAGCAGATCTCGGCGACCAATATCATGGCGAAGGTGACAATCATCGTCGACCATGATGTCGATGTGCTGAACACGCAGCAGTGGCTGCATGCCGTCGGCTCGAGATGGCAGCCTGATCCGGCCACACTGATCATTCCGCATGCGCGGGGCACGTTCCTGGAACCCAGTGCAACCAGCCCGCGGGTCATCAGCAAAGTTATTATCGACGCGACCAAGCAGTTTCCCGATGAAGGCGGACCGGCATCGTGGCCGGCGGTTTCTCGCGAACTGCTCGAAGCAGCCTGCCCGGCCGTTTTCGAACTCGTCGATGAAAAATGGCCGGAATACTGGAAGTCGTGGGAAGAGCAAAAGCGCTGTTAAGCTGCCGGCGCTCGTGAGTCTGCAGCTGCAGCCAGCTCGCACGGTCAGTTCGTGACCCGAGTTCAAAACACGCAACGTACGCAAGTGCTGATCGTTGGCGCCGGACCGGTTGGCATGGTTGCAGCGACCTGTCTTTGCCGACAGGGCATCGATGTCATCCTGCTCGAGGCATTACCAGGCTGTGCCAGGGACCTGCGCGCCTCCACGTTTCACCCGCCCACGCTTGAAATGCTGGCGGAATTAGGCGTTGCGGACGCGATGATCGAGCAAGGCCTCATTTCGCCGGTTTATCAATACCGCGAACGACAATCGCCGGATTTTTTTGCCTTCGATCTGACGGAATTATCGGATATGACCGAGTTTCCGTATCGACTGCAATGTGAACAATACAAACTGACCCGGCATTTGTCAGAGATTCTGTCGGTTGAACCGCGTGCAAAATTATTGTTCTCCCACCGCGCCATGCGTTTCGAGCAGGACGACGGTGGTGTGACGGTTTACGCGGAAACCCCTAGATCCAGCGAAAACTTCCGGGCTGACTACGTGATTGCGGCCGATGGCGCCAACAGCATTATCCGTAACCTTGCCCAAATTGAATTCGAGGGTTTCACTTATCCCGAGAAGTTCGTCACCTTGAGTACGCATTACCCTCTCGAGAAGCATTACGAAGGCCTGGTGAATGTCAATTACATTGCAGATCCCGACGGATGGGTGCTATTGCTGCGGACACCGGCAGTCTGGCGTGTGCTGGTGCCTGCAGCGGATAGCCATGGCGACGCATACCTGCGTTCCGATACATTCAAGGATCGAGTTTTCCAGGGCCTAACCGGGACGCGGGACGGTATCAAGACCGAGCATCGGACTATTTATCCGGTTCATCAACGGGTCGCGAGAACCTACCGCATGCGGCGGATGCTGCTGGCGGGTGACGCCGCACATTTGAATAACCCTCTCGGCGGCTTCGGCATGAATAGCGGCATTCATGATGCCTGGAATCTTGCGGAGAAACTCGTTGCGATTCTGGGAAACGACGCAGATGATTCGCTGCTTGATCTTTATGATAAACAGCGACGCACCATCACGCGCGACTTTATCCAGACGCAATCCATCAAGAACAAAGAGATGATGGAGCAAAGCGGTGAAGAAGGTCTTCGGCAACGTAGAGTCGAAATGCGACGCATTCACGACGACGACAGATTGCGGCGTGAATATTTACTGGCTCAAGCATTGTTCACGAGCCTCGGCGACGCGTCACGGATATCGTAAGAACGGTCCCGACAGATTTCTGGGTGCAAGAAGAAAGATCAAGATTTGAGAGGAAAGAAGTATGGATAAGACCGATATCAAGCTGAAACGAAAGGCAAAAGGCAAGCGACCCCACTACTTGTCCGATCCAACTTCAGAAAAAATTCTCGCTATGCTCATGGCGCTGGCTGGAGAAGTCTCGGTGATGCGAGATCGAATGGAGACGATCGAGCGGTTAAGCGAAAAGAAGAACGTCTTTTCTCTCGAGGATATCGAAAATTACGTGCCTTCAGACCAGGAGCAGGCTGTCCGTCAGGAACGCCGCGCTGAATATCTGCAACGTATTTTTCGCAGTGTGCAGGAAGGAATCGATGAACTTGGCCAGCCGGCCGATTAGTTATATTCACCCAGACTCAATTTTACAGGCGCTGTAAGGCGGGTTGCCAAGCGGTTGTGACCGTCCAGGCCTTGTCTCGGCACACCCTGCGCAGGGATGGCTCCCTGCGGTCCGCTTTATTCCCTGCGCAGGGTGTGCCGAGACAAGGCCGAATACCTGGTAGACAGTTTCGGGTCGAGAAACTTCTAGCTATTGCAGATATGCGCTAGGGCTCGCGGCAGGTTGCCAGGGACTCTTTCCTTGGGATGGCTCCCTGCGGTCCGCTTTATTCCCGCGGAAAGAGTCCCTGGCAACCTGCCTCCAACGGTGGATTTCCCACGAATAATGGCGACAAATAATGATAATGGGGAATTTCCCCATTATTTGTCTGTCCGATCAGATCTGAGTTTTCACAGATTAACGACGACTCTATTACTTTTCAGCTATCACCGTCGGCCACCGACTGATCGGCGTCGCATAGTTTTGAAACTCGGGCGGAACGA
>Ga0224512_10001777_pt1 | contig 20307 bp, 17 predicted proteins | sample SF_May12_sed_USG_4_FD_169103 | JGI IMG/M metagenome (GOLD analysis project Ga0224512, IMG submission 169103) | Sediment microbial communities from San Francisco Bay, California, United States - SF_May12_sed_USGS_13 | ecosystem: Environmental > Aquatic > Marine > Sediment | place: USA... | reverse complement strand
AAAAAGGCGACCAGGAAGAAGCTCGCCAGGAAGAAAGTGAGTAAGAAGAAGGTCGCCCGGAAGAAGCCGTCGAAAAAGAAGGTCAGCAAGAAAAAGGTCAGCAAGAAAAAGGTCAGCAAGAAAAAGACGGCCACAAAGCAAGTAGCCAGGAAAAAAACCGCCTCGAAGAAGAAACCCGCCAGCAGGAAAAAGGCTCCGGCGCGAAAAGCGCCGGCCAAAAAGCAAGTGGCCCGCAAGGCTGTGAAGCGGCGCTCCAGATCACGCGGCGACGTTCTGTCGGGTCCCATTCATGGCGTTGAGCCGTATAAGCCTCGCAGAGGCGAGGAATACATGAGCGCCGATCAACTCGAACATTTTTTTCAGATTCTCAGCGCCTGGAAGCAGGAGCTTATGTTCGAGGTCGATCGGACGGTGCATCATATGCAGGACGAGGCCGCGAATTTCCCCGACCCAAATGACCGGGCGACGCAGGAATCCGAGTTCGGGCTCGAACTCCGCACCCGCGACCGTGAGCGCAAGCTGCTTCGCAAGATCGATTCGGCCCTCGCCCGCATTGAGGACGGCAGTTACGGATTCTGCGAGGAAACGGGCGAAGAAATCGGATTAAAGCGTCTCGAAGCGCGGCCGGTCGCGACATTGTGCCTGGAGGCGCAAGAGCGACGTGAGCTTGCCGAGCGCCAGTTCCGAGATCGGGACGATCGCTACCGCTAACGCGGCCCGGTCCACGCCATACATTGGTCGGTTCGCTCCATCACCAACCGGACCTTTGCATTTTGGCTCTTTAATGGCCGCAGTCGCCAGTTATCTCGACGCTCGCGCACACGGCGGCCAGTGGCTGCTGCGTGTCGAGGACATCGACCCGCCGCGAGAGCAGGCGGGTGCGACGGACGAGATCCTCGCCGCACTCGAGTGCTACGGATTCGACTGGGACGGCCCGGTTACCTATCAAAGTGAAAGCCGTGAGGCCCACCGGGCCGCAATAGCGGCGCTGATCGAGGCTGGAAAAGCCTATCCATGTGGGTGCTCCCGCCGTGACTTTGCAGACGCCCCTCGGGGCGCGCTCGGCATTATTTACCCTGGCACCTGCCGCTCTGGCTGCCGGGCCGCAGAGACCGCTCTGCGGGTCCTGACAGACCCCGCGGACGTGGTCTATGAAGACCGCCTGCAAGGTCTGCAGACGCAGCGACTGGAGGCCGAATCCGGTGATTTCATTATTCTGCGCCGCGACGGGCTGATTGCCTATCAGCTGGCGGTGGTCGTCGATGATCACCTGCAAGGCATTACGGATGTCGTACGCGGAATCGACCTTATGGACTCTACGCCCCGTCAATTATGGCTGCAGCAGCTGCTTGGCTACACCGCACCTCAGTATTGCCACATTCCCGTTGCCGTTAACGACAAGGGCCAGAAACTCAGTAAGAGCCACGGCGCCAAACCGCTGCGCACCGACCGGGTCGCCGCAACACTATTCACGGCGCTACAGATGCTCGGCCAACAACCGGTGGCTGAGCTCCGTTCCGCAAGCGTTAGAGAAATCTGGCAATGGGCACGAGACCATTGGAGTCTGGCCGTGCTCACGAGCCAGACCGAAATAGCAGCCGATTTGAGGGCTTTGGATACGCCATGAAATGGGCTATCGTAAGCGTCATTCAGCCGCCCGAAGGCCACGCAGGCTGGGCTCGGGCCTGCCAACAGAGACATCGATGACCACAGCTCGAACCATCAGGAAATACCCAAACCGACGCTTGTACGACAGCGAAGAAAGCCGCTACATCACCCTTGCTGATATCAAGAAACTGGTACTGAGCAATACCGACTTTGTCGTTATCGACAAGAAAAGCGGAACAGACATCACGCGATCGATTTTGCTGCAGGTGATCCGCGACCAGGAACAGAACGGCGAGGCCATCATGAGCCAGGATTTTCTGACACAGGTGATCTGCTGCCATGGCAATGTCGCGCCCGGTTTTCTGGCCCAACATCTCGAACAAAGCCTCAGGCAGTTCATCGCCGAACCACAAAATCGACGCAATAACGAACTTGTCGGTTCATTGCCGGATCCGGCCAAAAACACCTTGACATCAGGGCCTTAGATGCTCTAGCGTAGGCCTTGCAACGGGGATACGCTCCCCCGCCCCCTGTTGCATGCCTGAAGGGGTTCACACTCCACGGCGGGCCCCCTGCGCAAGCGGGGGGCCATTTTTTTGCCCACACTATGACGACTGACACGACGCGACAGCGCCTGATCTGCAGTGACTTCAAGCCCGCGCGCTGGCTCAAGCACCGTCACCTGCAGACTATCTTCCCGTCGTTACCCTGGGCCTGGAGGCAGCGAGTCGAGCTGCGCCGCGAAATACTGGAATTACCGGATGGCGATGATACGGCCGTTGACTGGCTTTGCGCGGCCGACGCGTTGCCCAGGTCCGCGCCATTGCTGGTCATTCTTCACGGCCTCGAAGGCTCCGCAGCATCTTCTTACGCGCGCATGCTGATGCAAGCTGCCTATGACAGGGGCTGGCGACCGTGTGTCCTGCACATGAGAGACTGCGGCGACTTCAGAAATCGACTGCCACGCCGCTACCATGCCGGCGAGACCAACGATATTCGCTTTTTTCTGAAGACCTTGCAGTCCGGCGGGCAAAGCGGCCCGATGTTCGCTGTTGGTTATTCTCTAGGCGGCAACATTCTGCTCAAATACCTGGGCGAATCGGGCAACGATTCACGGCTTGCCGCTGCCGGAGCGGTGTGTGTTCCTCTCGATCTGCACAAATGCGCGGAGGCTCTAAATATCGGTTTTTCAAAGATTTACCAGCGACACTTGCTAAATAACATGAAGAATTCGCTGCGACGAAAATTCGACTCGCACACCGCGGCCTTCGACTGGGAACTGGCGATGAAAGCAGAGACTTTCGCCGAATTTGACGACGCCGTCACCGCACCTCTGCACGGTTTCGAGAACATGAACGACTATTACGACAAATGCAGCTCGGGGCAGTTTCTCAAGAATATCGAGAGGCCGACGCTCATTATTAATTCACTGGACGACCCGTTCATGACGCCGGGAGTTATCCCGGATGAGGATCGGCTGTCCGATGCGATATTGCTGGAAATCGCCGAGGCAGGCGGTCACGTCGGCTTTATAGAAGGCGGCACACCGTGGCGGCCGCAATACTACCTGCCGCGGCGCCTGCTCGACTTTTTGCAGGAGCAACAGCAGATATAGTGTCAGGGCCCTTTCCGTGGAAACGGCCCTGACACCGGCAAGCTATGCGGCTTCCACTTCCTTCATGGACAGACGCACCCGACCCTGACGATCTACTTCAAGGACCTTGACCTTGACGACGTCACCTTCAGCCAGCTTGTCGCTGACCTTTTCGACGCGCTCATTCGAGATCTGCGAGATGTGCACGAGACCGTCCTTGCCCGGCAGAATCGTAACGAACGCGCCGAAGTCCATGAGGCGGGCAACCTTGCCCTCATAGATTCGTCCGACTTCAACATCCGCCGTGATCAATTCGATGCGTCGCAATGCTTCCTTGCCAGACGATCCGTCGACCGATGCGATGCGTACTGTGCCGTCCTGATCGATGTCGATCGTGGCACCTGTCTCTTCGGTCATGGCGCGGATCACGGCACCACCCTTGCCGATGACGTCACGGATCTTTTCGGGATCGATTTTGAAGGTGATGATAGACGGCGCCCACTCGGACATTTCTTCACGGGGCTTATCGATGACCTTGTTCATCTCACCGAGAATGTGCAGACGGGCGTCTCGCGCCTGGGCCAGCGCCCTATCCATGATCTCGCGGGTAATGCCCTGAATCTTGATATCCATCTGCAGAGCCGTGATGCCGCCGTCCGTGCCGGCGACCTTGAAGTCCATGTCGCCGAGGTGGTCCTCGTCACCGAGGATATCGGTCAATACCGCAAACTCATCGCCTTCCTTGACGAGGCCCATCGCAACGCCAGCAACCGGTGCCTTGATTGGCACGCCGGCATCCATCAGTGCGAGGCTGGTACCGCATACGGAGGCCATGGAGCTTGAGCCGTTCGATTCCGTGATTTCAGAGACAACCCTGATGACGTAACCGAAGTCCTCGAAATCCGGCATTACGGCCTGGATTCCACGCTTCGCCAGTTTGCCGTGTCCAATCTCACGTCGTTTCGTCGATCCGATAAAGCCAGTCTCGCCGACACAAAATGGCGGAAAGTTGTAGTGCAGCATGAACGGCTCTTTGCGCTCGCCCTCGATGGCGTCGATGATCTGAGCGTCACGGCCTGTTCCAAGCGTCGTTGTAACGATCGCCTGCGTTTCGCCGCGAGTAAAAATCGATGAGCCGTGGGCTCGTGGGAGTACACCAATCTTCACGTCGATGGGCCGCACTGTGCTCTGGTCGCGGCCATCGATACGCGGCTCACCAGCAATTACCCGGCCGCGGACTATGCTCTTTTCGAGCTTGTACAGCGCGCCTTTGACCTCATCGGCCGACCATTTCGCGTCGTCACCATCGGCCAAGGCCTCAACGGCAGCCGATTTGACATCGCCAACGGCGGCCTGGCGCTCTTGTTTGTCCGTAAGCTGGTAGGCGGCAGTTAATCCTTCCGTGGCCTGGCTGGCAACCGCAGCGGCCAGATCCTGATCTTCGGCTGGCGCCTCCCAATCCCATGCGGGCTTTCCGACTTCGGCTGCAAGCTCGCTGATTGCGTTAATCGCGGTCTGCATTTGCTCGTGGCCATACATCACCGCGCCCAGCATGATTTCCTCGGACAAGCCATCAGCTTCTGACTCAACCATGAGCACAGCATCTTTGGTGCCGGCTACGACCAGGTCCAGGGCCGACTTCTCGAGAGCGTCACGGCCGGGATTCAATACGTACGCGCCATCGGTATAACCGACTTTCGCGGCGCCAACCGGCCCGGCGAACGGCATGCCAGAGATGGCAAGTGCCGCAGAAGCGCCTATCAATGCCGGAATATCAGGATCGACGTCAGGATTCAGGGACATGACGGTCGCGATCACCTGGACTTCGTTCTTGAAACCTTTTGGAAATAGCGGGCGAATCGGACGATCGATCAGGCGACAAACCAAAACCTCTTTCTCACCCGGTCGACCTTCGCGCTTGAAGAAACCGCCTGGGATCTTGCCCGCAGCGTAAGTTTTTTCCTGGTAATTGACCGTGAGCGGGAAAAAATCCCGTCCCGGTTCAGCTGTCTTGCGGCCTACTGCCGTAACCAGTACCTGCGTTTCGGCCATGTCGACCAAAACGGCCCCATCAGCCTGCCGTGCTATGGCACCGGTTTCGATGCTGACCATGTGTTCCCCATACTGGAACGATTTCTTTACTGATTTCACAATTTATCTCTACTTGAATTTTTGATTGGCAATAGCAGGCCCTTGCGATCCCTGTTCGGGAGCGGCCTGTAATTCGCTCATTGCCGGTGTGGTTCGTCGCTTAACGACGAAGGCCGAGCCGGGATATCAGCTCGCGATACCGATCCTGATCTTTCGCCTTGATGTAGTCGAGCAGCTTGCGCCGCTTGTTGACCATCTTCAGCAGACCCTGACGGCTATGGTGATCTTTTTTATGCTGACCGAAATGCTCGGTCAGCTCTGAAATACGCGCAGATAGCAGTGCCACCTGCACCTCGGGCGAACCCGTGTCCGCTTCTCCGCGGGAATACTCAGCAACAATGCCGCTTTTTTGCTCACTAGACAGTGACATTTCTCATATACCTCGATTCTTCTCTTCTTGGCCCTTTTTCGCAGCGCGCATTCTAGCGTCTGTTCCGGCCTATTAACAGTCATTAATCAATTATCTATGGGTTTTTTTCACCCGCTCGAAACACTCGTTTTGGCGCCAGCCTGCCATCACCTGACAACTCACCAATGCCGGCGAATACGCCGGCTCCGGCATAGACCCGCACCAGGCCGCAGTCTGCCTCGCTATCGACCGATACCACCTGCCCCGCATTGAATCGTCGCGCAGCGTCCGCGGACAGATTGACAGCCGGCAGACTCTGCAGCGCCGAATCGGGCGGCAACAGGCGTTCCCGAAGCCCCGCGAGGTCTGTCCTGGCGGCTTCCTCGAGTCGGCTCAGATCCATCATTTCCGTCGCGTCGAAGCCAGCCACCGTTTCACGATGCAATTTTGCCGTATGCGCTACGGTTCCTGCCTTCGCCGCAATATCCTCCACAAGGACCCGCACGTAAGTACCTTTTGAGCAATGCACGGAAAATACGAGCCGGCGCCCGGCAATTTCCAGGAGCTCTATGCCATCGATGCGGATCGGTCGCGGGTCGCGCACAACGGTCTGCCCCTTGCGCGCCAACTCATACAGCCGCATGCCGTTCTTCTTCAGAGCCGAGTACATCGGTGGTACCTGCATCGACTTCCCCACAAAGCTCTGCAGGATCTCGTTCCACTGATCGGCAGTCAGCTGCGGCACGTCGGCCGTGGCGACCTCGCTGCCATCGGCGTCACCGGTATCCGTCGCGATCCCTAAATGCGCGGTAACGCGATACGTCTTGTCGGCGTCGAGCAAGAATGCACACACCTTGGTCGCTTCGCCGAAGCACAGCGGCAGCATCCCCGTCGCAGCCGGATCCAGGCTGCCGGTATGACCGGCTTTTTTCGCGTTGAGCAGACGTTTGACCTTCTGCAGCGCCTGATTTGACGTCAGGCCGGCCGGCTTGTTCAGCAACAATAATCCGTCGACCGGCTCGGATCGGTGTGTAGAACGGCGACTCATACTGATTATCCGTGGTCGTCAGGATGCAAAGCGCTGTCGATCAATTGGCTGATCTTGTCGCTTTGTTCGGCACTGTCGTCGTGCACGAACCGCAACTCCGGCACGTGTCTCACCTTGATCGCGCTGCCGAGCTTTGCCCGCAGGAATCCTGAGGCCTTGCGAAGGCTTTCTATCACCGGTTCGGGGCTGTCGCCGGGATTCAAGAGACTGAAATAAACACGAGCAACACTAAGATCTCGAGACAAATCGACCGACGTCAATGACACACCCTGCAGGCGCGGGTCCTTGGCCTCAAAGCGCAGCAATTCGCTCAAACAACGCAATATTTGCGTCCCGAGCCGCTGATTTCGTGAAAACTCGCGCGGCATCAGTCCAGGGTGCGAGCGACTTCAACCCGCTCGAAACACTCGATTTGATCGCCAACCTGAACGTTGTCGTAATTCTTGATGCCGATGCCGCATTCCGTGCCGGATCGTACCTCGTTGACGTCGTCTTTGAAGCGACGCAGCGATTCGAGTTCGCCTTCGTAAATCACCACATTGTCGCGCAACACGCGAATTGGATTCGAGCGTTTGACGTAACCCTCGGTTACGATCGAACCAGCGATATCACCGAGCTTCGGTGACGAGAACACTTCCTTGACTTCGGCCAGGCCGACAATCTGCTCACGGATTTCTGGTGACAACAGGCCGCTCAGAGCCGATTTCACGTCATCGATTGCTTCATAAATGATGCTGTAATAACGCACGTCGACACCGGATTCCTTGATTGCGGTCCGAGCTGCAGCATCCGCACGAACGTTAAAGCCGATAATGACAGCGTTCGATGCTGCCGCCAGGTTGGCGTCAGTTTCGGTAATACCACCAACACCGGCGCTCAGCACCTTCACCTTGACCTCTTCGGTTGAGAGCTTGATCAGAGCGTCTTTGAGCGCCTCGGCGCTGCCGTGCACATCCGACTTGATGATGACCGCCACGGTAGATGCTTCGCCTTCGGTCATTTGGCTGAACATGTCTTCGAGTTTCGAGGCTTGTTGCATCGCCAGCTTTGCATCGCGCGTCCTGGTCTGCCTGAATTCGGCAACTTCACGGGCCTTGCGCTCATTCTTGACGACCAGGAAATCGTCTCCCGCGCTCGGTGTCTTGGATAATCCAAGGACGACGGCGGGGCTGGACGGTCCTGCCTCTTCGATCGACTGCTGCTTTTCGTCAAACATGTTACGAATGCGGCCATATTCTTCGCCCGCGATGATCATGTCGCCTTGCTTTAGCGTACCCGCCTGAACCAGCAGCGTGGCAACCGCGCCGCGCCCTTTCTCGAGGCTGGATTCAATAACGAGTCCCTGCGCCGGGCCATCGGCGATAGCCTTCAGATCCATCAGTTCGGCCTGCAGCAAAATCGCCTCGAGTAGTTTGTCGACGCCTTCACCTGTTTTTGCGGATACATTGACGAACAGCTGTTCACCACCCCACTCCTCGGGGATAACCTCGTGCTGCGACAGCTCATTCTTGACGCGTTCCACATCCGAGTTCTCGCGGTCGATCTTGTTGATAGCAACGACGATCGGCACGCCTGCTGCCTTCGAGTGCAGGATCGCCTCGGTCGTTTGCGGCATGACGCCATCATCGGCAGCGACCACCAGAACGACGATATCCGTCGCCTGAGCCCCGCGTGCGCGCATGGCGGTGAAAGCGGCGTGACCCGGTGTATCCAGGAACGTGACTGTACCCTTCTCCGTTTCGACCGAATAGGCACCGATATGCTGCGTGATACCTCCCGCCTCGCCGTCTGCAACGTGGGTTCGACGAATGTAATCAAGCAGCGATGTCTTGCCATGATCGACGTGACCCATGATCGTGACGACCGGAGGCCGGCTGACTTTGTCGCCGGTCAGCTGCTCCTCGGAAGCCAGCAATTGCTCGTCGACATCAGCTTCTGTAGTCGGTACGGCGACGTGTCCGAGTTCTTCGACCACCAGCGTCGCGGTGTCCTGATCGATGACCTGATTGATCGTAACCATCGCACCCATGTTGAACAGGACTTTCACGACCTCGTTGCCCTTGATCGCCATTCGCTGCGCCAACTCGGACACCGCAATACTCTCGGGAATCTCTACTTCATGAACAACCGGTGCCGTTGGTCTCTCGAAACCATGCTGCGTATCGCCACTGATTGACACCGGACGTCGGCGAGTCGGCGTCTTGCGCCTGCGTCTACCACTCTTGTCACCGGCAACATGCAATTCCTTCCGACCGTAACGGGTTTCCGACGCCTTTGCCTTAGGTTTGGCTTTTTCCTTGGTCCGGCGTGCGCGCGCGTCTTGTTCGGCCTTTTCGAGCCGGGCTTTTTCCTCGGCAGCTGCTGCGGCCGCCTGATCAGCCGCCTTGCGCGCCTCTTCTTCGGCCGACAGCCGAGCTTGCTCGGCCTTTTGCCGCTCTTCTTCCTGTTGTTTGGCGGCCTCCTCTTTCTCCTCCTTGAGACGTTCCTGAGCGAGCTTTTCGGCCTCGATCCGATCTTCCTCTTCCTTGCGTTGGCGATCGAGCTCTTCCTGCTCCTGCTGTGCCTTTCGCTCAAGAACATCGCGCTTGATGTAGGTACGTTTCTTGCGCACTTCGACGTTAACCGTACGCGAACGTCCCTGTGCGCCGGCCAACCGAAGCTCCGACTGCGATTTGCGCTTCAGCGTGATGCGTCGCGGGGCCGCATCACCGGCTACCTGCTCCGCCTGCCCGTGGCTGCGCCGCAGATGCGTTAGCAACTCGAGCTTCGCGTCATCGCTGATCCTGTCATCCGAGCCACTGACCTTGATGCCGGCCTCATCAAGCTGCGAAAGCAGCTTGTCGACCGGCACTTTCAGTACCTCAGCAAATTGTGCAACTGTCACTTCAGCCATTCTTTAAACTCCGCAAATCCTGGCGTTCAGGCTTGCTGCTCCGCCTCAAACCAGTGCGCACGTGCCTTCATGATTAGAGCTGCAGCTTCTTCCTGGTCCATTTCGTTAATTTCGAGCAAATCATCGGTTGCAAGTTCAGCAAGGTCTTCACGCGTCACAACGCCTTTGCTTGCAAGAAGATACGCCAGCCCCTTGTCCATACCCTCGAGGCTCAGGAGATCCTCGGCCGGCTCGGTTTCGTCAATCTTTTCTTCCTGCACGATCGCCTGCGTCAGCAGGACATCGCGTGCACGGCTGCGCAGCTCCTCCACGATGTCCTCATCAAACTCTTCGATCTCGATCAGCTCCGAGGCCGGTACATAAGCGACCTCTTCGATGGTCGAAAAACCCTCCTGAACCAGAATCAGCGAGACCTCTTCGTCCACATCGAGTTGCTTCGAGAACAGCCCGATCAATTCCTTCATTTCCGATTCACTCTTCTCATCCGCATCGGCAGCGGTCATGACATTGAGTTCCCAGCCGGTCAGTTCACTCGCCAGACGGATATTCTGTCCGCCGCGACCAATCGCCTGCGACAACTTGTCCTCGTCAACAGCGATATCCATGCTATGCGCGTCCTCGTCGACGACAATGGACACGACCTCTGCCGGTGACATGGCGTTAACGACAAATTGCGCCGGGTTCTCGTCGTACAGGATGATGTCAACACGTTCGCCTGCGAGCTCGTTCGAAACTGCCTGTACCCGAGATCCGCGCATGCCGACGCAGGCGCCAACCGCATCGATGCGATTGTCGTTGCTCCTGACTGCGATTTTCGCGCGCAGACCCGGATCGCGCGCGGCGCCGAGTATGTCGATCAGGCCCTGTCCAACTTCCGGCACCTCGATCTTGAACAGTTCAACGAGGAACTGCGGTGACGTTCGCGTCATGAACAACTGTGGGCCGCGAATCTCTGAACGCACTTCGGTCAACAGGGCTTTGATACGGTCCTGCGGGCGCACCGGCTCACGCGGCACCATGTGCTCCCGAGGCACAAAGCCCTCGGCATTGCCGCCAAGATCGATGTAAACACCGTTCCGGTCCACCCGTTTGACCAGGCCCGAGAGCATTTCGCCCTCTCGCTCCTGGTATTCCTCGACCACCTGCTCACGCTCCGCCTCGCGGACTTTTTGCACGATGACCTGTTTGGCTGTCTGTGCCGCTATGCGGCCGAATTCGACCGATTCCATGGGCACTTCGACGTAGCCGCCGGGCTCGGCGTTCTCGTCAATATCCATGGCGTCGATCATGCGCAACTCGCGATCGGGCACCTCGAGCTCGGTTGACTCGTCCTCGAACACCAGCCAACGACGAAAAGTCTCGTAATCACCCGTTTCACGATCAATCGCAACACGAACATCGATGTCTTCACCGTGCTTTCTGCGCGTTGCAGACGCCAATGCAGCTTCGATGGCCTCGAAGATAATGTCCTTCTCAACGCCCTTTTCGTTCGAAACGGCGTCGACAACCATCAAAATTTCTTTACTCATTGCCAAAAACTCCAAAAAAGCCCGGGCCGTTATCGACTCTCAGGCACCAAGCGGGCGGTATCGATCGTCGCCAGGGGCAACGAATGCGCTTTGCCGTCCACTTCGACCACAATATTCTCGTCATTCGCGGACACCAGGGTGCCCCGAAATCGTTTCCGTCCCGCCATCGGAAACCGCATCTGCACCTTCACCGTCTCGCCCGTAAAACGTTGAAAATGCTCTACTTTCGTCAACTTTCGATCCAGTCCCGGCGATGATACCTCGAGATTGTAATGGCCCGGCAGCGGATCCTCGACGTCGAGCAACGCGCTCACGGCCAGGCTGACCTTTTCACAATCTTCGAGACTGATCCCGTCCGGATGATCAATAAAGACGCGGACGAAACCGCTACCGCCACCCAGTTTTACCTCCAGATCCGATAACTCGTAGCCCATTCTCTCGATGCCTGGCTGCAGCAATTTGCGAAGCTCGTCACCTGTCATCGAAACACCTAACTCTTTGTATCAAAACAAAAAATGGGCCAATGGCCCATTCTTCTTCCTTGCAGTCTTGCTGCCCTCAGACAGCAAAAAACCCCTACGCGGGGCCTTCTCTACCAAAACTCTGGTAGCGGAGTGTCAATCTGCACACTACCGCGTCGGCGCCGGATTATACGGCAATCGCACTGCCGACCGCAACGCCCAAAATGAGCACGAGCCCGGCCCGCATACGGCGGTCGGAGAACGTCAACGACCGCTGAATGGATCCTGCTGGCGATAACCGTCCGGAACGGCAAACAGCTGCTCGTCGATCGGCTGCTCCGTGAGGGATTCGAGCGATGTCTCGTGCGCAACTGTTCCATTCTTATAATCAACCGTGTGCACCGGAAAACCCTCGATCTGATCCATCAGCTCGCCAGGGTTCAGCAGCGTGTCAGATCCGAACGGCAGCGACTCTGTCAGCTTGGCCACAAACGCAGCCATGCCGCGAAATGCTGCTAACATTTCGTCGGCTCCGTCGAGGTCGCTCAGCGCTGCAGCGCAGACTTCCTGAGATTTTGTCGCGCCCAGGTAGACCGCGTAGTTCTTGCAGGAATAGGCATTCCACTGCCCATTCCCGATTTCTTCGACCCTGGGACCCGGAGGCGCATCCTGTGCTCCCATCATTCCCGCCATTCGGCCTTTCATCATCTGTTCCGCCATTGCACGCTGCTCGGGTGGCAAGCCGGCAAGCTGTTTTTCCATTTGTTTCATCGCCTTGCTGATTTGCGATGACACTTCACTCAGCATCGCCTCATCCATGACGATATAGGTCTTGTCCTTGTGATCGAGAACCAGGAACTCGTCGCCCAGAAAAATCATGGAGTTGCCCGACACAGCATTTCCGCCATCCATGCGAATCCTCTGCGACTGGGCAAAGATCTTCGTTCGCTCGGTTTCCCGGCCTGCCGCGTTCTTTGTCACCATTTCCATGGCAACCCCGGCGTACGTCGGTGGCGCCGCAATGCAGATCGCTGCGGCCAGCAATGCCATTGGTTTTCTCATTGTTTCTTATCCCGGCGCCTTCAGGCGATGGTGATGGACAGCCAAGCCGCAATTGTACATTCCCAGCACCGATTTTTTCACCCATTCGGAGGTAGACATCGATCTGAAAACTTCAGAAAGGAGTGCCGGATGTGTGTGGCTGCGTACTGCCGATCGATCGAGGGCTGCGCCGTCAGCTTGCGCACTTCTTGCACGGAATCTACCTATTCGGGTCTCCCTCGCGAAGTTGTATAGTCTGAGTTGCTGAACTACGCCTCGTAGCAGCATTCGTGAGAGTGGCCGCAGGCACGTAATCGCCGGCGGAACGATGCGATGATTGAGATCCGAATTCACGGCCGCGGCGGCCAGGGGGGTGTGACCCTGGCGAAGCTGATCGCGACGTCGCGGTTCTTGCAGGGTCTGTCGGTACAGGCGTTTGGACTGTACGCCGCCGAGCGCTCTGGTGCGCCTATCCAGGCATTCTGCCGGTACGCGCAGGAGCGTATCACCAACCGTAATCTGATTTACCAGCCGGATCATGTCATCGTACTGGATCCGACACTGGTCGGTCCGCCGATCGTGGCAGGTTTGAAAGCCGGTGGCTGGATACTGATCAATTCACCGCTGCGGGCAGAGGAATTTGCCGGCCAGTTTCCCCGCAACCGGCTCGCCACGGTGGATGCGACCCGCATTGCCCGCGATAACAAGCTGGGTACCCGCAGCGTGCCCATCGTCAATACCGCGCTGGCGGGCGCCGTTGGCAAGATGCTGGCGTTTCCCCTTGACCAGGTACACGCCGCTCTCGAGCACCTGGGCTTCAAGGGCCCGAACCTGACGGCTGCCACCCGCGCGTATGCGGAGGTCGAACTCCTCGCAACGCCGAGGGGATCCGATTCCACCGAAGAACTGGTGGCGCCATCGGATGAGGGACGCGGCCCGAGCATTTTAAGGGGCGCCGGCGGCGAGCCACCCGGGATCAAGACGGGGCAATGGGCGACTGAGCAGCCACACCGTCGGCAAATGATTCCGCCTTGCAACCATATTTGCCCGGCCGGCAACAATGTACAGGGGTTTCTCAATGCCCTCGCCCACGACGAGACGGATTCGGCACTTGAGATTCTGCTGCGCAGCACACCATTCCCCTCGATCTGCGGCAGAGCCTGCCCGGCGCCGTGCATGGACGCCTGTAACCGCATCGAGCTTGATGGCGCAGTCAACGTGCGCCAGCTCGAGCGCTACGCCGGCGATCATGGTCGCGTAACGCCCACAGCACTCGCACGGCGTGATGAAAGGATTGCCGTGGTGGGCTCCGGTCCTGCCGGGCTGACGGCGGCCTATCATCTTGCGCGCTTCGGCTATCAGGTCAAGGTGTTCGAATCCGGAGCTGCAGTCGGAGGGCTGCTGCGCACCGGGATTCCGGAGTTTCGCTTGCCCGAGGAGGTCGTCGCGCGCGAGATCGACCGCATACTCAATCTCGGCGTAACCGTTGAGACGGGCAAGCGGATCGATCGCCAGACATTGCTTGAACTGGCGCGAGATCACGATGCGGTGCTGGTAGCCACCGGCCTGCAGCAGCAACGCGATTTGCGGCTAGGAATGGACGGCACGGAAGCTGTGGTCCAGGGCATCGATTTTCTCGATCACGTACACCGGGGCGACGTACGGGTGGACGGCGAGACCGTTGTCGTGATCGGTGGCGGCAATACGGCGATGGACGCGGCCCGATCGGCAATGCGCCTGGGCGCCAGAAGCACACGCGTCGTGTATCGGCGAAGTCGTCAGGAAATGCCCGCTATCCGTGAGGAGATCGACGAGGCGGTCGAAGAAGGCGTCTGCATCGAATTGCTGACCCAACCGGTAGCGCTGCACCAACGGCCAGGTAACGGCGCCCGGCGCCGTTATCGACTGACTTGCCGGCGAATGCAACTCGGTGAGCCGGATGAGTCGGGTCGTCGCGCACCGGTCGAAATTCCTAATTCAGATTTCGATATACCCTGCCACCGGGTCATCCTCGCACTCGGCCAGTCACCGGATATGTCGGTGTTTCCGGAGGGCACCGAGGTTCGGGAGGGCAGTCAGCTCCTGGGCCTGCTGGAAACACCGCTGTTCGCTATCGGAGACCTGGCCACGCGCGACGGAACGCTGGCCGGCGCTATTGGCAGCGGGCGGCGAACGGCCGTGCATATCCATAACGTGCTCAGTGGTGAGAACGTACGTATCACCGAACATGCCGACGCATTGCGCGACGTGGACGACTGGTGTGACGAGGTCATACGTGCCGACGCATTGAAATTGCATCTGTTTGAGCGCCAACCGGTTAGCGAAGGTGATTCGCTGAGCATGGCCAAGCGGCGCTCGACTTTCGACGAAGTGCACATGGGACTTGAAGACGCCAGTGAGGCCAGCCGCTGTCTGTCCTGCGGTGTCTGTAACGAATGTGATCTTTGCTGCACGTACTGCCCGGAAGGCGTTTTGAAACGAGTGGGTCACCGTCTCGAATTCGACTACGCGTATTGCAAGGGCTGCGGCGTGTGCATGGCCGAATGTCCGCGCAACGTCATTTTCATGAGTCATCTTTAGTCGGGAGGCACGTCAACGATGCCTGTACAAGTCGTAACTGGAAACCACGCCGCCGGCTATGCCTTGAGTGTCGCGGGCGAAGCCAATCGAACCGGACGCGGCGTCGCGTGCGGCATCTACCCGATCACTCCACAGACCGAGATCGTCGAGTTTGTCGCCAGCTTCCCGTTCAGCAAAGGTCGGGTCGTGCCGGCCGAAAGTGAACACAGTGCGATGGCCGTGTCGATGGGTGCGGCCATGTGTGGCGCCCGGGCCTTTACCGCCAGTTCGGCCAATGGTCTGGCCTACATGGCGGAAAACATCATGGTGGCCGGCTACTACCGGCTGCCGATCGTCATGGTCGCCGTTAACCGCACGCTGGGCCCCCCATGGAATATCTGGGCGGATCAGGGTGACACGCTGATGCTTCGCGACTTTGCCTGGCTGCAGTTCTATTGCGAAGACAACCAGGAGGTGTTGGATACGACGTTGCTCGCCTTCCGGCTGGCAGAGGATCGGCGCATTCTACTGCCCGCACTGACGTGCATGGATGCATTCATCGTTTCGCATACCCAGACCGAAACCGAACTCCCCGAGCAAGACGAGGTTGATCGTTTTCTGCCGGATCTGGAGCTGCCGCATCGCATGCGATATGACGAAGCGCGCACGCTCGGTGGCCTCGCATGGCCCCATGAGGGCCTGTCAATGCGTCTGGAGATCGAAGAAGCGATGCGGCGCGTACCGGAGGTCTATCAGGAATGCCGGGAACATTTTAAAGAGGTCTTCGGTCGCGATCCCGGCGATATGATCCAGACCTTTGCGACCGATGACGCCGAGCAGGTTCTTATCGCCAGCGGCTCTATCGCCACCACGGCGCGCGAAGTGGTGCGGCAGCGGCGCGCGTCAGGCGAGAAAATCGGGCTCATTAAGCTCAAACTGTTTCGGCCGTTTCCGGAGGCCGCAATACGTGATGCGTGTCAGTCTGCTACGCGCGTGGCGGTGCTCGACCGCAATTACGCGGCCGGTGCCGGTGGCATATTCTGGCAAGACACACGTGCCACTTTTCAAGGGCACCGCGACGACTTGCTGATTCAGAACTACCTCACAGGATTGTGTGGCGGCGATGTGACGCCAACCGTGATCCACGAAATCCTGGCCGACCTGTCCTCCCGATCTGCTGCCGCGAATCCAGTGTGGATGGGTATCGAGACCAGCAAGGAGAGCCTGCAATGAACACCGCTGCGGTGATTCACCGATCCGAGGAATGCCTGCTACGGCCCGGCAACACCAACTGTGGTGGCTGCGGGATGAGTATCGGTCTTACCATGTTGGGTCGGGCCCTCGAACAAGCGGGTGACAGCTGCGCGCTGGTGATCCCTGCCTGCTGCGGAATTGTCACAGCCGGTGCATTTCCGACGACCAGTTACGGCGTGCCGACAATTGCGACAACATTCGCGTCGTCGCCAGCCGTCGCGTCCGGCGTCGCGACAATTCGCGACCTCAATGGTGAATCGGGCCATGTAATTTGTTGGGCGGGCGACGGTGGCACGTACGACATCGGTCTGGCAACCCTGTCCGCAGCCGCTGAGCGTAACGAGAATATTATCTACATTTGTTACGACAATGAGATCTACGGTAACACTGGCGGGCAGCGCTCTTCGGCGACCCCGGCCGGCGCTCATACGACGACGACGCCGCGGGGAAAGATCGAAGGCAAAAAAGACATCATGTCGATCATGGCGGCCCACCGGATTCCCTATGCGGCAAGCCTGTCGGTCGCGCATCCGGATGATTTCGTGCGCAAGATGACGACCGCTTTTTCTATCGAGGGGATGCGTTTTCTGCTATTACACTCGCCCTGTCCAGCGGGCTGGAAGTCCGAGCCCGAAGATTCCGTTGAATTGGTTCGCCTGGCAGTTGCAAGTGGCCTCTTTCCCCTCTACGAAGTTTTCGACGGCGCCAGCTACCGTATCAGTATCGAGCCCGACGGCACGGACCCGGCCGAATACTTTCGCCGGCAGGGCCGCTTCGAAACCGAGGAGATAGATTTGCAGACAACGCGCCGTCACTGTGCGGAGCGCATGCATCGATTGCAGGTACTCGCGACACAGTACCCCGCAAACAGGAATCGCGTATAAAATAGTCGCTCTGGGCGGGCGATTAGCTCAGTTGGGAGAGCGCTGCATTCACATTGCAGAGGTCACTGGTTCGAGACCGGTATCGCCCACCATCTCGCCGCTGCGAGCAATGCAGCGCTGGGTCGCCCTGTGGGCTCCGTTTCGGCTTGCAGCGCCAAACTCGGGTTGCCTCCCCTCAGCCGGCGACGCCGCCGCCGTCCACCACCAGAGACTCGCCGGTCACGAAGGAAGACTCGTCAGAGGCCAGGTACAGCACCGCGTTGGCGATGTCCTCGGCCGTGCCGATGCGACCGAGAGGTCGGTCTGCGGCACCGGCGGCATAATCGTCCCACGACATGCCACGTTTGGCGGCGTCGTCTGCAAGCATGGGGGTCAACACATCTCCCGGGCACACGCAGTTTACGCGAATGCCCTGCGGACCATGATCGATTGCCATGGCCTTCGCCATGACCACCAACCCTCCTTTGGCGGCACAGTACGCGGCCGCTTTGTCGCCCCCGAGAATGCCCCAACCGGAACTCGTATGTATGATCGACCCGCTGCCGCGCTCGATCATTGACGGGAGCACAAACTTCGACATCAGGAATGCGCCCTTCAGGCTCGAGTCGATGGTTTCGTCCCACTCCTCCTCCGTGCATTCCGGAATCGTCTTCGGGTGAAACACGCCGGCGTTGTTAAACAATATATCGACTCTGCCAAAGCGCTCGAGGGTCTGGTTAACCGCATTGCGACAATCAGCGGCCAAGCGAACGTCAGATCGTATGAATAAGGCCTCACCGCCGGTTGCGACAATGTCCTGCACGATCTGTTCGCCGCGTTCGACATCACGCCCGGTAATAACGACCGCCGCTCCTTCCTGGGCGAAACGCTTTGCGGTGGCAGTGCCGATTCCCGAAGTTCCGCCCGTGATGAGCGCTACCTTGTCTTTCAGTCTCACAGTGTCAGTCTCTCTTAATCTAGCCGCGTAATTCGTGGCTCCATTGACTGCAGAGTCCGCCGGTCGTCTCTGCTCCGTCCATCACATAGACCTGGCCAGTTGCAAATCCTGCATCGTCGGTTGCCAGGAACGCAAATAGCGCGGCTATTTCCTCCGGCTTTGCATGCCGCCCCAGGGGAATCTTGCGATTGACCGCGTCCAGCATCTCGTCCGTGTATTCCGCCCGCTGCATCGGGGTCAGCACGTACCCGGGAGAAATCGCGTTCACCCGCACTGCCGGCGCCAGTTCCAGGGCCATCGCCAGCGTCAAACCGATCACACCTCCTTTGCTGGCGCTGTAGTCGGCATAGTGTGGATAACCGGTAGTACCTGCCGTGGAGGCGGTATTCAGAATCACGCCGGCGCCCGCCTCCATCATGTGTCGTGCGACGGCTTGCGCCACATAAAAGGCACCCTTTAGATTAACGTTTAACACCTGGTCCCATTCAGCCGGGCTTATCAACAGGAAGTCATGGCGGATGCTAATGCCAGCGTTGTTGATCAGCACGTCGACCGAACCCATACGATCGATCGCCTCAGCGAGAGCTGCATGGACCTGGTCGAACTCCGATACGTCGGCATCAATTGCGCCCGCTAACCCCGGCAATTCCTGGATCACGCGGGCCCTCGCACCAGCGTCGCGATCGAGGATGCAAACGGCGGAACCCTCCTCGAGAAAACGTGCCGCTGTAGCCTGGCCGATACCACTCGCGCCACCGGTCACCAGAACATTCTTGCCCTTCAAACCGCGCATCGCCTCCCCCCTCCTACTGATTGTATTGTGCATGATATGTCACGACTGCCCATTGCGCGCTTGCAGTTTCAATCGATCAGGCATCTGTTACGCTTTCGCATATTGTACTCATGTGCGCTGGGGACCGACCTTTGACCGACGCAAAAGAAAACCAACTATCCTTAATTGGCAGACTGGCAGACAGCCTGCTCAATCGGCGAACCGGTTTCTTCGTTGCTGAGCTGGTGCTGGTCATTGCTGGCGTTCTCATTGCGCTCGCGGTCGATGGATGGATCAGCGATTCGCGTGATCGACAAACAGAAACCGTCTACCTGGAACTCCTGGCTCGAGATATAGAAGGCATTCGGCACCAGGTTGACCTTCAGATCGAGTTCGAGCAAGAAAAGATCGACGTAGCTGCAAGAGCATACGCGGCTCTGACTACCCCTGACCCGAGGACGAAACAGGCGGATATCGGTTCACTATTGTCGCTGTTGGTTAGCAGGCGCACCATAAGTTTGAGCAGCGCAACATATGATCAGATGGTTAGTAGCGGACATTTGCAGCTGATCAGAAATCAGGAACTGCGAGACAGGATAGTTCGTTTTTTCGCTGCGATGGAGCGCAATGAACGCATCATAGACAATAATAACCGCGAGCTTATCGATCATGTTTTTATTCCATTCGTTATGCGTGCTGGCATTTCCGCTTTGCCGCGACGCGAAACGGCACAGGTTACTGCCACTCTTAACCGAGCGACCGCCATCGTTTACGAGCGCTTGGGATCGGCATTTTCGGTTCCGGAAGACCGTGTTTTGTCAGAGCCGGCAGACTCCGATTCCTGGAATGACATTCGACGCAACGTACTGTTTCGGATTCGCATAGCAGCTACCGGTCAGGCTTTGGCCGAAGGTACCGTGGACCAGATCAACGATATGGCAACGGCGATCACGACTGAATTGAACAGCCGGTAAGAATCAGACGGATCGGGCCAAGTCCCGACGTAGCGGCGCGATGTCCGTTATTAACTGGCTTTGGCGAACGTACGGGCAATACGGTTTTGGGCTTTGATAATCTTGCCCGCGACGACTTCGGGCTCGTAAACGTTCATCAAAGCAGTCTTAAGGAGCGGCGGACAATAGGGACCCGGCACAAGGCCGGGTCTTCGCTTCGTCCGCCAGCCAGGGCGGCAGGTTTTGCCTTCGCCTCAGCGGGGCTCAGATAGTG
>Ga0224512_10001776_pt1 | contig 20321 bp, 20 predicted proteins | sample SF_May12_sed_USG_4_FD_169103 | JGI IMG/M metagenome (GOLD analysis project Ga0224512, IMG submission 169103) | Sediment microbial communities from San Francisco Bay, California, United States - SF_May12_sed_USGS_13 | ecosystem: Environmental > Aquatic > Marine > Sediment | place: USA... | reverse complement strand
GCCCCGGCCCCCGCCCCCGCCGCCGGGCCAGGCGATGGCCCCGGGGCAGTGCCGCCACCATGGGCTCCTCGAACAGTTCGAACACGGCGATGCCGGCATGATCGGGCACGGCGGAGCGGATGAACGCGGCATCCAGGCGTTCGGCCTGAAGATCCGCCACCATTTCAGCGGTGCCGCCCTCTTCCAGGGCGACCGAGACCTGGGGGTTGGCCTTGCGAAAGGTGCTGAGCACCCGGGGGACGAACGGATGGAACGGCGCGGAGCTGGTGAAGCCGATCGTGATCCGGCCTTGTTCGCCCCGCGCGGTGCGCCGGACCCGGGCCAGCGCCGCCTCCACGTCGGCAAGGATGCGCCGGGCGTCGGAGAGCAGCGCCTCGCCGGCATCGGTCAGTTCCACCCCGCGCGGCAGGCGGCGGAAGAGCTGCACCTCGAGCTCTTCCTCAAGCGCCTTGATCTGCTGGCTCAGGGGTGGTTGCTGGATGCCTAGGCGCGCGGCCGCGCGGGTGATGTGGCCTTCCTCGGCCACGGCCTGGAAATAACGGAGATGCCGAAGATCCATGATGCATACTTAAATCATATGAAAAATACGCTATCAATATATTTGTTCTATGTATCGCTTCGGCCTAGGTTGCACCCGTTCCATTGCAAGAGGTACGGAGGAGAAGGCCATGGAAACGATCGAGACAACCCACGCGATCTCACAGCCGGTGGCTCGGACGGACGATTCCCGCGTCTCCGTCGCAACCAGGCTGCGCCGGGCCTGGGGCGCGGCCGCCGCCCTTGGCGATTGGTATTCCGAACACTGCCGGCGCATCCGGGCCTATCAGGAGCTCACCCGGCTCGATTCCGCGGCGCTCGACCGCATCCTCGATGGCTTGCCGCCGCGCTTGCGGCGGACCCGGCGGGACGTCTAGCTCTCGGAGGAAAGGCCTAACGCAGTCAAGCCGGCGACCGGCGGCTCGAAGACGGGGACGCCTCTTCCAAACGTCACGGGCGGGTCCTATGATCCGGCGCCGTGAACACGCTACCAGCCAAGGCCCGGAACTTGTCCGCCGCACCACGCCGCGCCGTCCTTGTTTTCTGTTTTGTCTTGGCCGTGTGCGCGCTCTCTCCCGCCGCGAACCGGGCTCAACCGCCCGCCTTCGAATATCGGGGAACCTGCGATGCCTCCGCCGCGGTCACCATCGGAGGTGAACACTTCATTGTCGCCAATGACGAAGACAACGACCTTCGCGTCTATCGTTTCGGGGCCCCCGAACCGGTCGCGGTCATCGGCCTTTCGGAATTTGCCGGGGCCGGCGCCGACGACCCGGAGCTCGACATCGAAGCCGCCGCAAGAATCGGCACCCGCGTCTATTGGATCACGTCCCACGGCGCCAACCGGAAGGGCAAATACCGGCCGGCGCGGCGGCGCCTTTTCGCGACCGATATCACGTTCAAGGATGACATACCGACGATCCGCCCCGTCGGCCGTGCCTCTGATGACCTCTTCGAGGTGATGAGCGCGAGCGACCGGCTGAAGCGCTACGGCCTGGCGCATGCGGCGGAGATCGCGCCCAAGGAGGACGGCGGCCTCAATATCGAGGGCCTTGCCGCAACGCCGGGGGGCGCGCTCCTCATTGGATTTCGCAATCCGATCCCCGGCGGCAAGGCGCTGGTCGTCACCCTCACCAATCCCGCCGAGGTGATCCGCGGCGCCAAGCCGGCCATCGGCGCGGTCCGGGAGCTGCCATTGGGCGGCCTCGGGATCCGCGCGATGGAACGGCGCGGCGATCACTACCTGGTCGTCGCCGGGCCGCCGGGCGACGGCGGCACCTTTCGCCTGTTCCGTTGGCGCGGCCCTTCGAAACGGTCCGCCCCCGCCCCGCTGTCCGGCGTGGATTTTGAGGGTATGAACCCCGAAGCCCTGTTCGTCGCGCCCGACGGCAAGGTCCACATCCTGAGCGACGACGGCACCAGAAACATGGGCGGCGTCGAATGCAAGAATTCGCCGCGTGAGAACCGGCGTTTCCGGGCGACCGTCATCACGCCTTAGGCTGCCCCCGAACGCCGAGCATGGAAAAACCCCGACCTTCGCCTTTGCCCAAGTCCGGCTCCTCGCGGGCACAGTTCGAGAACCGCTTTCGGCATGATGGGACGGGAACGGCGACGCGCCACGGGCGTTTCGAGACGCCCCCATAGGCGCTAGGGTTTGGGGCGAAGGTCTCAACCGATAACCGCCGAGCGAACCCCATGGACTATCTGATCGCCCTTCTCGTCGACCCCACCGCCTGGATCGCCCTTGCCACCCTGATCGTGATGGAGGTCGTGCTTGGCATCGACAACCTGATCTTCATCGCCATCCTGACCAACAAACTGCCCGAAGAGCACCGCGGCCGGGCCCGGCGCATCGGCATCGGCGCGGCATTGCTCCTGAGGCTCGGCCTGCTGGGCACCATCGCGTTCATCGTCCAGCTGACGGACCCGATCTTTACCCTGTTTGGCGAAGGCTTTTCCTGGCGCGATTTGATCCTGATCGCGGGCGGACTGTTCCTGGTGTGGAAGGCGACCCGGGAAATCCACGAAAAGGTCGACCCGGAGAGAGAACCTGAAGGCGCCGCGACCGGCCAGGTCGGCGCGGCCACGGGCTTCGCCGCGGCGATCGGCCAGATCCTGGTGCTGGACCTGGTGTTCTCCGTCGACAGTATCATCACCGCCGTCGGCATGACCGATCACCTGCCGATCATGGTCGTGGCGGTGATGGTCGCTGTGACCGCCATGCTGCTGGCCGCCGATCCGTTGTCCGACTTCATCAACGCCAATCCCACCATCGTCATGCTGGCATTGGGCTTCCTTCTGCTGATCGGCACCACCCTGATCGCCGACGGTTTCGGCGCCCATGTGCCCAAGGGCTACATCTACGCCGCCATGGCCTTCTCCGCCCTGATCGAGGCGCTCAACATGCTTCAGCGGCGCGCCCGAAGGCGGCGCGCGGGATCGGGCTGACCTTGTCTCACCATCCGCCCTGCCTACATAAATACGAGGAACTGGTTTCCGAGGCACCAATCCACGCCATAGGGCGCCAGGCCTTGACGGGTAGGGCAGGGGGCGCGAATCGCCCGGGAGCCGACAAGGTGACCCAGCGGGGAAAAACAGCATGAAGCCGCGAATGGCGCATTGGACGAAGGCGATTTTCGGGGCGCTCGTGCTCCTCGCCGTCATCGGCGTGGCACGGTTCGGCGTCGGGGCGGTGGCGCAAACGCCGGAACAGGGCCTCCAATCCGGTATCTGGGACAGATGGAATCCCGGCTGGATGGAACGCCACATGTGGGACCCCAACCGAATGGGGCCGGGCATGCAGCAAAGGATGGCCCGCCATTGGCGGTTCATGCACCAGGGCACCCCGCCGAGCTACAGGGGGGCACGTAATCCCCTCGCGGGGGACGCCAAGACCATCGCCGAAGGGCGCGATCTTTACGTCAAGAACTGCAGTCGCTGCCACGGTCTCAAGGGCACCGGCGACGGCAATGCGGCCAATTCCCTCAACCCGTCCCCGGCGCTGCTCGCCTACATGATCCAGATGCCGATGCTGATCGATGAATACATGCTGTGGTCGATCGCCGAGGGCGGCAAGGCGTTCGGCACGCCGATGCCCGCCTTCGAGAAGACCCTGGCCCGGGACCAAATTTGGAAGATCGTCCTCTTCATGCGGCAGGGATTCCCCGGCGGCGCAACGCCGCGCTAACCCGGGCGGCGCAACGCCGCGTTAAACCCAGCCGCGGGCCCCCGATTCGCTGGCGATGGATCCGATTTCCGCGGCAAGGCCCCGGGTCGCCCCCGACTAGTAATCAAAATCTTAACCTTCATTGCCTACCGTTTGCGGGATTCAGCCAATCAAAGGAAATCCTTGGTTGAAAAGGATTTTCAAGGGATCACGACCTTGGCAGAAGCAACCCGCGCGCGTCGGGCTGGACCTTTGGACAATCAGTCGGCGCTGTTGGATGAGATCGTCCAGACCATCGCCCAGGGCGTCGTCGTCTTCGATGCCGGCGCGCGCCTGGTCTCGTTCAACCGGCAATACGCGGATTTCTTCGATTTTCCCCCGGGCTTTCTCCGGACCGGGATGCCCATTGCGGACATCATCCGCCATCGCGCCAAGAGCGGTTTCTACGGGGAAGGCGATATCGAAGAGCAGATCAAGCACCATATCGACCGCGCCGAAATCAGGACCGAACGCACCGAGGAACGGACCCTTCCCTGCGGCAAGGCGTATATCTACCACCGCAAACCGATGAGCGACGGCGGCTTCGTCGTGACCTATACGGACATCACCGAACGAAAAGACGCCGAACGCGAGTTGCGGGCAAGCGAGGAAAAATTCCGCGGCGCCTTCAACAATGCCGGCATCGGTATCTTCATGAGAAACACCGACGGCACGGGCCGGGAATACAACCGTGCCCTGTGCGACATGCTGGGCTATTCCGCGGAAGAATTGCGCGACATGCGCATGCGGGACATCGCCCACCCCGATGACGAGCCGGAATCGACCAGCATCCGGCATGTCGCCTTCGGCGACATGGATACCCGAACCGTCGAGCGCCGCTTCATCCGCAAGGACGGCAAGGTCATTTGGTGCAACGTCAATTACAAGTCCGTCTACGATCCAAAAGGCCAACCGCTGCAGACCATCGGCATGTTGCAGGACATCACCGAGCAAAAGCGGGCGGAAAAGGAGGTCGCCGAGAAATCACGTGTCCTCGAAGCCACTTTTCGCAACATGGTTCAGGGAATCGCGGTCTACGATCCGAATTACGTGCTGATCGCGTTCAATCCGCAATACGCCCAGATTCTCAATCTCCCGGCGGATTTCCTGCGGATCGGCACCACACACGACGAAATCAGACGTTACCGCGCCGCCCAAGGGCATTACGGCAACACCTCCGTCGAGTCCCGAATCGGGCATTTGGCGGCGACCGCGGATCAGACCCGATCGGGGGAGCGCAGCCTGCCCGACGGCCGGTCCTATGCCTTTCAACGCACGCCTACGCCGGACGGCGGCTACATATTGACGCTCACCGACATCACGGAACGGCGAAAGGCCGATTCCCTGAGCCTGCGCTTGGGCCGGATTCTCGATACCTCGATCAACGAAATTTACGTGTTCGATGGCGCGAGCTACCGCTTCAGACAGGTCAGCCTGGGCGCGCTCACCAATCTTGGATACAGCCGGGAAGAGATCGACAAACTGGCGCCGTGGGACCTCAAGCCCGAATTCGACGAAAGCGAATTCAAGGCGATGGTCGCCCCCCTGGTGCAGGGCGAAAAGGACCAATTGGTGTTCGACACCGAACACCAGCGCAAGGACGGCAGCCGCTACCCGGTGGAAGTCCGACTTCAGTATTCCGATGCCGAATCGCCGCCCGCGTTCGTTGCCATCGTCGCCGACATTTCTGAGCGCAAACATGCCGAAAAAGTCATCAACGATGCGCGGGAACAGGCCGAGCTCGCCAACCGCGCCAAGTCGGAGTTCCTGGCTAACGTCAGCCATGAACTGCGAACGCCCTTGAACGCGATCATCGGCTTTTCCGAAGTGATGATGAAGGGAATTACCGGCCCGGCGGGGGTGGAAAGCTATTTGGAATTCTCCGAGGGGATCCATTCCGCGGGCCAGCACCTTCTGGGCCTGATCAACGACATCCTCGATCTCTCGAAGCTGGAAGTCGGCAAGGCGACCCTCAACGAGGAAACTGTGAAACCGCTCAACCTGATCGGCGCCTGCGTGAACATGATCAAGGGCCAGGCCGCCGGCGAAGGCCTATGCCTGGAAGAGGATTTGCCCGATCGCATCGCCCCCTTGCGCGGCGATCAGCGCATGATCAAACAGATCCTGCTCAACCTGCTGTCCAACGCCGTGAAGTTCACGCCTCCCGGCGGCAAGATCACTGTCAAGGCCTGGAGCGAGCCCGGCGTCGGCCACTCTTTCCAGGTGATAGACACCGGCATCGGCGTCGAGCCCGAGGAAATTCCGGTCATCTTCCAGCCTTTCACCCAGATCGACAGCACGTTGACCCGCAAGTATCAGGGGACCGGCCTCGGATTGACCTTGGTGAAGAACCTGACCGAGCTCCACGGCGGCACTCTCGACTTCCAAAGCAAGCCCGGCGTCGGCAGCACCGTGACCGTACGCTTCCCCGCGGACCGCATGGCCGGCTGACCGCATGGCCCCGGTCCGCTGCCGGCCTAGGGACCGGCGGTGGGAACCGAGGCCTATAGGGCCGACTTCATGACCTCGTTGAGCCGCCGGGCGAAGGCGGCCGGGTCGGGCGGCACATCGCCGTCGGCGATCCGTGCCTGGTCCAGCAGCAGGTGCGCCCCCGCCTTGAGAAGCGCGTCATCGGAAGCCCCGTCGGCCTTGGCCCGGTCACTGAGTTTCCGGACGATGTCATGATTGGGATTGAGCTCCAGCACCCGCGCCATGCCGACCTTCAGGTGCCCGTGACGCCTGAGCAGGCGCTCGAGGCTCACATCCATATCCCCTTCATCGGCGACCAGGCAGACGGGGCTTTCGGTCAGGCGGCGGGACGGCCGCACGTCCTTGACCGCGTCCCCCAGCTCGACCTTGATGACGGCGATGAGATCGGACAATTCGGCCGCATCGGGCGCCGATTCCTGTTCCCGATCTTCCCCCTCGCCGGCGACGGAATCGAGGTCCGGCCCGCCCCTGGTCACCGACTTGAAGGGCTTTTCCAGATAAGCGGCAACGTGCTGGACCCAGAAATCGTCAACCGGGTCGGATAGCAACAGCACCTCCACGCCCTTGGCCCGGAACCCCTCCAGTTGCGGTGAGTTGGCAACCTGCGCCGCGTCCTCGCCGATGATGTAATAGATGGCCTCCTGCCCCTCCTTCATGCGGCTGACGTAGTCCTGCAGGCTGGTCAGCCCGTCGGCCGCGGTGGAGGCGAAGCGGCAGACTTCGAGGATCTTTTCCTGGGTCGGCCCGCTGTCGACCAACCCTTCCTTCAGCACCGCGCCGAAGTTCCGCCAGAAGTCCGCGTACGCCTCCGGCGCCTTTTCCGCCTTCTTCTTCAGTTCCCCCAACACGCGGCGGATCAGGCCCTGACGAATCTTGGCGAGCTTGGGATCGGTCTGGAGCATCTCGCGCGAAATGTTGAGGGAGAGGTCCTCGGAATCGACGACGCCGCGCAGGAAGCGCAGGTACGGCGGCAGCAATCCTTCCGGGTCTTCGGTGATGAAGACCCGGTTGACGTAGAGCTTCACATGGCCCTTGCGTTCGGCGTCGAACAGGTCGAAGGGCTGGCTCGACGGCACGTAAAGCAGATTGGTGTAGCTGAGCACGCCCTCCACCCGGTTATGGATGGTGAGCCACGGCTCGTCGAAGGCGTGCGCCGTGTGGTGGTAGAATTCGGTGTGCTGTTCGGCGGTCACGTCCTTGGGCGGCCGGGCCCAGATCGCGGACGCCGCGTTGAGCGTTTCGTCCCCGAACGCGACCGGGAATCCGACATGATCCGAATAGGTCGCGACGATGTGGCGCAGGCGCGCCTGTTCGAGGAACTCCTTGGCGTCCTTCTTGATGAAGAGGGTCACCGTGGTGCCGCGCCCGTCGCGGGCGGCAGGCTCAATCGAGAAGGCGCCCTTGCCGTCGGACGACCACAGCCAGGCCTCGTCTTCGCCGGCCTTGCGGGTCAGCACATCGACCCGGTCCGCCACCATGAAGGCGGAATAGAAGCCGACGCCGAACTGTCCGATCAGGCTGAGGTTCTTTTTCTCGTCGTCGCCGATCTGCTCGAGAAACGCGCCGGTGCCCGACTTGGCGATGGTGCCCAGCGTCTCCAGCAGGTCGTCATGACTCATGCCGATGCCGTTGTCGGACACGCTGACGGTCTTGGCCTTGGCATCCAGCGCCAGCTCGATCCGGAAGTTGGGATCCCCCTCGGTCAGCGAAGGCGCGGTCAACGCCGCGTGACGCAGTTTGTCGCAGGCGTCAGACGCGTTGGAGATCAGCTCGCGAAGGAAGATCTCGCGATTGGAATAAAGCGACCCGGCGACGATATCGAGCAATCGGCCGACTTCGGTCTGAAACGTAAATTCTTCCCTGGTCTTGCTTTCCGTCATTGCGCCCTCACCCCTTCGTTCCCAACCCGACTCCCTCGTATGCGGCGGGGGAGGATATGGGGCAGCGGGTCCCTTTGTTCAAGGTCTCCTGGCCAACCTCCCTTCCACCGCCGGACCCTGCAGGCGGGCCGGAAAAGGTCGGCCCGCGCCGTTCCAAGGCGCGGGCCGTTCCCAAGCGGCGGGCCCCGAAGGCCCGCCTCCTCCTGCGAAGTGATGGTCCCCGTCAGCCGTCGGCCGGCGCCGCGGCCGGAATGTCGGCCGTGCAATGGCCGCATTTGGTGGCGGCGATGGGAATTTCGGAAATGCAGTGCGGGCATTTCTTGGTCGTCGGATCCGCAGGTGCCGGCTCTTTCTTCAGCCGGTTGATCTGCTTGATGACGATGAAGATCGCGAAGGCGACGATGACGAAATCGACCACGGTGTTGATGAATACGCCGTAGTTGATGGTCGCCGCACCGGCCTTCTGCGCCTCGGCGAGAGAGGCGAATGTCTTGCCGGAAAGATTGACAAACAGACCGGAAAAATCGACACCCCCCATCAGAAGCCCGATGGGCGGCATGATGATGTCTTTAACGAACGAAGCCACGATTTTTCCGAACGCGGCACCGATAATGATGCCGACGGCCATGTCGATGACATTGCCGCGCATCGCGAATTCCTTGAATTCCTTTAACATGACCCCTCCAGAAATTTGTTCTCCTCTGGCTGCCGGAAGGCTGAAAACCGGCAAGCAACCCGGGCATGTTGCAATGCAGCAATAAGGGAGGCAAGAAAATATGGGACCCGCGACAGGGGGCAGAAGAGGCGCCGCGCGGCCGATCGCGCGCGCCGGACTCTTTCATTCGCGCCGAGATTGCGTGCCGCGTCCGCCCGCCGCTGGCCGGGGCCGGACGCGCCCGTGCCTCCGTTGGATGCCGCCCGATTCTCGTGTGAGCGACGCCGCGACGCGGCGCCCCAAAGCGCCGTGCGCCCTATTTTCCGAGCGCCGCCATCTCGTCGACCACGGCCTGGCCCATGTCGGTGGTGGAGATCAGCTCCTTGCCGTCCTGTATGATGTCGAGCGTCCTGAGCCCCTTGTCCAGCACCGACTTGACGGCGTTCTCCAGCAGGTCCGCCTCATCGCCGAGATCGAAGGAATAGCGCAGCATCATGGCGTAGGACAGAATCGTGGCCAGCGGATTGGCCTTGTTCTGCCCGGCGATGTCCGGCGCCGATCCGTGCACCGGCTCGTAGAGCGCCTTGCGCCGCCCGGTTTCGTCCGCCGCCCCCAATGAAGCCGAAGGCAGCATGCCCAGTGATCCCGTCAGCATCGCCGCGCAATCGGAAAGGATGTCGCCGAACAGGTTGTCGGTGACGATCACGTCGAACTGCTTGGGCGCGCGGACCAGCTGCATGGCGCAGTTATCGGCATACATGTGGGAAAGCTCGATGTCGGGATATTCGCCGTGCAGCTTGGTCATCTCCTCGCGCCACAGCACGCCCGATTCCATGACATTGGCCTTTTCCACCGAACACACCCGGCCGTCGCGCTTGGCCGCCAGCTCGAAGGCGATGCGGCCGATGCGGATGATCTCATGGGTATCGTAGACCTGGGTGTTGACCCCCCGCCGCTCGCCGTTGGGAAGATCGGTGATGCCGCGCGGCTCGCCGAAATAGACGCCGCCGGTGAGCTCGCGGATGATCAGGATGTTTAGCCCCGCGACCAGCTCGGTCTTCAGGGTCGAGGCCTCGGCCAGGGCGTCGAAGACGATGGCCGGGCGCAGGTTGGCGAACAACTCCATGTCCTTGCGCAGCCGCAGGAGGCCGCGCTCGGGCTGGTCCTCGAAGGGCAGGCTCTCCCACTTCTTGCCGCCGACCGCGCCCAGCAGCACCGCATCCGCGGCCATCGCCTTGTCCATGGTGGCGTCGGAGATCGGTGCGCCGTGGGCGTCATAGGCGCATCCGCCCACCAGGTCCTCATCGACGTCGAAGCTGACGGCGCGGTTGCCGTCCATCCAGTTGATCACGCGCTTGACCTCGCCCATCACTTCGGGCCCGATGCCGTCGCCTGGAAGGATCAATAGGTTCCTGTTGGCCGCCATGGTGTGCTGTCCGCCCCCCTTCGGATGATTTGAATGTATCGGCCGGCGCGCGGGCCCCGGCCGCCGCGCCTCAGCGGTAGAGCCAGGGCGTCGCCGTCTTCTGGCCGCCCTCGAAGGTTTGGATATCCTTGTCCTTTTCCAGCGTCAGCGCGATATCGTCGAGCCCGTTCAGCAGGCAATGCTTGCGGAAGGCATCGATGTCGAAAGGAATTTCCTCGCCGTCGGGACGGATCACCACCTGGCGCTCCAGATCCACGGTCAGTCGCGCGTTCTCGCCCTTTTCCGCATCCTCCATCAGCTTGTCGACTTCGGCCTGGGGCAGCTTGACCAGCAGGATGCCGTTCTTGAAGGCGTTGGAGTAGAAGATGTCGGCGAAGTCCGGGGCAATGACGCAGCGGATGCCGAAACCGTGCAGCGCCCAGACCGCGTGCTCGCGCGACGAACCGCAGCCGAAGTTCTCGCCGGTCACCAGGATCTCGGCCTTGCGGTAGGGTTCCTTGTTGAGGACGAAATCGGGGTCTTCGGAACCGTCTTTCCGATAGCGGATGGCCTCGAACAGGGCCGGGCCGAGGCCGGTGCGCTTGATCGTCTTGAGCCACTTGGCCGGGATGATTTTGTCGGTATCGACGTTGATCATCGGCAGGGGTGCTGCGATGCCCGTGAGGCGGTCGAATTTGTCCATGATCGGGATCCTCAGTCGAAGTCGCGCACGTCGGTGATGTGCCCCTTGATGGCGGCGGCGGCGACCATGGCTGGGCTCATCAGGTGGGTGCGCCCGCCCGGGCCCTGGCGGCCCTCGAAATTGCGGTTGGAGGTGGACGCCGAACGCTCGCCCGGGGCCAGCTTGTCCGGGTTCATGGCAAGGCACATGGAACAGCCCGCCTCACGCCATTCGAAGCCGGCTTCGGTGAACACCGCGTCCAGCCCCTCGTCCTCGGCCTGCTTCTTGACCAGGCCGGATCCCGGCACCACCAGGGCCCGCACGCCGTCGGCCACCTTGCGGCCCTTGGCGATCGCCGCGGCGGCGCGCAGGTCCTCGATGCGGCCGTTGGTGCACGACCCGATGAAGGCGGTCTGGATCGGGATCTCCGAAAGCCTGGTGCCCGGCGTCAGGCCCATGTACTCAAGGGCACGTTCCATCGAACGCTTCTTGGCCTCGTCCCGGGCACTCGCCGGGTCCGGCACCGACGCCGTGATGGGCAGCACGTCTTCCGGACTGGTGCCCCAGGTCACCAACGGCTCGATCTGGGCGGCGTCGAGGGTCACTTCCTTGTCATAGGTGGCCCCCGCGTCGGACGGCAGGCTCTTCCAGTATGCTACCGCCGCATCCCATTCATCGGCGTTCGGGCCCATCGGCCGGTCCTTGAGGTAGGCGATCGTGGTCTCGTCCGGGGCGACCAGGCCGGCGCGGGCGCCGCCTTCGATCGACATGTTGCAGACCGTCATGCGCCCTTCCATGGAAAGTGCTTCGATCGCTTCACCGGCGTATTCGATGACATGCCCGGTGCCGCCGGCGGTGCCGATCTTGCCGATGATGGCGAGGATGATGTCCTTGGCGCCGACCCCGTGATGGGGCCTGCCGGTGACGGAGATGCGCATGTTCTTGGCGGGTTTCTGGATCAGGGTCTGGGTTGCCAGCACGTGTTCCACTTCCGACGTGCCGACACCGAAGGCCAGCGCCCCGAAGGCGCCGTGGGTGGCAGTGTGGGAATCGCCGCAGACGATGGTCATGCCCGGCTGGGTGAAGCCCTGTTCCGGCCCGATGATATGGACGATGCCCTGGCGGATGTCGGTCAGCGGGAAATAGGGCAGGCCGAATTCGGCGGCGTTCTTTTCCAGGGTCTCGACCTGAATGCGGGAATCGTCGTCCGCGATCCGCGCGCCGCGGTCGGTAGTGGGCACGTTGTGGTCGCAGACCAGCAGCGTCGCGTCCGGACGGCGCACCTTGCGGCCGGCCAGGCGCAGGCCTTCGAAGGCCTGTGCCGAGGTGACCTCGTGGACCATATGGCGGTCGATATACAAAAGGCAGGTGCCGTCCTCGTCTTGGCGGACGACGTGGCTGTCCCAGATCTTGTCGAACAGCGTCTTCGGCGCGGCCATGATGTCCTCGTCAGTGATTGTCGGGCGCGTTCCCCTTGATATGGGGACGCTAATCCTTCTTTTCAGCGCCCCCGCCGGCCTCGGGCGCCGCCGCCTGGGGGGCCTCGGTCTCCGGCGTCTCGACGGCGGGCTCGATCTGGGCCGAAGCCTCCGCCGCGCTGAGTTCCGATGCCGCCGCGATGTCGCCCGGGCGGCGCGTGGCCCGCTCGGAGATGCGCGCGCGCTTGCCGGTGCGGCCCCTCAGATAGTAGAGCTTGGCCCGGCGCACGGCACCCCGACGCTTGACCTCGATTTCCACGATGTTGGGAGAGAACAGCGGGAAGATACGCTCCACGCCTTCGCCGTAGGACAGCTTGCGCACCGTGAACGATGAATTCACGCCGGCGTTCTTGCGCCCGATGCACACCCCCTCGAAGGCCTGCACCCTCTCGCGGGTGCCTTCGACCACCTTGACGCTGACGCGCACGGTGTCGCCGGGGCCGAATTCCGGCACCCCGCGTTCGGCCGTCAACCGTTCGATTTCCTTGGCATCGAGCTGTTCGATAATGTTCATGGCTCTCTTCCTTGCATTGCGCCGCAGGACGTTTCGCCCCGCGGCTCGCCTTTCAAACCTTCGGCCGCCTGGCCGTCTTTTCCGCGCGCGCCGCATGGCGGGCCCATAGATCGGGCCGGCGACGGCGCGTGATGTCTTCCGATTGGGCCCGGCGCCAGGCGCGGACGTTTTCATGATGGCCCGAGACCAGGACATCGGGCACGGTTCGCCCGTCCCATTCCTGCGGCCGCGTGTAATGGGGATATTCAAGGAGGCCGTCCTCGAAGCTCTCTTCCGCGAGGCTCTCGGCATTGCCCATGACGCCGGGCAGCAGCCGCACGCAGGCATCGATCAGGACGAGGGCCGCAGGTTCGCCGCCCGACAGCACGAAATCACCGAGGCTCAGCTCCTCCAGGCCGAGCGCCTCCAGGGCGCGCTCATCGACCCCTTCGTAGCGCCCGCACAGAACGGTCACGCCGGGGCCGTCGGCCAGCTCCCGCACCCGGTCCTGGTCCAACAGGCGGCCGCGCGGCGAAAGATAGATCGCGGGCGCGCCGGGGCAGCGGGCCATGGCGGCCGTCATGGCGGCGACGACCACATCGGGCTTCATCACCATGGAAGCGCCGCCGCCGAAGGGGGCATCGTCGACGGTGCGGTGCTTGTCGGTGGCGAAATCGCGGATATCCAGGGTCTCCAAACGCCACAGGCCGTCGGCCAGCGCCTGGCCGGCGAGCGAATGGCCGAGCGGCCCCGGAAACATCTCCGGGAACAGCGTCGCCACCGTGGCCGTCCAGGGGCCTTTATGCGGCATTTTCGTCATCTCTCCGGCTCACCTTCGCCGTTTTCCCCACCCGCCGCGTCGAGCGGCGGTTGGTCTTCGTCCAACAACCCGGCCGTGGCTTCGATCACCACCCGGCCGCCTTCGATATCCACCTCCGGGACCAAAGCCCGCGTAAAGGGGACCAGCACCAACCGGCCCTCGCGGGTGCGCAGCTCCAACAGGTCGCCCGCACCGAAATTCTCTATCCCCACCACCTCGCCGACCGCCTCGCCGTCGGTGCCCACGGCCTCGAGCCCGATCATGTCGTGATGGTAGAACGCCTCCTCATCCTCGATCTCCGGCAGGACCGCGCGGTTCACCCAGAGCTCCGTTCCCTTCAGCGCTTCCGCCCCGTCCCGATCCTCGATCCCGTCGATCCGCGCGATCACCGTACCCTTGGCCACGTTGGCGACGCTGACGGTGAATTTGCGCCCGGTCTTTCGGTCGGTCAGCGGACCGTAGGCGGCGACCGCCTCGGGGTCCTCGGTAAAGGGCCGGATACGGACCAGACCCTTGACCCCGTGGGGCCGCCCGACGACGCCGAGACAGACCCAGTCGTCCGGACTGGCCATAGGGCCGGCACCCAGGCGATCGGTTCCGCGCCCTATTCGCTCTTCTTCTCCTCCTCGGCCGGGGCCTCCTCGGCCGCCGCCTCTTCCGCCGGGGCCTCCGCCGGCGCTTCCGCCGGAGCTTCTTCGGCTGGCGCTTCCGCGGCGGCTTCTTCGGTCGGCGCTTCCGCCGCGGCTTCGGCTGCCGCCTTGGCCGCCTCTTCCGCCGCGGCCGCGGCCTCTTCCGCCGCCTTCAGCCGCTCCATCGTCTTGGCCCGGGGCAGGTGCTGCTTGCTCTGCTCCCGGATGGCCGGCTTGGGCACGATATCGACCCTGCTCAGGAACAGGGCGATGCGCGGGCTCGGCTGCGCACCCTGGCCCAGCCAATGGCGCACGCGCTCTTCGTTCAGGACCACGCGCTTGGGGTCGTCCTTGGGCAGCATCGGGTCGTAGTGGCCGACGCGTTCGATAAAGCGGCCGTCCCGCGGCTTGCGGGAATCGGCGACAACGATGCGGTAGAAGGGCCGCTTCTTGGCCCCGCCCCGCGAAAGGCGGATCTTCAATGCCATGCTGGTTTGCGTCCTTTCAAATCTCCGTCCGAATTCTCAACCTTCATCTGTCTTCCTACCCACGCGGCGCGCGCGCAACCGGGGCGCAGGCCCGCGCAAATGCCGTCACCGTCCGAAGGGCCCCATCCCGGGGGGCAGGCCACCCGGCGGCATGCCGGGGAAGCCGGAGCGCGCCAGGCCCTTCTGGCCCAGCTTGCCGACCTTCTTCATCATCTTGCTCATCTCGCGGTACTGCTTGACCACCCGGTTGACATCCTGGACCTGGGTGCCGGAGCCGGCGGCAATGCGGCGTTTCCGCGACCCGTTGAGCAGCTTGATGTTGCGTTTCTCCGCCCGGGTCATGGAGCGGATGATGGCGACCTGGCGGCCGATCATCCTGTCGTCGATATTGGCGCCGGCGAGCTGCTGCTTGATATTGCGCGCACCGGGCAGCATCCCCATCATGCCCTGCAGCCCGCCCATCTTGGACAGCTTCGACAGCTGGTCGGCCATGTCGTCGAGGTCGAAGCTGCCCTTCGCCACCTTGGCGGCAAGGCGCTCCGCCTCTTCCTGCTCGACCTGCTCGGCGGCCTTCTCCACCAGGCTGACGATGTCGCCCATGCCGAGGATGCGCGACGCCACCCGTTCGGGATGGAAATCCTCGATCGCGTCGAGCTGTTCGCCGGTACCCATCAGCTTGATCGGCACCCCCGCCACCGAGCGCATCGACAGCGCCGCACCGCCCCGGGCATCGCCGTCGACCCGGGTCAACACGATGCCGGTCACCTGGACCTGCTCGGAAAAGGCGCGGGCGGTATTGACCGCATCCTGTCCGGTCATGGCGTCGGCCACCAACAGGGTCTCGACCGGCTTGGCCAGCGCGTGGATGGCGGCCGCTTCGGCCATCATCTCCTCATCCACCGCGAGGCGCCCGGCGGTATCCAGCACAACGATGTCGTAGCCTTCGAGCCGGCCCGAAGCCAGCGCCCGCTGGGCGATATCCTTGGCCGCCTGGCCGGCGACGATGGGCAGGGTCGGCACCGCGGCCTGGCGGCCGAGCACGGCGAGCTGCTCCTGGGCGGCGGGCCGTTCGGTATCGAGGGACGCCATCAAGACACGCTTGTTGGACCGTGCGGTGAGGCGCCGGGCGATCTTGGCCGCGGTCGTCGTCTTGCCCGAGCCCTGCAGGCCCACCATCAGGATCACGGCGGGCGGCGTGGCGTTGAGGTTGAGCTCCTGCCCCTCGCCGCCCAACAGGGCGGTCAATTCGTCCTGCACGATCTTGACGACCATCTGGCCCGGCGTGACCGAGCGGATCACCGCCTCGCCCACCGCCTTCTTCTTGACCGCCTCGAGGAAGTCGCGGACCACCGGCAGGGCGACATCGGCCTCCAACAGGGCCACGCGCACCTCGCGCAGCGCCTCGTCGACATCGCCCTCCTTCAGCGCGCCCCTGCGGGTGAGCCGGGTAAAGACGTCGTTCAGCCGATTGCCGAGAGTGTCGAACATGGGGCCCTTGCCTCACCGATCGCCGATTAACCAAACGCTTGCACGCCAGTGCGCGAAAACTCGCGGGCTGGCGGACTTCCCGGCACGGCCGGGAAGCTCTCAGAACTGTCGGTTCCGGAGCGGGCGGAATTTAGGCCGGAGCGCGCGGCAAAGTCAAGCCATGCCTGGCCGTCGCCGCCGCCGGCGACCGCCGCAGCCCCCGGCCGGGGCGGGGTTCGGGAAACATAGCATCCGAGGGATTCGCAAGACTTTCTTTACGTTTGCATACGATCCTAGCGGCCGAACCGGTGCGACAGGCCCCAATGCGTGGGACGTGTGCCTGGACGGACGGGTTCGCCGCCACGGAAATGGCGGGAATCGGGATGCACAGACGAGACGGAGAGCCACTGCGCTGAACCTACCGAACCGCGGCGCCGGGGCTCAATTGGACGGGCAAGATGGCCAACACAGAGGAAATCATGACCGTTGCCCTGTGGCTGATGGCCGGTGGCGGGATCCTCGCGGTCTTCGGTTTGGCCGCCATCGTGCACGCGAAACACGGCGACGACCGGGGGGGACTGTCGAAACCCCTCACACTGGTTGGATTGGCGCTCTTCGCGATCGGTTTCTTTTTGGACCAGCGTTGGGGCAGTTATTGGTAACCGGCGCCAGAAATGCCCGACAAGGGCAGGGACGCCGGTATTACTGAGATGGATTGGGGGTTGCAATGTATCTTAAGGCTTTGAAATGGCTTAAGTCTCTGGGAGTGTCGGACGACGGCGTCACGGCCATCGAATATGGCCTGATCGCCGGCCTGATTTCCGTGGTCATCATCGTCTCGATGTCGCTCGTGGGCGACGAGGTGCAAACCACCTTCGACACCTGGACCAACGCGGTGCGCAACGCGACCCAGGGCGCGAATGGCTCCTAAGACCCCAAGACGCCGGGGGCCGGAGGACGTTATCGCCCTCCGGCCCGGCGGCGGGGCGTAGACCCCCGAGGTCCGATTTCGGGCCCTCAGCCTCCCTCGAAACCCGCCTTCACCTTTCCGACGATCGTGCCGGCCCAAGCCCGGGCCGCCTTCCAGTCCATCGGCTTGCCGCCCTTGGGACCCAGGAAATAGTAGTCGATCCGCATGAATCGCCCGCTCACCCAGCGCAGGAAGCGGACCTGGGTCGCCGCGCTTTCTTCCCTGATCCCCCATTTCGAGGCGGCATTCTTCTCCATGAAGAGTTGCCAGGCCTCGGCCTCGGCCTCGGCACGGATCGGCAGGCGCGCGAGATTGACCCCCCAGCAGTAGGTGTCCGCCTTCAGGGTGGCGATCTGCTTGTGCCATTTCCAGCGCCGCTGCTGGATGAAGCAGAAATCCGGCGGCGCCAGCGATCGCCCGTCGATGTCCGAGATGTTGGCGTTGATGGTCACGATGGCGTCGACGGCACCGGCGGCCTTGCGGATGAGAAAGATATTCCCCTTCTTCCAGTCCGCCGCGTAGGTCCCCATGTCGATCATTTCATCGGTCTCGTGCTCCAACACCTTATGCCAGGTGCCGGCCGGCAATGGGACCGCCAACTTGCCTTCCGCATTGTCGTAAACGAAGGTCTTCGTGAACGGGTCTTCTGCCCATGCAATACTTTGATATAAAAGGCTAATCACCAAAAAAGCAGCGATCATCTGAACAGTGATCAATAACCCCTGCCTGGGACCGGCCCCAGGGCACCAAACGGCATGTGGACGGCGTGGCATGTCCCCCTCCTCCGTGGTTGTCGCCGCCGCCGCGGGGCTGCGCGGCGATGCGGTCTTCATCCATTAAACACCCAGCCGGGGCCACTTTCCAGGCCGCCCTGGACAGCCGGAAATCGCACAATCCGTTTGCCATCGCCCGGCGCGGCACCATATAAGGCCGCCTATGGACGGATTGCCTTTCATCAAGATGCACGGGCTCGGCAACGATTTCGTGATCGTCGACGGCCGCGACGGCGGGCTCACCATCGGCGCCGATGCGGCCCGGCGCATCGCCGACCGGCGCACCGGGGTGGGGTGCGACCAGCTGATCGTGCTGGGGCCGCCGTCCAACGCCGATGCCCAGGCCTTCATGGCGATCCGCAACGCCGACGGCGGCGAATCGGCGGCCTGCGGCAACGCCACGCGCTGTGTCGCCGCCTTGTTGATGAACGAGAACGGGACCGATCAAGCGGTGATTCAGACCGATGCGGGCATCCTTGTCGCCGAAGGCGCGGCCGAAGGCGTCAGGGTCGACATGGGTCCGCCCCGCACCGATTGGCGCGACATTCCCTTGTCGCGCGACGTCGACACTTTGGAACTGCCGCTGGCGGCGGACGGCGTGGCCGGCCCGGCGGCGTGCTCCATGGGCAATCCCCACGCCACCTTCTTCGTGGACGACGTGGAGGCGATCGACATTGCGCGGCTCGGCCCGGGTCTGGAACACGACCCCCTGTTTCCCGAGCGCGCCAATATCGGCTTCGCCCAGGTGCTGGCCCCGGACCGCATCCGGCTCAGGGTGTGGGAGCGCGGCGCGGGCCTGACCGCGGCCTGCGCCACCGGGTCCTGCGCGGCGGTGGTCAACGGCGTGCGCCGCAAGCTTCTGGCGCGCGAAGTCACATGTCTGCTGGACGGCGGGGAATTGACCGTCAACTGGCGCGAGACCGACGGCCACGTGTTCATGACCGGGCCGGTCGCCGTCGCCTTTTCCGGCCTGATCGCGCCGGGGCTTCTTGCGGGGGACGCAGCGTGAGCGTGGACTGCGACCAGCCAAGCCCCGCCGGGACCCGGGCCGATGCCGACGGCGTCGCCGACGCCGCCCCGACCGAAATCGTCACCCTGGGCTGCCGGCTCAACGCCTTCGAGGCTGAGGTCATGCGCGGCCACGCGGCGGCGGCCGGGCTGAGGCGCGCGGTCATCATCAATACCTGCGCGGTGACCCGGGAGTCCGAACGCCAGTCGCGCCAGGCCATCCGTCGGGCGCGGCGCCAAGACCCCGGCGCCACCATCATCGTCACCGGCTGCGCCGCCCAGATCAACGCCGCGGCCTTCACCGCCATGGCCGAGGTCGATCACGTCATCGGCAACGCCGAGAAGCTCGCGCCCGAGACCTTCCGCGCCTTCGCCTCCGGTACCCCGGCACCACGGCTTCAGGTGGGCGACATCATGGCGGTGCGGGAGACCGCGCCGCACCTGGTCGAGGGGTTCGAGGGCCGCGCCCGGGCCTATGTCGAGGTGCAGCAGGGCTGCGATCACCGTTGCACCTTCTGCATCATCCCCTATGGCCGGGGCAATTCGCGTTCCGCCCCAGTCGGCGAAGTCGTGCGCCAGGCCCAACAGCTGACGGCGGCGGGCTACCGGGAAATCGTCCTCACCGGGGTCGACCTCACGGGATACGGTGCCGACCTTCCGGGACGCCCGAGCCTCGGCGAGATGACCCGCCGGCTCCTCAGGCTGGTTCCCGGCCTCGAACGCCTCCGATTGTCGTCGATCGACGTCGCCGAGGTCGACGACGTCCTGTTCCAACTGATCACCACGGAGCCGCGCATCATGCCGCACCTGCATCTCAGCCTGCAGGCGGGCGACGACATGATCCTCAAGCGCATGAAGCGCAGGCACAGCCGCGCCCAGGCGGCCGACTTCTGCGCCAGCGTACGCGCCGCCCGGCCCGAGGTGGCATTCGGCGCCGACCTGATCGCGGGTTTCCCGACCGAAACGGAGGCGATGTTCGACAACACCCTGGCGCTGGTCGAGGATGCGGGGCTCACCTGGTTGCACGTCTTTCCCTATTCCGCCCGGCCCGGCACGCCGGCGGCCCGGATGCCCGCCCTGCCCGGCCCGGTCGTCAAGGACCGCGCCCGGCGCCTGCGCGCGGCGGGTGACGCGGCGCGGGCGTCGTTCCTCGCCTCCTGCGTCGGCGGCACCGAGACCGTCCTGGTGGAACAGCCCGGATTGGGGCGCACCGGTCGCTTCGCCCATGTCGCGCTAAGCGGGGAGGCGGCGACCGGCGCCATCGTCACGGCCCGCATCACCGGCGCCGACGGCCGGCGCCTCACCGGCATCGCGGCGCCATGACCGGCGGCGGTTGGCTGC
>Ga0224512_10001775_pt1 | contig 20335 bp, 21 predicted proteins | sample SF_May12_sed_USG_4_FD_169103 | JGI IMG/M metagenome (GOLD analysis project Ga0224512, IMG submission 169103) | Sediment microbial communities from San Francisco Bay, California, United States - SF_May12_sed_USGS_13 | ecosystem: Environmental > Aquatic > Marine > Sediment | place: USA... | reverse complement strand
CTCCTCGATGTCACGGACGAAGTCGGCGCCGATGATATCCAGCGCGCAGGTCTCCGAAGCCAGGATATAGGCTCCGTCGAACTGGCCCAGAACCAAGGGCCTGACGCCCAGGGGGTCGCGCACACCGATCAGGGTGTCCTGGGTCATCGCCACCAGGGAATAGGCGCCCTCCACCTGTTTCAGGGCGTCAATGAAGCGATCGACCACGGTGACGTAATGCGACGTGGCGATCAGGTGGACGATGACTTCCGTATCGGTGGTGGATTGGAACAGACTGCCGCGCTTGACCAAGTCGCGCCTCAACGTCACCGCGTTGGTGAGGTTGCCGTTATGCCCGATGGCGAAGCCGCCGAATTCGAAATCGGCAAACAGGGGCTGGATGTTGCGTTCCACGGTATCACCGGCGGTGGAATAGCGGTTGTGGCCGATGGCGTAGTCCCCGGCCAGTTGGCTGATCGCGGTCTCGCTGGAGAAATTGTCCGCCACATGGCCTAGTCCGCGGCGCGAATGGAAATGATGGCCGTCATAGGTCACCATCCCTGCCGCTTCCTGGCCGCGGTGCTGTAGCGCATGCAGGCCGAGGGCCGTCAAGGCGGCGGCATCCTTATGGCCGAACACGCCAAAGACGCCGCATTCATCGTGAAACGAATCGTTATCGAACGGGTTGATGATGACGGATCGGGATTGGGCCAAGCCGATGCTCCAAGCTACGCGTTCATTTACCCTGGTTCGTGCCTTCGAACAAGCGGTTCAATCCCCGGCGCTCTCCAGACGAATAGCCCGAGGGCCCGCCGGAAGGCGCGCCGCCGGTATTCTCCTGATCGGCGCGTCTTTTGGGAGGCACCGGCGCCGGAAATAGCTTGCGCATATTCTCGGGCAGCCAGGCTACAACGTACTTGGTGGCGGCGGACGTCACTTGCAAGGCCCGGGAATTGGCGAACCAGTGCGGCTGCTGTTCCAGACCGGCGACATAGGCGCTGGCCCCGATATAGAGGACCATCACGATCAGGGCGCCGCGAACCAGTCCGAAAACGAAGCCCAGCGTCCGGTCGAGCGGGCCGGCGCCGGCGCCATGCACCAGTTTCGCGATCAGGCGGGAGAAGATCGAAAAGATGATCAAGCTGCCCAGGAACAGCCCGCCGATGGTCAGCGGCACCGCCGCTTCCGGCCAGCCGATGTTGTCCCGTACCAGGGGCAGGACCGGCCCAAAGGCGAAGCTGGTGACGAAGATCGCGCCGAGCCAGCTTGCGATCGAGAGCACTTCCTTCACCAATCCCTGGAACCAGGCGAGCAGGCCCGACAGCAGGACGATGCAGATCAGGATAATGTCGGTGAAGAGTTCCGCTGACATGTTGCGCGATCGCCCTACATTGTTCCGGTTCTGCCCGGGGTGCCGCCTTCAAGCGAATGCAGATCGCGCCCGCGTGCACGGCCGGGCGTTACCCCGAAGAGGCCGAGAAGCTCTGAAAGCTGGCGAATTTCGATCACCTTCGATGGTTCGGCCCGACCCGCCGGCGCCCCTGCCTTGCGAGGCGGGACGATTGCGCTTTCGAATCCCAGCTTCTCCGCTTCGCGCAGACGGGCGTCCCGGGCACTGACCGGCCGGACCTCCCCCGACAGGCCGATCTCGCCGAAAAACAGGGTCGATGCGGGGGCCGGCGTATCCGCGAGCGACGACACCAGGGCCGCCGCCACCGCGAGATCGGCGGCCGGTTCGGAAACGCGCAGGCCCCCGGCGACCGAGAGATAGACGTCCTGGCCTGAAAGATTGAGCCCGCAGCGCGCATCCAGCACGGCTATGACCATGGCGAGGCGTGCGGAATCCCAGCCGACCACCGCCCGCCGCGGGGTGGCCAGGGTCGACGGTGCCACCAGGGCCTGAATTTCCATCAGAACCGGACGGGTCCCTTCGATGCCGGCGAACACGGCGGCGCCGGGGACAACGGCGGTGCCGCGTTCCGCGCCGTCACCGAGGCCTAAGAACATGGCGGAGGGATTGGGGACCTCTCCCAGCCCCTGGTCGCTCATTTCGAAGACGCCGATCTCATCGGTCGGACCGAAACGGTTCTTGACGGCGCGCAGAATACGGAATTGCTGGCCGCGCTCGCCCTCGAAATAGAGCACCGTATCGACCATGTGTTCCAGCACCCGGGGCCCGGCAATCTGACCCTCCTTGGTGACGTGGCCTACCATGATGACGGCCAGATCGGACCGCTTGGCAAAGCCGATCAAGGCTTGGGCGGCGGCTCTCACCTGGCTTACGGTGCCCGGTGCCGAATCGAGATCTTCGGCATACATGGTCTGGATCGAATCGATGATCAGAAGGGCCGGTCGCTCGTCCGCTGCCATGGCGGCCACCGTGGCGATGACCTGATCGACCGAGGTTGCGGCCAGTAGGGCGATGGGGGCGTCGATCAGGCCCGTGCGCTCCGCCCGCATGCGCAGCTGATCGGTGGCCTCCTCGCCGGAAACGTAGAGCGCGCCGGCGCCGCTTCCATTGGGGGCGCGGCCCAGCGCGGCACTCGCTTGCAGCAGCAGGGTCGATTTGCCGATCCCCGGGTCGCCCGCGACGAGGACGGCGGAGCCCGGCACCAGGCCGCCCCCCAGAACCCGGTCCAACTCCGCGATCCCCGTCAACTTGCGCTCAGGCGATGCCGTCGTCCCCTTGAGGCTCTCCAGCGTCAATCCCCGGGTCTTCCTGGACGCCCCGCCGCGGCCCGGGCTGCGCGGCGTCACTTCCTCGGCGATCGCGTTCCACGCGCCGCACCCCTCGCAACGGCCGGCCCATTTGCGGTGCTCGGTCCCACATTCCTGACAAATGAAACGGCTTGCGGCGCGGGCCACGCTAACCTCTCATGATCCTGGGTGCGGCCGGGCGGGCGCGTGTCTCCCTCATCGCGACACCTGCATCTGGATCGGGCCCTCGGCGCGGCCGTGAATGAACTGATCGACATAGGGATTGTCGGTTTGATCGATTTCCGCGACCGGGCCCTGCCAGATGATCTTGCCCCCGTGAAGCATGGCGATGCGGTGGGCGATCTTGCGGGCGCTGGCAAGGTCATGGGTAATCGACAGCGTGGTGGCGCCGAGCTCCCGCACGCATTTCACGATCAGGTCGTTGATGACATCCCCCATGATGGGATCGAGCCCCGTGGTGGGCTCGTCGAAAAAGATGATTTCAGGTTCCGTTGCGATGGCCCGGGCCAGCGCCACCCGTTTCTGCATGCCGCCCGAAAGTTCCGCGGGGTAAAGCGCGCCGACTTCCGGCCCCAGGCCGACCGCGGCAAGCTTCTTGAGGGCAATGTTGCGCGCTGCCTCGCGCTCCATGCCCCGCGCCTGGATCAAGCCGAAGGCTACGTTCTCCCACACCGGCAGGCTGTCGAACAGGGCGGAGCCCTGGAACAGCATGCCGAACTTGCCCATCAGCTCGTCGCGTTCAGCGCTGTTGAGCCCGCTCACGTCGACGCCGTCGACCTCGATCAGGCCGGAATCCGGACGGATGATCCCGAGGATGCATTTGAGCAGCACCGATTTGCCGGTGCCGGATCCGCCGATCACCACGACCGATTCCCCCTCGGCGATGTCAAGATCGATGCCGTCGAGGACAACCTTCGGGCCGAATGCCTTGCGGACCCCGCGCATCCGGATCTTTGGCGGTTTGGAGTTCATCGCGCGAAGAACATCTCTGTAATGAGGTAGTTGAGGATCAGGATCAGGATGAGGGATGAGACCACGGCGTTAATGGTCGCGGTGCCCACGCCCTGGGCGCCGCCCCGGGAATTATAACCGTGGTAGCAGCCCATCAGGGAGATCACGAAGCCGAAGGCGGCGGCCTTCGTCAGCCCGGAAATCACGTCCTTCACTTCCAGGAACTCGAACGTCTGGGTTAGGTAGTTTGCGGGGTTGAAACCCAGCTTGTTGACACCGATGAGGAAGCCGCCGAATACGCCGATGATGTCCGCCACCAGGACGAGGAGCGGCATCATGGTCAAGCCGGCGATCAGGCGCGGCGTGACAAGATACTTGAAGGGGTTGGTGGAAAGGGTTGTCAGGGCGTCGACCTGGTCGGTCACCCTCATGGTGCCGATTTCCGCCGCCATCGACGCGCCGATGCGCCCGGCCACCATCAGGCCGGCGAGCACGGGGCCCAGTTCGCGGGTCATGGACAATACCACCACCGTGGCCACCGCGCCTTCGGCGGAGAATCGGGAAAAGCCGGAATAGCTTTGCAGGGCCAGAACCATGCCAGTGAAGATCGCGGTCATGCCGACCACGGGCAGGGAGTAGTAGCCGATATCAACCATCTGGCGCACAACGAGGCGGAAATAGAAGGGCGGCGTGACGCAGTGCATCAGCGCGCGTCCGGTGAACATGGAGAGCTTTCCAACCGTCGCCAGAAAATCGAGGAAGATCCGGCCAACGCCGGCCAGCATCCGGATGATGACGCCGTCTTCGGGAGCCGCGGCCGTCATGATCCCGTGCCGCCGCCCAGGTAACGCCGCTCGAATCGCCGGCCCAGCGCGGTCAGGACCTCGTAGCCGATGGTCCCGGCCTCCCGCGCGAGATCGTCAACAGGGTGTTCCGGAGAGATGAGATCGACCAGGTCTCCCGCTTGCGCGGCTTCCGCCGGGACGGCGGAAACGTCGATGGTGATCAGGTCCATGGACACGCGTCCTACAACGGGAACCCGGATGCCGCCGATAAAGGCGCTGGCGGAATTGGACAGGGATCGGAAAAAGCCATCGGCGTAACCGATACCGATGGTGGCGATTCGTGCGCCGCGCCGCACTCGGTGGGTGGCACCATAGCCAACGGCCGATGGGGTGTCAATTGTGCGGGTCTGCAGGATTTTCCCTTGTAATTTAACGACTTGTCCCATGGGGTTGGGCCCGGCCGGTTGCGGATTGATGCCCCAAAGGGCGGCGCCCGGGCGGGCCAGATCGAAGTGAAACGCCGGGTCCAGAAAGATCCCCGAAGAGTTGGCGAGGCTGGCGGCCGCAAGCCCGAGCGGACTCAAAATGGCGAGCGCATTGCGGAAATTGTCCAATTGTTGGGCGTTCTGCGGGTGCTCCGGTTCGTCGGCGCAGGCGAGGTGGCTCATCGCTCCATCGAGTTCGAGGGCACCGATGTCCGCGGCGTCCGAAACAAGCGTCTCGGCCTCACCCGTGCTCAGGCCGAGGCGGTTCATGCCGGTCTCCATCTGCAACAGGGCGGGCAGTCGGGTCCTCTGCGTCCTCGCATATGTGGCCCAGGTCTCGATTTGGCCGGGATGGCTCAAAACCGGGATCAGGCGGTGGGCGGCGGTGTCCGCCGTGGTGTCCTGATCGACGCCGTCGAAGACATAGATTCGCGCCTCGGGCAGGAGGAACCGCAGCGCGATCCCCTCCTCGGTCAGGGCGACGAAGAAGCGCCGGCAGCCGGCATCCCAAAGGGTCCGGGCCACCGGGGCGAGACCGAGCCCATAGGCGTCGGCCTTGACCACGGCGCCGCATTCACAGGCGGGGCCGAGGCGCGTGCCGAGCGTCCGGTAGTTCGCGGCAACGGCGTCGAGGTCGATGGTCAGGAAACCGCCCGCGCCCCTGACCCGGCCCGGGACGGCGCTAGAACGGGACATCCTGGTCCGGAACCCGGTCGTCTGCGACGAAATTCGTGAAGCGGGTCAGCTCGCCCTCGAACACCAGTTTCACGGTTCCGGTGGGGCCGTGGCGTTGCTTGCCGATGATGACCTCCGACAGATTGTGCACTTCGTCCATCTTGATTTGCCACCGTTCGTGCTCCTCGGTCCCGGCGTCCGGTTGCAATCGCGAAAGGTAATATTCCTCTCGAAAGATGAAGGCGACGACGTCGGCGTCCTGTTCGATGGAGCCCGATTCCCGAAGATCGGAGAGCTGCGGCCGCTTGTCCTCGCGCTGTTCGACGGCGCGCGAGAGCTGCGACAGCGCCAGCACCGGAAGGTCCAATTCCTTGGCCAGTGCCTTCAAACCCCGGGTGATGTCGGAGATCTCCTGCACCCGGTTGTCGGACGCCTTGGTGGTTGAGGGGCGCAAAAGCTGGAGGTAGTCCACCACCACCATGGAGAGCCCGTGCTGGCGTTTCAGGCGGCGCGCCCGGGTGCGGAGCTGGGCCACCGAAAGGGCCGGCGTGTCGTCGATGAAGAAGGGAATCTGGGCGAGTTCCTGGTTGGCCTCCACGACCCTCTGAAAATCCGCATTGTTAAGGTCACCCTGGCGAATTCGGTGAGATCCAACCCCCGATGCCTCGGATAAGATTCGTGTTGCAAGCTGTTCGGCCGACATTTCCAGGGAAAAGAATCCGACAACCGCGCCGTCCACCACCTTGATCTGGCCCTGCTCGTCGGGTTCCCGCTTGCAAGACTTCGCGGCGTTATAGGCGATATTGGTGGCCAGCGCCGTCTTACCCATGGAGGGCCGCCCCGCCAGGATCACCAGGTCGGACCGCTGCAGTCCCCCCAACAGGTGGTCCAATTCGGTGAACCCAGTTGTTACGCCCGTCAGCTTGCCTTCGCGCTTGTAGGCCGCCTCGGCGATTTCGATGGCGCGGGTCAGCACCTCGGTGAAGGAGCGGAAGCCGCCTTCGTATTCGCCGGTGGTGGCGAGGTCGAACAGGTGCTGCTCGGCGGTTTCGATCTGCTGCGGCCCGCTGGTGTCAAGGCGCGGATCGAACGCCTGTTCCCGCATCTCCATCGACAGTTCGATCAACTGGCGGCGGAGATGGAGATCGAACACGGTGCGCCCGTAATCGCCCGCGTTGATGACTGTGACCGCGCTGGCGGCGAGGCGCGCGAGGTACTTGGCGCCGCCCGCCTCGGCCAGCGATTCATCGGCCTCGAACAAGGGCTTGAGGGTCACCGGATTGGCGATCTGATGACGTTCGATCAGGGTGGCGCAGGCGGCATAGATGCGGCCGTGCACGGGATCGTAAAAGTGTTCGGGTTTGAGAAACTCCGAAACCCGGCTGTAGGCCTCGTTGTTGATCAGGATGGCGCCGAGGAGCGCCTGCTCCGCTTCGAAATTGTGGGGCAGGTCGGGGGTGGCCTGAGGGCCGTCGCCGTCCCGGAGCGGGGTGATATTGGGTTTGGGTGTCGCGTCAGTCATGGCCGCGAGAATACCGGCGTCCGCGTGTTAACCAAGAGCTATTTCGTCCGCTGGGTCGAATCGACCAGATCCCGCACAGAAAAACGATCCACAGGCTGTTAACTACGTGGGCAAGGCGGTCGGGTCAACCCGGGACCGGCCGCGCCCCACCCGGGGCTACTCCGCGGCCTGGGATTTTGCGCGTCGGCCGTGTTCCCATTCGGTGATGTAGTCGCGGGTCAGCGGCACGGCTTCCTGGTCCTTGGTGAGCTGCAGTTGAAATACCATCTGGTATTCGTTGCGGAAGGCGACCTCCGCCCCGGCGAGGTAAAATTCCCACATGCGGCAGAAGCGTTCGTCGTAGAGCGCCTTGATCTTGTCTCGGTTCTCCGCGAAACGGCGGCGCCACTCCGCGAGGGTCTTGGCGTAATGCAGCCGCAGGATCTCGATGTCGGTGACAAAGAGCAGCTGTTTTTCGACCACCGGCAGCACTTCCGACAGCGCCGGGCAATAGCCGCCCGGGAAGATGTACTTCCGTACCCAGGGATTGGTTGCCCCGGCGCCGTCGGCGCGGCCGATGGAATGCAGCAAGGCGATCCCGTCGGCGGTGAGAAGGTCCGAAACCTTGGCGAAGAAGGTAGGGTAATGGGGCAGGCCCACATGCTCGAACATCCCCACCGATACGATCCGGTCATAGGTGGCGGCTTCCTCGCGATAATCCCGCAAATGGAACTGCACCCGGTCGGCGAGGCCGGCCTGTTCCGCGCGGGTGCGCGCGACCTTCAGCTGTTCCTCCGAAAGGGTGATCCCGGTCACGTGCGCTCCGGTTTCGGCCGCGAGGTAAAGCGCCATGCCGCCCCAGCCGCAGCCGATATCGAGCACCTTGAGGCCGGGCCGGTTGAGCAGCAGCTTGGCCGCGATGTGCCGCTTCTTGGCGTCCTGGGCCTGCTCCAAGGTGATGCCCGGGCGTTCGAAATAGGCGCAGGAATATTGCCGGTCGGCATCTAGGAACAGGTCGTAGAGCGTGTCGGAAAGGTCGTAATGGTGGGCGACGTTGTTCTTCGACCGCCCGGCCGGATTGATCTGCTGCAAGAACCGCCCGAGGGTCCTGAACGCAAGCAGGATCGTAACGATGGATTCGTTGCCCGGCTGCCACATGCTTCGCGTGGCGAGATCGAGGAAATCGAAGACCGTGCCCTGTTCGACGGTCAGGGACCCGTCCATATAAGCCTCGCCCGCGTAAAGCGATGGGTTCAGGGCCAGTTTCCACTGGGTCAGGCGGTCGTGGATCCGAATGGTGACCTTGGGATCGGTGCCGTCACCGACTTCGAACTCGTGCCCCTCCGCGTCGATCAAGGTCAGTGAACCGCAGTGGATCAGCTTTTTCAGCAAGCGCGCTAGCAGCATGTCTTCCCCCGTGCCTGGTGTCTGCCGCCATCGAACCAGGCCTCATTCCGTCATGAAGCCTGGGGACTATCCTCCGGTTTTTCCTGCTTTTCGGCCGTTTCATCGGTGGCGCCGGCGGCTTCTTCAGCGGTCTCGGCATCCTCGGCCTCGTCCGCAATCATCTCCTCGTATCCGACGTCGGCCTCTTCCGACTCTTCCAGTTCCTCATCCACCAGGGACTTGCCCTGGGCCTGCAGCGCCGCTTCATCTTCGGACCGGGCCACATTGGCCGTGACCTCCACTACCACTTCCGGGTGAACGGCGATTCTGACGGTATGCAGCCCGATGGCCTTGATGGGCGAATCGAGCTTGACCTGGGTGCGTTCGATCTCCGCCCCCTGTTCGTTCAGGGCGTTTGCGATATCCCGCGGCCGTACGGATCCGTACAGCTGGCCCGCGTCGCTGGCCTGGCGAACCAGCACCACGGATGTCCCTTCGATGTTGACCGCGGCTTTTTCGGCCGCCGAGCGCCGATCCGCGTTGGCGGCTTCCAGCTCCGCGCGCCGGGATTCGAAGTTTTCCCGGTTCTCAGGCGTAGCCCGGAGCGCCTTGCTCTGGGGCAGCAGGTAGTTGCGGGCGAAGCCGGGCTTAACGTTGACCACGTCGCCCATCTGCCCCAGTTTTTCGATGCGCTCCAACAAAATGACTTCCATCACTCTTTCCTTTCGTTACCTCGGCCCGGGCCGCTGAAACGTTCCCTCAGACCCAACCATTGCTCCAAAAAACCAACTCCGGCAAGCGCTATGGTGAGCCAGCCGAACAAAATCACAAAAAGATAGGTCACCACCAGCAATGGCGTCCTGCCGGGCCATCTGCCGGATACCGTATGCAGCACCGCCAGCCCTAACAGGAGATACGGTACCCACAGGATCAAAGCGATATTGGCGCCAAGGAACCCAAGCCACCCTGATCCTAGCAACCCTACGACGGTCGCGGCAACCGTGACGCCCGCCAGCCAGCTGGGCAGGGTCAGGGTGCGTAGATCGGGCGACGGGCGCAGGCTGAGACCGCGTCGGGCAAGGATCTTCTGGGCCAGTACGCCGTTGAAGACCAGCTTGAACATCCATGCGGTCGTGAGGATGGCCGGAACCGTGAACTTGAGGGCGGCGAAGACTCGATCCGCATCGGCCCGGGCGGTATCTGAGCCGGGGTTCGGCATCGCTTCCCGGATCGGGGCCATTAAGGCGGCAATCCGCGCCTGAAGCCCGTCGGGGCCGAGTCCCGCGATAAGGGCGGTGGCCACGAACAGGGCGACGCCGAAGAAACAGATCCATGTCAGCAAACGGCCTGCCGGATACCACTCGATCGCGCCGTCCGGCGCTTGGCGGTTGAGCAGGGCGAAGCGCGCGATCATCAAGGAGGGAACGGCATCGCTTGCGGCGAAGACGGCAAGCGGGCCGACGCCTTGAACAAGGGCGACAACCGCCAGTGCGGTTAGGGCTGCGATGGCGGCCGCCGTCAGGCCCAGGCTCAGGCCGGCGGCGATCAGGGGCAGGGGGGCGAACAGGGTCAACACCAGGACACCAAGGATGCCCCAACTCGAAGATAGGGCAAGCAACGCGCTTGCGAGCCCTGCGGCCACCGCGGTCAGGAGGTTTCTTTGCATGCTGGATCCTCCGCCGGGCCCCATGCCCGGCAAGGATAATCCCTCAGCTCACGACGAAGGGGAGCAGCGCGAGGTGCCGGGCCCGCTTGATCGCCTTGGCCAGCTCCCGCTGTTTCTTGGTCGAAACGGCAGTGATGCGGCTGGGCACGATCTTGCCGCGCTCCGAGATGAAACGCTGCAGAAGGCGCGTGTCCTTGTAGTCGATCTTCGGCGCGCCGGGGCCGGTAAACGGGCAGGTCTTGCGGCGCCGGAAAAACGGGCGGCGTGCTCCGGGTGCTCTCATTTCTCTTCTCCCTGCTCAGCGTCCGTAGGTGCCTCGGCCGAAGCCGCCGCGGGCAGTTCCCCGCCATCGCCGGCCGGCGCCGGGCGGTCGTCGCGGCGCGGAGGACGGTCACCGAATTCACGCCGACCGCGCCCGCCGCGTCCGCCGCGCTCCTCCCGGCTGCGCAGGATCGGCGAGGGCTCGTCGGACAGCTCCTCGACCTTGATCGTCAAGAAGCGCAGGATGTCGTCATGGAGGCGCATGTTGCGCTCCATCTCCGAAATCGCCGCCGGGGGGGCATCGATGTTCAGCAGGGCGTAATGGCCCTTGCGGTTCTTCTTGATGCGATAGGCGAGATTGCGGAGGCCCCAATATTCCTTCTTGGAAACGGAGCCACCGGAATTGGTGATGATCTCGGCAAAGCTGTCCATCAGGCCTTCGGCCTGGGACGAGGAGATATCCTGACGTGCGATGAACACGCTTTCATAAAGCGGCATTGACAAACACTCCTTATGGCTGTTCCCGGTCCGGCGCCGGCATCCTGGACCCCATCGGGGACCCACCCGGCCTTCCGTACCTAGCCGGTACGCCCATGCGCCCGGCAAGGAATGTCAAGGCCGCGCAATATACACAATTGGCGAAACCGATCAAGTCCGCCACGCAGGGGGCGTTCAGCGGCCTTGACAGGGGGATTCTGGGCGTTATCACTCAGCCCGCAAGGAATCGATCGGGAGCGCGACGGATTTGACGCAGGCATTCGTATTTCCGGGGCAGGGGGCCCAGGCCGTGGGTATGGGCAAGTCGCTGGCGGCGGCCTTCGTGGCGGCGCGCGAAACCTTCGAAGAGGTCGACGAGGCGCTCAAGCAGAAGCTCAGCGGGATCATGTTCGAGGGGCCGGAGGAGGCCCTGACGCTCACCGAGAATGCCCAGCCGGCGCTGATGGCCGTCAGCATGGCGGTGATCCGTGTACTCGAGCGGGAGGGCGGGCTCGATCTGGCCGATCAGGCGGCGTTCTTGGCGGGCCACTCGCTGGGCGAGTATTCGGCGCTGGCAGCGGCGGGTTCGATCACTTTGGTCGATGCCGCGCTTCTGTTGCGTACCCGGGGGCGCGCCATGCAGGAGGCGGCGCCGATCGGAACCGGCGCCATGGCCGCAATTCTGGGATTCGATTATGCCGAGGTGGCGCAGATCGCTGCCGAGGCCGCCCAGGGCGAGGTCTGCGCCGCCGCCAACGACAACGCGCCCGGCCAGGTCGTCGTCAGCGGCGATGCCGCCGCCGTCGCCCGCGCGGTCGAGCTCGCCAAGGAAAAGGGTGCTCGGCGTTCGATCATGCTGCCGGTGACGGTGCCCTCCCATTGCGCGCTGATGGCGCCGGCGGCGGATGTCATGGAAGAGGCGCTTGCCGCCGTGAGCATTGCGCTGCCCCGGGTGCCGGTGGTGGCCAATGTCACCGCCGCGCCGGTGGAGGACGCCGACGCGATCCGTGCCGCCCTGGTCGAGCAGGTGAAGGGCACCGTCCGTTGGCGCGAATCGGTCCTGTGGCTGCGCGACAATGGCGTGGGCCGCCTGGTGGAAGCCGGCACCGGCAAGGTGCTGAGCGGGCTCGCCCGGCGCATCGATAGGGATCTGGAGACGGTCTCGCTGTCCGAGCCCGAGGATATCGAGGCGTTCCTTTAGCGGTGCCAGGCCAGGAGGGGAGGGCCGACATGTTCGATCTGCAAGGCAAGAAGGCGTTGGTGACCGGGGCCAGCGGCGGCATCGGCGGCGCCATCGCCCGGGCTTTCCACGGTCGCGGAGCCGAGGTCGCGGTGTCGGGGACCCGGGTGGAGGCGCTCGATGCCCTGGCAGGCGAACTCGGCGAACGCGTCCATGTCGTGGCGGCCGATTTGTCCAGCCCCGATGAGGTTGAGCGTCTGGCCGGCGACGCCGCGGCGGCGCTGGGCGGCATCGATATACTCGTCAACAACGCGGGCCTCACCCGCGACGGCTTGATGATGCGGATGAAGGACGAGGACTGGCAGTCGGTGATCGATGTCAATCTCGGTGCCGCCTTCCGCCTGAGCCGCGCCGCGATCCGGGGGATGATGCGGAGCCGCTGGGGGCGCATCATCTCCATCACATCGATCGTCGGCACCATGGGCAATCCCGGGCAGGCCAATTATGCCGCCTCCAAGGCCGGCCTAACGGCGATGAGCAAGTCGCTTGCCGCCGAGGTCGCCAATCGCGGCATCACTGTGAATTGTATCGCGCCGGGCTTCATCGTCACCGCAATGACCGATGCATTGAAGGACGAGCAGCGAGACCGCCTGCTGGGCGCCATCCCCGCCGCCCGTTTCGGCGAGGCCGGAGAAATCGCCGCCGCCGCGGTCTATCTCGCGAGCGAGGAGGCGGGTTACGTCACCGGCCAGACATTGCATGTCAACGGCGGTATGATGATGGTTTGAGCGCCTGTGCCGGGACGCCTGGGAGGGTGGTCAAGGGCAAAAAATTGTGTTACCAAGCCGCGAGTTTTCCGGCTGCGATGCCGGAAGAACGAGGGGGCCAGATCCCGAGCAACGGGCATCCAAAGGACCGAATAACCGGACCGATGCGGGGTTCGAACCGCACGGCAGCCATTTTCCGAGGAAAGATGAAGACATGAGCGATATTGCCGAACGGGTGACCAAGATTGTTGTCGAACATCTTGGCGTCGAAGATTCGAAGGTCACCGAGAACGCGAGCTTTATTGACGATCTCGGCGCCGATAGTCTCGATACCGTCGAGCTCGTTATGGCTTTCGAAGAGGAGTTCGGATGCGAAATCCCCGACGATGCGGCCGAAAAGATCCTGACCGTCAAGGACGCCATCGGTTATATCGAAGCCCACTCATGATCCGATGCCGGGGTGTTGAGCCCCGGTCGGGTCGCAACAAGCAGTCCAGCATATGAGACGCGTCGTCGTTACCGGTCTTGGATTGGTGACACCGTTGGGATGCGGTGTCGATATCACCTGGGACCGATTGATCGAAGCGGAGTCCGGGATCGGCGCGATCGAGGCCTTCGAAGTATCGGACCTGCCGTGCCGGATCGCCGGCGAAGTGCCGCGGGAAGGCAACGGGCCCGGCGTTTTCCGGCCCGATGAGTGGGTTCCGCCTAAAGAACAGCGCAAGATGGACACCTTCATCATCTATGCACTGGCGGCGGCCGTGCAGGCGGTGGAGGATTCCGGCTGGAAACCCGAGGGGGAAGAGGACCAGAACCGGACCGGTGTGATGATCGGGTCCGGCATCGGCGGGTTGCCGGCGATCGCCGATTCCTCGATCGCCCTGCATGAGCGCGGCGCTCGGCGGATCAGCCCGTTCTTCATTCCCTCCGCCTTGATCAACCTTGCCTCCGGCCATGTGTCGATCAGGTATGGGTTCCGCGGACCGAACCATTCCGTGGTGACGGCCTGTGCCACTGGGGCCCATGCCATCGGCGACGCGGCGCGCTTGATCATGATGGACGATGCCGACGTGATGGTCGCCGGGGGAACCGAGGCCGCGGTTTGCCGCATCGGGATCGCCGGTTTCGCGGCGGCGCGGGCGCTGTCGACCAATTTCAACGATGAACCGAAAAGGGGATCGCGCCCTTGGGATGTCGACCGCGACGGTTTCGTCATGGGCGAGGGCGCCGGTGTCGTGATCCTCGAAGAGTTGGAACACGCCAAGGCCAGGGGCGCCACCATATATGCCGAAATTACCGGATACGGGATGTCCGGTGACGCCCACCACATCACCGCGCCGGCGGATGACGGCAATGGTGGATACCGGGCCATGCAGGCCGCGATCCGGCGCGCCGGCATCGCCATCGAGGAGATCGATTACGTCAACGCCCATGGCACCTCGACGCCGTTGGGCGACGAGATCGAGCTCGGCGCCGTGAAGCGGTTGTTCGGCGATCACGCTTATAAGATTTCGATGTCCTCGACGAAGTCGGCGATCGGCCACCTGCTCGGCGCGGCCGGCGCGGTGGAAGCGATCTTCTCAATCCTTGCCATCCGCAATGGCGTGGTTCCGCCGACGCTCAATCTCGAGAATCCGTCCGAAGGATGCGACATCGACCTGGTGCCGCTGGTGGCGAAGGAACGGACCGTCACCAATGCGTTATCCAATTCCTTCGGATTCGGCGGGACCAACGCGTCCCTGATCTTCAGCACTTACGTCTGAGGCCGCGATGCGGGCCTGGATCCGCCGCCTGGGATTCGCGGCATTGGCGGCGGCGATCCTCGCCGGCGTCGGATTGGCGATACTTTATTCCGCGTTGGACCGTCCGGGGCCGCTCGGCGGACCGGCCATCGTGGTCGTCCCGAAAGGCAAGGGCTTGGCCTCCATCGCCGATTTGCTGGAACGCCATCGCGTGGTGGCCTCCGCCTATGTGTTGCGGGCGGGCGTGCGGCTGACGGGGAATCAGGGCTGGCTGCGGGCGGGGGAGTACGAGTTCCCGGCAGGGATCAGCCCAAGGGGCGTGATCGAGGTGCTGGTCGGCGGGCGCACCGTGGTACGCAAACTGACGATCCCCGAAGGAGCGACAACGGCACAGGCGCTGCGTATCCTTCGCGGCGCTTATGGCCTCCAGGGCGAGCTGCCCCGTACGCCGGAAGAAGGCAGTCTGTTGCCCGATACCTATCACTATTCCTATGGCGATCAGCGCCACGAGCTGGTGGAACGGATGGAGCAGGCGATGGTCGAGGTGACCACCCGTTTATGGCAGGGCCGGGCCAGGGACGTGCCCCTGAACTCACCCCAGGAGGCCGTCATCCTGGCCTCCATCGTCGAGCGGGAAACCGCCCTTGGGACCGAACGCCCCCTGATCGCCGGCGTGTTCATCAACCGCCTGAAGCGGGACATGGCGCTGCAGTCGGATCCGACGGTGGCCTATGGCGTTGCCCTCAATGAAGCCGTGCCCGACAGGGTGCTGCGCCGTCCCTTGACCCGGGCCGACCTCAGCGCGCCAAGCCCCTACAACACGTACGCCAACAAGGGACTGCCGCCGCTCCCCATTGCCAATCCCGGGCGGGCGGCGCTGGAGGCGGTGCTGCATCCCGCCGCGACCAAGGCGCTCTACTTCGTCGCCGACGGGAATGGAGGCCATGTCTTTTCAAACACCCTGGCCGAGCACAATCGCAACGTCCGGCGCTGGCGCCGCATCCTCAAGCGGCGGCGCGCGACGGCGCCCAAGTCCGGGGCGGACCCTGACGGACCCTGACCGGGTTCGGCTCAGCCGGTCTGCCGGCGAAATCGACGCACCAGCGGATCGCTCCAGGCGGGCGGCAGCGCGGCGAAAATCCACACCGCGGCGGCGAGGCGGCGGGGAAAGGTGATGCGGGCGCGCCGCCGTGCGAGGCCGCGTTGGATGATCCTGGCGGCACGTTCGCCCGTCATCAGGAAGGGCATGGGAAAGTCGTTGGTTGCGGTCATGGGACTGCGCACGAAGCCCGGACAAATGACCGAAACCTTGACGCCGCTGCGCACCAGGGCCTGGCGCAACCCCTCGCCGAAGGAGCACAGCGCCGCCTTGCTGGCGCAATAGGCTGGCGCCGTCGGCATGCCCCTGAAGCCTGCCAAGGAGCTCATGATCGCGATCTGCCCCCTAATGCCGCCGACCGGGCGTGGCCGGGCCAGCATGCGATCGAGACTCGGATAGACGGTGTTGATCACGCCCGCAACGTTGGTGGCGAGGATATCGGGAATGTGGGATCGGCCGCCGTCCCGTCGCTGGGTCCGATCGGCCCCCTCGCCGCCGATCCCGGCATTGGCGATCACCAGATCGACCGGGCCGGAGGCGAACGCGTCTTCGATCCATTTCGTCATGCCCGCCGCGTCGGCTACATCCTGGCAGTGGTTGTGGACACGCGCGCCCCGGCGCCGGCATTGGGCGGCCACGGCCTCGAGCCGCGCGCGGTCGCGGCCGCCGAGATGCAGTGTCGTTCCATCCCCGGCATAAGCCACGGCCAATGCGGCGCCGATCCCCGACGAGGCGCCGGTGATCAGGATGCTCTTCGGGTGCGCGCTGTCCATGGGGGGAGATTAAAGCACGCCGGGGCCTTGGGGCCACGACAAGCAGGGGGCGGGAGGGGGCAGGCCAAAGGCGCCGCCGGCATGTCGGATTTCCTGACTTGTTGCCCTGGTTCCCACAGGATATAGTGGCTCAAATTCCCAGCCCCCCAAGATCAATGAGATTCGCGGGACCATGTCGATCCAAAGCATGACTGGCTTTGCCCGCGAGGAAGGCGCGTTCGAATCGTATTCCTGGCGCTGGGAACTGCGCAGCGTCAACAACCGGGGTCTCGATATCCGCGTCCGCCTGCCTTCGGGGATGGAAAGCTTTGAAATCCGCGTCCGCGATGCCGTCGGCAAACGGTTCAAACGGGGCAGCTTCAATATCTCCTTCAATCTCACGGAGACACCGGGCCTGGCGGGCTATCGGCTGAACGAGGCTTTGTTGGACCGGGTCATCGCCATCGCCGAAGAGGTGCGGACCCGGACCGGCGGGCAGCCCGCGTCGCCGGAAGGACTGCTGCGCCTGCGCGGGGTGCTCGAGCCCGAGGAACCGGATTCCGACGATGCCCAACGCACCGCGCTGGAAGGCGCCATGGCCGAAAGCCTCGATCGGGCGCTTGCGAACGTCGCCCGGACCCGGACCGAGGAGGGGGCCCGGCTGATCGGGGTGCTCGAGGGGTTTCTGGACGAGATCGCGTCGCTTGCCGCCAAGGCCCGGGGGCTGGCCGCGACCCAGCCGGAGGCCATCAGCCAGCGCATCCGCGGCCAGATCGAGGAATTCCTGGGGGGCGATTCCGGGGTTTCCGAAGACCGCCTCGCCCAGGAGGTCGCGCTGATCGTCGGCAAGGCGGACCTGCGCGAAGAGATCGACCGCCTCGATGCCCATGGGGTCCAGGCCCGGGAACTGTTGCTGGCCGGTGGCGCCATCGGGCGGAGGCTCGATTTCCTGTCCCAGGAATTCAACCGCGAGGCCAACACCCTGTGCTCCAAGGCTCAGGACCTCGAACTCACGCGGACCGGACTGGCCCTCAAGGCGGTGATCGAGCAGTTCCGCGAACAGGTTCAGAACATCGAATAGCCAGACCAAGGACTGCGAGGACGAACCGCTTCATGAGCAATGGGGGAATAGGACGCCGCGGGGTCATGTTGATCCTGTCCTCGCCGTCCGGCGCGGGCAAGACGACGATCTCCCGCCACCTTCTCGAGCGCAACGACAACCTCACCATGTCGGTCTCCGTGACGACGCGGCCCAAACGGCCCGGCGAGGTGGAAGGAGTGGACTATCACTTCGTCGATCCCAGCGAATTCAATCTCATGGTCAACCGCCAGGAATTCCTGGAATACGCGAAAGTGTTCGATCACTACTACGGCACGCCGCGGGCCGCCGTGGAGGCGTTGATCGCCGCCGGGAGGGACGTGCTGTTCGATATCGACTGGCAGGGCACCCAGCAGCTCGTGGAAAACGCCGCCGGAGACGTGGCGACGGTGTTCATCCTGCCGCCGTCGACGGCTGAACTCGAACGCCGGCTCAAGTCGCGTGCTCAGGACCCGCCCGAGGTGGTCGCGGCTCGCATGTCCAAAGCGGCCGACGAGATCAGCCATTACCCTGAATACACCTACATCATCGTCAATCGGGACATCGAAGAGAGCGTCGCCGCCGTCCAGGCCATCCTGGCCGCGGAGCGGCTCAAGCGCCAGCGGCTGACCGGTCTGGGCGAAGTCGTCAAGGCATTGCGCGAAGGGCAGTAGGCCCCGCTGCCGCGTCTCGCCGCGCCTAGGTCTCCGTCCCGCCGAAGACACGGGCGAGGGCGCAGAACTGGGCGACATCGAGCTCTTCGGCCCGGGATTGCGGGTCTATGCCGGCGCTCGCCAACAGGGACTCTCCACCCTCTTGTCCGACGATCTGGCGCAGGCTGGAGCGCAGCATCTTGCGCCGTTGGCCGAAGGCGGCCCGGGTCACGGCTTCCATGTCGTCCCAGCGCGCCGGGGCAAGCGGTACCGGGCGCGGCACCAGGCGCACGACCGACGACGTCACTTTGGGCGGCGGGGTAAAGGCGCGGGCGCCGATATCGAAGCAGTGCGTCACCTCCGTCAGCCACTGGCACATGATCGACAGCCGGCCATAGGCCTTGGTCCGGGGGGCCGCAAAGAATCTCTCCGCGACTTCTTTTTGCACCGTCAGGACAAGGCTGTGATAGAGCGCCGGCGCGGCGGCGATCTCGCGCAGCCATTTGATGAGCAGCGCCGTTGAGATGTTGTAGGGCAGGTTGCCGATGATCCGCAGTCCCACCGGGTCGATCCCGCGAGCCCGGGCAAGGGCGGCGGCATCGGCTTCCAGCGCATCGGCATCGATCACCACGAGCCGTCCACCGGCGGCGGCCACCAGCGGTTCGAGCGCTTCGCGGCAACGCGGGTCCTTCTCGAGGGCGATCACCCGGCCGGCGCCGGCGGCGAGGATGGCGCGGGTCAACCCACCGGGGCCGGGGCCCACCTCGAACACCGCAGCGCCCGCCAAAGGCCCGGCCGCCCGCGCGATCCGCGCCGTGAGGTTGAGGTCGAGGAGGAAATGCTGACCCAGCGCCTTGCGGGCGCCGAGTTGGTGGCGGGCGATGACGTCGCGCAGCGGCGGCAGCCCTGCTATGGCGGCGTCAGTCTCCGGCAAGGGCGGGCCTTCCCCGCACAGGTCCGACGCCCGCGGCCCGATTGCCCGCCATATTCCGGGCCAGGCGCAGCGCCGCCAGCAGGCTGTCGACCCGGGCGATGCCGCGGCCCGCGATTTCGAACGCCGTGCCGTGATCCGGCGAGGTGCGCACGATCGGCAGTCCCAGGGTGACGTCGACACCATGGTCGAAATCGATCGTCTTCAGCGGGATCAAGGCCTGGTCGTGATACATGCAGAGCACGGCGTCGTATTCCGCGCGCGCCCGGGCATGGAACAGGCTGTCGGCGGGCAGGGGCCCGACCACCACGAGACCCTCGGCACGCAGCCGATCCACCGCCGGGGCGATGATGTCCTTCTCTTCGCTGCCGAGCAAACCGTCCTCGCCGGCATGGGGGTTGAGGCCGGCGACGGCGATCCGCGGTGCGGCAATGGCGAAGTCCTCCACTAGCGCCCGCGCCGTGACGCGCCCGGCCATGACGATGGCGGCGGCGGTGAGTTGGCCGATGGCCGTGCGCAGGGGTGCGTGAATGGTGACCGGCACGACCCGCAGCCCCGGGCAGGCCAGCATCATCACGGGATGCGCTACCCCCGTCAGCTCACCGAGATACTCGGTGTGTCCGGGATGGGGAAACCCGGCCTCGGCCAGCACCTTCTTGTTGATCGGATTGGTGACGACGCCGGCCGCCTGGCCTTGCAGAGCCGCCGCCACCGCGCGCGCGATCGATCCAAGCACCGCCTTGGCATTGGCCGGGTCGGGATCGCCCGGGCGCACCGGCACCGCCAAGGGCTGCGGCAGGACCGGCAGGGCGGCGGAGAAGATCGACGCTGCCTCGCCCGGCTCCGCGATCGCCTTGATGGGAACGTCGATGTGGAGCCTGCGGGCCAGGGCGGCGAGCCGGTCTGGATCGTCGATTGCAAAGAAGGTCTGGCCCCGGCTGCGCTCCGCATTCCATGCCATCAGGGTGATTTCCCCGCCGATGCCAGCCGGTTCCCCCATGGTTAGGGCGAGGGGAAGGCCCAGCGGTGTCACCTGAAGGTCCGGAATTCGATGAGGCCGGCCTGCCGGAGGTCCCTGAGGTGGCGCCGGGCGCGCTCTTCCAAATGGCGGCCCTGCAGGATCCGGCGGATCCGGGCCCGGGATGGTAGCTTGCTTTGTTCATCCGACCGGTCGCAGACCATGATGACGCGCAGTCCGCCCTTGGTCCGCTGCGGCTCGGAGGCCACTCCGATGGGTACGGTCAGGACC
>Ga0224512_10001774_pt1 | contig 20358 bp, 15 predicted proteins | sample SF_May12_sed_USG_4_FD_169103 | JGI IMG/M metagenome (GOLD analysis project Ga0224512, IMG submission 169103) | Sediment microbial communities from San Francisco Bay, California, United States - SF_May12_sed_USGS_13 | ecosystem: Environmental > Aquatic > Marine > Sediment | place: USA... | reverse complement strand
AGGGCCTGTCGACCTTCGGAGGCCGCCGCGACCTCGTAGCCCTCGGCGCACAGGACCAGCTGGAGGCTGTCCCGCAGCGCCTCGTCGTCATCGATGATGAGGATCCGGTCCGACATCGGTCTTAGAGCGCTATCGGACGATTGCAGGGCGGTCGTGAGCCGGGGATCTCCGAGCCGGGCGCCTCGCCGTGCTGCCGGAGAGCTTCCGGGCCCCGAGCCAGATCCGCCACCGCAAGGAGCGGACCCCGGCGCCCTCAAGTCCCCGTAAGCACTCTCCGATACTCACGAAGGCTGAACCGCGAACGCCGGGGCCGCTCCCGGGCGCGGGCCGTGGAGAGGGGAGCACGTGCCGGGCAACAACGTTCAGAGGTTCCGCGAGGAGCTGATGATGAGCAAGGCGGAGCTCGCGCGGAAGGCGGGCCTGTCGACGCTCACCATCGACCGCGTGGAGGCGGGTCGCCCGTGTCGCCTGGACACGAAGCGCAAGATTCTCCTCGCCCTCGGTCTGAGGATCACCGACAAGGACCAGGTGTTCGAAGGCATGAGGGAGGGCGCCAGGCCGAGCCCGCCCGAGCAGGCGACCGAACGCCCGGACTTCTCGTAGAGCGCGGAGGCACCGCAATTCCGATGTCCTTGTTTTCCAGCTTCGGCTCCAAATCGATGATCGGTCTCGACATCGGCTCGTCGACCGTCAAGGCGGTCGAGCTGTCGGCCAAGGGGAGGGGCAGGGACTTCGAGCTGACCCACGTCGGCGTGGCCCGACTCGCCCCCGAGGCGATCGTGCAGGGAGCGTTCCTGAACTCCAGCGCGATCGTGGACGCGATCCGCGAGAGCATCGAAACGGCGAAGATCAAGTCCAAGAACGCGGCGGCCGCCGTGTGCGGCCACTCGGTCATCGTCAAGAAGGTCAGCCTGCCGGCCATGACCCGCGACGAGCTCGACGAGCAGATTCGCTGGGAGGCCGAGCAGTACATCCCGTTCGACGTCAACGAGGTCAATCTCGATTTCCAGATCCTCGACACCAGCGACGGCGAGGGACAGATGGACGTGCTGTTGGTCGCCGCCAAGAAGGACCTGATCGACGACTACGTGCAGGTCATCTCCGAGGCGGGTCTGACTCCCGCGGTGATCGACGTCGCCGCCTTCGCGGTCGAGAACGCCTTCGAGGCCAACTACGAGGCCCGGCCTGGCGAGGTGATCGCTCTGGTCAACATCGGGGCCCAGGTGGTGAACATCAACATCCTGATGGACGGAACGCCGGTGTTCACCCGTGACATCACGACGGCCGGGAATCAGTACACGGAAGAGATCCAGAAGACGCTCTCGATCAGCTTCGAAGAAGCGGAACGCATCAAGCTCGGCGGGAAGAAGTCGGAGGACAGCCAGGAGGTGGTCCCCCAGGAGGTCGAGAAGGCCATGCAGTCGGTCACCGAAACGGTGATCGGGGAGATCAGCCGCTCGCTGGACTTCTTCTCCGCCACCAGTGCGGAGAGCCGCATCGCGCGCGTGATGCTGGCGGGCGGAAGCGTCAACGTGGCCGGTTTCCAGTCGGCGTTCCAGGAGCGCAGCGGCCTCGACGTGGAGATCTTCAATCCGCTGGCCCGGATGGTGCCCAACAGCAAATTCGACCCGGACTTCCTCGATGAGCTGGCCCCGTCGCTCGGCGTGAGCGTGGGGCTGGCCCTGCGGCAGGTGGAAGCGCGATGATCGAGATCAACCTACTCCCGGTTCGCGAGGCCCGGCGCAAGGCGGACATCCGGGAGCTCGCGATGCAGGTCGTCCTGCTCCTGATCATCACCGGTGGGGCCCTCGGAATCGTGCACTCGCGACTGTCCGACGAGCTCGACCGTTCGAGTGCGCGGATCCGACAGATGGAGAACGACATCGAGCAGTTCAAGCCGCAGCTGAAGCAGGTGGCGGAGTTCCGTGCGCAGAAGGCCCGGCTGGAGAAGAAGATCGACGTGATCGAGGGGCTCGACAGCGCCCGCTCCGGGCCGGTTCGGCTCCTCAACGACCTCGCGACGCGAACGCCCGATCGGCTCTGGCTGACTTCACTCGACGCCAAGGGGAAGGCGATCACGCTCAAGGGCGAGAGCCTCGACAACGAGATCGTCGCCATCTTCCTCAGGGAGCTTGGCAAATCCGAATACTTCGTCAATGTGGACCTCGACAGCACGGAACTCGGCAAGGAGAAGAAAGGCGTCAGGCTCGTCACTTTCAACATCCGCGCCACCGTGGCGAATCCGACAAAGTCGGGTTCGGACGGCGACGCGGAGGCCGGATAACAGGAGCAGCGCGATGGAGATCAGTCCGGGTCTCGAGGGCAAGCTCGAACAGATCGCGAAGCTCCCGCCCGCGGCGCGTGCCGCGATCGTGTTCGGGGTTTCCGCCCTGGTAGCCGTGGCCTACTACTTCACGGCCTACGCCGGGAACCACGACGAGCTGCAGCGCCTGCGCGTGAACGAGGCCGAGCTCCAGCGCAAGCTCGGTGAGGTGCGGTCGGTGGCGTCGAACCTCGCGGCCTTCGAGGAGGAGATTGCGGCGCTGGAATCGAAGCTCACGCGGGTCCTCCGGCAGCTGCCGAACAAGAAAGAGCTCGAGGTCCTGCTCACCGACATCAGCAATCTCGGGAAGACGGCGGGGATCGAGATGAAATCCTTCCGCCGCCAGGACGAAATCGTGCACGACTTTTACGCCGAGGTCCCGATTTCGATCGAGCTGGACGGGCGTTTTCACGATCTGGTGCGCTTCTTCGACATGGTGGCCAAGCTACCGCGCATCGTGAACATGGGTTCGCTCAGCATCCGCGTCTCCAGTGAGGACTTCGACCAGACGCGGCTTCGGATCTCCGGAACCGCTACGACGTTCCGGTTCGTCGCTCGGAAGGGCAGTGCGTAGCAGGGGCGTCGGGATGCCGTTGCTTTGCTCGCGGAGGAGAGCGTGAGGAGTTTCGCCACAGCCATGGTGCTCGTCGTGCTGGCGATGACTGGGTGCGGAGAGGACAAAGAGACCGGGCCCACCACCGCCCAGGTCAGCGAGCAACGCAAGGCGCTGAACGAGCGGATCGCGAAGCAGAAGGGTGCGAAGGGGCAAGCCGCCCCGCAGCAGGCGGAGAAGACCGCTGCGAATAGCGACGCGGGTCTCGGGCTCATCGCGGGCGATTTCACGTACGACCCGACGGGCAAGCGCGATCCGTTCCGCTCGTTCCTGTGGGAGCGCTCGGACGCGGTCACGGAGGATCTCCGGGGGCCGCTCGAGCAGTACGACGTGAGTCAGCTCTCGCTGGTGGCCGTCATCTGGAGCACCGGGAATGCGCGCGCGCTGATCCAGGACCCCTCCGGACAGAGCTTCATCATCGGGAATGGAACCCCGATCGGCAAGAATTCGGGCCGGGTTATCCAGATCGACGACAACCTGGTCGTCGTCAAGGAAACGTACGTCGATTTCCTCGGAGAGGAGACGAAGAGGAATATCGAAATGCGGATTCGCACGAGCGAAGGGGGGTGAGTTCCGATGCTGGGAACCATTAGCGGTGGAGCCCGTCGATTCGCGGCCTTGGCCGGAGTCGGAATCCTGGCCGCCTGCGCCGCGTCGACGGTGGTTGCACCGGAGGGCTCGCAGCAGCCTCGCGTGATCGCAGACGTGCGCGTGGACAGCGAGAGCGACGTCACCGTCGTCACGCTCGTCGGCGTCGAGCACCCGGTTTTCACGGCTTTCGCGCAGCACGATCCCGAGAGCGTCATCGTGGACGTCGCCTCGGTCGACGCCGGGGAGTCGCGGGAACCGCTGGTGGTCGGCGATGGGCTCGTGGCGGAAGTGGCGCTGATGCCGTTCTCCTCGGGGATCGGGGACGAGATGACCCGGATCGCGGTGCGCCTGGCGGCTCCCGGGAATTTCGAGGTGACCTCGACGGAGGCGGGACTGGAGATCCGCATCACGGCGATGACGGCGACGGCCCAGAAGGACATGGAGCCGGGCAGCGACTCCTTCGGGAGCGACCCGTGGGCCATCGACGAGTCCCCGACGCCTGCGGTCGAGCCGTGGCGGGAGACGCAGCCGGCGTCCGCGCTGCTGGCCGTCGAGACGCTGGACACTGGCGACGGCTCCCTGCTGCACCTGCGGGCCGACGGCACGATCTCGTCGGCCGTGACCTTGACCCTCGAGAATCCGGATCGCCTCGTGATCGATCTCGAGGGCCTGGTCAGTCAGGTCGGGCAGACCCGTATCGATCTGGGATCCGCCCACGCCAAGCGGATCCGGGTGGGTCAGCACCCGCAGATGGTCCGCGTGGTGGTCGACGCGGGCGGGGAGCCCAACCCCTTCGACGGCCGCCGGATCGTCCCGGTGGCCGACGGCCTGCTCGTCGCCCTCGGCACCGGTGACGCGCTCGACTCAGCGGTCGCCGCGGCCGGCTCGGTACCGCCCCCGCCCGACCTCGACGAGGAGACGGACGGGTTCGCGGTCGTGCCCGAGGCAGCCGGATCCGACTGGGAGATGGCGTCCGAGGGCGATCTCGAGCCCTACGAGGAGGCGGAGACACCCGCCGACGACGAAATGGCGGAGCTCGATCTCGACGCGGAGCCGGATTTCGCCGGTGCGAATTCCGAGGCGGCGGCGTCGGACGCGGCGGTCACCGTCTACGGAATCGAGTTCAATACGCAGCCGGAGCGGGATCGCATCACCGTGATCAGCGACCATCCCGTCGACTACCTGATCTACGAACCCGATCCCGAGACGGTGGTCGTGAGCCTCATGGGCGCCGTGATCGACCCGGAGGCTGCGGTCCGCATCGCGCCCGAGGTGGGAGGACCGGTTTCCCTCGTCACGTCGTTCGACCAGCCCGATGTCAAGAAGCCCGAAGCTCGCGTGGTCGTGAAGCGTGCGCCGGGACTCCAGCCGGAAATCTCGCGGCGCGGATCGTTGCTCTTCGTCGACTTCGCGAACGCCGGCGTGGCCGCGACGCCGCCCATTTTCACGGTACGACCGGACGAGCCGCTGGCGACAGATCTCGAGACCGACCCGACGCTGGCGCTGGAGCCGATGCCCGAGATGCCGGAATCCGCGGTTGTGGCGGCCGTCGCGCACGCGACGCCGTACGCGCCGCTGGCCGTGCCGGCGGCCCTGAGGCCCGCGGCGGGTCCGGCCTCGCTCGAGCCGCAGGCCTCGATCGACATCCTGTCCGAAGGCGGCCTGATCGACGGCAAGGAGTACATCGGGCGCCGGATCTCGCTCGACTTCAAGGACGTGGAGATCGCCGACGTTCTGCGACTGATCGCCGAAGTCTCGGACCTGAACGTGATCGCGGGTGACGAGGTGAAGGGGCGCGTCACGATCCGACTCGTCGACGTTCCCTGGGATCAGGCTCTCGACGTGATCCTCCTCACCAAGAACCTGGGATTCATGCGCGTCGGCAACGTACTGCGCGTGGCCCCCTCGTCGGTGATCAAGCAGGAAGAAGAGTCCCGGCTCCAGGAGCGCCGCGCCAAGGAGAAGCTCGAGGATCTCATCGTGAAGCTGCAGCCGGTCAACTACGCCGACGTCGCCGACGTGTCGGCGATGGTCCAGCGGCTGCTCTCCGCGCGGGGCACGGTCAACGTGGACACCCGGACGAACACGCTGATCATCAAGGACATCCCGTCGGTCGTCGACGAGGCGACGGCCCTCGTCAAGGCGATCGACACCCAGACGCCGCAGGTGATGATCGAGGCGAAGATCGTCGAGGCGAACCTCGACTTCTCGCGCGAGTTCGGAGCGGTGTGGACGATGGGCACCCAGCCCCTGGTCGACGGATTCGACGCCGGCAGCGCCGCGCGTACGGATCTGGGGGGCAACGCCTTCCGGCTGCACGATAACAACAACTTCACGAGCCTCAATCCGATCACCGCAGGGCCGACGGCGCTCGCGAACCTGGGCGCCTTCATCCTGGACGAGAAGCTGAACCTCGACCTCCAGCTGCAGGCCGCCGAGGTCAACGGCGACGGCAAGGTGATCTCGAGTCCGCGGGTCGTGACGCTCGACAACAGCGAGGCGAAAATCGAGCAGGGTGTCTCGATCCCGTTCCAGACCTTCGAGAACGGAGACGCCGCCCTCGAGTTCGTGGACGCGGTGCTGAGCCTGACGGTGACGCCCCACATCACGGCCGATCGCAGCATCATCATGAAGATCCTGGTCAGCCGAAACGCGCCGGACGACAGCGTGTTCACACTGACCGGCTCGCCGGCGATCGCGAAGAACCAGGTGAAGACCGAAACCCTGGTTCAGGACGGCCGGACGCTCGTGCTCGGGGGCATCTACGTCATCGACAAGTCACAGCGACAGTCGCGGGTGCCCTACCTGCACAGGATCCCGATTCTGGGCGCCGCGTTCCGCAGCGATGAGATCAGCGACAGCCGCAAGGAGCTGCTGATCTTCGTGACGCCGAGCGTCGTGCTGACGCAGCCCGGAGCGGCGAGCTGATCCCATCAGCGCCCTGATCCCTTATGGGAGGACGGGGAGAGCTTCGGCTCTCCCCGTCGCCTTTCCGATCCCGGCTCGCCGCCTATACTGGATCCGGTGACGGAGCAGCGGACGGTGTGGCTCGTCGGCATGATGGGCGCGGGGAAGTCCACCGTCGGTCCGGCTCTGGCTCGCCGTCTGCACCTGCGCTTCATCGACACCGACGCGGAGATCGTGCGACAAGCCGGGCGATCGATCGCGGAGATCTTCGCGCAGGACGGCGAGCCGGCGTTTCGCGAACGGGAGCGGGGGGCCGTTGCGGCGATCGCAGGCCGGGACGCCGTCGTCGCACTGGGCGGCGGGGCGATCGGGTCGCCGGCCGCGCGCGAGCGGCTGGCGCGCTCCGGGACCCTGGTCTATCTGAGGGCGCGTCCGCAGACGCTGCTGGCGCGCCTGGGTGACTGCCGCAAGCGTCCGCTGCTGTGCGACGTGGCGCCGGCCGAGCGCCTGGCGCGCCTGCGGGCCCTGCTCGAGGAGCGCCGTGAGGCCTACGAGTCCGCGCGCATCACGGTGGACACCGACGACCTCGCCGCCGGCGACGTTGCCGAGCGGGTGGTGGATGCCCTGGAAGGGGCGAGCGTGGGCGTGAGCGGCCGCACGGCACGGGCCCGGGAGGCCGGCTACTCCCGCAGGCTGGAGGTCGCGCTCGCCGAGCGCAGCTATCCGATCGAGATCGGGGTGGGAACGCTATCGGCCGCCGGGAGCGAGATCGCGCGTCGCACCGGGGCGAGCAGGGCGGTGGTGGTCACCGAGGCCCGCATCGGACGCCGCTACGCGGGCCCCCTGATGCGCTCGCTGCGCGAAGCCGGTGTGCGCGCCCAGCGGGTCGACGTTCCCAGCGGCGACGCGACGAAGAACCTGCGCCAGGTCGCGCGCCTGTACGAGGCTTTCCTGGACCGCGGCGTCGATCGAGGCACGGCGATCGTGGCCCTGGGAGGCGGCATGGTCGGAGACCTCGCGGGCTTCGCGGCAGCGAGCTTTCTGCGCGGACTTCCCTTCGTCCAGGTGCCGACGACGCTGCTGGCCATGGTCGATTCCAGCGTCGGCGGAAAGGTCGGCGTCAACCTGCCCCGAGGCAAGAACGTCGTGGGTGCCTTTCACCAGCCGAAGCTGGTGTGGATCGACGTCGCGACGCTGCATTCGCTCCCCGCGCGCGAGCGGGCGGCGGGCTTCGCGGAGGTGATCAAGGCGGCTGCCATCGCGGACCCGGACTTCTTCGAGCGGCTCGAGCGCGACGTCGAGGGCGTGCTCGGCCTCGATCCATCGCTCCTGGTGCCGGTCGTGGAGCGGGCCTGCGCCATCAAGGCGGGGGTCGTGAGCCGCGACGAGCAGGAGAGCGGAGAGCGGATGCTGCTGAACCTCGGCCACACGCTGGGCCACGCCGTCGAGACCCTGACCCGCTACCGCAAGGTGCTGCACGGCGAGGCGGTCGCCATGGGGATGGTCTACGCGGCGCGGCGCTCCGAGAGCCTCGGACTCGCGCCGGCGGGAACGGCCGAGCGGATCGCCGACCTCGTGGAGCGCTCGGGGCTCCCCGTGGAGCTTCCCGACTTTCCTCGCAGGGCTTATCTCTCGGCGATGCGCGTCGATAAGAAGAGACGGGACTCGCGCATCCGGTACATTGTGCTCCGGGAAATCGGGCGGGCCGAGGCGGTGCCGCTGACGCCGGCGGAGATCCTGCCCGCCCGACCGCGCGGCCGGACCGCGGCGAAGCCACGCAAGCGGCGTCGCCGCTGAGGGGGAGGAGACGTGCCGAACGGATCGGCCCAGAGCCTGATCGCGCGACTCGAGGACACGGTCGCCTCCGACGAGTCGGCGTTTCCCGCCCTGGCGGAGGCGCTCCGGCGCGAGGGGCGGACGGCGGAGGCCGAGCGGGTCGCCCGCCAGGGGCTCGAGCGAAAGCCCGGGAGCGCGGAGGGCAGCGTGGCCCTGGGGCTGGCGCTGCTCGATCAGGGACGCGACGAAGAGGCCCGCCAGGTGCTCGAGACCCTCGTCAGCGAGGCGTTTGCCGTGCTCGGCCTCCCGCGGGCTCCGTCGCCGGCTGCGGTGCCGCTGCGGTCCCAGCCGATGGGGCCGCTCGGCGCTGCGCTGACGGCTCCGGAGCTCGACCGGGCCTTCGCGGCGGCCGAGACCGACCTCGATCAGTTGATCGACGCCGACCACGTGGCCGAGGAGGCGCTGCGCCGCGCCGACCCGACGCCCGTGGACGTGACCGCGTCCGCGCCGGAGTCGCCCTTTGCGACCCACACGGTGGCGGATCTCCTGGAACGCCAGGGGGATCTCGAGGCCGCATCGCTGCTGCGCGCGAGCCTCCGGGACGTCGACCGCAACGGGGCGGCGCCCGCGGCCGCCGGCTCCCGCCGACAGCGAGCGATCGCTAAGCTGGAACGCTGGCTCGAGAATCTGCGGAGGCCCCGGGCATGAGCTTCGCCGATCCCCTCAACGAAATCGTGAAGGGCTGCGGAGGCGGGATCGGCGCGCTGCTGATGGGCGGCGACGGGATCCCCATCGAGCAGGTCGTCGGGTCCACGGTGCCCACGGGGCCCCTCTCGGAAGACCTGGCTACGGCCGGCGTCGAGTTCGGGCGCATTCTGGACGACATCCGCAAGGCCTCGGATGCGCTCGCGGGCGGCGCCGTCCACGAGACGGTCGTCGTCCTGTCGCGTTTCACGCTGCTGTTCCGGATCGTCGACGAGGACGTGTTCGTGGTGGTGGTTCTCGAGCCGGATGGCAACATCGGCAAAGCGCGCTATCTCATCCGCCGGCAGCTGTCCGCCATCCGGCGGAATCTCTAGCCCGAGCGGGCTCGAGGACGGGGTCGCGGCTGCACGAGGGCGGTTACATGGCGGAGTCTCTTCGCATCCTCGTCGTCCACGGTCCCAACCTCAACCTGCTGGGCACCCGCGAGCCGGAAGTCTACGGGTCGACCACCCTCGAAGAGATCAACGTGGAGCTCACCGCAGAGGCCAAGGAGTCGGGCGCCGACGTCGAGTTCTTCCAGTCCAATCACGAGGGCGCGCTCATCGATCGCATCCAGGAGGCCGGCTCCTGGGCCGACGGGGTCCTGATCAATCCGGCTGGACTCACGCACTCGAGTGTGTCTCTGCGGGACGCCCTCGTCGCGACCGGCCTGCCCGTCGTCGAGGTGCACCTCTCCAACGTCTTTGCCCGCGAGGAGTTCCGCCGACACTCACTGGTGTCTGATGTCGCGATTGGCGTCCTGTCGGGCTTCGGTGCGTCGAGCTATCGCCTCGGTCTCCACGCGCTCCTCGACCACCTCGAGCGGTAGTCCCGTCGCCACCGGGCCCCGCGCGGCCCCCGGCCCGCGAGGGAGTCCCTCTTCGACCGCGACGGCCCCCGGTTCGCCGCCCAGGGAGCGGGTCGGAGAAGTCCCCTGGGGGAATCTCAAGGGTCCTCGTCGCCCGCCGATACGTATCTGATGAGGGGGAATACCCCACCTCTTTGCCTATTCGTGTGTCGGGCGGGGCGCGTAGTTGGCAGCGAACAAGCGAAAGATCCTCGAAGCAGCGCGGAAGCACGCGCAAAAGGGCGCCAGCGACAGGGCTCTCAAGGAGTACGAGAAGCTCCTCAAGCTGGATCCGCGAGACGCCAAGCTTCGGCTGGAGGTGGGTGACGCTCACCGGCGTTGGGGACAGATCGATTCCGCGATCGCCGCCTACTCGAGGGTCGCGCAGCAGTACATGACCGAGGGCTTCGACGCCCGGGCGGTCGCCGTCTTCAAGCAGATCCAGAACCTCGATCCGGAGCGTTTCGAGAGCTACGCGCCCCTCGCTGAGCTCTACCAACGCATGGGGCTCACCACCGAGTCGATCAACGCCCTCCAGACCGCGGCGGACGGCTACCACCGCACGGGCAAGCGCCGCGAGGCGCTCGAGCTGCTGCGGAAGATGGCGACCGTCGATCCCACCAACACCACCAGTCGCATCAAGGTGGCGGACCTCCTTTGCCAGGAGGGGCTCGATTCCGAAGCCGTCGCCGAGTACGAGGCCGTGAGCAACGAGCTCGAGCGGCACAACGACTCCGAGGCCGTCGAGGGCGTGCTCGGGCGGATTCTCGAGATCGAGCCGGATCGCGTCGTGACGCTCGTCCGCCTTGCGCGGAGTCTGTTGGGTCGCGGCCTCGCGGGTCCCGCCGAGCCCTTCGCCAAGCGCGCCGTGAAGGCCGAGCCCGACACTCCGGAGAACTACGAGCTGCTCGCCGAGGTGTACCGGAGCGAGCGGCGCGAAGACGCGCTCGCGGGTGTGTACAAGCAGCTCGCCGACCTCTACGACCGGCGCGGAGACAAGGAGCGCGCGCGCGACATCCGCCAGCGTTTCGGAAGCCACGAGGGAGTCTTGGCCGCCGACGCAGAGCCCCAGTTCGGGGATGTGGGCGAGGACGGCCTCTTCGGAGACGGATCCGCCTCCGGTGACGTGCCCGAACTCGGCGAGGAGTCGACGCTCGTGGGGAATTCCGATTCCGGACTCCTCCAGCGCTCGGAGCTCAGCGACGAAGACTCGATGCAGGGCGACGTGTCGGAGCTGCTCGAGGACGAGCTTCTCATCGACGTCGTGGAGTCCGATTCCGAACCGCCGGCGGCGCAGGAGAGCGCGATCCGGTCGTCTCCCCCCGGCTTCGACCCGGAGCAGATGCTGGCCGAGGCCAGCGTCTATCTCCGGTACGGGAAGAACAAGCAGGCGATCGAGAACCTCGAGGCCATTCTCGCGCGCGATCCGGCGCACCGGGCGGCGCTCGAGAAGCTGGGCGAGGCCTTCGCCGATGGGGACGAACCCGCTCGCGCGGTGCAGGCCTGGCTGCGCGCGGCCGAACAGGCACGCGCCGACGGCGACGAGCGCGCGGTTTCGGTGCTGCGAGGTCGGGTCGCCGCCCTGGACGAAGCCAGCGCGGACTCACTCGGCGCGGACGCGGCAGGAACGGACGCCCACGAGGTGCTCCTCGGGGAGCCGGCGTCGCCGGCGCCCGACCTCGAGGAGGACGATCCGCCGGTGCCTGGGGCCGATGCGGTGGAGATCGACGACGACTTCGGCGACGTCGACGTCGACGACGGACTCGATCTCGACGGCGACGTGGACGTGGACGTGGACGTGGACGTGGACGTGGACGTCTCGGATTTCGACGAGGAGATCGGCGACGACGTGCTCGACATCGAAGTTGGCGCCCCGTCCGGAGACGCGGACAGCGCGGCGCCGGGCATGAGCGCCAGCGCCTCGTTGATCGCCGATCAGGTCGACGAGCACCTGGAAGAGGCGGATTTCTACAAGCAGCAGGGCCTGCTCGACGAAGCCGAGGTGATCTACCGGCGCGTGCTCGAGGTGGCTCCGAATCACCCCCGGGTGCTCGTGCAGCTCGGTGAGATCGCAGCCGCACGTGGCGAGGATCCCGCGTCGTCGGGGAGGCCCCTCCCGCCGCCGGCGCCGGATCTCGGGGCGGAGGCGGGCGAGGATCTCTCGGTGGCCGACGCCGCGGACGTGGACGTCCTGGACGAAACGGACAGCACGCCGCTGGCGATCGAAACGCAGGCCGAGATCGACCTGGATCTCATCCCGGGCGACACCGGCACGATCACCAGCGACGCGCCGCCGGCGCCGAGCGGGAATGCCGACTTCGATCTCGCCGCGGCGCTCAACGGCGCCCTGCGCGGCGACCCGAACGAGGCGACCGCCAGCGGCCTGTCGGAGGCCGCCGAGGATGGGTTCGAGGCGGTCTTCAGCGAGTTCAAGAAGGGCGTCAGCAAGGCGCTCTCCGAGGGCGACCACGAATCGCACTACGACCTCGGGATCGCCTACCGCGAGATGGGGCTGCTCGAAGACGCGATGGGCGAGTTCCGTACGTCGATGCGGAGCCCGCCGCTGCGCATCGACAGCCTGCACATGCTCGGGCTGTGCGCCCTCGATTGCAACGCGCCGCAGGAGGCGGTCGCTCATCTCGAAGAGGCGCTGGCGCTCCCCGATGCCCGCGACGAGCAGAAGCTCGCCGCCCGCTTCGAGATCGGACGGGCCTTTGAGGCGCTCGGCGACGCCGCGCGTGCGCGCGCGGCCTGGGAGGCGGTGGCGGCGGTGAATCCCGGCTTCTGCGACGTCGGCGAGCGCCTCGCCGAGCTCGCCGCCCCGGCCGCCTCGAGAGCGTCGCTCGAGACAGAGACCCAGGAATACGAGTCCTTCGACGACGTGATCGAGGAGGCCAATGCCGACCTCGGCGACGACGCCGACGGGAGCACCGTTTCGGAGATCGAAGAGACCGGCGGCGGATCCGCCCCCGAACCGCCGTCCAAACCGCGATCCCCGCGCCGTAAGAAGAAGAAGATCTCGTTCCTCTGAGGAGCCGCCATGGAGCATTTCCACCACTTCGGACTCGCCGACGATCCGTTCCGCAACGAGCCCCGACTCGAGTTCTTCTTCGAGATGGCCCCGCATCGGGACGCCCTGCAGCGCCTCGATCGCGGCGTACGCCAGACGAAGAGCCTGTGCGTGTTGATCGGCGACGTGGGATCCGGAAAGACGATGATCGCGCGGCGCCTGCTCGATGACCTCGAGGAGGAGGTCTTCGACGCCAGCATGCTCGTCGTGCTCAAGGGCTCGGCCGACTCGATGTGGATGCTGACGCGGCTGGCCCGACAGCTCGAGGTCGAGGAGCCGGCGGCGGATCGCGAGGCGCTGTTGGCGCAGGTCTACGAGAAGCTCGCGATCATCCGCGAGGACGGCCGGCACGCCGTGCTCATCGTCGACGACGCGCAGGCGCTGGCCTCGCCGCAAACCCTGGCCGAGGTCTGCGGTCTGCTCAAGCTGGAGTACGAGGAGCGGCCGTTGCTCTCGATGGTGATGGTCGGCGTTCCGGCGCTGGAGCGGGCGCTCGCGAACGACCCGGTGCTCGCCCGCCGCGCGGACGTGAAGGTGCGGATCGCCGCGCTGGACCTCGCCGCCGCCACGGCCTATCTCAGCCACCGAATCCAGCGTGTGCAAGGGAGTCCGGAGATCCTCGAGGCCGACGCGATCGCGGCCCTGCACGGGCTGGGAGACGGGCTGCCGGGCCTCATGAACACGCTGGCCGACAACGCGTTGTTCGAGGCCTTCCTGTGCGGGCGCAGCCGCGTGTCCAAGACGGACGTCGAGCGGGTGTACCGCGACCTGGGCTGGGCCGCGCACCCCGTCGCCGAGTCCGCCGCGACCGGCGCGGCGGTGCGCGGTCTGGATTCCGAGATGGCCGCGGTCTTCGAGACCGCGACGCTCGCGGGCGGTTCCGAGCGGTTTTCCGCGGCCGACGAGACCGCTCCGCTGGCAGGTGACATCTTCCCGGAAAGCGGTCCCGGCTTCCTTCCCCCCGATGGGCCTCCCAAGGTGGAGGATGACGACGTCGAGGACCTGCTCGTGGAGCTGGTCGAGGGCTAGTCTCGCGATTGCCGCTTGCCGGAGCGCGCCGGCCGTGCCAGTCTAGCCGGCACGCGGGAATAGCTCAGTTGGTAGAGCATCAGCTTCCCAAGCTGAGGGTCGCGGGTTCGAGTCCCGTTTCCCGCTCCAGGTTTCGGTAGCCCCTTCGCGGAGTTGCGCGGAGGGGCTTGCTGCTGTGGGCGACTGAACTGTGTACCTCGTCATGATCCGGAAGTAGGTGACACCATCCTGGAATCGTGAGGAAGGATAGGGGGATGAAGGTCCCCAAGGCATTCTTCGAGCTTCGGGAGGTGTTTCCGGGTGGGGAGGCGTGGTGGGCGCCTGACGCTTTCCGACACGCCCCGCTTCCGCGGGGCCTTGCCCCGGAGCTGTGTTCACAGGGCTGAGAACAAGAGCAGCAGGCTGGACCAACCAAGGGGTCAGGCTCACAGCCACTCTTCCCTATTCTCTAGGCATCATGTCGAATCGAGCGGAAGCGGGGCTGAAACGCGCGGTTTCCCGGGCCTGGTGGGTACCTGGCTCCGTGTTTGTCTGGGTTCTCTCTGTATCTCTCATTCTTACCGGCTACCACCGTCCCGCCTCGGATGCGAGTCATTACCACGTCCTCACCCGCGCGATCGTTCTAAATCACACTCTGGACTGTACCGGTGCTGGGATCCAGATTGAAGAAGCGAATCTCCTCGTGGGCAAGGACGGTAGTCGCTACACCAAGTACGCGCCCGGCCAGTCTCTGGTTCAAGTACCCGCTCATTTCTTGGGCAATCTCATTGCGCCATACGCCCGCCAGACCATCAACGCGGAGCTTGCAGAGATCCTCTCGCTGCGCACAACACCCGCACTGCTGACCGCGGCGGCAACAACCGTCCTGTTCCTGGTCTTGAGGAGCTATTTTGGCGTCTCCACGCTTCTCTCGCTGATGCTGGCACTGCTCTACTTCTTGGGGACGCAGGCCTTTTCTTATGCGAAGAGCAATTTCTCGGAAGCACTCCAAGCGTTCTGCATCATCAGTTGTGCAGCAGTTCTGTTGAAGCCCGACAAACGTTGGAGTTTGGTCATCGCGTCGTTTATGTTCGGCTTGCTTGTCTTGACCAAACCCGCACTCCTGGTTTGTGGTCCCGCGTATGCCTACCTGATCTATCAGAAGAAGCTCTACAAACCAACCGAGAAGCATACTTGGGTTATCGCTGCAATTGTGGCCGGCGCGATGGCGAGCTTCCTTCTCTACTACAACTACATCCGGACGGGGAGCGTGTTCGATCTCGGTTATGGTGACGACGAGTTCAGCACCGGCGACAACCTGTTCTTCTTCAAGAACATCTGGAACCTGCTCTTTCTGCCCAGCAAGAGTATTCTGATGTACAACTTGATTCTGATATTTGCTCTGCCGGGCTACGTCTTACTGCGAGACAGGTCTTACCGTATCTTCTTCGCGATCCTTGTTGGCTGCTTGCTTCTACTCTACGGGCCACATCGCGCGGCCTGGTCGGGCTCGTACGGGCAGCGGTACATGGTGCCGGTGATCATCCTCGCGATTCCGTTCGTTGGCGCCACGCTAGAACGCGTACTCGAGTGGAAGCGGTGGCCCAGGATCGCGAGCATGGGTTTTGTTGGTCTCGTCTGCTTTCTGTCGATCTACGTGTCCTTTCTGGGCGTGGCGTACTTCCGCTACGCAGGGATGCATTTCTGCCAGGTGCACGATGCACTTGCGGAGCAATACGGGTTTGAAGAATGCGAGAGTTCCTATGCCAACAACAAGATCGCGATCTATCACTACCTTTTCTGGAACGACGATTTCGATGAGCGGGTACTTGCACGCGAACGGGGCGAGGAATGGTGGAAGCAGCCGAGGAGCTACGAAGAGTTTCCCTGGATTTCCGAGAAACTCCTGCCCACCGCTGCGACTCGGGTGCTGAGATCGCGCGCATTGAATCGATACTGGGTCACGAAGGACTTTCTCTTCTTTAGCCCGAACTTCGCTGATCGTTCGGATGCGACCAAGGTCATCTTGTACTGCCTGTACCTTTTGACAGGGCTGTCGACGGCTGGGATTCTTGCCGCCGGGTGGAACGAAATCAAGACGGCCGAGCATTCTCGACGTGGTTGATGCGTCTGCGGGCCATCGCGGGAAGGTCGCAGATCCCGTCAAGGCCAGGACCTTCCTGCCCTCCTCGTCGCTGATTCATGAGCGGAGGAAGTCCATCCCCAGTGGTGAGGTATCCATGAGAGCGGGTCACTCCGGAGCGCGATCCTGCCGCGCGCGGCCCGATTTCAGGGGACGGCCTCGGGCTGGCAGTCGGGCCCGACGCGGCGCAAGCTCGGGCGGTTGACGGGCGGGTTCCTCACCGAGCTTCTGCTGCTGGTCGCCGTGGCCACGGCGGGCGCCGCGCTCTTCGAGCGGCTTCGGCTCCCGTCGATCGCCGGCTTCCTGGTGATGGGGGCGCTCGTCGGCCCCGGCGGTCTGGGGCTGATCGCCGATCCCGAGCGGGTGCGCGCCTTGGCCGAGCTCGGGGTGGTGTTCCTGCTCTTCGAGATCGGCCTCGAGCTGCCGCTCGAGCGGCTGCGCCGCCTCTGGCGCCCCGCGCTCGTGGCCGGGGGGGCGCAGGTGGCGCTCACGGTCGCTTGCGTGGCGGCGCTCGGCGCCGCCCTGGGTCTCGACGCGCGCTCGGCGACGGTCCTCGGCGCGCTCGTCGCCATGTCGAGCACGGCCCTCGTCATGCGCCTGCTCTCGCAGCGGGGCGAGATCGACGCGCCCCAGGGCCAGCTCGCCGTGGGCATCCTGCTCTTCCAGGATCTCTGCGTCGTCCCCTTCCTGCTCGTCGTGCCGATCCTCGCCGTAGGCGGGAGCGCCGCCTCGGCGGGCGTCGCGCTCGGGATCGGCCGCGCGGTCGCGGCGCTCGCGCTCTTCGCCGTCGTGTCGCGCTTCGTGCTTCCGGCCGTCCTGGAACGCGTGGCGCGGGTGCAGTCTCGGGAGCTCTTCACCATGGTCGCTTTCCTGGCGGTGATGGGCTCCGCCGTGATCGCCGAGGAGATCGGCCTCACGCTCTCGGTCGGCGCGTTCGTCGGCGGGCTCGTGCTCTCCGCGTCGCCGTACTCGCACCAGCTCTTCGCCGAGGTCCTGCCCCTCCGCGGCGTGCTCCTCGGCGTCTTCTTCACTGCCGTGGGGATGCTCTTCGATCCGTCGGCCGCGGCGGCGCAGTGGCCGGCGGTGCTCGCCTACGCGAGCGGCGTGCTGGTCCTGAAGGCCGGCTTCGTGGCCGCGATCGTAGCGATCGTGCTCCGCCAGGGGCTGCGGCTCGGGATCCTCACGGGGCTGGCCCTGGCGCAGACGGGCGAGTTCTCGTTCGTGCTGGCGGAGGCGGCCGCCGACGCGCAGCTCCTCGATGCGGGCCTGCGGCAGGTCTTCGTGGCCGGATCGATCGCCACGCTCGTGGCCACGCCCCTGCTCGTAGCGGTCTCGCCGCGCCTGGCGTCGTTCGTGGTGCGCCGGGCCGACCGCGGGGAGGCGCCGGCCCTCGAAGGGGCGGTCCGCCCGGCCGACCACGTCGTGCTCGTTGGCTTCGGGCACGCGGGCCAGAGCCTGGCCCGCGTGCTGAAGGCCCGGGGCATACCCTACGCCGCTGTCGATTCCAACGCCGTCGCCGTGCGCGAGGCCCGCGTCCGGGACGAACCGGTGGTCTACGGCGACGCCACGCGGCCTTCGATCCTCGAGCGCGTGGGCGTGCCGAGCGCGCGTCTCGTGGTCGTCGCCGTCTCCGATCCGATCGCCACGCGCGAGGTCGTCGCGCTGGCCCGATCCCTCGCGCCCCACGCGCCGATCCTCGCGCGCACGCGCTACGTCCTCGACGTGGACGGCTTGGCGCAGGCGGGCGCCACGAAGGTCGTGGCCGAGGAGCTCGAGTCGACGCTCGAGCTGGTGGGCGAGGCCCTGCAGCACTTCGGCGTCCCCCAGGAGGCGGTCGCGCGCTTCGCGGCGGAGCTGCGCGACGAGGGGTACGTGTTCCTGCGCACCCCCGAGACGATCCTCGACCCGTGGCTCGCGGAGCTCCTCGAGGGGGTCGCCGCGCACTGGGTCGAGGTGCCGGACGGCTTCTCCCGCGCGGCGTCGCTCGCGCGGCTCAACGTGCGGCAGCGGACCGGGGCCAGCGTGGTCGCGATCGAGCGCGGCGGCGTCACGACCCCGAGCCCCGATCCGGCGTTCGGAGTGCGGGCAGGCGACCGGCTGCTGGCGGTGGGCGTGCCGGAGGCGATCGACCGCCTGCGGCGGCTCGTGCAGGAGCCCGGCGAGCCCGAGTGAGCCGCGCTGCGCGCCGGCTCCTCAGGAGCCGGCTTGTGGTGCCAATCTCCCCTCGAGCCCTCGGGCCTCGCCTTCCAGGCGCCGCAGCAGTGCATCCCCCGCTCCCGAGCCGGCCGGGCGCCGGGCGTGAAGCGCAAGGGCGAGCGCTCGGGGCAGGTTCAGGGCGCGGCGGGAGCGCAGACGCGCCCGGTAGCGTTCGGCATAGTCGCGGGGCACGCGAAGGCACCAGTTGTCGGGCGAGACGACGCCGGGCCGGTTGTAGATCTCCGTCACGCCGAAGAGGTCCGTGAAGAAGATCATCACGTGGCGCGCCGGGCTCGCGAACAGGTCCGCGAACTGCGCGTGTGCGAACAGGCCCGGATCCCGGAGCAGCTGCCCGGCGAAGGCGCCACGCCGTCCCGGCTCCGGGACGAGGCGTTCGGCCAGGTGGGCCGCGCGCTCCGGGAGCTCCCCGCTCGCGGCCCACTCCTCGATGCGCCGCCACAGGGGCGGCGTGTCGTGGTTGCCCACCATGATCCAGTCCTCGGGCGCGGCGTTCTCGCTGCGGTAGACGTCGTCCGGCCTGCGGACGTCGGCCTTCTGCGTCACGCGAAAGCGGCCAAGCCCGTGGCGCTCGAGCACCCGCCGCAGCGGATGGGGCAGCGTGCTCAGCACCTCGCACACGAGGTCCGAGGGGGCGCAGCCGGCTCGCTTCGCGCAATCGACGATGGCGTCGAACAGGAGGGCGTAGCGATCGACCTGTTCCGGGTCGAGTCGCACCACCCAGTCGTCGGCGTGCCGCGGCGTCCGCGGGTCCGGGTTGAGCTGGTCGCGCCGCGCGATCGCGAAGCGCGCCAGACCGGGATGGTCCGGGAGCTCGGGAGAGGAGAAGAGCCGCGCGCCGGCCTGCACCGCCCGCCCGGGATCGGCCTCGCCGGCGCGGTACACCCAGGGGCAGACCAGGCCGTGGGGATGGTCGATCCGCAGCGCGTCGTACTCCTCTAGCATCTTCGCGACCCGGGCCTGCACGAAGCGCATCGCGGGTCCGGGGTGGCGGAGGTCGCCGTACAGGAGCGGGTCGAGGACCGGGTTGCCCCACGCCTGCCCTTCCGGGTTGGTGCGGCTGGGCGGCGCGCCCATCACGTAGTCGTCCAGCAGGATCGACGGGTAGCCCCGGGCGTCCCGTGCGGAGAGGCCGATCTGCAAGTCGCCGTAGAGCCGCAGGCCGAGCCCCCGGGACTCGCTGCGCAACCTGCGATGCTGCTCGTGGGCCACGAACTGGACGAAGACCCGGAGCCCGGTCTCGGCGGCGCGATTCGCGCGCAGCGCCTCGTCCCGGACGTCGCGCTCCAACCAGGCGGCGTGCTGCCGTTCGAAGCGCGAGAGGGCTTCGGGCAGGGCGGAGTCGCCGCGCGACGCGAAGGCGGCGAACGCCTCGCGGAGCAGGGCGCCGTGAGTGCGGTGCACGTAGGCGTACGGCACGCGTGCCTCGCCGTCCGGGGGCCGGCCGGCGACGGCGGCGGACAGCGAGTCCCGCGCGAGGATGCCGCCCCAGGGTCCGTCGCGCTCTGCGAGGCGGGAGAGCGAAATGGAAAGCGGGTTGCGCGAGAAGACGGTCCCGTCGTAGGGAGAGGCGCTTCCGTCGGGCGTTTCGCCCTGGGGACCGAGCTGGATGCCGTCGAAGCCGAGGTCCCGGACGAAGCGCAGGAAGCGCAGCCCGGCCTCTCCGTAGAGGGATCCGCGCCCCGTGTCGTCGTCCTCGGCGCTGGGGGCGCTCAGGTCGTGGAATCCCAGGACCAGGTTCCGGACGTCCAGCGCCGCGAGCGCCTCGCGAATCCAGCGGCGATGCGGCGCCGGGATCATCCGCTCTTGAAGACCACGATGGCGAGGGGCGGCAAGGTGACGACGATGGACTGGGGATGTCCGTGGCGGGCGACCGGCGCGCTGCGCACGCCGCCGAGGTTTCCCTGGCCGCTGCCAGCGTAGAGCGGCGCGTCGCTGTTCAGCAGCTCTCGCCAGTGGCCGGCCCGGGGCACGCCGACCCGGTACCCGTGGCGCAGCACAGGCGTGAAGTTGCACACCACCACCAGCACGTCCGGTGTGGAGCGGCCCTTCCGCAGATAGGTGAGGGTGCTCTGCTCGGCGTCGGAGCAGTCGATCCACGCGAAGCCGTCGCTCTCGCAAT
>Ga0224512_10001773_pt1 | contig 20362 bp, 24 predicted proteins | sample SF_May12_sed_USG_4_FD_169103 | JGI IMG/M metagenome (GOLD analysis project Ga0224512, IMG submission 169103) | Sediment microbial communities from San Francisco Bay, California, United States - SF_May12_sed_USGS_13 | ecosystem: Environmental > Aquatic > Marine > Sediment | place: USA... | reverse complement strand
AGCGGACAACGGCCAAAAAAGCGTTGCGCGTCATGGCAGCCGATCGCTTCACTGGGGCCGAGCTGCTGCGCGATTTTATTCTCGCAACCGGCGCGCGCGCTGCTGCTCGATTGCACCGAGGGCGAGGTATTCGCTAATCCGCGTCGTCGACCGCGGCTCGAGCACTTCGAGGCGGGAGGATCCTGTGTGTTCTTCGAAGCCGAGAGCGCCGTCCTGAAGTGCTCGGTCACGCTGCTGCAATCGATCGACGCACGCGTCGCCGCAGCGTGGATCCGACGCGCGCTCGCGGGCGAAGCGTCACGGCCGTTGCCAGTCGCGAATCAGATCGCACGCTGCCTCGACGGGGCAGGCTGCGCCCAAGATATGAACCAGGCAGGGCGGTTGTGGCCGTTGAAACCGGGGGCTTGGCAACTGGCGATCTGCGGCGCCGCGCTGATACGGCTCGAAAATCACGGGGGGGAATAGGTGAGCAATCTTATCAACCATTGCTGGGGTAAGTGGAAGGCACTAGAATAGCGCCCGGGTAGCTGTCAAAACGACGTTATCAGCCGTAGGAGTGAAAATGAAAAATCCGCTCGATACGCTGTGGGGAACGGTCATTAGTGGCCTCATTCTCACGTTTGTCCTGTTCTACATCGTCAAGTTTGCCATGCAGTAACGAGGAGACCGGCCATGGAATTTATTCAACTTGGAATCGGACGCTGGCTGCATGTGATTGCCGGCGTGATGTGGATCGGCCTGCTCTACTACTTTAATTTCGTGCAAGTGCCCGCGCTGGCGGCGGCGGCCAAGGACGGCACCGGCGCCGGCATCACCAAGCATGTCGCGCCGCGCGCCTTGTTCTGGTTCCGCTGGGGTGCGCTTGCGACGTGGGTCATGGGCGCGATGCTGCTCGGCAAGGCTTTCTTCGACGCGTTCCTGTTTCTCAAGCCGGCCTACTATCCGATCGGCGTGGGCGCCTGGTTGGGCACCATCATGTTCTTCAACGTGTGGGTGTTGATCTGGCCCAACCAGAAGAAGATCCTGGGCATGGTCCAGGCGAGTGACGAAGAAAAGGGCAGGGCGCGTCGCATTGCTTTCCTGGCCTCGCGCACCAATACGTTGCTCTCCTTCCCGCTGCTGTTCTTCATGACGGCCTCGGGCGGTTTGTTCCGAACCGCGGTCTGGAGCTGAGCCCGCTCGCTTGCAAAAAAACGCCCGAGAGTTCCTCGGGCGTTTTCTTTTGCGCGTTCCAGGTTCCATGTTCAAACTTCAAAGCGGGGAACTTCGTATTCGAAACCCGTCCAATCTTGCTTGAACCTTGAACCGCCCGCGCGCTAGAGCGCGGGGGGCGCCCGCTCAATGCCCTCGACGCGCGCGCCCGGCTTGATACCGTGTTTGGCAAACCAGCCGAGATTCACTTCCAGCGCGTATTTCGCGGGCCGAGCCGCAGAGTGCGTGGTGCGCGCATGCGGCTCCATGTCTGCAATGTTGATGATGACGCCCTGCCCGTCGAGGAAGGCGACGGAAAGCGGCACGTAGGTATTCATCATCCACATGCCATGGAGCGCCGGCTCTCGAAATACGAAGAGCATTCCGCGGCTCTCCGGCAGCATGCGCCGGTGCATGAGTCCTTGCGTGCGGGCCGTTTCGGTGTGAGCGACTTCGACCATGAGGCGCTGGTCATTGACCGTCAACGTGATCTCGGGCTGTTGGGCCGAGGCACCCGCTACCGACAGCGCCAGCACTGCTCCGATCAACGCGTGCCTTGCCGGTCGCAGCACTTTTCGATGATTATTTCCTGGCGCGCTTAACATCATGGCGGTTCTATGATCCATTAGCGCGGTGTGCTGTTGACGAGCCAGTCGGAGATCGCGTTCAACAACTCGGTAACTTCGCCGATCGCGGGGAGGACGGTGATCTCGATCGAAGGATGCTGGGCGCTGAAACCCGCGACCAGCCGGGGCAGGTCTTTCTTGAGGTGACCTCCCTGCGCCAGAAACAACGGCGCGATGGTAATGGTGGCGTGACCGGTCCGCACCAGTTCTGAAACGCGTTCACCCAAAGCGGGCCGCATCAGCTCCAGGAACGCGAGCTCGACCGTCAGGTCCGGCCGCCGCTCGGCAACCGTCTGCCGGATCGCGCGGAAGGGCTCGCTCCACTGGGCATCGCGGGCGCCGTGCGCGAACAACACGAGCGCTGAGGTTTTCTTGTCAGCCATTGCTGGTGGCGGATGCCACGGGCCTGCATTTGAACAGGAGTGACCGGTGACCGGTGACCGGTGACCGGAACAAAGCGAAAAGTGGGAAGTTACTGGTCACGGGTCACGGGTCACCGGTCACTGGTCACTGGTCACGTTGTTCTAGTGGCCTGTGCTGCCAAACCCGCCGGCGCCGCGGTGGCTGGCATCGAAGTCATCCACTACGTTGAAGCCGACCTGCAGTATTGGGACGACGACGAGCTGGGCAAGCCGTTCCATCGGGTTGACCGTGAATGGCGCGCCGCCACGATTCCACGTCGAAACAAAGATCGGCCCCTGGTAATCCGAGTCGATGAGGCCGACGAGGTTTCCCAGCACGATGCCGTGCTTGTGCCCGAGGCCGGAGCGCGGGAGGATCAGGGCTGCCAGCCCCGCATCGGCGAGATGAATGGCGATCCCGGCGGGAATCAACTCGCTCTGGCCCGGGTGGAGGACGAGCGGAGCATCGATGCACGCGCGAAGGTCGAGTCCGGCCGATCCGGGTGTCGCGTAATGCGGCAACTGGCCGCGCAGGCGCTCGTCGAGGATCTTCACGTCGATGGTCTTCATGCCGATTTCAAATGCAAGAGCATTGACCGCAAAGGTGCAAAGACGCGAAGGGCGCGCAAAGGGATACCCGGCAGGACTCCGTTTCTCTGCGCGTCCCCGGCGTCCGCGCGTCTTTGCGGTTCAGCTTTTCCGTCTGGTTCTCGTGCGGTAGAGCTGCGCGATGTGAGCCACGAGCTGACGGGCGATCACGTCTTTGGGCGCGCGCTCGAAACGGTGCTTGCCCTGATCGTCCAGTACCGTCACTTCGTTGTCATCGGACCCGATGGCATCCTGGGCGAGATTGGCAACCATCATTTCCACCTTTTTTCTGCGCCGCTTTGCGTCGGCGTACGCATCCAGGTTGCGGCTCTCGGCGGCAAAGCCCACGCAGAATGGCGGTTTCGGCCGGCCCGCGACCCAACCGAGAATATCCGGATTCGGCACGAGCCGCAGCAGCAACTGGCGCTCGTCGGTCTTCTTGATTTTGTGCGTGCGTGGTTTGTCGACCCGGTAGTCTGCGACGGCGGCAACCCCAATGTAGATGTCGGCGCGCCCCACCTGCCGCTTCACGGCATCGAACATCCGTGCGGCCGTCTCGACGTGCGCGATCTCGGCACCCGACGGGGCGGGCAGGCTTACGGGCCCTGAGATCAGACTCACCTTCGCGCCCGCATCCAGCGCGGCACGCGCAACGGCGTAACCCATTTTCCCGGAGCTGCGGTTGGTGATGCCGCGGACCGCGTCGATCGGCTCGAAGGTCGGACCCGCCGTGATCAGGACGCGCACCCCGCGCAGGAGCCTGGGTGAGAGCTGCATCAGGAGGGCCTCGGCGATCTCCTGCGGCTCCAGCATGCGGCCCAGCCCTACCTCGCCACAGGCCTGATCGCCGCTCGCCGGTCCCAGAATCGTCACGCCGTCGCGCAGCAGCCGCTCCACGTTGCGGCGCGTTGCCGTGTTGTCCCACATCTGACGGTTCATCGCGGGTGCCACCAGGAGCGGGCACTCCCGCGCGAGGCACAGGGTGGACAGCAGATCATCGGCCATCCCGTTCGCGATCTTTGCGATGAAATCCGCGCTCGCGGGTGCTACCACGATCGCATCCTTGCCGCGCGAGAGCTCGATGTGCCCCATATTGTCGGCAATACGGGGGTCCCACAGGTCGGAGAACACCGGGTTGCCCGATAGCGCCTGGAAAGTGGCAGGGGCAACGAGGCTGCCGGCAGCCTTGGTCATAACGACCTGTACGTCGATACCTTTCCGCTGCAGCTCACGCGTCAGCTCCGCCGCCTTGTACGCGGCGATGCCGCCGGTAATGCCAAGCACGACCTGCTTGCGAGCGATGTCTGCCACGTCTTTGTTTTTCAGGGAATAAGTTGCAAGAGTTTAACCGCAAACGCCCTGAAGGGTAAACGGTGAGCGGAGGAAAACACCGGCTGCCGGTAAACCGCGGAGGGCGCTGGGCCGTTCTTGAGGTTACTGTTGACCGTTTACGGTTCACTGGTCATCGATTACCGGGTCATGGCAATCACCGACTGGCCACACGACGATCGGCCACGCGAGAAAGTGCTGCGGAAGGGTGTCGAAGCCCTGTCCGATGCGGAGCTCGTGGCGATATTCCTGCGCACCGGTATCAAGGGCAAGAGCGCGGTGGACCTCGCGCGCGAGACTCTCGCGCGGTTCGGCTCGCTTTCGGCCCTCCTGGCGGCCGATGTGGCTGCGCTGACCGCGTCGCCTGGCCTGGGTGCGGCGAAATACGTCCAGCTCCAGGCGGTGCTGGAGATAGCCCGGCGCGCGTTGCGCGAGAGGCTGGACCGCGGCTCCGCGTTGAGCTCACCGCAGGCCGTGCGTGATTATCTGCGCCTCAAGCTGCAGGACCGGCCCCACGAGGTGTTCGGGGTCGTTTTCCTGGACGCTCAGAATCGGGTGCTGGCCGTGGAGGAGCTTTTTCGCGGGACCCTTACGCAGACGAGCGTTTACCCGCGCGAGGTCGTCAAACGCGCCCTGGCACACAATGCGGCCGCCGCCATCTTCGCCCACAACCACCCCTCGGGCGTCGCCGAACCCAGCCGCTCCGATGAGACGCTCACGATCGCTTTGCGACAGGCTCTCGCCCTCGTGGACGTCAGGGTGCTGGACCACTTCGTGATCGGCGGCGAAATGGTGATGTCGTTCGCCGAGCGCGGGCTGCTCTGACGAGCAGTTCCAGGCTCCCGCATGCGGCTTGAGCGGGAGCCAGAAAGGCTGTAAAATCCGCCGCTTTCGGAAATCCGGAGCGCGCCATGTCACGCGTATGCCAAGTTACCGGCAAGAGGCCGGTCCTCGGAAACAATGTGTCCCACGCCAACAACAAGACGCGGCGGCGTTTCCTGCCGAACCTTCACTATCGCCGGTTCTGGGTGGAAAGCGAGAACCGCTGGGTGAGGCTGCGGGTATCCCAGGCAGGCCTGCGCACCATCGACAAGAAAGGCATCGATGTCGTGCTCGTCGACCTGCGGGCGCGCGGCGAGAAAGTGTAAATCGCCAATTCTCATCGGCGGTTGCTTGTTTGATTTTCAAGGAGCTGAACCATGCGTGAAAAGATCAAGCTCGAATCCACGGCCGGCACCGGCCACTTTTATACGACCACCAAGAACAAGCGCACGACACCGAACAAGATGGAGCTCAAGAAATTCGATCCTGTGGTGCGCAAGCACGTGATCTACAAGGAAGGAAAAATAAAATAGCCGGTTCACCGGCTATTTTATTTTTCAGGGAATCGAGAATAAACGGCGGGATGTTTCCGCGGTTTTGCAGTTTGAAGGGGATCTCGATTAAAAAAAGCCCGCCGTGAGGCGGGCTTTTTTATGCGTAGCAACGCAGTCTGCGTGAGAACTGTTCCAGCGCTTCGATTCCACTTTGTTCGGCGCGTGCGCACCAGTCTTCGAGCTGGTGCACCAATTGTTCTTTGGATACATTCGACCGTTGCCAGAGGGCGGCCAGCTCCTGGCGCATTTGGTAGATCGTTTCCAGCACCTTGCTGTTGCGTAGGGCTTCGTGCACGGCGTCCTGCTCGGACGATGGCAGCGTGCTCGCGTCTCTGTGCAACATGCGGCTGATCGCGTTACGGTCGATACGCACCGCTCGCGCCCGCAAAGCCTGCATCTCGGCGGCGCACGTCCGACGCAGCGACTTCGCGTACCTCGCGAGGACGTCGTAGCGGTGCGTGATGACAGCCTGCACGGTTTCCAGATCGCAGGAAGTCTTGCCCTTGTCGAGCCTCAGCTCAGGCGCCACTTTCTTCACCTGCGCAAGCCCCACCGACTGCAGCAGCCGGATATAGAGCCAACCGATGTCAAATTCGTACCAGCGGTTGGAAAGCCGGGCGGAACTGGCGTAGGCGTGGTGGTTGTTGTGCAATTCCTCGCCACCGATGAGGATGCCCCAAGGCACGATATTCGTGCTGGCATCTTCCGGCTGGAAAGTGCGATAACCCCAGTAGTGGCCCAGTCCGTTGATGACACCCGCGGCAAAAACTGGTATCCACATCATCTGCACGGCCCAGATCGTGAGGCCGATGGGGCCGAGCAGCACAAGGTTGATCGCCATCATTGAATAGATGCCCAGTGTCGAGCGCCTTTTGTAGAGGTTGCGCTCGATCCAGTCATCGGGCGTGCCGCGGCCGTAGCGCTCGAGGGTCTCCTGATTGCGCGATTCCTTGCGATAGAGCTCGGCGCCCTCCAGGAGCACTTTACGGATACCATAGATCTGGGGGCTGTGCGGGTCCTCCACGGTCTCGCACTTTGCATGATGCTTGCGGTGGATCGCGGTCCACTCCTTCGTCACCATGCCGGTGGTGAGCCACAGCCAGAAGCGGAAAAAGTGGCTGACAATCGGGTGCAGGTCGAGCGCGCGGTGCGCCTGACAGCGGTGCAGGAAGATGGTGACGGCAGCAATCGTGATGTGGGTGACGACTAACGCATAAACGACCAAGCCCCACCATGGCAGATCCCAAACCCCTGTAAGCAGATCCAAAACCCCTGTAAGCATCAGTTTCCTCGAGTGCGAAGGCTAACGTTGTCGCAGTGTATCGAAATTCCCCCACCGGGCATAGTGATTTCGCCCTTGAACGGAACGGGGAACGGCGACGAATAAGGCGTTCAGTATATTGATTATGTTGCTAATTCTACCTCGGTGGGCACCGCGCCGCCCGGGTACCGAGCCAACTTGGATTGGACCCGTATTGAGCGCGAATGTTCACTCTTTTGGCCCAGCGTCGGCGATTGCCTAGCAGCCTGTCGGACTTTGCATCCCGACAGGCTGCTGAAGTCTGACAAACTCCTAGGGGCTAGCGCGTTCGAGCACGGCCGCGAAGAACCCGTCAGTCGCGTGGATGTGGGGGCGCAGCTGCAGGAACTCTCCCGCGTCCAGCGCAATGCGCTGCTGCGCGAGCAGGGCACTGCATGCCACGGACCTGAACTCAGTGTGCTCTTCGAGGAACCGGCCGACGATATTCTCATTCTCCTCCCGGAGGACGCTGCAGGTGGCGTAGATCAAACGCCCGCCGGGTTTTACCAGACGGGCGGCCGCGTGCACGATGGCCGCCTGTTTCACGGTGAGTTCCGCTACCGACTGCGGCGACTGGCGCCACTTCAGGTCCGGGTTTCGGCGCAATGTCCCAAGGCCGCTGCAGGGCGCATCGACCAGCACCCGGTCGATCTTGCCCGCGAGGCGTTTGACGCGGGCGTCGTTCTCGTTGCCAATGACTTGCGGATGGACGTTCGAGAGGCCAGAGCGCTTGAGCCGGGGCTTTAACCGGGCGAGGCGCGTCGCGGAAACGTCAAAGGCATAGATGCGGCCGTGCGAGTGCGTGAGCGCGCCCAGCAGCAGCGTCTTGCCGCCGGCCCCTGCGCAGAAATCGACGACAAGATCGTGCCGGCGTGGCGCGACCAGGAATCCGAGCAGCTGGCTGCTCTCGTCCTGGACTTCCACCGCTCCACGAGCGAAAAGCGGATGGCGCTTGATCGGTGGCCTGCCGCGGACGCGCACGCCGATCGGCGAATAGGGCGTTGGCACGGCGGGGATTGCGCTCGCAGCAAGCTCCCTCAGCACTTCCTCCCGCTTGGCCAGCAGCGTGTTTACGCGCAGATCGAGCGACGCAGGCTCGTTCAGGCCGCGCACGAGCGCGACGAGGTCGGATTCGGTGAGCGTCGCTCTCAGCTTCTCAACGACCCAATCAGGCAGCTCCAGCCTGGCGGCGAGCGGCAACTCGCCCAACGACACGGCCTTGACCCCTGCAAGCCACGTCGCTTCGTCCGCGCTCAGCACGTGCGCGAGGTCCCGCACGCTGGCGCCCGCGCAGCGTGCAAGCCATGCGATCACCATGCGCCGCGGCCCACGTCCCGGTGCCAGATGGTCAACGGTGCGCATACGCCGCAGTACGCCATATACGGCGTCGGCGACGAATGCCCGATCATCAGGCCCCAGTGCCCGATGCGCGCGGAAGAAATCGTGCAGCACGGAATCGGCCGGGCGATCGAACGCCAGTACGAGATCGAGCGCCTTCGTTGCAGCCTCGAGTTGCGGGCGCGAGAAGGGCATCTGCCGGTCGTTAGCGTGGCGGTTGGATGGCGCGGTGGGTCGGATTGCGGCGAGAGCTGCCCTTTATTGAGGCTGTCTCAAGAACCCGAAATGCAGCCGCCGATGGACGCCGATAATCGCCGACACGATCGAAAGAGGTGGATTTTCCTGGTTTTTCTATCCGCGTTCATCTGCGTTTATCTGCGGCTAATTATCTTTTTGGATTCTTGAGACACGCTCTACCGATACTCGCCTACCGGCTCGCCATCTCCTTGGCATCGCCCACGCGAATCTCGACTGCAATTTGCTCGCCGGAGTAGGCGCCCTTGCGGTCGTAGTGACGGATCCGCACCGGCAGATAGTTGTATTGAACGGCGAGCCACATCTCGAAGTGCTCTTTACCGGGACGCGCCAATTGCTTCATGGGCACGGCCCACAACTGGCCGATGGGCGTGTCGATGACCTCCTCGGGAAAGACTTCGACCTCGTAGGTCTCGAAACGCTTACCGCTCGTCACTGGAACCCGCAAGCGCCCCGGTTTGGGCGGCGCGAGTGTGAAGTGGTAGTGGTAGACAAGGCTCATCAGGTCCTGGGTGCCCGCAGTCAGCGCCGCCGCCTTCTGCTCGCGCGCATAGCCATAGAGGATTTGCCCGTTGTTCCAGTCAAAGCGCGCGCGAGCCTCCTCGGTCTTGCCGCGGCGCGTACGGGTTATAAGAAACGAGTCCGGCCGCAAGCCCTCCGACGTGATCCTGCCCTGGCTGACGTATCGCAACTGCTGCGGGACGAAGACATCGACCAGCCCCGTGGTTTCAGCATCACTTGCGAGCACGTATCGGCCGTCTTGCATTTCCCACGACTGCACGGCCCTGCCAACCGGCAAGCCGTCGCCGCTGCCGTAGAGGATCGCGTACTCGATGCGTCCTTTTCGCGGCTGTGGATCCACGGGGACTGCCGAAACCGACTCCGGCGCAAGGGCTAGACGCTCGGTCGGAAGCGGCTCCGCGCCGGCAACGGGCGCCTCTTCCAGTTCCGGCGTCACCTCATAGTCCAACTCCGGGGGTACGAATAGGGGGGTCGATGTGGCGACCACAGGGATGGGCGGCGCGGGAAGCTTTGCAGCAGCATGCCGCGTACGGGGCTTGCGTGCCGGGGCGGTTGCCGGCAATGGCTTTACCGCGGGCGGTGGCGTGGGCACAAGCCGCGCCTCGAGCGGTGCTTCGGGCTGGGGCGGGGGCGCCATCTCGAGGCGGGCGCTCGATATCACCAGCGCATGAAGCGCCAATGAACCGACGATGGCGAGCGTCAGGCGCGTCGTTGTGGCATGGATTCTCACGGCACTATCCAGCGGAGATGGCCTTGTTTCCCTTGCGTTTCTTCATCCTTCGACCGCGGGGCACAGCAAAGCGTTCACGGGCGCGCGCGCGCCCTGCACGGTCACCGTGCCGTCGGCGGCAAGAGTTAGCTTGCCCTCGCAGAACCACCGGATCGCCTGCGGGTAAATACGATGCTCCTCGCGCAGCACGCGCGCGGCCAACGCTTCCTCGCTGTCGCCGGGCAGCACCGGCACCGCGGCCTGCACTATGATCGGCCCGCGATCAAGCGCGGGCGTCACGAGGTGGACGGTGCAGCCGTGGATGCGCACGCCTGCTGCCAGGGCGTGGCGGTGCGTGTCCAGTCCGGGAAATGCAGGCAGCAGCGACGGATGGATATTCATGAGCCGGCCCGCGTAGCGGGCGATGAAATCCCCGGTGAGGATGCGCATGAAGCCGGCCAGCACCACCAAATCGGGTTGATGGACGTCTATCGCCGCCGCCAGGGCCGCGTCGAACGCGGCCCGATCCGAGAACTCGCGGTGCGGCACGACGGCGGTTGCGATGCCCTTCGCGCGCGCGGTCGTGAGGCCCCTTGCCTCCGGCTCGTTGCTGATTACCGCAGCAATGCGGGCAGGCAGACGTGCCCCCAGGATTGCCTCCATGTTGCTGCCGCGGCCGGAGATGAGGACGACGATCGTTTTTTCAGCCATTGAAGATCAGTGATGAGTGACGAGTGACGGATTTTTAATCCATTCACTATTCACCATTCACCATTCACCATTCACGCAGTTAGACAATGATAGTCTGCAGCCCACCCGGCGCGCGCGGCTCGATGCGCCCGATTTGCCATGCGGTTTCGCCCGCCGCGCGCAATGCCCGCAGCGCCCGTTGCGCATCTCCCGGTCCCACCACGACCGCCATTCCGATCCCGCAGTTGAAAACGCGAAAGAGCTCTTTCTCCGCGATGTGGCCCTGGTCCCGGAGCCAGGCGAACAACGGAGGCATTGTCCAGGCCGCGCGCTCGATTCGCGCGGCGAGCGCATCAGCAAGCATGCGCGGCACGTTATCCACTAGGCCGCCGCCGGTAATATGAGCGAGCCCCTTCACCTCGATCGCCGTGGCGAGCTTGAGGACCGGTTTCACGTAAATCCGTGTCGGTTCCAGTATCAGCTCGCCTAACGTCCGCCCGGCGAGCCGGGCCGAGAGGTCGAGGCCCCTGACCGCGATGATTTTGCGAATGAGGGAATAGCCGTTGGAATGGGCACCGCTCGAAGCGAGCCCCAGCACCACGTCGCCCGCGGCGATACCCGAGCCGTCGATGATGCGGCTTTTCTCCACGATCCCGACGGCAAAACCCGCAAGGTCGTACTCGCCCGTCGGGTACATCCCCGGCATCTCGGCCGTCTCGCCGCCGATCAGTGCGCAGCCGGCCTGCTCGCAGCCGGCCGCGATGCCCCTGATCACCTCGGTTGCGGTCGCCACGTCGAGCGTGCCGCAGGCGAAGTAATCGAGGAAGAAGAGCGGCTCCGCGCCGTGCGTCAGGATGTCGTTCACGCTCATCGCGACCAGGTCGATACCGATCGTGCCGTGGCGATTGAGCTCGAACGCGAGCTTCAGCTTGGTGCCCACGCCGTCGGTGCCCGAGACCAGTACCGGCTCGCGGTAGCGGTCGCGGGCGATCTGGAACAGCGCGCCAAAGCCGCCGATGCCCGCCAGGACACCCTCGCGCAGCGTCTTCTTCGCGAACGGCTTGATGTTCTCGACCAGCTGTTCGCCGGCGTCGATGTCGACTCCGGCGTCGCGGTAGGTGAGCGTGCGCGGCTGCCGCGGTTTCCGGGCACGTGGCGCGCGGGAGCCGGCGCGTCGGGCGCCGCGTTGCGAGGTCGGCTTGCGTTTAGAGGGCGGCACGGGGATTTGAGCTAAGATATGCGCGCAGCCCGCCGTGACAACAGGCACGTGCTGGCGCTCTATGTCCTCGGCGCTGTCCGGGGTCAGCCGGATTTTACCGTAAATGGAACCGCTGCGTTCGCTCCCGCCTCACACGTGAGACAGCTCGCGCTTGATTTCGCTGCGCCACCCACGCCTACCCTCGACAATTTCGTCCCGGGCCGGAACGCGGAGTTGCTGGTGAACCTCGGACGGCTCGCCGCCGGCGCCTCGCAAGAGCGCATTTTCTATTTGTGGGGGGAGAGTGGCAGCGGCCGCACGCATCTGCTCAGGGCCACGGTTGCCGCGCTACACAGCGCGGGGACCAGCGCTGCCTATGTCGCGTGCGGACCGACGACGGGATTGCGGGACGGACTGGACTGCATGGATTGCGTGGCATTGGACGATTTGGACCAGCTTGGCGCGGAAGGGCAGGAGACCGCGTTTCATCTCTACAATGCTCTGCGCGAGCGCGGTGGGGCGCTTGTTGCCAGCGGTGCCGCGCCGCCGGTCCAGCTGACCCTGCGCGGCGACCTGGTGACGCGACTTGGCTGGGGGCTGGTCTACCGGGTGCACGGCCTGAGCGATGCGGAGAAGGTGAGGGCGCTCACCGACCACGCCGCGGCCCGCGGCTTCCCGCTATTGCCCGAGGTCGGCGAATATCTGCTCGCGCACGTGCGTCGCGATCTGCCATCATTGCTTGCGGTGCTCGACGCGCTGGACCGGTACTCGAGGGAGACGAAGCGGCCGGTCACGGTGACGTTGGTGCGCGAACTGGTCCACGCGGCGGGCGCGCAGGCAGCGGGATCCAGGATTCAGGGAACTTAGATTGAATAACCGATTGGCCTTGTTCGATCTGGACAATACGCTGCTCGCTGGCGACAGCGATTTCGAGTGGGCGCAGTTCCTGATCGAGCAGGGCGTGCTGGACCGTGAGGTGTACGAAGCACGCAACCAGGCGTTCTACGAACAGTACAAGGCGGGCACGCTCGACATCCACGCCTTTCTGGACTTTCAGTTGAAGCCACTCTCGCGGCACTCGCGCGCCCAGCTCGACGCCTGGCACCGCGAGTTCATGGAACGCAAGATCCGTCCGATCATGCGACAGAAGGCGCACGCGCTTCTCGAGGGACACAGCGGCGACCTGCGCGCTGTGATCACGGCGACCAACAGTTTCGTGACGGCACCCATCGCACACGAGCTCGGAATCGGGAACCTGATTGCCACCGACCCCGAGCAGGTGAACGGCGAGTTCACCGGCGCCGTGCGCGGTACCCCGTGCTTTCGCGACGGCAAGGTCGCGCGGCTCGAAGAATGGCTGGCGTCCCGAGACGCGTCACTGGGGACGTTCGAGGAGTCGTGGTTCTACAGCGACTCGTTGAACGACCTGCCGCTGCTCGAGCGCGTGACGCACCCCGTCGCCGTCGATCCGGACGATACGCTGCGCGCGCACGCGGCGAGCCGCGGCTGGCCCGTCATCAGTCTTGACTGAAAGCGGTGACCAGTGAGGCGTGGCGACTGACGGAAGTCTTCCGTCGATGTTCCGAGTCCAAAGTTCAATGTTCCGGGTTCAACGGTCAAAGTTTTAAGTTTCAAGTTAAAAGCGGGGAACTTCGTATTCGTGATTCGTCCGGTTTTGCTTGAACCTTGAACCTTGAACCTTGAACCTTGAACCTTGAACCTTGAACAGCTATTCATGCCTCCGCCTCATCCCTCATCCTTCATCCTTTGGTTATGTCCCGCCCGCTAGCGCTCGGCACAGCGTTGGTCGTTGCTGCCGTGGCGAGCGTTTTCCTTGCGCTGGTTGCCGGACCGTTCCCGATCTCGGCGCGCCAGGTGCTCGACAGCGTTCTGTTTCCCATACCGGGGCTGGTGCACGACATCATCTGGCAGTTGCGCGCGCCGCGCGCCCTGGCCGCATTCGCTTGCGGCGGCCTGCTCGCGCTCGCCGGTGCCTTGCTGCAGGCATTGCTGAGGAACGCGCTGGCAGACCCATACGTGCTGGGAGTTTCGAGCGGCGCTGCGCTGGGTGCGCTGCTTGCGCTGGTCGCAGGGGCGGGAGTCGCACTCATGAGCATGGCGGCTCTGGCCGGCGCCGCATGCGCGATCGCGATCGTGTTTGGGCTGAGTTTCCGCAGCGGCGAGTGGGACATATATCGCCTGCTGCTCACCGGTGTCGTGCTTGCTGCAGGATTTTCGGCTCTCGTGAGCCTGACGTTGGTGACGGCCTCACACATGCAGGTGAAGGGAATGCTGTTCTGGCTCATGGGGGACCTGTCCTATGCGGACAGTCCGCTGGCGGCGTGGATCGTACTCTTGTTCGGCACGGCCCTCGCTACCAGCGGCGCACGCGGGCTCGACCTGCTTGCGCTCGGGGAGACCAAGGCTCGCTCGCTCGGACTGCCGGTGAAGGCATTGCAGGTCGGGATTTTCGCCGTGGCTGCCGCCGCGACAGTCGCAGCGGTCATGCTGGCCGGCAGCGTGGGTTTCGTCGGTCTGATGGTGCCGCATGCGGTGAGATTGATGGGAGTGGCCGCCTATCGTTGGCTACTTCCGCTCTCCGTCCTGCTCGGCGGTGTCTTTCTCACGGTGGCCGATACCGTGGCGCGAACGCTCGTCGCGCCGCAACAGCTGCCCGTCGGCGTGTTAACGGCGATCATCGGGGTACCGCTGATGTTATGGCTGCTCGGCAGAAGGCGTTTGACGACATGATCGGCGCACGTACGACGGCCCTGGAGATGGGCTCCTGTGCTCAAGTGTGAAGGGCTGACGCTCGCAGTACCCGGTCGCGTGCTCGCGCATGATGTCGACTTCGAGGTAAAGCGCGGCGACACCTGGGCCGTGCTGGGCGCAAACGGCAGCGGCAAGACGACGCTGGTGCACGCGCTCGCGGGGCTGACGCCGCCGATGCGCGCTGAGATATCCGTGGACGGGGCGCCGCTCGATGCGCGCCGGGTGAGCGCGCGCGCAGCGCTGGTCGGGATCCTGCTGCAGCAGGAGGACACGGCGTTCTGGGGCGACGTGCTCGATTACGTATTGCTCGGCCGCTTCCCGCGCGCGCGCGCGGTGTTCGGCTGGAGCCGTGAGGACGAGGACGCGGCGCGCGCGGCGCTCGTTGCCGTCGGGCTGGCCGGCTTAGAGCGACGTAGCTACCGGACGCTCTCCGGCGGAGAGCGTCAACGCGCGCGGATCGCCCAGCTGCTCGCGCAGGACCCTCAGTTATTCCTGCTCGACGAGCCGCTCCAGCACCTCGACTTGCGTCACCAAGTGGCTGTGCTGCGGTTGTTCGGGTCGCTCGCGCGCGAGCGCGGCAAAGCTGTGATCATGGTGCTCCACGATACGCTCTGGCTGGCGCAAGCATGCAGCCACGCCTTGCTGCTGCACGAGAACGGCGTGGTCGAGGCCGGCACGGCAACGGCCATGCTTACACGGGACCGGCTCGAGCGCCTTTACGGGTGCCAGCTGCGCGAAATTGCGGTGGACGGCATCTCGTTCTTCGCTCCCGTATAATTAACCCCGCCGCAAATTCGAGCGGACCCGCCGTTGCCGCGCGCCGCTCAATTTGTTATCAGGAACAAATGATTAAGAGATTCCTCGGGCGCGTCTTTTCGGGGCAGCTGTTCAAGCCGCGGCAGCCAAAGATCATCCGGCTCAGCGCCCACGGCATCGCTCGTGATTCCATCAGCGCGTGCGCGCTGCGCGTGACGCAAACGCTGCAGCGTCACGAATTTTCCGCGTTTGTCGTGGGCGGTGCCGTGCGCGATCTGCTGCTCGGCGGACGACCCAAGGACTACGACGTGGCGACCGATGCCACGCCGGAAGAGGTGCGTGCGCTCTTTCGCCGCTCGCGCATAATCGGGCGCCGCTTCCGTATCGTGCATGTCATGTGCGGTTCCGAGACCGTGGAAGTATCGACTTTCCGTGGCGCCAGCTCGACGGAGGAAAACGACGGAAGAGTGGCGGACGAGCACGGTCGCATTCTGCGCGATAACGTGTTCGGCTCGCAGGAGCAGGACGCCACCCGCCGCGATTTCAGCATCAACGCTCTCTTCTACGACCCGGCCACGCAGGAGATCTGGGATTACCACGATGGCGTTGCCGACTTGCGACGGCGGCGCCTGCGTATGATCGGTGCGCCCGAGGCGCGCTATCGCGAGGATCCGGTGCGGATGCTGCGCGCGGTGCGACTGGCGGCAAGCACCGGTCTCGAAATCGACCCGCGCGCGCGCAAACCGATACGCCGGCTTGCGCCGCTGCTCGCCAACGTTCCGGCCGCGCGCCTGATGGACGAGCTGTTGAAGCTCCTGCTGTCGGGCCATACGGCGGAGGGCATCGCGCAATTGCGCCGGGAAGGTTTGCAGCATGGCGTGTTGCCGCTGCTCGATCACGTAATGGCACAGCGCTCCGGTGAGCGCCTGGTGGCGGCCGCGCTCAAGGCGACCGACGAGCGCGTGCTGGCGGGCAAATCGGTGTCGCCCGGATTCCTGTTCGCGTCGCTGCTGTGGCAAGAAGCGCTCGCGGCCTGGAAGCGCTTCGAGGAAAAAGGCGAACCCACCGTGCCGGCTTTATATCGTGCAATGGATTACGTCCTCAAGCGGCAGGCGGAGAAGCTCCCAATCCATAACCGCTTCAGCGCGGACATGAAGGACATCTGGGCACTGCAGCCACGCTTCTTGCAGCGCTCTGGGAAACGGCCATATCGGCTCCTTGAGCATCCGCGCTTCAGGGCTGGCTACGATTTCCTGCGGTTGCGCTGCGAGAGCGGTGAAGTGGATTCCGCGATTGGCGAGTGGTGGGAACGCTTCCAGCATGCCGGGGAGGCGGCGCGGGCCGAGATGCTGGTGCGCGGCGAGGAGCCGGGGCGCCGGCGCCGCCGTCGCAGAAGGCGCGGGCCGGAGAATGAGGGCGGAAGGATGAACCGGCAGCGTGGAACGATGAGCGATGAACGATGAACGAGTAGCGAGCTTTGACACTCATCACCCATCACTCATCACTCATCACCGCGTTTGTTGCGTTGGGCAGCAATCTGGGGGATCCGGTCGCGCAGGTGCGCGCAGGCCTGCGCGCGCTGACCGGATTGCCGCGGACACGGCTGATCGGCGCATCATCGTTCTATAGAAATCCGCCCGCAGGCTACCGCGATCAGCCCGATTTCGTGAATGCGGTGGCGCAGATCGAAACGCGTCTTGCGCCACGCGCGCTGCTGGACGCGTTGCTCACGATAGAGCGCTCGCACGGCCGGGTGCGCGATTTCCCCAACGCGCCGCGCACGCTCGACCTGGACGTCCTGCTCTACGGCGAACAGGTGGTCTTTGAGGCCGGTCTGACGATTCCGCACCCGCGGATGCTCGAGCGCGCGTTCGTGCTCGTGCCACTCGCCGAGATCGCGCCGACGGCGGTGATCCCGGGTGCGGGGCCAGTGGCCCGCCTTGCCGCCCGGCTGGATGCCGCCGGCATGGTGAAGCTTTCCGACGAGCGTGTCACATGAAGCGCCTGCCGGAAAAGTATCGTTACATCGTTGTCGAGGGGCCGATCGGCGTAGGCAAGACCAGCCTGGCGCGGGTGATGGGCGAGCGCAGCGGGAGCTCGGTGTTGCTCGAGGAGCCGGACGCCAATCCGTTTCTTCCCGGTTTCTACCAGGATCGCGCCCGCTATGCGCTGCCCGCTCAGCTTTACTTTTTGTTCCACCGCGCCAAACAGGTGCGCGCGCTTAACCAGAGCGACTTGTTCACAAGCGTCACGATCGCCGACTTCATGCTGGAAAAGGATCCGCTGTTCGCGCGTCTGACGCTGAGCGATGATGAGCTCACGCTCTATGACCAGGTCTATGCCAGCCTGAAGCCCCGGGCCCCCACGCCGGATCTCGTGATTTATCTGCAGGCGTCGCCCGAGACGCTGGTCGAGCGCGTGCGACAGCGCGGCGTTGCCTACGAGCGCGGCATTCCCGACGAGTATCTGGTGCGGCTCGCCGAGACCTATGCGCGGTTCTTCTATCAATACGAGGCGGCGCCGGTACTCATCGTCAACTCGGAGAATCTCAATTTTGTTGATCAGCCCGGCGATTTTGATTTATTGTTGGAGCGCGTCAACGCCATGCGCGGTCCGCGCGAATTCTTCAACCTCGGAAACTAGCCTCAACCACAGAGACACAGAGCCACGGAGGAGTCGAAGGTCATCAGAACGAGAAGAACGCTGAATATCAAAGTAGTCGTTTATACTTTTGCTCGCTTGTGTTCTTCGGTTTAATGATTCATCCTCGTTCTCGGCGCCTCTGTGTCTCTGCGGTAGAAAGGGGTCATCATGCGAATCACGCTCAGCACGTTGCACAGGATGGCGCACGAGGGCAATCGGATCGCGATGCTGACCTGCTACGACGCCAGCTTTGCCGTGCTGCTCGAATCGGCCGGGGTCGAGTGCGTGCTGGTCGGCGATTCGCTGGGCAACGTGTTGCAGGGCCACGAGACGACGCTTCCGGTGACCTTGCGAGACATGGTGTACCACACGCAGTGCGTCGCGCGCGGCTCCAAGCGCGCCTTTATCATCGGCGACATGCCGTTTGGCACGTTTCAGATAGGACCGCAGGACACGTTTCGAAATGCCGCCGAGCTCATGGCAGCGGGCGCGCACATGGTGAAGGTCGAGGGCGGCGCTCCCATGCTGGAGACGACGGAGTATCTCGCGATGCGCGGCGTGCCGGTATGCGGCCATCTCGGGCTCACGCCGCAGTCGGTTCATCAATTTGGCGGATACAAGGTCCAGGGGCGGAGCGAGGACGCGGCCGAGCGCCTGCTCGAAGACGCGAAGCTGCTGGAGCGCGCGGGAGCGGGCATGATCGTGTTGGAGGCGGTTCCGGCCGCACTGGCGCGCGAGATCACTGCGTCGGTGACCGTGCCGACAATCGGGATCGGTGCGGGCGTGGATTGTCACGGGCAAGTGCTCGTGCTGCACGATATGCTCGACGTCTATCCGGGCCGCAAGGCAAAGTTCGTCAAGAACTACATGCGTGCCGCCGGCTCTATCCAGGGTGCTGTCGAGCTCTACGTGAAGGAAGTGAAGGCCCGGACGTTCCCCGGTCCCGAGCACTCGTTCTAGGGAGGAATTTGCCGGGCACCCCGGCCGGCAAATTCCTTATTTCAACAACCGAAGACTCAGGGTTCAATATTAAGGATTCGGGTCTTCGACGCCAGTGAGCAACCCGGGGGCTCGTTTCTCGTTGCGCATATAGAATTCCTCGCCCCGAATCCGATCCTATGGACATCATCTACTCTGTCGCGGAACTGCGCGAGCGCTTGCGGCGCGAGCCGGAGAACGTCTTCGTGCCAACAATGGGCAACTTGCACGACGGGCATATCGATCTCATCCGCATTGCCAAGCCACGTGGGTCTTGCACCGTTGTTAGTATTTTCGTAAACCGCCTGCAGTTCGGGCCCCGGGAGGACTTCGAGCGTTATCCGCGCACGCTCGAGGCTGATTGCGCGCGGCTGATGCAGGCAGGGGTAGACGTGGTTTTTACCCCGGACGAGCGGGAAATCTATCCCGAGCCGCAGACATTCGTAGTCGAGCCTTCGGATCTGCAGCATATCCTGGAAGGCGCCCACCGTCCGGGCCATTTTCGCGGCGTCGCGACCGTGGTGCTCAAGCTTTTCAATCTGGTCATGCCGCATTCCGCGATCTTCGGCAAGAAGGACTATCAGCAGTACCTGGTTTTGCGCGACATGGTGCGGCAGTTCGCGCTGCCGATCGAAATCATTCCGGCGGACACAGTAAGGGCTTCGGATGGTCTGGCGCTGTCCACGCGCAACGCCTATCTCTCTCCCGGGGAGCGGGGCGAGGCGCCACGGCTCTACCGGGTGCTGCGCGAAGCAATCAACGACATCTCGGGCGGCGCGCGCGATTTCCAGCGTATCGAGCTGAACGGCATGTCGGAGCTCGCCGACCACGGCTGGAAGCCCGACTACGTGGCTGTCCGCCGGCAGGCGGACCTTCAACCGCCCGGGCCCGGCGACCGCGCGCTGGTTTTGCTGGCCGCGGCGCGGCTTGGCCGCACGCGGCTTATCGACAACGTTGAAGTAAATCTGCCGCGCTAGCGGCAGATTTACTCTTCCGTGTTCAACGTTCCAAGTTCAAAGTTGGAACCCGAGAACCTCAACGTAATCGCACTTGGAACCTGGAACCTGGAACCTGGAACCTGGAACCGTCTTAGTGGTGCCGGGAGCGAGAGTCGAACTCGCACGCCTTTTGAGGGCGCGGGATTTTGAGTCCCGTGCGTCTACCAATTCCGCCATCCCGGCAGGAATGCGCGATTATCGCGCATTCCTTACGATACGAACAACAAAACGGCCGACGGCGGCAAGGCAATCGGAAACCATTCTGATATCGCGCAACGAGGACCCATCACTAGCCACTAGTCACGCCTTTTATAATGAGGCGATGCATCTCGGCGATTTCGACTACGAGCTTCCGCAGGAACTGATTGCCCAGGCACCGCCGGTGGAACGCGGGACGGGTCGTCTGCTGCACCTCGATGGCAGGACCGGGGTTTTCACCGATCGGCGGTTTCGGGAGATCCTCGAGTTGGTCGGGCCCGGCGACCTGCTGGTCTTCAACGACACTCGCGTGATCAAGGCGCGGCTCAAGGGGCACAAGAAGACGGGCGGGCGCATCGAGGTCATGGTCGAGCGCATTCTCGGACCCGCCGAGGTGCTGGCACAGGTTGGCGCAAACCGTCCGCCCCGCGCCGGCAGTACGCTCGTGCTCGCGGACACCATCACGGCCACGGTGCTCGACCGCGAGCACGAGC
>Ga0224512_10001771_pt1 | contig 20372 bp, 17 predicted proteins | sample SF_May12_sed_USG_4_FD_169103 | JGI IMG/M metagenome (GOLD analysis project Ga0224512, IMG submission 169103) | Sediment microbial communities from San Francisco Bay, California, United States - SF_May12_sed_USGS_13 | ecosystem: Environmental > Aquatic > Marine > Sediment | place: USA... | reverse complement strand
CCCCCGCTGGTCACGGCGAGGGTGCGGGGCCCCTGGAAGACGGCGGTGACGGTGGTGGTGGCGGTCATGGTGACGGTGCAGGGTCCGGTCCCGGTACAGCCACCTCCCGACCAGCCGGTGAAGACCGACCCCACGGAGGGTTGCGCGGTGAGGAGGACCGTGGTGCCGCTGACATAGGTCTCGGTGCAATCGCCGGGGCAGCTAATCCCTGTCCCCGTGACGGTCCCGGTCCCGTCACCGGACCTGGTGACGTTGAGGTCGTAGAGTTGCTTGAACTCGGCGGTGACGGAGGTGGAGGCGGTCATGGTGACCGTGCAGCTACCGGTCCCCGCGCAGCCGCCCCCTGACCAGCCGGTGAAGACCGAACCCACTGAGGCTTGCGCGGTCAGAGTGATGGTCTGTCCGCTCGTGAAGTCCTGGGAGCAGTCCAGCCCGCAGGTGATCCCGGTCGGGACGCTGGTGACCGTCCCGGTCCCATTGCCGGATTGGACCACAGTGAGACCGAAGATCTTCTTGAAGTCCGCGGTGGCCGTCTTGGCTGAACTCATTGTGACGGTGCAGGTGCCGATCCCCGTGCAGGCCCCCGACCAGCCGGTGAAGGTGGACCCGGCGATAGGGGTGGCGGTGAGCGTGATCGTCGTGTTGATGTTGTAGGTCTCGCTGCAATCGGCACCGCAACTGATGCCCGCCGGAGAGGAGGTGACCGTCCCGGTCCCATCGCCGCTTTTGGCAACGGTGAGGTCGTATTGTCTGGTGAAGGCTGCCGTGACGTTCTTGGCAGCATTCATGGTCACGGTGCACGATGCTCCCAGGCTCGAGTCACACCCCTGCCAGCTGGAGAAGATCGATCCTGCGAGGGGGGCGGCGATGAGGGTCATCGAGTCGCCGCTGACCAGCACCTCCGTGCAGTCGTTCCCGCAGTCAATCCCACCAGGAATGCTGATTACGGTCCCCACACCCGTTCCAGACTTGCTCACTTTGAGCTCGAACAGCGTTGAGAATTCGGCAGTCACCGTCTCGTCGGCAGTTACGGACTTGGTGCACGTATCGCTCCCGACGCATCCGCTTCCCCTCCACGCCACAAAGGTCGATCCCACCAGAGGTTTGGGAGTGAGTGTGACCGCGGTTCCGCTGACGAACGGTGCGGAACAATCGATACCGCACGAGATGCCGGAGGGTGAGCTGGAAACCGTGCCGAGGCCGTCGCCGATCTTAATGACGCTCAGCGTCGGGTCGATGCGAACGGTCGTCCCCACCGTGTTTGTGTCGCCATCGTTGTCGGTCACCCTCAGAGTGACGACATAGATGCCGGGACTCGTGTACACGTGGCTGGGGCTGGCGACGGTGGAGGTTGCATCGTCTCCAAAATTCCAAAAGTATCTGGAGATAGTTCCGTCGATATCTCTCGATCCAGCCGGTGAGAACACGACCGGTGCCGTCGTTGCTCCAATGTAGGGGCCGTTGGCACTCGCGGTTGGAGGATCGTTGATATCGGCAACCGTGACCTGCACGGTCGCCTGGCGCACTCCGCCGAAACCGTCCGAGACCGTGTACGTGAAGGAATCGGATCCGTTGAAGTTGATTCTGGGCGTATAGCTGATGGTGCGGCCCGCCACAATCGTGGCAGTACCGGAGTTAGGCCTCCCGACCAGAGCGACACTGAGGACCTCACCGGTCGTATCGCCGTCGTTCACGAGCACCGGGATCGACACCGCCGTGTCCTCCGCGGTCGTGGCCGTGTCGTCGTTCGCTGCCCAACCGAAACCGGTTAGGTTCACAGCCAAAGGTGACCCCGTTCCGGTGTGATCCATCGTGAGGATGGCACTATCGGACCCCAGGCCCTCCGGTGCGAAAGTGACATCGAACGCCGTAGACCTTCCCTGGCCGAGCACGATGTCCCCCGGGTCCTCGAACGAGAACGAGTCGGAGCCTTCGAGGCTTATCCCCTGAAGAGAAACAACCGGGTCGACCAACGGGTCCCCGTTGTTGGTGAGTCGCACGTCGCTCGAACTTTGCGTATTCAGGATTACCGGACCCAGATCGAAGACGGAGGCGCTGGCCGTCAATAGGCTTCCGGGAGATTCGGACACATCGACGATTTCCAGCGCACTCAGAATGAGGTCGCCGCGATTCTCCCGCAACGTGATGTTGAGGAGTTCTTCTGCCTCGACGATGAAGGCCTTCATGGTGGCGGTAGCGGGTCCAACATCGGCATAGATGTCGTATCCCTCCAGGACGAGCTGTTCGTCGACTAGGACATCGAACACCTGTTGCCCACGGCCGGTACTGGACAGATCGGCGAAGTAGAGCCGCACTTCATAGAGCCCGGGTTCAACGGGAATGTCGTAGGTCAGTTCAGATCGTGTGCTGTGCCGGTAGCTCGTGAACAGGGCTTGCGGAGTCCCCGCCGGAATCGACTGATGACCCACCGCCACGGTGACAGTGTTGTCCTCTCTGCCCTCTGATCCAATGGAAGTGACGGCCCCATCGTCGGAGGACCAGTCAGGCGACCCAGAGATCACCCGGCCACCGGCATTCATGCGTACGAGGTTGGCGCCCCTGCCGCTCAACGGGATGACCGCCGGAGAATTCGTTCCGTTATGCTCGAGGGTCAGCGTGGCGGTCTTGGTTCCGGTGCTGTCTGGCGTGAAGCCGACCTTGAGAACTGCTGGTTCGCCCGGTGAAGCAACGAGCGGTTCTTCCTCAAGAACCCGGAAGAGGTCGGCCTCAGGTCCACCCACAGTCCAAGAGCTAATGGAGATCGAAGCGCTTCCCGGCCTACCCAGATTGGCGAGCCGGATCGACTCGATCGTCTCGCTGCCGCTGACCACTGCCCCGAAATCCAGCTCTGCTGGTGTCGAGCCCAGCTCGGCGGATCTTGGGATCACCGAGGTGACCCCCAGGGCCAACATTGACAGAAGCAAAGAGAAGTGGGTCGCCCTGGCCCACCCGGGCAGCGCCCCCCACGAGTGGCGGGTTGCCGCCCACCAGCCTCGATGGGCACCGGGCAGGGTTTCGGCCAGCTCATCCGTCGGTCTCCTGGTCCTCGACCCGGCGATGCCGATACCCCAAAGGACCAACGAAGTGACCAGGGCCAGGCCGAGGATCACCAGCAATGCCCCCAAGGTTGCCTGAAGCCCCAGCGGAAGACCGAACCACGACTCCAACAGCCCATCCCACCAGTTCTGGTCAGGGCTGACCGCTTGGGCAAACAAGACGGTGGACAGGTTCAGGGGATTGGGATGGCGCCTGGAATAGGCACTTCCAGGGGCACTCCCTTTTCGTTGACATCCACCTTCTCCGTCAACAGTTCCTATTCGCCCTCGAAGTTCACGTGTGGCAGACGAAGCAGTTGCCACCGTAATGGAGCTTGAAAAATTGGCTGAACATGTGCGCCGGGTGGACGATGTCACGCAGCTATAGCGGTGCGACCACGCCCATTCCCTCCCGATTGCCGGTTCCAGCGGCGTGGCATTGCAGACGCACGGTCGGGCTGACCTCGTCCGTGGGGGTGATCGAGCTTTCATCTGGCGCCACACTGGGATGCTCCTCACCCGCAGCCTCCGCCCGTTCATGGGCTTCAAACGGCAGCGTGTAGTTTCCCTTCTCGGTGTCGACCAGCACGTGACAAGCAGGACACCCACGACGGACTTCGTCGAGCGCCGGAAACTGGATGCCGGCCAGATTGGCGGCAGTGTCAAGCGCCGCCGTCTGATCCTCGGTTGGGGCGGTTCCTTCCTAACCAGCGGGCCCGGCGTGGCCTGCACAGGCGGCTACCCCGATAGCCGCCACCATCAACCAAGAAATGAGGTTCAGTCTTCTGCCTGCACCTGCTCTTCCTTCTCCCTCGGTATCCGAATTCTCTGCTCCTCCGTCATGGGATCAATAGAGGCGAAAGTCACTTGGTGACCTTGTGAATTGTGTGTGTTGGGGCGGCTGGCCGTGAGGACCTTGGGAAAGTACGCCCGTTTCGGGGAACGCGTCGCTGCTGTCCTGGCAGGGAACCGATACCGCAACCGCCACCCGGCGACCCACCCGCAGGCTTGCCCGATCGCCGAAGACGAAGGACCACCGCTGAGCGAAACGTTGGTGGCGATTTGTTCGGCGGAGATCGCCGTCAGGGAACCGGCCAGATGCCGCCTCACCCATGGTGGCACCGCCGGGGATGCCTTCGGGGCTTGTCCCAGTTTGGTCGCTCGAAGGCGGCCGACGCCCTCCAGGCCGAACCCCGAGAAGTGCCTGTGATATCAGGGTTCTTTGGGGGTTATCCCCAATAGACCCGACGGTCGGGATGTCGCATCGTGGAGGTACGCAAGAGACAGCATCACAAGGAGACCGTCGATGACCACGCAATCCGCAGAGACCTATCCCACCACCTACGAGGTCTCGGCCCAATCCCGCAACCTGGCCGCGCTGAGCCACCTCTCGGCATTCATCACCTTCGTCGGCATACCGTCGCTGGTCGGTCCGCTGGTGATGTGGCTTCTGAACCGGGACGATCCGTTCGTCGAGCAGCAGGCCAAGGATGCTCTGAACTTCAACATCTCGTTCGTGCTCTACGGCGTGGTGGCGGCGTTCGCGATCATCCTCCTCGTGGGCCTGATCGCCCTCCCGGTCGTGCTGGTCACCTGGTTCGTCCTGGTGATCCTGGCGGCGGTGAAAGCGGCCAACGGCGAGAACTACCGGTATCCGTTCACGATCCGGTTCGTCTCCTGAACGACCTTCCTCCTCCTAGAAGGGCCCCGCGTGCGGGGCCCTTCCTGCATACACGGGTCGCCGTGGGTGCGTTTGGGAGTACCCGGTCCGATGCTCCATCAACACCCGAATCACCCGGGCCGACCAGCTCCACCACAACGGTCCACGGTCCGCCATTGCAATGAGCGAACCAGAAGATCCTGCCGGCCATTCATGCCCATTCGGGCAGCGCAGCGTCGATGAGGGTGCTTGGCCATCGAAGAGCCAACCTCTCAGCCGCGCCCACCGGGTCGGCGTCGCGGTTACTTGCCCTTCCAAGCCACAGGTCCGACATGGACCACCACCAACCGTTGTGAACCACATGGCTCGACCGCTTGATCGCATCCAAGCAGTATGCCAGCCACGCCCAGATCGCCAGATCAGGCGCAATAACACACATTTCCCCAAGTGCGCTAGATCGGCACGTACGTGTGCGGCATCCAGGGTCGCGGCGATCACTGTCCGCGGTGAGTTCTGATTCGGGTCAGCCGAAGAAGATGCAAGTGGGATCTTCGTCGATCTCGTCGAGCAAGGTGCTGACGTTCTCTGAGGGATCGAGATCCCGGTAGCGATGCCACCGCTCATTGCGATCGGCCCAGTACAGGATCCGCGCGGCGCAGAAACGTTGGACTCGTGCCAGGTCGAGGTCGGGAATGCGGAGGGTCGTTGCCACGTGTCGACGATAGCGACTCGCCCGATCGTTGGGCGTGGAGAGCGATCGGTGCGTATGCTCAAGAAGGGTCCAGGGCATGGCTCAACGAGAGAGTCGGCTCAGGAGAGCGAGCCAATCGGCCTCAACCGCCCATATTCTCCTGTCCTGTCGAGGAGCGACACAAGTGTGCGAATGGAGGTGGATCTCCCACCCTCGCTTCCGCGGCGCCGCTCTTGGTCCGCATTTGGCCCGCGAGACACTAGAAGACGGCCGCAAACAACGCGAAACGTTGAAGAACAAGACGCAAAGCGCTTCAAGGCTTTCCGTCGAATGGCCCGAGGAGCCGCAACTACCGAGCGAATTTGTAATCAGCAGGTCGTGGGTTCGATTCCCTCCGCCAGCTCGAAATACCCGTGCTTTGGCGTGTTCGGGAATACCCTGACGTGCATCATGTTGTCGAAACGCGACAAAGCGGTGCTCGATTTCGAGCGTTCCTGGTGGTTGGTGCCCGGGCCGAAGGACCGCGCCGTTCAGGAGCATCTCGGCATGAGTGCCGGCCGGTACTACCAGATTCTCCGGGACCTGCTCGAAGATCCCGAAGCGATGGCCTACGATCCGCTCACCGTCCGGAGATTGCTGAAGGTTCGTGCCGAGCGTAGCCGGCGCCGTCCGGAGCCCCACATCATCGCCGACGGTTTGGATCCGGCGGATACCTGATGGCTGGGCGGCACGCCGCTCCCGGCCGCGGCGGCTTTTACCGGGAATTGACCGTGTTTGTCTTGAAGGCCGTCATTGTGGGGGGCATCATCTTCGGCGCCGTGCTCATATTCCAGGCGATCTTCCCGACGGATGACGAGCCAACAACCACAACCACGCAAACCACGACGACTACTACCGTGGCCAGCACCGCCACGACCGCTCTGACAACGACTACCACCGCTGCGCCAACTACAACGACGACCGAGACCGCAACAACGGCCACCGAGGCCACGACCACCACCCTGGCGGGTCGCAACCCGTCCGAGATAACGGTGCTGGTGCTCAATTCCACCGGTCGGGCCGGTATCGCATCCGACCTGGCCGGTATACTGGCGGGGCTCGGATATCAGACCTTGGAGCCGGACAACTGGGCGACTCCATTCGACGTGTCGAGGGTCTGGTTCGTCGCCGGGTTCGAGACCGAGGCGGCGGTTATCGCCCGCTACGTTTCGGTCGACGCCATCGTCGAACTGTTCCAAGGAGTCGCTCAGGCCGACATCATCATCGTGCTTGGGGCATCATACGGAGGGTGACCACCGAAGCCACTGACTCGGTTGAGAGAAGGCCGTCGAGCCCCTGGACGCTGTGGGCGTGGTTAATGGTCGCCGTCGCCGTCTTGTCGATAGCCGCAGCCGTTTTCGGCGGTATCCTGGCTTCCTCCGTTGTGCTCGATGTGGTCTCGTTGTGGCCGCTGGTGGTCGGGGCGTTCTTCGTGGCCGCCGCTCTGCTGCCGCTCCGCAAACGGGGCCCGACCAGGATTTCTGCGGTGCTACCGCTGCTTCTGATCACGATGCTCGGTTCGAGTGTGGTGCTCCATCTCACCGGGTGGCAGCAGCTGCCGTCATCCTCTGCCGATGTCATCGGACCGCGAGCCGCTGGAGTGGAAGTTGCAGAGCTGACGTTGGACCTGACAGGACGACTGTCGGTCAAAGCTGGGGAGGGGGACCTGTACGAGGTGCAGATTGAGCGAAGCGGCGGTTCGACGGGAGTTCCCGAAGCGCTCGAGAGCAGCTTCGTGGATGGGCCGTTCTTTGTGGTACTGCGCGAAGGAGATGGGGGAAGATGGTTCCGAACCTCCGGCTGGGAGTTGTCGCTCGACCCAACACCGGCCTGGACGCTGGTGCTCGATTCGCCGGATTTGCGGGCCGACCTCACCGGCCTGCGGTTGAGAGCGTTGACGGTGGGGGGCGGTGGTTCCGTTGCCCTACCGCTCCCGGGCGAAGCCGGCGCCGCCATCACGGTGGACGGAGTCTTCGTGGTTGAAGTGCCGGCGGAAACGAGGGTAGAGGTGATCGGGGTGTCGACCGTGCCGGGCGGGTGGGTGGAGACGGCGGATGGACATCAGAGTCCCTTCGCCGGTTCATCACTCCTGATCACCGTAATGGATGGGGCCCGGGTCGACATTAGGCAGCCGTAGGGTTGCCGGTTTCCGGCAATCGGTTTGGTTGGCGGGAGCGGCCCACCCTCCGTCGTGCCCGTTTGGGTTGAACACCTGCCTCTATGCGACTCGCTTCCCTGGCCAACGGGGAACGCAAGACCCGAGAATCAAGGACCTTCTCATTACACTCAACGCCGATTGATGAACGAATCATCTACCTCCTACGAGCGGCTCCGCCGACTGGGCATCACGTCCTGGAGTATCGCCGGCATGGTGCTGGTTCTGGGCGGGTTCGTTTGGCTGTTGTATTTCGTGCGGATCGTCTGGCCCCCCCTGGTGCTGGCCGGGGCCGTCGTCTACCTGATGAGCCCGCTGGTCGATCGCATGCAGAAATGGCGCATTCACCGTCTCCTGGGCTCGTTTGTGTCGTACCTTCTTTTTGTCGGTCTCGGCGTGCTCGTCGGCTTCCTCGTTGTCCCGGTCATCGGCGACCAGCTGACGGAGTTCACCGATCGCATCCCTCAGCTGGTAGACGACATCGAGGTGTTTTTGGTGGACCTCGGGGTGCGGCTGGGCCTTGCAGTGGGTCCGGGCTCGGCGCTTGACACGCTGCAGGTATGGCTGACCGACTTCTTCGACCAGGCACAAATCCGGCAGATGCTCGGTCAGGTCGGGACGTTTGCCCGCACGGGATTAGATGTTCTGATCATCCTGGCGCTGGGCCCGGTGCTCGCCTTCTACCTGCTTGTCGACCTGCCGGGATTCAAGGAACGCGCCCAGCGATTGGTTCCCGATCGGGCTCGCCCGGAAGTCGTCCATGTTGTTTCGCAGGTGACCCGGGTGGTGGGCGGTTTCGTGCGAGGTCAACTGCTCGTGGCGCTGATCGTTGGCGTCCTCTCGAGCGTAGGACTCGCTCTCCTGGGCGTTCCGTTCTGGCTGCTCATTGGACTGATCGCCGGATTCTTGAACGTCATCCCGTTCATCGGCCCTTTCGCGGGCGGATTCCTGGCGGCTGTCGTTTCTCTCGTCTTCCGCGATCTCACCACCGCTCTGTGGGCGGTGGGGATGTTCACGGCGGTCCAGCAGTTTGACAACCATGTGATCAGCCCCAACATCCTCAAATCCCGCGTCCAGCTGAATCCGGTATTCATCCTGCTGGCGCTGCTGTTGGGCGGGTCGATCGGGGGATTCTTCGGTCTGCTGGTTGCCGTGCCGGTCGCGGCCGCCCTCCGGGTTCTAGTGGGTCACGTGTGGCACACCAGGGTGCTGGATGAGTCCTGGGAGGAGGCGGCGGAATCGATGATCACCGAATACGAGCCTCCGAGCCGTGAGAGCCTGGTTCGCCGGCTACGGCGGGCGGGAGATGCACAGATGAAAAGACTCCCATCTGCGCAGAACGGAGTTGAGCCGGACGTTCCGGAGCCGGATTCACGGGTCGAGTAGACCACCGCCAGCGATGCGCCTAATCTGGCGGAACTCGGGAGGAGACCACGTGGCCGACAAGACCGGAAGCAAGCTTCTGGCTCGGCAGCGCGACCCGGAGACCGACCCGCACCAACTCGCCGGACGACGGTCTATCACCCTTCTCCGACTGGTGGCCATCGTTCTGGTCGTGGGCGCAGTTGCGTTGATCGGTGATCAAGCTGGGGCGACCGGCCCCCTCGGTGGTAGTTCCCTCGTTGCTCAAGCCGGCCGCAGCTTTGGAGCGCGACTGCTCAATTTGGCGGTCGACGGTCTCGTGGTGGGGGTGATCATCGCCCTCACCTCGGTGGGCCTCTCTCTGATCTTCGGCGTGACCGGGTTGGTCAACTTTGCCCACGGGGAGTTGGTGACGTTCGGGGCAGTGGTGGCCTGGTTCCTCAATGCCGGCACTTGGGGGTTCCAGGTGACCCTGGCCGTCGCCGCGGTGATCGCCGTGGTTGCCGGGGGTTTCTTGGGGGCGGGTTTGGAGAAAGGCATCTTCGGGCCCCTGCGAAAACGAAAGGTGCCCAACATTTCGCTGATCGTCACCACCATCGGCCTTTCGCTGGTGGTTCGCCACGTGATACTCATTTGGTACGGCAGCGGGACCCAGAAGTACCGCGATTACGCCGTGCAGATTGCGAAGGAATACGGCCCCGTCTCGATCACAGATGTGAAGCTGGCCATTATTGTTATCTCGCTTCTCGTCCTCGCTCTGGTTGGTCTCCTGCTCATGAAGACCAAATTGGGTACGGCCATGCGGGCAGTTGCCGACAACCGGGATCTGGCAGAAGCCTCCGGTATCGACGTACGCAAGGTGATCCTCGCCACCTGGGTGGGCGGGGCGGCGCTGGCGGCGCTCGGTGGGGTTTTCCAGGGCATCGGGTTCGCGGGTGTGTCCTGGGATCTCGGCTTCAAGCTGCTGCTGCTCATGTTCGCCGGTGTCATCCTGGGCGGGTTGGGAACAGCGTTCGGCGCCATGGCGGGTGGGATCCTCATCGGTGTGGTCACCCAGGTCTCCAGCCTGTGGCTGTCGACCGAGTTCAAGTTGGTGATTGCTTTCGGCGTGCTGATCCTCGTGATGCTCGTGCGGCCGCAGGGAATTCTCGGGAAGAAGGAGAGGGTTGGGTAGTGGACTTCGATATCGTCCGCTCTTTGGTTGATGCGCTGCGTTCTGCACTCGGAACATCAGCCGTCATGTTTGCTCTGGCCGGCGTCGGCCTCAATGTGATGTTCGGCTATACCGGACTCCTCAATTTTGGCCATGTCGGGTCGCTCCTGGTGGGTGGCTACGGCACGGCCATCACGGTCAATCTGGGGGGATCGCTCTGGCTGGGCATTCTGGTCGGGATGACCGCTGCGGTGGTCCTCGGTCTCGTCTATGGGCTGCCGACCCTGCGGCTTCGCGAGGACTACCTGGCGATCGTCACAATCGCCGCCGCCGAGATACTCCGGCTTCTGACCCGATCGAGCGCTCTCGAGCCGCTCACCCAGGGGGTGTTCGGAATCCAGAAGTTCGCCGATGAGTTCTATGAACTCAATCCATTCCCGCGCGGCTCCTACGGGATCTGGCGGATCACCTGGGACGCCAACACCCTGTGGGCCATCGTCGTTGGTTGGCTGGTGGTAGCGCTGTCGGTGTGGTTTGTATGGGCGCTCACTCGCGCACCCTGGGGCCGGGTTCTGAAGGCCATTCGGGAGGACGAAGACGCCGCCCGGTCGCTCGGCAAGAACGTCTTCGGATACAAACTGCAGAGCCTGGCCATCGGGGGAGCGATCGGGTCGCTAGCCGGTATCTTTTTCGCAGTCCAGACGCAGTCGGTGAATCCCGACTCCTTCCAGCCGCTCTTCACTTTCCTGGCCTACGCAGTGGTCATTCTCGGAGGCCCCGGTCGCGTTCTCGGGCCCGTCGTAGGATCGATCCTGTTCTGGTTTCTTTTGTCGTTTACGGAGGCGATCCTCCGGCAAGCAGTTTCGGCCGGTTTCATTCCCGACTGGCTGCTGAACGCCCAGGAGGTGGCGGCGGTTCGCTGGATCCTGGTTGGCTTGGGGCTGATGCTTCTGATGACCTATCGGCCGCAAGGTCTGTTCGGTAGCAGGGAGGAGACGTTGATCGATGCCCGCTGAGCTGCTCGCAGACACCCAACCGGTTCCGGGGGTTCCCAAGCCCGATCCGGTGCTGGTAGCCGACGGCGTCAACCGCCACTTCGGAGGTCTGGTGGCGGTCGATATCGATCACCTCGAGGTGCAAAGGGGTGCCATCACCGGTCTGATCGGCCCGAACGGTGCCGGGAAAACCACCCTGTTCAACCTTCTGACCGGCTTCGATACCCCCAACGGGGGTACGTGGGCGTTCTCCGGTAGGGCTCTGGCCGGACTCCCCGCCTATCGGGTAGCCCGGTTGGGTATGGTGCGCACGTTTCAATTAACCAAGGCTCTGATGAGGCTGACCCTGATGGAGAACATGAAACTCGGAGCCACAGGACAGTCAGGCGAGAGCGCCATCGGAGCGTTGCTTCCATGGAGGTGGCGCCAGCAGGAGAAGGAGATCGAAGCCCGCGCTGAGGTCCTCCTCGAACGGTTCACGCTGGCCGACATGCGGGACGAGTTCGCCGGAACCCTGTCCGGGGGGCAGCGGAAGCTGCTCGAACTCGCCCGGGCTCTCATGGTCGAACCTGCCCTCATCATGCTCGACGAGCCGATGGCGGGCGTGAATCCGGCCCTTACGGAGTCGCTGCTTGTCCACATCAAAGGACTCCGTGACGAAGGGATGTCTGTCGTGTTCATCGAACACGACATGGATGTCATCATGGACATCAGCGACTGGATCGTGGTGATGGCGGAAGGCAAATTGATCGCAGAAGGCCGACCCGCCGATGTGGCTGCCAATCCGGCCGTCATCGACGCCTATCTGGGACGGCATCACGGCGAAGCGGCCACTCCTGGGCTGGGAACTGGGGCCGTCGGTGAGCGTCCAGATGAGGATGGTGACGGATGACGTCGGAACAGCAGCTCCTTCTCGAGAGCCGCGATGTGGTATCCGGCTACCTCCCCGGTGTCGACATCGTCCGGGGAAGCCACCTAACCCTGTCAGAGGGAGAGCTGGTCGGCATCATCGGGCCGAACGGAGCCGGAAAGTCGACTTTGCTCAAGACGATCTTTGGACTGGTTCAACTGCGGTCGGGTTCGATCAAGCTGCGGGGCGAGGAGATATCCAATCTCCCCGCCCATGTTCTGGTGCAGAAGGGGGTCGGATTCGTTCCCCAAAACGAGAACGTGTTCCCGTCGTTGACGGTGGAGGAGAACCTGCAGATGGGCTGCTACCTGCAGCCGGATCTCTTTCGCGACCGAGCCAACTTTGTTGCCACTCTGTTTCCCCGGTTGTCGGAGCGCAAGAACCAGAGAGTAGGGGCTATGTCGGGCGGCGAGCGGCAGATGGTCGCCATGGGCCGGGCGCTGATGATGGAACCGTCCGTATTGTTGCTTGACGAGCCGTCGGCCGGACTGTCGCCCTCCAACCAGGACGAAGTCTTCGATCGGATCCACCAGATCAAAGAGGCCGGCGTCTCGATCATCATTGTCGAACAGAACGCCCGGCGCTGCTTGCAGATCTCAGATCGGGGCTACGTCCTCGATCAGGGCCAGAACGCCTATACGGGCACCGGCCGGGAGCTTCTGCACGACCCCAAGGTCATCGAGTTGTACCTGGGGACGCTGGCGGCTAAGTAGCCGCCGTCCGCAGGCGAGGCCACCGACTCCAAACTAGGAGCCGGCACCTCCGTGCCACCTTGAGCTTTCTTCTCGAGGAAGGGGCCCCGCAGGGCCCCTTCCGATCGGTTTCTGATTGGTTCGATCAGCCGACATCGACCGTATCGAGCGTGTTGACCTCGCCGTCGCGGAACTCCCACACATCGTAGGTACCTGCCGCCGGCTCACCCTGCGCTACCCACTCGCCGGGCCCGGAGGCGCCGTCGTAGTCGATATCCTCACCATCATCAATCAAGGTCTTGCAGGACGCGTACGTGTCGCACTTCGACCCGTCCTGGGTGACTCCCACCATGGCGGCGGCAATATCGGCCGGTTCGGTCGATCCCGCCGATTCAGCGGCCAGCGCCATGATGATCACACAGTCGTAGGCATGGGCCGAGAAGATCGTGGCTACCCCGGGCGCAAACGCTGCGAAGGCGTCCGAGAAGGCCTGTGAACCCCCGGCGGAGGGTGCGGTGCCCTTCATGCCGTTGAGGACGCTCGGATCATCGCTGAAGGCGCTAACCACTTCGCCGGACTGCATGCCGTCAGCGGTATACATCGTGTCCGGGCTGAGGCCGTTCTCGATCAAACCGGTGAGAATCCGGTTGCCCGTGTCGGGGAACGAGATCAGCACCACGCTGTCGGGGGCCGCATCGACGACCTGCTGGACGTCGGCGCTGAAATCGGTACCGTTCGGGTCGTAGGCAACATCGACGGCGATGCTGGCGCCACCTTCGATCAGGGCAGCCTTCAGGAAGCCTGCAAATCCCTGTCCGTACTCGTCATTCAACGCCATGACCGCCACATTTTGGCGCCCGTCGGCCAGGATGACGTCGGCCAGAGCCGGGCCCTGCAGATTGTCCGGTGGAGCGGTGCGGAAGTAAAACCCTGGTACGTCAGACTCATAAGTGGTGAGGGACGAACCGGTGTTCGACGGGGAACACATCGGGATTCCGGCGCTCGTGATCTTGTCGATCACCGACAAGGTGATCCGCGACGAAGCCGGACCGATGATTCCATCGACCTGGTCGGAGCTGATCAACCGATCGGCGGTTTCCGCCGCCACCTGCTCGTTGGTTCCCGAGTCGCCGATCACCAACTCGACGTCTGCGCCGTTGACACCGCCGCCGTCGTTGATGTCGCGTACGGCCATGTTTACGGCCTCCACCATGGGTGGTCCGAGCACGGCTAGGTCGCCGGTCTGCGGCAGGTCGGTCCCGATCTTGAGTGCTCCACCTGCACCGCCCCCGGCGCACGCAGCGGCAACGATCGCGAACACAGCCACCGCGGCCAGCATTCTGAGCGATCTCTTCATTTTCTTCCCTCTCGTTAGCCCTTCCTATCCCCGATAAGGGGGAACGCGGCAGCATAGCCGTCTACCCTTGCGGAATGCACGCCCGTTTCCGCAGACGGAGTAACGAGTGACGGAAGAGATTGCCGCCCGGGATGCCTATGCCCGCTCGGTAGCGGGGATTGTCGAAGGAGTGGACGGCGACGGCCTCGTTCTCGACCGGACGGTCTTCTACCCGCGCGGTGGCGGCCAGCCGGGTGATACGGGATGGATCCGGTGGCGTGGCGGAGAGGTCGATATCGCGGACACGGTGCGGCGCCAGGGAAGAATCCTGCACGTCTTTCAGGGCGACCCGCCACTTCCCGGAACCGAAGTAATCGCCGAGATCGACTGGGAGCGACGACACCTGCTGATGCGCACGCATACGGCCCTCCATTCGTTGTCAGCCATCATCTGGCGCGACTTCGATGCCAAGGTCACCGGTGGCAACATGGAACCCGGATCTGCGCGGATGGATTTCGAACTCGAGGGCATCTCCGTTGAGTTCGGACAGCGGGTCGAGGACAGGCTCAACGAGGAGCTGGGCGCCGATCACCCCGTAGAGATCCTGTTCCTTCCCCGCGACGAGGCGCTGGCCGATCCGGACTTGATCAGGACCAAAGTCAACCTCTTACCCGACTTCATCGACCCGATTCGAGTCGTGCACATCGTCGGCCTCGACAAGCAAGCGGATGGGGGTACCCACGTCGGCTCGACGAGCGAAGTGGGCCCAGTGCGGGTCGTCAAGACCGAATCGAAAGGCAAGGCCAACAAGCGGATTCGCATCGAATTGACGTGAAGCGACCGGTTCCCAGTTACCAGCTCCCAGTCTCCATGCGGACAACAGGCGCTGGCTGGTGACTGGTAACTGGTTACTTTGGTACCGAAGGTCCACTCATGATTGATTTCCTTCTGGGTCTCTACTTCGCGGCGCTGTTTGTGCGGGGATGGGCGCGAGGGTTTGTGCGCGAAGCGATGGACTTGATCGGCCTGGTACTCGGCCTCGCCCTGGCGTTCCGTCTGAGTGGTCCGGTGGGGGACGGGCTGGCGGAATGGCTGGGTATCTCCCCGGAGTTGGGTCGGTTGGCCGGTGGCATAGCCATCTTCCTGCTGATCGGGGTGGGCGCGTCGATCGGTGCGCACTACGTGCAGAGGGTCTTCACGATGCCGGGGTTGGTACTCAGCAACCGGCTGCTTGGTGGCGGGCTGGCGTTGGCCTGGGCGCTGTTTGTTGCAATTCTGGTCCTTTCGCTCCTGGTTGTTGTCCCCTTACCGGGCGCAGTAGGTGACCGGATCGATGAGTCCAATGTCGCTTCCGCCCTCACCGACTCGGAGTCTCTTCCCCAACGCATGTTCCAAACCGTTGCCGGTGATCGGGTCCTCGAAGCTCTGCTCAATCTCGACCGCCTGGTGGGGCGGGAGAAGGTCATTCTCGAAGAGGATGAGACGCTGGCGATTCCGCCGGCCGATCCGGACGATCTCCGACAGGATGAGAACGCCGCCGGGGAGATCTTCGAACTGGTCAACCGTTCCCGAATCGAAGAGGACCTCGATCCCCTGGCCTGGTCGGCACCGCTGGCCGTTGTGGGAGAGCGCCACGCTACCGAGATGTACCTCCTCGGGTACTTCGGCCACACTTCGCCGACCACCGGCACGGTGGGCGATCGTATGGCCGATTCCGGGATTCCCTATCGGGTCGTCGGAGAGAACCTGGCCCTGGCGGCGACCGCCCGAACGGTCCACGAAGGCCTCATGAACAGCCCAGGCCATCGCGCCAATATCCTCGGCTCCGGATTCACCCGCCTGGGCATAGGGGTTATTCACGGCCCATTGGGCTTGATGGTCGTGCAGGTGTTCTCAGGGTGAGATGGTGCTGTGCGACGCTGAACGGCGGGCTGAGATGGTGCTGTGCGACGCTGAACGGCGGGCTGAATCCCCCAGTTACCCGTCGCTTGCAGAGAGGGTGTTCTAGCCGGAGCTGACGGCGGTCAGCCAGGCCAATGCCTCGGGCAGATCCGACAAGGGCCGGTCCGGTTCTGCCAGCAGAGCGACGACGCCTGCCATCTGCAGTGTGTCGACGACGTCGCCTTGGTTGCTGATGACCGCGACATGGCCGGCCGGGATGCCGAAGCCGGCCGTAAGGCTGTCTACTACCGATGGGGAGAGGCCGCCTCCGAGGTCGGCTGAGGTGCTCACCATCTCGAAGAAGCCTCCGAGGCCCGCCTCTTCCAGCCGGCCTCGCAACTCGAGGCCGGTACGCGAAGTATCCAGGAAAGCAACCAGCCGGTACTGCCGGGAGAGGGCTCGCAGCACGTCACCGGCTCCCGCTCGGGCGACCTTCGTGTCCTCGTCAAACAGCAAGCCGTTTGTGAGATCGACGATGATCAGTCTCACCGCAACCCCTTTGTCTGTTGTGTTTCTATTCTAGGTCGAAGACTGCGAGGACCGATGCCCCTGACGAGGATCGCTACCGATGTGGTGAACGGCCTCACTGCGGCGTTTTCGACCTATGTCGAGGAGCGTCTCGAGGAGTTGGGATTAGAACGCCCGAAGAGGTTTGATATCGCTCTCGATCACGGCCAGGCGTGGCTCAGAGCGACCCTGGAGGAGCTGCTAGCACTTCCGTACGGCGAACAAAGGCGGGGGCCGCTCGAAGTATTTCAGGAAGCCATGCGGTTTCCAACCGAAGCCCTGGCCGCCGCCGGCGCCGAGGCAGTCGCCCGCGCTCCGGGAGCCGTTGCAGCACTTCCTGGAGACATCTACAACCTGGCTCCTGCCTCCTCACGGCGTCTGGGCGACGAGGTTTGGACGGCACACGTGGCGTGGGGAGCCGCCAAGGCTCGCCGGCTCGAACAGGCTCGCTTGGTCGGCCTGTTGTCGGCCAACCTGATGGACAGAGCCACGATCGAACCTCTGGTGGTTCGGTCGGGTTCGGAGTTTGCAGTTTGGGACGGCCGGGCGCATGTGGTCAGGTTCGCTGGGGGGCGACTGCCCGATCTGGTCTTGGCGGACCTCGCCCTGCCGGATGCGATCGCCGCTATCGAAGACCTGGCCCAAGCTGGCGTTCGAGTAATCGCATTTGGACCTCATGTCGACCGGACTGCTCTGCGTCGGGCCCGGCAGGCCGGAGCCGGACAGGTTCTAGCGCGATCAGCCTTCTTCGAAAAGCTGGCTGATCTCCTCGCGTGACCCGTAGAGACGATCAGGCACCAAGAGCACCGCGCCGAAGCTCTGATTGGATTCGGCCCGATTGTGTGCCTCGCTGGCCTTCGAAAGTGGATAAACCGAATCGATGACGGGCAGGAAGGTGCCCTCACTGAGGAGTTTGAGAATGTGGTGCACGTCCACCGACTCGATGCGATTCGACGCGCCGACGACCCGTGCCTGTCGGTCGACCAGTAGGTGAACATCGAGCAACTGAGGGTCGCCGCCGCCGGTCAGCACGATGCGTCCATGTCGATTGAGCATTTGCACAGAGGCGGGCAATGTCGAGCCGGTGAGGTCGAGGACCACGGAGGCCCCCTGCCCATCAAGAACTGCCGCGACACGATCGGCCAGGTCGGGGGCCGAATCGGAGATGACCCGGATGGCGCCGAGAGCCCCCAACCTGCGAGCATGGCGTCCGTTGGACACGGCGATCACCTTGCTGCCTTTCCAGCCGCAGATCTGGACAGCCGCGATACCCATAGGATGGGCGGCATTGATGATGACCACTTCTTCGTTCATTCCGAGCCTGCCGTCCCGAAAAAGCGCCGACCATGCGGTGGAGAATGTCCCACTAATGCTCGCGCAGCTGAGGAAGGATACGTTTCCGGGGATCGAGTGCAGCTCGTTGGCGGACACTGTGAGATAATCCGCATATCCGCCGCTTCGGGTCCGACCCAGCGTATCGCCCACGGCGACGACCCTATCGCTGGGAGACCATTCGGTGACTCCGGGGCCGACCAGGACCACCTCGCCAGACGCATCCGACCCGAGAAGAAGCGGAAGGGGGGCGGGAACCGCTCCTGCCCGGATCGACAGGTCCGGCGAACTCACCGCAACGGCATGTACCCTCACCAAGACCTCGCCGTCGGCCGGTCGCGGGACCGGCACACGCATGGTGCGCAACACCCCCGGATCACCGGGCGATTGCAAAACCACGGCTTCCATCATTGCGGGTGCCACCGCTCGAGTTTAGATGTCGCCTTACTAAGCCCCGCCGTCAATCTGCCTCCCGGCCGACCGTGATGTTAGCCAGGAGTGTGACGAGCCCGGCGCCGATCGCAGCGATGGCCGAGTAGAAAAGCCAAAGGTCGATGGCCGGCAGGAGGCCGGCCGTGAATCCCATTCGCCGATCGCTCCGGGAGGGCGACGATGCGTGTCACCGGGACACTGTCGGTTTGGCAAACCGGAGCCTCAGGCTTTCGACTTCGACTTTTTGGAACCGGCCTTCTTCGCCTTCTTCGTGGGCTTATCGCCGGCAGCGCGTTGCGCCTCCTTGCGAAGCTGTCCGAAAGCTGCTCGGATGGCGTTCGAGAATTCTGCGACGTCGGGCACGACGTCCCGATCTGCGTTGAGCCCCCACGCCACTTCGCCGTTGTAGCTGAACAACGCAACTCCCACACCGTGACCAGCCCATAGCGGAACAGCCGGGTATTGGACCAGGAGCTTCGATCCCAGCATGTACATCGGGAATTGTGGACCCGGAACGTTGGTGACCGTCATATTGAACGGTCGGATGCGGGTGGCGCGGCGGGCGGCCATGCCCAGCAGGGTGGCAGGTGTCCCGGAGCTGAGTTGCACGATCGTCGAGGCACCCAGGGCTTGGTCGGTGTCCTTCAAATGCTGGGTGTGATCTTGAACGATGGCATACCTGTTGAGTGGGTCGGGTTCAGCGACCGGCAACTTGACGAGCCACATGGCGACCTGGTTGCCCAACTGGCCTCGCTGGTCTGTGGACCGCACGCTAACGGGAGCCATCACCCGGAACTCCAAGTCATCGACGGGAAAGCCCCGTTCCTCGATGAAGAACTTGCGTACCGCTCCGGCCATCGTGGTTAGCACGACATCGTTGACGGTTCCGCCGATCAGGTCTTTGACTTCTTTGACCTCGGCGAGCTGAAGCGTGAGCCACTCGAACCGGCGGTTGGGACCGATCTTCTCATTGATCGGCGTGCGGGAGGCAGGAGTCAGCCATCCCGAGGTCAGTGAATACGAGACTGCCTTGGCCCGGCGCTGGAGTTCCGAGCCGATCGCTCGGGCTTCTTCCACGAGGTGGGGGATTCCTCGTGCTGCTCGGAAGGCTCGTCGTAGGCGCCGTACGGACTCGCCGACTAGCAGCTCTGCTGCACCGGGCGCCGGTCGCGGCTCAAACGGCTTGATTTCTTCGATCTCGTCGGTGGGGGCGAAATTGAGCAGCACCGCCATCAAGTCGACACCAGATATACCGTCGATCATGCAGTGGTGGATCTTGAAGACGAGCGCGAAGCGGTCTCCTTCAAGACCTTCCACCACCCAGAGTTCCCACAGCGGTTTGGTTCGGTTCAGTTGTTGGGATAACAAGCGGCCTGTCATCGCTTTGAGGTGCTCTTCGTTGCCCGGTCGCGGAAGGCTCAAGTGGCGGACGTGGTAGTCGAGATCAAAGTGATCGTCGTCGATCCAGACCGGGTTCTTCTCGAACGGTACCCAGGCCAGATGTTGAAGGTATCTGGGCACGTATTGCAGTTTCGATTCGATGAATGTCCTGATCTTCTCAATTTCGATGCCGCCGTCCGGTTTCGACAACGGCCCCGCCTCAAAGATCGCCACCCCCGCCACGTGCATGTGCGTGGTGCGCGACTCGAGGGCGAGGAAGGATCCATCGAGAAATGAGAGTCGTTCGTAGTGCTGGTCAACCATGGCCCTCCCCAGAAGGCTAGGCGCCCTTGGGGATCCGTGCAGATCCCCGGCCACCTTCTGTGAGGGTGACCCATAGCGCCCTCGGCAGGATTCGAACCTGCGACCTACTGCTTAGGAGGCAGTTGCTCTATCCCCTGAGCTACGAGGGCCGGATTTCGCCTTTGTTTATAAGGCTATTCGCTGGTTCGAGTACCTCCGATTGTCTAGCATAACGCTAGCACAGCGAATAACTTTGTGTCTAGAATGGTGCCGATATGCCATCGAAAACCGCGAGCGCCTCTGATATATGGACCCTCACAAACTCCTGGCATCATCATCTCAATGCAGCCAATCTCTCGCCCCGGACTCTAGATGTCTATCTCAAAGCAGCCGAGCAGCTCGCCATGTTCTTCGCCTGCCCGAAGCTGGACCTCAACTTCGATGAGATG
>Ga0224512_10001770_pt1 | contig 20380 bp, 24 predicted proteins | sample SF_May12_sed_USG_4_FD_169103 | JGI IMG/M metagenome (GOLD analysis project Ga0224512, IMG submission 169103) | Sediment microbial communities from San Francisco Bay, California, United States - SF_May12_sed_USGS_13 | ecosystem: Environmental > Aquatic > Marine > Sediment | place: USA... | reverse complement strand
GTTCACTGCAACCGGCTCTTCACGTCCTCGAGGATCCCGCATCTCCCAGCTGACGCCGAGAGCTTTCTGGAGACTGTTTCATGCTCGAGAAAACCGCCTGTCCGTTCCTTGTTGCACTGGCTCTCTCTTCCGCCCTCCCGGCACCCGCCGAGACCCTGCTCGTCGCCAACAAGAGCGATCACACCGTCGACCTGATCGACCTCGAGAGCGGACGATCACGGGCGACTCTTCCCACCGGACGGGCTCCACATGAAGTCGCCACCTCAACCGATGGACGAACGGCGGTCATCGCCAACTACGGGGATCGCTCGATGCCGGGGTCGAGTTTGACGGTCGTCGACGTAGCGACCGCGAAGGTTCTGCGCACGGTGACCCTCGACCCGCATACTCGACCTCACGGCGTCGTTTTTCTCACTCCCGACCGGGTCGCCGTCACGACCGAGGGTAGCGCCCACCTGGTGATCGTCGATACCACCGACGGCACAATCGTCAACGCTATCCGAACCGACCAGGCCGTTTCCCATATGGTGACGGTCGCCGCGGGCCGCGCCTTCGTCGCCAACATCGGCTCCGGCACCGTCACCGTCCTCGACCTCGAGACCGGCGAGAAACTCGGCGATGTCGTCACCGGAGACGGCGCTGAGGGCATCGCCGTGACACCCGATGGCAAGGAAATCTGGGTAGGAAACCGCGCGGCTGATACGGTGACCATCATCGACCCCTCGAGTCTGGAGGTGCGTGCGAGCCTCCCGTGCCCGGGCTTCCCGATTCGCGTAGCGATCACCCCCGACGGCAGGCATGCGTTGGTGTCGGCGGCGCGCAGTGGTGAAGTCGTTCTCTTCGACATCGCCGAGCGCCGCGAGATCCGGCGGGCAAAGCTCGACCTGTCTACTGCTCCGGACGCCGCTCAGCGCCTGTTCGGCGAGCGCTTCGGCGACAGCCCGGTGCCGGTGGGACTTGTCATCGCACCACGGGGGGATCGCGCATGGGTGGCGGCGACCCAAGCCGATGCCGTGGTCATGATCGAGCCAACTACGCTCGCCGTGATCGGTGCCCTCAAGGCGGGCAAGGAGCCCGACGGCATGGCCTACAGTGCCCTCGGGGCGACCGCCGAATAAGGCGGTCTGAAGGTCTATTTCGCGGGCAGTGTCCTGACAAAAACCAGACAGCGCTCGAGCCATGCTGCCAGCTCGTCGTCGCTGGCGATGCCCTCCGCCGCCACGTAGACAAAGCCCTTGAGCGGCCGGCCGGTGAAGTCCATGGGCTCGACATGGGCCTCGGACAACGCCCCCGTGTAGGCCTCCCTGCCGATGCGCGCCATCAGCCGTGAGTCGAGGATGCCGCAGCACATGTGATTGTCGACCATGAAGGCAAGGCCGCCGAACATCTTCCTCTCCTCCGTTTCGACCTTGCCCTCGAGGAGTGTTCGCACTCTGTCGGCCAATGTTTCGTCGTACGCCATGGGTTGACACGCTCCTTGAAGCTCAACCGATCCCGTCGCTGCCGCTTACACAGCGAAGGCGCGCGGTTGCCGCTGTCAGACACTTCATTCAACCTCGAATCCGATCGCCCGATGCGATCCGTCGCAGTACGGCTTCGCCTGCGAAGCTCCGCATCGACACAAGGCCCCTTTTTCTCCACACTGCGTCTCGCCGACGGCTCCAGAGACCTCCAATGGCCCGTTCACCAAAAGCGGTCCGCCCGGCGCCGCACGCAGTCGCAGCGTTTTCGATTCCGCACCCTCGCTCGAGAGCCGATTCTCGCCGCACGCTCCGGCGTCACCGAACTCGATCCGACTGTGGCTGTTGTCGCAAAACGGCTTGTTTTCAGAGACCCCACAGCGACAAAGTGCCATCCGCCTCTCGTGCAGCGTGCGACCGTCGGGAAGCGAGAGCTCCAGCTCGCCGCGCACGTACAGCGGTCCCCGCGGACGCACTTCGACCGAATTGACCGGCGGTGCCGCCTCGCTTTCGGCCTGCTCGGCCAACTCGTATGTGAGTGCCCCGGTCGGGCACCGGCGCACGACATCGGCGATCGCCTCGTTCGCCGCCCGTCCCGGCTCGACCCAGGGTCGACGCTGGGGATCGAACACATCCGGCAGGCCGCGCACACACTCGGCGGCGTGAATGCACCGTGCGGGCTCGAAAGTGACGCCGATCCCTTCTCCCTGGTAGCGCTGCAGTTTCCGGCCCACTCGACACCTCCTCCGAGACCGCGTGAGAGCACAGGATACTCGATCCGCCGCGGCACACCTGTCAGAATGGCGGGCCAAGGAACCGCGCAATTGACGCCAGTCACGACCTACCAATCACAAAGAGACTGTGCGGCAGTGGAAATACCCCTGCCACATCGAGGAGTCGGTCGGCGGCAGTTCTTTTGCATGTAATCCGCTTGCAAACAAGAGTAATGCTCTCCTACGGCCCATGTTTTCCTGTCGCTCATGACCCGCCATCCGAATATTCGAGTCAACCTCGCCAGCCGCAACCCCTACGCCCTCATTGCCGCCGTGCGTGAAGAGCTCCGCCGCGCGGGAGTCGGCCGAGAGGAGATCCGGCAGTTCTCGGACGAAGCGTTCGCCGAAACCGACCCACTCGGCATCCAGCGCGTCTGCAGGGCATGGGTCGCGCTGTCGTGATGGTGCACGGATGGGTCTCAGCGCTCGCCTCCGCTTTATTACGGCTGGCGTCCCGTGTCAGTCGAGGCGCCATTTTCTTGCCATCGACGTAGACCGGAAATGCGAAAACCTCAATAAAAACAAGGCGATCGAGTCGGCATTGGATCTGCAGGACCGTCATCTCGAGGAGAGACTATGGACTATTCAACCGATTCTTCCGACTCGCCCGCCGCCGGCGCTGTCGACCAACTGCCCCTCAATGGTGCGGTCGAAGCCGAGTACATGCTGGAATCGGAGGCCAAATGCCCTGGCTGCGGAGCGACGATCGAAGCGCTGCAAGTGGTTCGGGTCCTGCGCACCAGGGTCAACTTCGTCTCGAGCCTGCCGCGACGGGGCCAGCTCATGGTCTGCCCGCAATGTCGCACAATCCTCGCTGGATCGCTGGGCGGCATCATCTAGAGCCCGCGCGGGAGTCACTCCCATCCCTCGAGGTCCAGGCCGCGACCCCGACGGTTGATTGACAGGGCTCATGACAAGGGCTCGCTCTCGACTGGCGGTCGCGCACGCAGGTCTTCGGCAATCCGACCTGGACATCCTCCTCGTCGTTGACACAACGATTCCGGACGGCGCGCTTCGCGTCGTGGAAGACGACACCTACCACGTCCTCAGCGCCGAGCCGGGTTTTCAACCAGTTGTCGATCATCCGATCCGCGTGCTCACCGCCGCATGGAGCGCCGAGCCGACTCCCCCCGGGTCGGTCATCATTCGTCAGCACCCGTCGCCGGAGCTCCTCGCCGTCGTGTATGACCTCGGCGCCTCGCCTCCCACGTGCGCCGAGTGGGTTCTCCGGTGCCTGATGGGAATCCTCGAGACGGCCGCGGCGCGGCAGACAGACGAGCTTGTGCTTCCCGTGCTCGGCCGGCGGTTTCGTGTTCTGACGGAGGAGGATTTCGGCCGTCTTCTGGCCGATGCTGTTGCCCGACAGCCCCCCCGGCACCTGCGCCGGATCGTTGTCCCGGGCGAGCGCTCCCTGGCGGATGGGATCAAGCTCGGAGTCGACAGCGTCGCGAATCGAGCCTGAGCCGCTTCGTCACTCCTCCCCGGATCCTTCCTCGAGGCGGCTCATTCCGCCGCTATCGATCTCGAGTGGCCGCGCAGCATACAGCGCGAGATCCCAGTTGCCGGCGCCCATATCGTGGCGCAGGATGTAGGTGCCATCCAGCGCTTGCAGCTTGAAATACCGATGATCCGGGGCGAGCCACCGATCGACCACCTTCAGGACCTCGACCCGGCGCTCCGAGTAATAGAAACGACGCGGAGTCTCTTCGCCGCGATAGCCGGCGTAGCACTCCACGCGGACATTCGACGATCCCTTCATCGGCCCGCTACTAGGCTAGCAGGCTTGACGAAACAACGCACGCCCTGTGCGAGCCCTTCTGCGGCAGCACAGCAGCAAGCGTGTTATTCTCTCCAGTCCGTCCACAATCCGGGGCGTCGCCGTTCTCGCACCGAGGTCGATGCGATGCGCGGGCGACGCTCCCATGCGTGGTGGCGTCGGCGATGATTGGAGACTCCTCACCGAAACAGTACATCCAGGTCGGGGATCAGCAGGTGGAGCTTCCCGGCGGACTCTCTGTTGCCGAATGGGCACTGGAGCGCATGCGCGCCCAGAATCCAAGGATCCGGGCGTATCTGGGGTGCATCCGGCTTCTCGAAGAAACACTCGAAAGCAATTACGCGATCCTGCATTGCTCGGCCGGCCGACTGCTGCAAATCTGGAGAAAAGTGCGCCGCGTCTGTCGCCTGTTGCAGACCAAACTCGGCCCGGCGCTCGAACAGCCATCTACGGTTCCGACACTCGAGACGGCGCGCCGCAATGCCCTCTACTCGTACCATGCGTTGCACAACACCGTCATCGGCAAACTCGAGGAGTATCCCTACCGTATCGAGCCGGAGCAGTTGCCGGCGATCCGCCGACTGCTGTGCGTCTCGATCGGCAAGATCTATGCTTTTCTACGCGACACGTTCGGCGAAATTGTCGCTCACGACCCGAGAAGTCTCCACGATTCTGACTACTACCTGTCTCGGAAGTTTCCTCAGGATATCGAGGAGGCAGAGTGGCTGTACGCGACGGTCGACCGTCTCAATGATTACATGCAGGGTCTGGGAGAAGTCTGGGCGCGCCAGCTCAAAACGCTGACCATCACCATGGACGAAGAGCAGACGCTGCCCTCGCCGCGAGCCTGGGAAGAGGTCGAGCTGTTCATGGAGTTGCTCATCAACGGCCTCTCACCAAAGCTCAAGGAGGTTCTGACGCTGACCGGCATCCGCTACGACGAGATGGAACCGCTGGACGGTTACGCCTTCGACATCCCGCACAAGTGCAAGCTCATCCTCGAGGTCTACGCCATAGGGCGTAAGACGGTAGATCGTCTTAAGTCCAGGAAGGCGGAGGCGCTGGAGGCTCGCGAGCAGCATCTGGAAGACATCCTGGCCTGCCATGCCATGGTCTGCGCGCGGCTCGTACAGCTGATGACCGCGATCGAGCAAGCTCTCCAGGACCTCCTCGCTTACGTTCCTCTTTGGCTGGACTCGATCGAGAGACGGCGAGCCCTGATGCTCACAAAGAACCCGGAAGAGATCCCGCCACGGTATGCTCGATAGCGCAGGACGCTGGCTGCAGGGGAAGTCCGCCCTGCCATCTCGAGCCTCCAGACGCCGACTCGAACAGGGTGCCCGGTGATCCGACTCCGGCAGAAAAAGTCGACAGCAGCAGCTCAGGGGTAGAGGCGCTGAAGCGTCCATCCGTTCACACCGCGAGTAAAAGCCCGGCGATCGTGTAGCCGAGATGGCTGGTCGAACCAGAACTCGATTCGTTCCGGCTCCAGTCGATAGCCACCCCAGAATGTCGGTCTGGGAACTGTCTTGAGGGCAAATTTGGCCTCGTAATGAACAAACCGTGCCAGCAGGTCGGCGCGCGATGCCAGCGGCTCGCTCTGTCTCGACGCCCACGCTCCGATGCGACTGGAGCGTGACCTGCTGGCGAAGTACTCATCCGATTCCTCGCCCGGCAGACGCGCTACGCCCCCCTCGACCCGCACCTGCTCCTGTAGCGCCGGCCAGTAGAAGCAAAGTGCAGCGAACGGATTCTCATCCAGCTCCTGCGCCTTGCGGCTCCCGTAGTTGGTAAAGAAAACGAATCCGCGCTCATCGACCTTCTTCAACAAGACCATGCGCACTGCCGGGTGACCGACCGCGTCGGCGGTTGCCAGGGCACATGCCGTCGCGTCTCCACTCTCCTTCTTCTTCGCACGCTCGAAGGCCTCGGTGAATTCCTTGATCGGGTCGGTCATCGCAACCGGATTCTAGCGCCACTCGCGCCGCGGTCATCCTCAACCTCGTATGCACGCGTGTCGATTTGTGAAGTGGATTCCTCCATTGTGGCTCACCGGCTCTCATCGCAAACTGTGTCTCGAGTATCGGCAAGCGAACGTCCATGACGACCAACGAGCGCACGACCAGGATCCTCACCCTGGTACCGAAAGGTGAGCCGATCAATACCCTGGCTCCATTCCTCGCCCGCTCGCGTATGGATATCACGCGCGCTCATTCCGGAGCCGAGGCGCTCTCTCTGGCCGGCAGCATCGCGTTCTCCCTCGCCACCGCCTCCCTGCCGCTTCCCGACATGAGCGTCGCCCGCCTGGTGACCGAGTTGCGAACCCTGGGTGACTCGGGAAAGCCGCTCCCGTTGATCCTCCTGGCGACCGGGCACCAATTGGAGGCGGCGCGCATCTACGAGAGCCCGCCGGTCCAGGTTGTCGGGCCGGAAGAGGGGGAAGATGCCTTGCGGAGAGTGATCGCCGAGGCCCTTGGCGTCGCCACTCGTCTTGCCGTCCGCGTTCCTGTTCGACTCGAGGTCGAAATACAGAAAGATCTCGCGTTTCGCTTCTGCGAGACGCGAGACCTGTCCAGCAGCGGCATGCTGATCAGCTCCAGGCGACCCCTTGCTATCGGCAGCAGCTTTGACTTCGAGCTGACACTGCCGCACTCTCAGTCCCTGCTCGCCGGTTGCGCCGAAGTTGTTCGGCATACCGAACTGATGTACGAGGAAACGACCGGTTTCGGTGCGCGATTCCTCGAATTCAGGATCGGCGACTCAGCTCGTGTCGAAGCGTTCATCCGCAGCGAGCAGATTCATCAGCGCTGAAGCGTCGCCGATGTTGGCGGTGCTCCAAGGCCGCTTCCGCCCACCCGCCATCGGGCTCGCGCCGATTCAGCGAGGGCCCCAGACGCGCAGCGCCACAAGCGCAGCAAGAACCGCTACCACTTCGGCCACTCCGCACACGACGAAGGCGAAGGCGAATCCACGAGATCCATACGCCCAGCCTCCGAGCAACGGGCCGAGCGCGAAGCCAAGGGATCCCGCGAGGTTGAAGCCACCCATGGCACTGCCACGCACTCGCGAATCGCTCAGCTCGGCAACCAACAGGATCGCGGGAGGAAACATCACGGAGGCCAACACTCCCAGGCCGACCATGATCGGCGCCAGGAGCAGAAGATCGGCGTAGCCGACGAAACACAGCAGCACACCATAGGCGAAAGAGCCGATCAGCAAGGGCGGCCATGGGCCGGTGCGCTCGGATACGCGTCCGCTCACGTACTGCAGAAAGGCGAAAGGCAGAAGGAAGTAGGACAAGTATCGCCCCCTCACCGCCGGATCCGAGGCCCCCAAAGAATCGAGATAGAGGGGAAAAACAACCACGAAGAGCCCGACAGCCAGGCGGTCCACGAAATGGAATGCCAGAGGCAGAAGGAGGCGTGCCTCGGCGTTCAGCGCCGTTATCATTTCTTGCACCCTGATGCCGGAGCGGAGGGTCTTGCTCTCACTGAGAAAGAAGGCTGCAAGGGCGAGAAGCGCGAACAGCATCCCCGCGCTCGTCAGCGGCGCCCGCGATCCCAGCCACCGAGTCAGGTATCCGCCCACCGGCGCCCCTATCGCCACTCCGAGAATCAGCGAGCCCCCCATGAGGCCCATGACGCGACCTTGGCGGCTGGTCGATACTCGATCCACGATAGCGGCCATGACCAGCGACCAGCCCATTACCGAACACGCGCCCTGCGCGAACCGAAGCACTAGAAGCACGGAGACCGACTGCACTGCGCCGTAGGCGAAATAGATCAGCGATGAAAGAGCGAACCCGATGATGATGAACGGTCGGCGGCGACCCAGCCGATCACTGAGCAGACCCCAGATCGGCGCAAAGAGGATGTAGGCAATCGTCTCAATGGAGAAGAAGAGCGTTGCATCCGTCACCGTACCGGCAAGATCATCGATGATGAACTCTTTGAGTCCGGCGACAACCAGGGTCAGGTTGAACATTGCCCCGAACAGAAGCAGACAGGCGAGCCAGACTCCCGACCCGAGCCACCGCGAAGGAGCGGTATCGAGTTCGTCTGCAAGCGTGAGCGTCACTACTGCGGTCTCCGGATCGGCATCTCGTCGCCGGAGGACTCCGACGCTCAGGAGCATACTGGTGCCTGGATCGACCGGCCGATCCTACAGGATGCCAAGGAGGGCTGCGGCCGCACGCTTCCAGACCGTGCGGCCGCTCACTCGCTCAAGTTGCTCGTCGAGACCGCGCTAGCAGGTCGTGGCGACTCGCCTAGTCGCCTGAAAGATGGTGCGGCAGATTCAAGGCGTCGCAGTCAACGTCATCACCATTGACGACACAGGTGCACCCGTCATCTTCACAGATGATCTCGACGTCGCACTCTTCCCCGTCGCCACAGCCAAGAGCCTCCAGATCGGCAATCTGGTCGATGCCGCACTCCTCGTCTCCCTCCTCACACTTCACCATGATCGTGCGAATGTGCGGACGAGCGCCGACCTTCTGCTCTCCCAGAATGGCCGTGACGGTGTCGGAAGCACCCTGCCTCCAGATCTCGAGCTCCACCGAGGACCCGGGATCGAGCCGAGCGATCGCGTGCGCCAACTCGGCCGCCGAATCCACCGCCTCGCCGTTGACCGCTCCGACGACGTCTCCGACTTCGAGTCCGGCACCCTGCGCCGAGCTCTCGGGCAGCACCTTGCCGACCATCACGCCACGATCACTGGGCACTCGGAAATGAGATCTCAGCTCGGTCGTCAACTCGGTCAATTGAACGCCCAAGAAGCCTCCGCTCCCCATCCCTTCGAAGTGATGCTCACTTCCGTCATTGCTGAACCACTGGAATCCGTGGCCCCTTCCAGAATGCGCGCCTCCGACATCCTCACCACTCATGACAAAGATCCGGCGCGCGTGTTCACAATCCTTACCCTCGCACTCGGCGTGCCCATGGCCTGCCGAGTGATGCTTCATCTTGTGCGTCTCGCCCGCTTCGCCCCCGTGTTTGACGATCATTCGGTGCTTCGCACAGTGTTCACACATCCCGCCATCATGCTCGGCCTCACCCATCTCACCGCTCTTCCGCTTGATGATGATCTTGTGCGTGCCGGCCGGAGGGCAGTCTTCGCCCTCGCACTCCTGCATCATCATCTCGTGAAGCATGTCGAGATCCTGGTCGCCCTGGACGATCGTCGTGTGCTCATCGCACTCTTCACCTTCACAATCCGCGGTCGCCTTGACGACAATCTTCTTGACTTTCTTGACCTCTTCCGTCGCTACATCTGCCCACACCGGACCGCCGATCACGACAGCAAACGCCGTCGCCGCCAGGGCCAGTCGCAGGGCCTCCTTGTTCGTCATATCTTCCAGTCTCCTTTCGTCGTTGCTGCGGTCGCCGTGCCTATTCAACAGGTCTAACGCCCGACAGGCCAAAAGGTTCCAGCGCCATGGCTGACCAGCTGGATTGGCGGGCGAACATTACCATGCCGACAGCCTCGTCCCGATACAACAAACCGAGAGACGAAAAAGCGAATAAAGTGTGATGGTCGACCGTAACGAAACTGTGAACGGGGTGATGACTCTCTCGGCGACAACCGCGACGGAAGACCTGGTCCGCCGCGCCCAGAACGGCGAAACCTCCGCTCGAGATGAACTCGCGCGTGAGAATCAGCGTGCCGCGTTCCTGTTTGCGCTACACCTCGTGGGCAATCACGACGATGCGCTCGACATCTCGCAAGAGGCGATGCTCAGATTCTTCAGCACTCTCGACCGCTTTCAATCCGGCCGGGCGGTCCGACCATGGCTGTTTGCAATCGTTCGCAACCAGGCGCGTGACTTCTGGCGCCGAAGCAAGCTTCGGCGGCACGAATCTCTGGACGAGTCCATTCCAGATCTCTCGCGCGCCCTGGTTGACGACGGCGACGATCCAGAGCAAAGCGCCTTTCGCCGTGAGCAACAGGCCCGGGTCTGGCGTGTCGTGTCGCGTCTCCCCAGGGCCCAGCGCGAGATCCTCGTGCTGCGGGATTTCCACGACCTCTCCTATGAAGAGATTGCGACCGTGCTAGGCATTCCGATGGGAACCGTCATGTCCCGACTGCACGCCGCGCGCATGAATCTCCGGCGAAAGTATTTGGCGCTGGCAAGTCACCAGGCAGCAAGGAGTGACTCATGAGCTCGCAGTGCCGCAATGACTTCGATCAGGCCTTGCTGTCGGGCTACCTGGATGACGTGCTGACGCAGCAGGACACCCAGCGCGTTCGACTTCACCTCGAGACCTGTACGACCTGCAGTCACCTCGTGGAAGAGATGAAAACAACACGGGAGGTCACCATGACGTCGACATTCGCCACCCCTCCGGATGATCAATGGGATGAACGCCCGAGCGCCGGCTTGAGTCGCCTCTCCTTCGGACTCGGATGGGGGATTCTCATCATCTGGTTCGTCGCCAGCGTCGGATTTGCTTTGGGGCAGCTGTGGAGCGGTCCCGAATCGCTGACCGAAAAACTCCTCATCTTCAGCGCTCTGACCGCCGTCACTTTGCTGCTGCTATCAGTGCTCATCGACCGGCTCAAGCGACTGGGATCGGATCGTTACCGGAGGATCGAGAAATGATCGTGACGACAACAGGAAACATCCCCGGCAAGCGTGTGACCCGCACTCTCGGGCTGGTGCGCGGCAACACCATTCGCGCCCGTCACGTGGGCCGAGACATTATGGCCGGACTTCGCAACATCGTCGGCGGAGAGATCAGCGAGTACACCAAGCTGTTTGCCCAGTCGCGCGAGCAGGCTCTGGATCGCATGGTCCAGGAGGCCACTGAGCTGGGTGCCAACGCCATCCTCGAGATCCGCTTTACGACCTCGATGGTGATGAGTGCGGCGGCCGAGCTCTTGGTGTACGGCACTGCCGTTGTCGTCGAAGACGAGTGACGTGTTACGAGAGGTGGGCGCGGTCCCGGCGTTCACGGACCCTGGAGGTCGGCTTCTTGCCGCCGGGGTTATTTGGTCGCACGCACTGAGGCTCTCAGGTCGACGATCCAGGCGTCAGGCATCGCCTGCTCGACGATCGCTCGCGCGAGATTGAACCAGCGATCACAGCGATCCAGTACGACGCTGTCCGCTGTGGCGACGATGTGAGGTGACGCCTTGAGAGCGCGATCCACGTGCTCTACGAGTCGCACGTCCCATCTCGAGCTCGACCCGGCGACAGCTGATTCGACCACTCGTCCGAGTCGGGCGCTGTTTGAGACGGGCCGGTCGAGATAGAAGATGACATTGCGACAGTCGCAGGACTTGAGAAACTCGGCGATCAAGACGATTGCAGGGCGAGTCGCCTCGACTCTACGGTAATGAGCGCTCATCGCTGCCACGTCGCGAAGAGCTCCATCTCGAGCGAGAAGCAGAACTCCCCCTGACAGTCCCGCCTCCAGCGTCAAAAGGACGTTGTAGCCGTCAATGACGATCGTTTCACCGCGCAACGAGGCGCGATCGGTCTGCCGAGACCGACGGTGGCGACTCTCGGTCTCGCCCGCTGCACAACGCTGGAGGGCCATCCGCTGACGATCCCGCAGTGCATGGCGATTGCCGACGAGAGCCACCGCCGCCTTCGACGAATAGCCTCTCTGGCGCAGCCAGGACAGATCATCGACCGCGGCGCGAAGATTGGGCAGCGACTCCGGAGCGAAGCACTCCCGGTCTTTCGGATGTGGTCCGCGCCAACTGCGTCGATCCGGCATCTATCGAACCCCAACATTGGGAGATGGCAGGTCGCTCTCTCCCCATCCGCGGTCTCCTCCCGAAAGGATTCCGCGACCCCTGCGTCGCCGAGGTGCCCGGCTGCTTCGAAATCCCAAACCCGCCACGCGGTCGCTCGGCACGCTCCCGTCTACGCGTGAAGACCATCATCGCACAGCTGAACGACCTCTTCCGGAACTCAGAGCGGCATCCGGATTCCGCTCCCTGACCGGCACCCTTGGTCCACGACCTCGTATTGGCGACCCGAGCAACGATATGATTGCTCCAACGACCGAGGAGGCCTGTCGCCATGTTTACTGTCGTCAACAAGACCCATCGCCCGTTGAAAGTCCATTTGCCACAGGGCAAGATTCTCCACCTCGGACCGCGCATGAAAGGTCAGATCTCGCCTCATGTTCGGGACAGCGCGGGCGTCCAGAAGCTGGTCGAAGCGGGCGAGCTGGAAGTCCTGGACGGCGGGGGAACCGCCGGGACCGCCGGAGCTGCGTCAGGCAGCGTCGCACCCGACACTCACGGACACCACCCGCACACGACCGTTCGCAAGCGCGGCGATCGCTAACCCGACACCGTGAGAGTCGTGTGACCCGCGATTCTCGCTCTCTCCAACCACCCACTCGCGGCAGCGAACGCACCGTGGGCCGGCCTCGGTTGCACCTGCTCGCCTGCGTGTGTGGACTTCTCCATAGCTTCCCGCGGCGCGCTCCCGGAGCATGGGGGTGGATTACCCGTTGTCGCGGATCGACCTGTGGACCATGGGAACCGGAAAGACAGTCCTCGCCGCCATTACTGATCGTCAGGTCATCGACAGTCTCGAGCCGTTGTTCTCGAGACATTCGGTGGAGTTCAATCAAGTCGCCAACGGCGAGGCCTGCCTCGTGCTCGCATCCTCCGCGCGCTACGATCTCGTTCTCGCGCAACTGCCGTTGATTGATATGAGCGCTACCCGGCTCATCTCCGGGTTGCGCTCAGGTGGATCGTCGTGTGAGCAGTCACCGATCCTGCTGCTGGGATCAGATAGTCAAGCGCGAGCTGCCAATGTCCTCAAGCGGCTGGACGTCGAGAGCATCGTGCTCAGCGACTCGGTGGATGCATTTCGGCGCGCAGTGGCCGGCGCGTTGGGCGTGCCTGTTCGCGCTTCGACACGCGTCCTCGTCAACCTTCACGTCGACCTCGACAACTTCGTCACCACCCACGTCTACGAAACCGAGAATCTCTCGCGAACCGGCATGCTGGTGCGCACCGGCCATCCCCTGCCGGTAGGCACCGAGTTCGCTTTCGATCTCTGTCTGGACGAACCGCAAGCCGTGCTCCAGGGTGTCGGTCAAGTGGTTCGCCACACCGCGCGAGCTCATGAGAATACTTGCGGCATGGGCATCCACTTCAAGCAGCTCGATGACGCGGCGACCAGCGACCTCGACTTCTTCGTCAGGGACCGACTGAGGCGACGTACCTAACGCTTTTTGCCGGTGCCCCTTCCCACTCGCCCGCTCTCGGGCGCGGTTCGCCATATACTGTGTCGAGACCCGTTCAAGACGACGTCAAGGAGGAACTGATGTCCGACTCGACCCAGATCTCAGACTCCGGGGGCTTCAGCCGACCGGCTGACTCGGTGGAACGGCGAGTTGTTGCGGCAGGGATTTCGACCGACATCCAGGTGCTGCTCGAACCCGCAGGCGGCGCGCCTCGCTTCTCCATGCGCCGATTTACTATCGGCCCCGGTGGCGGCATGCCACGGCATACCAACATGGTCGAGCACGGACAATATGTACTCCACGGCCGTGCTCGAGTCGGCATCGGCGACCAGGTTCACTACGTCGGCCCCGACGACGTACTGTACATCCCGGCGGGGGTTCCTCATTTCTACGAGGTTGTCGACGCCCCGTTTCAGTTTTTGTGTGTCGTCCCCGACAGTCCCGATCGAATCGAGTTTCTCGCTGCGGCTTCAGACGGCTGACACGCGGGTAACTCAATCAGGCAGCGCGCGCGCCACTCGTTCTTCGGCGATCTTCCACACGCCTTCCTCGCGCACCAGGCGCAGAGTCTTTTTCACCCGGTCATCGTAGTTCTCGGAGTGATATGACTGGGTGAACTCCACCTGCGATTCATCGGCACCGAGCTTCGTTTCCTCGGCGAGCAGTATCTGGACGCGGATTCCCGAATGACGAAGAATCCTCGCTCGCCGCATCGCTTCCCATTCCTCCCGACTCATCCCGGCATCAGGCTGAAATGCGGCGGAATAAAACGCCAGATAGTCGTCCACACGCTGATCAGACCAGGAGCGTGCCCATTGCTCCACGCGTTCGAGCGGCTCGAGTGCTGCCATCTCGTTCCCGTCCGTCTCCAGCTGGTCCCCCGGCTCGACGAGAGAATCGTCGCTGGTGTCAACGCCGGTCGCACCGGGTTGAACACCGCGGGCGGAGAGGTCCTCCAATCGACGCTCCAGCTCGTCGATTCGCGGCCGAACGTAGAGATTGTGGAACCCAAGCACGATGAACAATCCGGCGACGACAGCGACGAGGGCTAGTCCCGCGAATCGGCGCAGTCGCTGCGCCATTTCGGATTTTCCCGCCGCCGCGCCAGCGCCACGGCTGTCAACGCCGAGAACCGCTTCGCTACCGGGAACCAGAGAGCCCGAGTCTGTCATTGCCCGCGCTGCGGCGATTCGCGCCTTGGCTGACCTTCCCAACTCAAATGGTTCCCGGCCTTTGCGGCGGTACTTCTCGACCACCTTGGCGATCAGCTTGCGACTCGCGCCTTCCAGGTGGAGGAATCGAACACCCATGCCGGCCGGCTGGCTGAGCCCCGCAGTTTCTGCGCGAATCCACACCACCTCCGCGCGCCCCTTGACGAGGGAAAAGCCGTCCTCCAGCGACAATTCGAAATCGAATTGCGATCCAGGCTCGTGCGGTTCCTCTGTTGCGATGAACATGCCGCCGATCGAGATGTTGGCCGAAGCTTCTTGGAGAAACTCCTGAAATCGGCGGTAGCGCAGACGCACCGGCCGCGCCAGGGACACTCTCCCCTTGTCTCGATTCTCGCCGTCTTGTTGCTTCGAGGTTGTCATTCGTTCGAGCGCCCGCCCCAAGTATATGTCCGTCCGCAATGACATTCAGCCGCCCGCTACACGTTTGCGCTTTTCTCTGTCGCCGGTCACAATCGCTGACTCGTCAACGACTTCCGAAGGTCCGCCCTGATGATGGATGCTTCCCGCCTCAGAACCACCCGCCGCGACACGGACACACTCCTGACCCAGCTCTCGTCACTCGCCGAGATGGCGAAGGAACGATCCGCGCTGGACGTTCGAGCGCCCTCTGTTTCCGACTGGAGCGTTGGCGAGCAGCTCGAACACCTGCGTCGCAGTGATGCGACCATCCTCGACGCGTTGACCTCGCTCGACATCGATGGACCGCGACAAGGCAGCCCGACACTCGCCGGTCGACTGGTTCTCTTCACGCGCTACATCCCGCGCGGCATCGGACGTGCGCCTGGTGCCACGCAGCCGCTCGAGGTCGATCTCGATTCCCTTCCTCGAGGACTCGCCGACGTGCGCCAGGGCTTTGCCGCACTCGCGTCCGATCTCGAACGACTCGCTCTCTGCCGCGCCACCATCAGGCATCCGGCTCTCGGTCATTTCACCGCGGCGCAGATGCTTGCTTTCACCGGCATTCACCATCACCATCACCACAAGATCATCAACGATATTCGTCGCTCGAACGAGCAGGGCTTGTGATGGTCGGTTCCAAGGACCTCGGGGCAGTCCGGCTGCTCAGCATTGCCCACGGCAAAGCCAATGCCTTCGATAGCGAGTTCTTCGTCGCCCTCGATGCGGCACTGACAGCGGCCGAAGAAGAGCCTGTCGATGCCGTCGTGCTGACCGGAACGGGGAGCATCTTCTCCGCCGGTGTCGATCTGTTCCGGGTCCTCGAAGGTGGCACCGAGTATGTCGAAGGGTTTCTCCCGCTCTTGTCTGACGGCTTGCTGCGCCTCTTCACCTTCCCCAAGCCGGTTATCGCCGCGGTCAACGGGCATGCCATCGCCGGCGGCTGTGTGCTTGCCTGCGCCTGCGATCTGCGCGTCGGCGCCGCCGGCAATGGAAAGATCGGAATCCCGGAGCTCAACGTCGGAGTCCCGTTCCCGGCTGCCGCCCTCGGGGTCATGCGCTTCGCGGTCGGCAGTCAGCGGTTGCCGGATCTCGTGTTCCGCGGTGCGACATATCCTGCCGACGAAGCGATCACGCACCGTCTGCTCGATCGCCTGGTGCCGCCCGAGGAACTCGTCGAGCGCGCCGTCGCCGAGGCGACTCGGCTGGTCGAGGTCGGCAGCGCGGTCTTCCGTGTCACCAAGCAGCAGCTACGAGAGCACGCTGTGGAGCAGATTCTCGCTCAGCGAAAGCGGACCGACGCCCGTGTTCTGGAGTTGTGGCAGCAACCCGCCACTCGGGTCTCGATTCGTGACTACCTCGATCGCACGCTTCGCCGCTGAGAGCGCCGGCTCGCGATCCGAATCGGCTCCGCGCATGAGATTCGTGCGGCAGTCACCGTCCACTTGCCGGGTATAGTCACCATATGGACCGCGGCCTCTTCGATCCTCCGGAGACCGACACACCGTCGACTCATTCCGGACCCTTGGCCGACCGTATCCGACCGCGACAGCTCGACGAGATCGTGGGGCAAGATGCGGTCGTCGGCGAGGCCGGGTTTCTGCGCCGCGCGATCACCGCCGACCGGGTGCCATCGTTGCTCTTCTGGGGACCGCCCGGATCCGGCAAGACTACGATCGCCAGGATCATCGCGCGCGAGACATCGTCTCTCTTCGTGCCGTTCAGCGCCGTCACCTCGGGTATCAAGGACGTCAAGGGTGTCATGGCCGACGCGGCCAGATTGCGGCTGGCTCAAGGGACGAGAACGCTTCTCTTCATCGACGAGATCCATCGTTTCAACCGCGCCCAGCAGGATGCGTTTCTTCCCTACGTCGAGCGCGGCGACATCATCCTCATCGGCGCCACGACCGAGAATCCTTCGTTTCAGGTCAACGCAGCATTGCTCTCGCGGTGTCGTGTCGTCGTCCTCGAAGCACTCGGCGTCGACGAGCTCGAGCGCCTCATGCGCCGAGCACTGACCGATTCGACGCGCGGTCTGGCACGATTCGAGGTCGCCGTCGACAGTGACGCCCTGGCCGCCATCGCTCAGCTCGCCTCGGGTGATGCGCGCAAGGCACTCAACCTGCTCGAACTGGCCGTCGAGGATGCGGCCGGCCAGGGCAAGGCGTCAGTCGCGGTGGGGGAGGTCACGGCGCTGGCACAACGCAAGGTACTGCTCTATGACCGATCGGGAGAAGAGCACTTCAACCTCATCTCCGCCTTGCACAAGTCGCTGCGCGAAAGTGATCCCGACGCGGCGCTCTATTGGCTGGCCCGCATGCTCGCCGCGGGTGAAGACCCTCTCTACGTGGCGCGTCGAATGATCCGCTTCGCCAGCGAGGACATCGGGCTCGCCGATCCACAAGCGCTGACTCAGGCACTGGCGGCCTGGGACGCCTACCGCAAGCTCGGCTCACCGGAAGGAGAGCTCGCCCTGGCGCAAGCCGTCATTTACATGGCACTGGCACCAAAGAGCAACTCCGTGTATTCCGCCTACGGTGCGGTGCGGCGGACGATCGAAGAGCGCCCCGCCGACCCGGTACCCATGGCGGTTCGCAATGCTCCGACGAAACTCATGAAGAGCGTCGGCTACGGGCGCGGACACGTGTACGCCCATGCGACCAATGACGGGATGGGCGGTATGGAATGCTTGCCCGAAGCACTGGCCGGCAGTCGCTTCTACCAACCGCGTGACGTCGGGTTCGAGCGCGAGCTCGCCTCGCGACTCGACGCGTTTCGCGAACTGCGCGCGCGAATCCGCAGTGAATCAGTCGACAAATCCTCACCCTAGGCGTCGGTTGATGCGGCTGGTTGCGCATCCCCCGCGCGCTGCCGACACTCACTCGGCAGGCCCTTTGGACGACCGTGACTCACTCCTCGATGCCGGCTAGATCCAACATGAATGCGTACGCCACAGCGGTCTCGCGATAGCGCTCGAAGCGACCCGACGCTCCGCTGTGGCCCGCGTCCAGGTTGGTTCTCAGCACCAGCGGATTGTCGTCCGTCTTCAATGTCCGCAACTTGGCCACATACTTCGCCGGTTCCCAGTACTGCACCTGCGAATCGTGAAAGCCGGCGGTGACGAGCATGCTCGGATACGCCTTCTTCTCCAGTCGGTCGTAAGGTGAGTAGGACAGCATGTAACGGTACGACGGCTCCTCGTTCGGATCGCCCCACTCGTCGTACTCGCTCGTTGTGAGCGGGATATCCGAATCGAGCATGGTGGTCACGACGTCGACAAACGGCACCCGACTGACAATGCCGGCGAAGAGATCCGGCGCCAGGTTGACGACTGCTCCCATGAGCAGGCCGCCGGCGCTGCCACCCATGGCAAAGAGTCGGTCACCAGCAGCGTACTCTTCGGCGACCAGATAGCGGCCACAATCGATGAAATCGTTGAACGTGTTCATCTTCGCGAACAATTTGCCGCTCTCATACCACTCGCGGCCCAGCTCCTGGCCGCCGCGTATATGGGCGATGGCAAAGGCGAACCCACGATCGAGCAGCGCCAGGCGGTCGACATTGAAACTCGCATCGATGGCGTAGCCATACGAGCCATACCCGTAGAGAAGCAGCGGCGCCGTGCCGTCTTTCATGAACCCACGGCGATAGACGATGGAGATCGGCACGTCGACACCGTCGCGCGCCTTCGCCCAGAGACGCTCCGTCACATAGTCGCTCTTGTCGAAGCCGCCGAGGACTTCCTCTTCCTTCAGCAGCGTCTTCTTTCGCGTTGCCATGTCGTAGTCGAAAACCGAATCGGGAGTCGTAAGCGACGTATATTCGTACCGCAGCACTGTCGTATCTACATTCTTGTTGTCGCCGAATGTGGCGTCGTACGCCGGCTCGCCAAAATCCAGGTAGTGCTCCCCGGAGCCGTCCCAAGGAATGACTCGCATCTGAACCAAGCCCGACCGTCGCTCGGAAACCACCAGAAAGTCACGAAATATCTCCGTTTCTCCGAGGAAAACGTCGTTACGGTGAGCGATCACCTCGCTCCACTGCTCTTTACCAGTGGACCTTATGGGCGCCGCCATCAGGCGGAAGTTCTTCGCCTTCCAGTTTGTGCGAATGTAGAACGTCTCGTCGAGATGATCGAGCGAATATTCGTGTCTCGCTTCTCGCGGCAAGAAGACTCTGAAGTCATCCTCGGGCCGGTTTGCGTCGAGGAACCGGTACTCGCTCGAGAGCGTCTGCTCGCTGGCGATGAAGATGAAGCGCTGCGATTTGGTCTTGGTGACGAAAGTGCTGAACTCTTCGTCGGTCTCCTCGTACACCAGCACGTCGGTGGCCGGATCGCTGCCGACGACATGTCTGAAAATGCGGCTCCAGCGCAGCGTCTCCGGATCCTGTTGCGTGTAAAAGAGCGTCTTGTTGTCGTTCGCCCAGACATGATTGCCGGTGATGTTGGGGATCGTGTCGGCCAGCTCCTCGCCCGTTTCGAGATCGCGAAACCGGAGCGTGTACATTCGTCGGCCCACCGTATCCGTTGCATAGGCGAGGAGCGTCTGGCCGCTGCTCACCTTGACGCCCCGCACCTGCAGGTAATCGTGCCCGACGGCGAGCTCGTTGGCGTCGATCAGGACCTCTTCGGCGCTGTCCCGCGAACTCCTTCGGCGGACATAGATCGGGTATTCGAGTCCCTCTTCGTAGCGCTCGTAGTACTCGTAGCTACCGAACCTGTAGGGCACCGTCGAGTCGTCCTTCTTGATGCGACCGACGATCTCCTCGAAGAGCTTTTCCTGCAGGGTCTCGGTGTGGGCCAGCGTCGCCTGGGCATAGGCGTTCTCGGCCTCGAGATAGGCAATGACCTCCGGGTTGCCTCGATCCTTGAGCCAGTAGTAGTCATCGATCCTCACGTCGCCGTGTATCTCCAGACTCTCGGGCTGGACCGTCGCGCGTGGTGCGTTTCGAACTTCCAGCATCGTCTCTCCCTCAGTGCTCGCCGCACCCGATGACAACTCCTGCGGTCGCTCGCCGCTCGGACTGCTGGCGGGTGGAGACGACGAGCAACCTGCAAGCAGCACACACAGAGCAATCGCATTGAAGGCAACTCGCACGATGGTTCTCCTTTTCGGGGTGGTCGACGTCTTTGGTCAGACGAGCAATTGTTCCACACTCGGCGTCGCCGGCCGGGTTTCCGCTTCGCGTCTTCCCGCCTCTACGGGTGGCGCCAGATATCGGTCATCTTGCTAGGCTCGGCCTCGCTTCGCATTTCCGTGAACTCCATCCGACCAGAGGATCCCATGACACGAACATCTGTTTTCCTGCTGCTCTCAGTCTTCTTCGTCACCGGCATCGCCACCGCTGATGAAGGCATGTGGACACTCGACAACTTTCCGGTGGCACGGGTCAAGGCGGCGTACGGCGTCGACATCGACTCTTCATGGCTCGAAACCGTGCAGCTCGCCACCACCAGGCTCGGAGGCTGTACCGGCTCCTTCGTTTCGCCCGACGGCCTGGTCCTGACCAACCATCACTGCGTTAG
>Ga0224512_10001769_pt1 | contig 20381 bp, 18 predicted proteins | sample SF_May12_sed_USG_4_FD_169103 | JGI IMG/M metagenome (GOLD analysis project Ga0224512, IMG submission 169103) | Sediment microbial communities from San Francisco Bay, California, United States - SF_May12_sed_USGS_13 | ecosystem: Environmental > Aquatic > Marine > Sediment | place: USA... | reverse complement strand
GGATTCGATAAATCCGAAATCAGGCTGGATGCCCTGAAGGTCGAGATCATTCTGGGTTTTATTTTTGTGAACCCCGACCTGGATGCCGCGGATCTGCAGCCGCAGGTTGCGCCCGGCGTCGATAGACTCGCCCGGCATCTGCCCGACCTGGAGACTTATCGTCTCGCCAGTTCGATCACTTTCGACATTGCGGCCAACTGGAAGAATGTCGGTGACAACCTGCTGGAATGCTATCACTGTCAGCCCGCCCACAAGGCGTTTGTCGACCTGGTCGACATGGATTCCTATTCGGTCGAGGTCGATGGCCTGTGGTCATGGCAAGGGGGAATTTGCCGGCCCGAAAATACCGCCTATAACCTGCCCGCCGGTCTGAACGATTTCGAGCGCGAGTTTGCCACTTTATATATCTGGCCGGATGTCGCCTTCGTGCTGTTTCCCGGCAGCCGCGCAATCGCGAGTTTCGTGTTCGGTGCCGTCGCCGCCGAATCTACCCGTCAGGTTTTTTCCGTTTACACGCCGGACGGTGAACTCGACGACGTCACGCGCGACATCTGCCGCTATTTCAACGATGTGCTCGGGCCCGAGGATGTCGCGCTGGTCGAGAACGTGCAAAAAGGCCTGCATTCGATGTCATACAGCCGCGGGCGGTTTTTTGTCGACCCGGCGCGCAGCTTTTTTTCGGAACATGCGGTACATCACCTGCATGGCCTCGTGTTCAGTCACCTGCAGGAATTTATTGCGGACGCCTAGCAGGATTACGCGCAGCTACCACCTGGATTGATCGGGGAACTTCCCCCGGATGCCTGCATATTCGGCCTGCATCAGCCTGATGTCGCGGTCGATATCGCCGCTCGGCATGTAGCTGTTCAGGTAGCCACCCTGTTTTTTTCCGAAATCGAGAAATCCCAGTGCAATCGGCACGCGGGCGCCCGCCGCGATGTGGTAGAACCCGGTTTTCCACCGCTCGACGTATGACCGATTCCCTTCGGGGGCGATCACGACGATCAGATCGTCCGCCCGGTTGAAGCTATCGACAATCTGTTGCACGAGGTTTTCCGATCGGTCGAGGTTAACGGGAATACCGCCGAGCCATTTCATTACCGGGCCCATCGGTCCCCGGAACAGGCTCGACTTGCCCAGCCAGTAAATTCTGAGCCGGTACAGCAGGCAGATAGCGATGGTGAAAGGCATATCCCAGTTGCTCGTGTGGGGATAGGCGATTACCACGAACTTGCTGACCCGTGGAGGCGCGCCTCGTACCTCCCACCCCGCCAGGCGCAACCATAGCCAGGAAAGCCCGTAAAAAATGGGGGTTATAAAAGCCGTATTGAACAAGGTATGGCGATACAACGAAAACCTCAAAAAATAGCGAATCGATACAATTACGAGGACAGTTTACTGATATCGGGGGTATGGTGTGAATTAAGTAAACTGTCCCCGCAACTCGCGGGATATAATCGGGGGCGATTGGGATTCAAAAAACGATACATGCGATTTTTTTTACCGATTAAATCATGGTCGGGTATTGTCTTGCTGCTGCTGCCGATCAGCCTGGCGGCAAATGCCTGGCAGCCACAAAAGCTGCTGGAATTCACCACCGCGAGCTGTCTCGGCTGGGAAACGTCGGCCAGACCCGCTGCAGGTTATGGTGCCGAAGCGGACAGCCAGACGGTCATCATGTTTCGTGGCCGTCAAATCGGTACCCGGCATCGGTTGACGATCGACGAGAAGGCTACGGTCGAGCTCGACGTGCTGGATCGCAGCGGCCGGCCGACCCGCTTTGTCGGGTCGCTTTTCAATGGTTTTGGCGATCCGTTGTTACTGATGGCGGTAAACTCCGGCTGCAGTCTGCAGGTCGCACGTCGAATCAACTACACCGAGCAGGGCCAGGCCATCGATATCGATACGCTCGACGACGATCTCGCACCGAGGGGTGACCCCGACCTGTTGAATCCGCCGCTCCAATTCAGCGAGCGCGACGCCGACAAAGTGCTGAAACATCCGGGCGATACGCCGCCATTACGCGTCGCGATCGTCGATTCGGGCGTCAACTATCTTCTACCTGAAATCAACCGTCGCCTGGCGCGGGACGACGACAATCGCCTGGTCGGTTTCGATTTCTGGGAAATGGATGATCTGCCCTTCGACGCGCACCCGGTCGATTCCGGTTTCTTCCTGCAGCGCCACGGCACCCGCACCGCGTCAATATTGCTGCGCGAGGCGCCCGGCATCGAGCTGGTGCCGTATCGTTACCCGCGGCCCGACATGTCGCGCATGCAGGCGCTCATCGAGCACGCCGACGAAAACCAGGTCGGCATCGTCGGCATGCCGCTCGGCAGCAATCGGCAGGAAGACTGGGGCGCCTTCGAGCGCGCCGCGCGGGCGCACCCGCACATGCTGTTCATCGTATCGGCGGGTAACGATGGCCGCGACATCGACGAGCGCCCGGTGTACCCGGCCGCGATCGGTCTCGACAACATGCTGGTGGTGACCTCTGCCGACGATTTCGTGCGGCCCGCCGAGCGCACCAACTGGGGCCGAATATCGGTCGACTACCTGGTGCCGGCGGAACGCATCGAGGCCACCGACTACAGCGGCGCGGCGACCCGGGTCTCGGGTTCGAGTTACGCGGTCGCGCGGGTCACAGCACTTGCGGCGAGGATAAAAATGGCGCGTCGTGACCGGCATGCCACCGATATCATCGCCGAATTGCGCAGGCGTTACGGTGGTCAGGGCGTGGCCGCGCTCGACTGGGTCAGCAGCGGTTACATCGCCGACCCGCTCGCCGGAGCGCCCGTCAGGTTTGCAACCTTGCCGAATCTCGAGATCAATTTTACGCAACCGGTAGAGGCCGGGTTTGTCCTGACCCTCGACCTGCTCGTGCTCGACCCGAGCTGGACGCGCGCTACGATCGAAAAGACGGTGCAGGCCGCCTACGATATCCTGCGGCAATGCAGCATCGTCGCCGGTGACGTTTCCGTGCGTGTCTTCGGCGGCGACGATTACCTGCGCGACCTGTCGACTGGCAACGCGCGTACCCTGCTCGAGGCGGCGAATACCGCGCACGCGACGGTCGTGTTCGCGCGCGACACGCTTATGCAGGCACAGTTTACCGGCGAAGCCTTCGGCATCGGCAATACCCGCATGCGGCCCTGGCTCGCCAACAGCGTCTGGTTGATGCCCGACGTCGACGACCCCGGCATCGCGCTCGCGCACGAACTTTATCACGTCATCGCCAACAACGGCGCCCATGTCGAAGGGGCCGCAAACCTGATGCAGGGCCGCACCCGCCCGGACAGTACGGCGCTGACGCCGGAGCAGTGTCACCTCGCACGGGTGAACGGCCTTGCCAACCAGTTACTGAACTGATCCGATCGGCTCCGCTGTTGATTATCTCAATTCCGTGCGAACGGCGTTTGCGATAATGAGGCCGGGCAGTCGCCGGTCACCCGCATCTGCTCTTCGTGCCCGATGCCATCCGGCCGCAGATCCACCGAGCTAGCTCGTGACGCAGATCGTCATGCCGGGTTCGAGCACGCCGTCCTGGACGCCGCTCATGGCGGACGCGGGCACCGTATCGATGATCGGCTACTCGCTTCCGGGTCGGCCCGCGGAACAGGGACACGTCGGATAACCTGCAATCCGCGAAAGACTCGAGCAGGCGCCTGCTCGGCATCGGCCGAGCCCAACCAGGTTCGCGCGGATGGTCAGGCGCGGATCGGGGGCATCGGGCAATCGAGGCAGGCGGACAGGGTGCGTACCAGTTCGATGCCTTTTACCGTCGTCTTCTCATCGTGATAAACGATCGCCATGCAGGCCTTCAGGAAACGGGGTTTGACCAGTGGCTTCAGCAGTGTCAGCCTGTCCAGCGAGTGGTCAAGCGCATCGAGACCGATGTCTTTTCGCGGGAGTATGACAAGCCCGTCGACCCCTGATTCTCCGGCGCCCTTGGCAAACGCCTCTGCCGCCTCGGCTTCGTCGTCGTGTTCGGCGTAGGCGACGAGCGACAGCATCGTGCCGACCTCGACGCCCAGCGCAGCAAGATTTGCATACCTTGCGCGGTCTGCGGAGCGAAAACCGAAATGCCGATCCAGCTGCTGAATGACCAGTCGCTGGATAATCCACTCATACAGGTTGACCCGTTTATCCGAGACGATAATCCGATGCACGGCACGCTTGAATTGAACGAACTGGGCGGGCGACAGTTCGCGCAGCGCGTTGATGCTGAGTTCGAGCAGCGGCAGGATGAACTTTTCATCCTTGAACCTGATTTCGGTCAGGTATTGCCCGGCCAGCGGCGGCATTTTCGGGTCGGCGTTTTGTTCGAGCACCGACCATGCCAGTTTTTTCTTTGCTTGCTTGCTGATCAGGATTGCATAGACCAGCGCTCTTGCGGTAAAGGCGTTCTGCGCCGCCTGGCGCAGACTTATCGGGATCGACAGAATAAGTTCATGCACGTATTCGACATTCGCCTCGTTGAGCGTACCGATCTGGCTGACAGCCTGTTCGGCCGAACTCAGCACGGCCGCCATTGCCGCTACCCGGATATTCTCGGCGGTCTTTTGCGACGATATTCCCTCCAGTAAGGGGTGATGAATCGTGGATGGCAGGAAACTGCCGTCCCATGCGGGATAGACTCTTTCAATCCGCCGCTCCAGCGGTGGATGCGTGGCGAACGAGAGCTGCCAGAAGCTATTGATTCCCTCGGCGAAGAAGCCGTGGCTGTACTGAACGGCGGCAGGCGAGCTGACCAGGGAGCCGACATTGGCCCCGCCGATTTTTCTCAATGCGCCCGAGATGCCCAGGTTGTTCCGGGTAAATTGAACCGCGGAGGAGTCGGCCAGGTATTCACGTTGACGATTAATCATTGCCTTGATCAGCTGGCCCAGAAACGTCCCCGCGTAACCGATGATTATCAGGCCGATACAAAGCAGCAGCGTCGGCAGGGAAGCGCCGCCGATTCCCCGAAATCTCTTTTTGTCTGATTTGCGAATTTTTCCGCCGATGAGCATCGTCCGCAGCATGATATTCCCGGCCAGCCCGATCAGCAGGATCCCGTGCAAAACGCCGATCAGGCGGAGATTCAGGCGCATGTCGCCGTTGAAAATATGGCTGAATTCATGCGCGATCACGCCCTGCAGCTCGTCTCGATTCAGGCGCGACATGGTCCCCCGGGTCACGCCGATGACCGCGTCGGCGGGGGACATGCCGGCCGCAAAGGCATTGATCGAAAGGTCGTCGAGCAGGTATACCCTTGGCACCGTCATGCCGGCCGCTATCGACATTTCCTCGACCACGTTGATCAGCTGTCGCTCCTGTGGGTCGTTGGTATCCGGCATGACATGACGCCCCCCGAGCATAAAGGCAAACGAATCTCCGTCGCTGGAAATCGACAGCGTCTTGTAGATGCTGCCCGAAAATATCAGCAGGCAGACGACCGCCGATACGATGAGAAACGAGTCCCAGGATGCGTATGGGGCCATGGCATCGTGGCTAAATACGAGACCACCGGTTAACCCCAGCGCCAGAACCTCGATCAGCAGAAAATAGGTCAGGGCGACCAGGGCCAGGACCGCGAGAAGAAAAAGCACAACCAGCCAGGCGGTATTCTTGCGCGCTATGTCCTGTGCTTCAAAAAAATTCAAAACCGGCGGACTTTAACAAAAGCCTAGAGCTGAACCCTGGGCACGGATTGAATATCGGCTCTGTCCTCGAACTCGAGCAGGCTCGCGTGGGCGGCGTGGCCAAACAGGCCCGCAAAGACAACCGGTGGAAAAGATTGCTTGAAGACATTGTATTGCATGACCTGGTCGTTGAACGCCTGCCGCGCGAACGCGATCTTGTTCTCGGTGCTGGTGAGCTCCTCGGTGAGTCGCATCATCGTTTCGTTGGCCTTCAGGTCGGGATAGGCCTCGACCAGCAGATTGAATCGACCCAGTGCACCCGCAAGGTTGCTCTCCGCCTGACCCAGGCTTTGCATCGCGGCCGGCTTTCCCGGCGTTTGCCCCGCGCTGGACAGATTGTCCGCAGCCGCGTTACGCGCTTTTATCACCGATTCGAGCGTTTCCCGCTCGTGTTTGAGATAGCCCTTCGCGGTGTCGACGAGATTTGGAATCAGGTCGTAGCGCCGCTTGAGCTGCACGTCGATCTGGGAAAAAGCGTTCTTGAATCGATTGCTGTACAACACGAGTTTATTGAAAACGAAAACGAGATAAATCACGATTACGCCAATAACGGCGAGACCGACGATGGTCGATACTTCCATAATGCCTCCGGCTCGGGGGGTAAGGAATACTGCTCAAAATACGAATAGATTAACTATAGAAGATCGCCGATCGTTTGCCATTTTATATGTGGGCCCTTAGCCGGCGTAGCGTGGTGGTCTATCCTCGAAATTTTCAGGCCTGATTACCCCGGGAACGGCACAGCTGTGTTACGAGGCGGTCTTTGTTTTCATTTCGAGGTGCCGGGAATTCCCTTGCCGACTATTGTTGCAATACTCCCGAGTCGGTTATCTTAGCCCTGCGGAGTATCAAATCCGCGCTTACAGGGGGACTCATCCAGTGATGCGGTTTGATTTTACGAACAAACGGGTACTGGTGACGGGCGGTACCCGCGGTATTGGCAGGGCCGTCGTGGCCGCCTTTGACAAGGCCGGCGCTCGTATCGCGATCAACGGCAGAAGCGACGAATCCGTCGACAAAATGATCGCCGCGATGACCGGCAAAAAACGCCTGTTCGCGGCAGCGGGGGACGTGGGTACGGTCGCGGGCTGCGAAAGCGTCGTAGGCGGTGCGATCGAGCTACTAGGTGGGCTCGACATCCTGGTTAACTGCGCCGGGGTAGGGGTAGACCTGCCGATCGAAGCAAGCGATGAGTCGACATGGGACAGGACCCTGAACGTAAACCTGAAGGGGACGTTCTTTTGCTGCCGGGCCGCGCTGGCGGCGCTGCGCGAGTCGCAAGGCAGCATTATCAACATCGCTTCCGACGCCGGCTTGATGGGCAACCCGAATTCATCGGTCTATTGCGCCTCGAAAGGCGGTGTCGTTAACATGACTCGGGCCATGGCGCTGGAGCTGGCCCCGGGAGTTCGGGTCAACTGCGTTTGTCCCGGGTACGTCGATACGGACATGGTGCGGCGCGACTGGATAGAACAGGACGACGATCCGGCGCGCCTGGAGCAAATGCTGTGTGACTACGCTCCGATGAAGCGCATGGCGACGCCTGAAGAAATCGCCGCTTCGGTATTGTTCCTGGCGACTGTCGAGGCAGGCTTTGTTACCGGCTCGGCGCTGCAGATCGACGGGGGCTCGACGGCGGGTCACTGAGCCCGGAAATTCGATACCTGGAAGGGTTTAAGCAAAATCGTGCCTGCCGAGCTGCACGGATCGGTCATTTAATTATCTAAGTTTCCAAACCGGTCTAAGAGAAATGGGGCAGGTAATTCATCCAGGCCGACATGCGCAGCAGGGTCTTGCGCACCAGCGCCAGCTGGTCTAGTTCCGCGCCGTAAATGGCAGCCTGCGCGTGCGAGCCGGTTGGAATTCTCGATACGTACACCGCATACCTGGGGTCGGTAATATCGATTAGTACCGGGATTCGGGCCTGGCCTGCAGCGGTAGTAGGCTCGAAGACGTTTCTTCCTGACCTGTCGCGATCGTCGCCCAGAGCCGGCGCCACCATTCGCACCTTGCCCGAGAAGACCTTGCCGGGGATGGTATCGAAAGTCACTTCCGCCGCGCTGCCTTCGCCGAGGTGGGGCAGGCTGTTCTGGTGGAACCATGCCACCATGCTTTGCTCCCCGCCCGTTGGCGATTGCGCGATTTCACCGGGTGTAATCGGCGCGGTATTCACGAATTGTCGGCTCATGCTCGAGTAGGGGTGGAAGTAATTCAGTACCTGGACGAGCGCGAAAATCATGACAATCCCGCCAATCGAAGCGGTGGGCACGGTCCATCGGTTGAGTGGGATTCGCAAAACCGCGAAGGCCGCGATACAGATAGCGGCGTAACCCGCAACCAGCAATAATTCCATACGTTTGCCTCGCCCGCGACGCTCAGGCCGCCTCGCTTGCCGCCATGATTGCTTTTTCGATGCGATCGATCCTGTCGTCGAGCACTTCGAACCGGTGACGCAGCAGCGTTACCGAGTCGGTGATGTCTTCCCACTGCTCGCTGTCACCCGCCTTGTCGTTGATCGCGGTATCCTCGTTCATCTTGCTGAACCTGGGGCTGGTATCTTCGCGGTAAGCCGCAGACCAGATCCACAGGAGTGGCCAGATCGTGTGCAGCGTGAACAGGCTGACCCACCCGGCATAATAGATGGCATCCTGATGAGGATGATTACGCTCGGCGGCAATTTTATGGGGAATATTAAGAATCGCGATAGCGCCAAACAGCAGACTGATCGCCGTGAAAACCAGTATTCCAAGAGCAATGTAATCGAGCATATCGTTCTGTCAATTCAGCATCGTCGTTGGAGTGTAGTCCAATAATCGGGATAAACTTTTGCGACCTAGTTCTCATTTTCGAGGCTATCACCACATAGTGACAGCCTGCTATCGGGCCTGAATCAGCCAGACGGCGCGCAGATAGCCGGGGGATCCTTGCCGCAAAGACTTCAGAAATCCGGAAGAGCAGATCGACGGATTCGAGCTGCCTCGAGGGACCAGGAAATGCGGCTCAATAAATACGCAACCGAAAACCTTTCTATTAGCGTTTGCGCTAATACTGGCCTGGCAGCCTTGTCAAACGGTTTCCCGTTCGTTATTTCAGATTTCGATTGACGACATTTCAGACCAATAGTCTAAATTCCCGTAAGGCCATATAATCGGGCGCTATGAAACAGCCTCCTGACGCCTGTCTCGCCCAAACAACCTACGCTTGTCGCTCATGAATGCTCGGATCTTAAGGTTACTTGTCCTGATCTTGCCGATCGTCGCATGCGCCACCAATCCCGTCACCGGCCGTTCGCAGTTGATGATTGTCTCGGAAAAAGAGTCGATCAGCGCGTCCAGCGAGGCCTACGTCAAGATGCTGGCTCCGCTCGATGAAAACGGCAAGATCGACAGCGATCCGGCGCTGGCAAAGCGGGTCAACCGGATTACCGCAAGACTTATCGCCCAGGCGATTATGTTTCGACCGGAAACGAAAAGCTGGGAATGGCGCGTGAGTGTCATCGACGAGCCGGAAACCGTGAACGCCTTCTGTATGGCTGGCGGCAAGATGGCGATTTACTCGGGGCTGATTCTCAAATTGCAGCCCACGGACGACGAGCTCGCGCAGGTCATGGGGCACGAGATCGCCCATGCCCTTTCCGCGCATACTGCCGAAAAGATGTCCGTCGCACTGGCCACCGACCTGGCCGTTACCGCCTTTGCTGTCACCCGCGACGAACCGGGAGTCGCCCTGGCGGGCGCTTCGCTGGCCGCGGCGCTTGCGATCAAGCTGCCCAACAGCCGTACCGCGGAAGCGGAAGCCGACGTCATCGGCATCGAGCTCGCCGCCCGGGCTGGCTACGATCCGCAGGCCGCCGTCAGCCTGTGGCAAAAGATGGCGAAGACATCCGGCGATGGCGGTCGGTTCGATTTTTTCAGTACCCACCCGGCCCCGGATAAACGCATAGAGAATCTGCGCAAACTTATCCCGAAGATGATGCCCTACTACCAGCAAGGGGGTGTGCGCCCCGTTTACCCGTTAAAATCCGGTCATGGTTGAAATCGAGTAGAGGCCATTTGTGGAGACAGGTGTCGATTCGTCTGTCGGCGGCGTTATGGGCTCCCATGCATTAAACCAAGGTATTTTAGAGAGACCAGAAAGCCCTGGTAAATCGATGCAGGACAGGCCTGGCTAGGACGTATTCCTGCGCGGCCAGTTCTGGGTATAAGCATGAATTTTCGCTTCGCCAAATACACCACCGGTAGTAAACGGTGCTTCATCTAACCACGCCTGGGCTGCCTCGCGATCTTCGAAGTCGATAACGAGTAAACTGCCGGTCATCGTTTTACCGTCTTCCGCAAGCAGTGGACCGCCAATTTTCATTTGCGCCTCTACCTTGCCCAGGTGTTCGTATTGCGCCGAGCGTAACGCAAGACGTTGCTCCGAGGTGCCTGGTTTATCAAGAATATAAAATACAAACAGCATATTGAACTCCGCAGATAATAAAGGTGCAGGAACTACTCGCTAGTCGCGCATCACCGATGGCAACCAGGTGGCGAGCTGTGGGATGGCAATGGCGATGAGCAAGAAAATAACGATGCCGATAAAAAACGGCATGTTGGCGCGCAGCACGCGTATCTGGTCAACTTCGGCAATACGCCCGGCGATGAACAAAGCGATCGCCATCGGCGGCGTAACCTGGCCGATAACCACGGCAATCACCATAAGGACACCAAAATGGACCAGGTCGATGTTGTAAGCCAGCAAGGTTGGCAGGATGATCGGCATGAGTACCGGTATCAGCGGATCCAGAACCATGCCGGCGATGATCGCCAGTAAGATCATTGCCAGAATCCGCAGGTATTCGCTATCGCCGATAGCAATGAAGTCGATAATAACTACCAGTGCCTCGGGAACATGGGCGTTGGTGAGTCCTGCACCGAGCGCAAAGGAGAGGCTGACGATGACCAGTAACTCGCCGGTTAGCTGCACCGCGTTACCGAGCACGCGATAGCAATCTCGCCAGCCGATACGGCGGTAGACAAATATCGCCAGACTGGCGGCGTATACCACCGCAAAGGCACCGGCCTCCGTGGGCGTAAACGCGCCGATGACCAGGCCCCCGATGATAATAATCGGTAGTCCGAACGACAATAGCGCGCGACGTCCGGTGCGCCAGATCTCATGCATGGAAAACTGGGCGAACGCCTCCCAGCCACGGCGCCTGGCCAAAATTGCGATGATGATCATCTGGCTCAGACCAAGCAGTATTCCGGGAATCAAACCAGCGAGAAACAGGGCACCCAGCGAAGTGCCGGTTACGGCCGAGTAGAGAATCATTGGCGAGCTCGGCGGCACCAGCGGCCCTATTCCCGAGGATGACGCCGTGACCGCGGCGGCAAAGTCCGCCGGATAGCCATGTTTTTTCATCGCCGGAATGACAATCGATCCGGTGCCTGCAAGATCGGCCGTGGAAGAGCCAATCATGCCACCAAAAAACATGCTGGTAACGACATTGACATGGGCGAGACCACCACGCAGCCAGCCGACTATGGCCCGGGCAAATTCGAACAATCGCGAGGAGATGCCGCCGGCGTTCATCAGTCCGCCGGCCAGAACGAACAGCGGTAAGGCTACCAGCACAAATCGACTCATGCCGGACATCATGCTTTGTGGCAGCGTCAGTGCCCAGGCACCTGACAGATAAAAATTAACCACTACGGCGACACCTATTGCCACCAGCATCGGGATGCGCAAAACCAGAAGCAGGCACAATAACGAGACAGCGAACAGTGAACCAAGCATGGTCAGCTCCTAATAATGAATATTCCTGTCAATGCAGCTGCCCTAGTTCGAATCACCGCGCAGGGCCGCCACGAACTCGCGTAATAGTAGCGCCAGAAACGCGCCGGCAGCGGCGAAGCCGCCGATAGCCAGGGCAGCGGTTGACCAACCCGTCGAGATGTCGAGATAGGGGCTCGTGTCTGCGCCAAACAATTGTACAAACTGAACCGAGACTACGCCGAGAAAACACAGCATCGCCACACAGAGCACGTATCCGGCCAATGCCAACGGCCGCCGTACTCGCGCCGGCAGGCGTTCGAAGAAAAAATCGATGCGGATCATGGTGCCGCGGCGCACCGCGAGAAACGTGCCTGTCATTGCCAGCCAGGGCAAAAGTAACAGCACGAGCTCTTCCGCCCACAGCAGGTGTGCATCGAAAGCATACCGACCAATTGCATTGACAAATATCGTGGCGACGATGGCCAGCATTGCCAGGATCCCTATGGCCTCGACGATACGGTTTATGCTGCGGTCGACAATACCGAGGCCGGCATCGGGATCCGCGAGTTCCTGCCGACGACCGACTTCTTCTATCTGTGCGCCAAGATCTTCTGCAGTATTTTGAAGTTCTTTGTCAGAATCGCCCTTTGTATTCATATTCGGAGTCTGAAGCGGGGGCCGCCTTTAGGCGGCTCCCCTAAATACCCGTAAGTATCAAACATTTACTGGACTGCCGACATCACCTTGGCGGTGAATTCTTCGCCGGCTATTTTGCCGATTTCGGCCGCAATCGGCTTGGCCGCGGCCTTGAATGCAGCGACATCGATGTCATTGAACTCTACTTTGCCTTTGCTGAGCTCCTTGATTTCAGCTACGAGTTTATTGTCGTTGTCGACACCGTACTGGCGGCTGGCTTTTACGGCGGCGCGGGCTGCCTTATCTACCGCCGCGCGTTGTGCGTCTGTGAGAGAATTGTAACGCTTGAGATTCATCACAAAGGTAATTGGCGTATAGACATGATTCGACATCGAGATATATTTCTGTACTTCATGCCATGACCATTTTCGAATATTGCCGAGAGGATTTTCCTGGCCATCCACAACTCCTTGCTGCAGGGCGAGATACACTTCGCCGATGCTCATCTTGATCGGTGAAGCGCCGAGCATTTCAAAGGATAATATACGGGTTTTGCTTCCCGGAGTTCTGAGTTTCAATCCCTTAAGGTCGGCAGGGACGCGTACGGGGCGCACATTGTTGGAAATATTACGGAACCCGATTTCACCAAATCCCAGCACTTTCAGCCCGGCCGATTTCTGGAACGAGAGGTCGAGATCACGGCCAATGTCACCATCAAATACGGCAGCAACGGCATCACGGTCCTTGAACAGGAAAGGTATATCAAACACGGCCCATTTCGGATCGAGCTGTACGGCGTCCGAGCCAATCGGTATTACATCCAGCTGACCCGTGCGCACCTGTTGCATGTGGACGATTTCATCACCCAGGGTACCACTGTCAAAATATTCAATCGCGACATCATCACCCATCTCCTTTTTCAGTTCGTCGCGAAATGTGGCGAGCATATGCTGGGTCGAGGCACCGGGGGTGCTTTCTACGGATAGGCGTAGTTTCAAAACGTCGGCATTCGCCGCCGTCATGGACAGTGCAGACGAGAGCAGCACGAATCCTGTTGCAATTAGTTTCTTGGATATGGTCATTAGTGTGTCCTCCTACCTGACCCTGAAAGGGCGTTATATTTGGTAATTTCAATGGTTGATTCTGCGTCGTGGCGTTACCCCAGGGCATTGCCAATACCTTGTGCTGGCACGCGACTTCGGTACTATATCAGCCAATTTGTCAAACCGAGAACGAAATATGAATCTAATTGACCGCATCGGCATTGACCTGCAGGCCAAGATGTCACTGGAGGATGCCATCGACTGGGCTGCCGCCAACGGCGTCAGTTATATCGATGCGGAGATGGATGTTTCGCCCAATCAGCTTGATCGTTTTGACGCCGCGGCCTGTGATAATATCCGCTCGCGTTGTGAAAAGCATGGTATTCACCTCGGTCTGCACACCCTGTCCAGCGTCAACACCGCGGAAATATCACCCTTCGTTTCGGCCGGGGTCGATAACTATCTCAAAGCCTACGCTGACCTCGCGGTTCGGGTTGGGGCCGAGTGGACCGTAATACACGCTGGGTTTCACTTTGGCGACCGTGCGCGACGCATGCAGGCGAGCCTGGAACGGCTGAAACGCGTGGTCGCACATGCCGAGGCTGTCGGGGCAAAATTTCTACTGGAAAATCTTAATCGCGAACCCGATATGGCCGAAGTCCACTACCTGGCGCATAGCCTCGAAGAATGTCAATTCTACTTCGATCGTATCGACTCACCTAACCTGGGCTGGTCGTTCACGGTCAATCATGCCACGCTGGAACCCGAAGGTATCGACGGGTTTCTCGATGCACTGCCACTGGAGCGCTGCGGTGAGGTGCGATTGGCGGATAACCACGGTGAATTCGAGCTGCACATGTTTCCCGGCGAAGGGCTGATCGATTTCGGTAAACTGTTTGCGCGCATAGAAGGGGCTGGCTACAAAAATCATTATATGTGTAACTTCGGAACCAAAGAGGAAATGCTTGACGGGCGTAAGTTGATGGCGGATCTGGCTAACAGTTAGAGTGGGGCCTCGTTTTTTGTACCAGTTGCCCTGAATTTGTACCAGTTGCCCTGAATAAGATATCAATATGAAAACACTAACAAACCTATGCAGCCGGGCCTAGCAAAGCCGGGCTGCTGATGCGAGGCGATATACGCCCGGACAAATGAGAATATTTGCCTCGTTTCTGTTTATTCTGCTGGTGGTTGCCTGCAATACTGGAATTGCCGTTCATGACGGAGGTAGAGCGGCCGAGCTTGTTGCAGATTGTCTCGCGGCATTTAAATCTAATGAAGGCATACATTTAGCCTACGAGTGGACCGACGATAGATTTAAAGAGGGAATGCCTTTCAGTGAGTTTTCCAGAATGGTTGCGTCTATTCGAAACCAGAACCAGGGAGCAGATATACGATTGGCTGGATACGAAATTATCAGATCCAGGGAAGCGATTATTGTTTATGCAGATTCGAAACTCAGCGAAGAAAAAATGTATTTCAAATTTATTCTTTCAGGGACGAAACACAAGGATTATTACCTATTGGATTTGCGTTTTAACGATTCCGGTTTCAATAAAAAAGGAGTTTATAAGGAGTATAGGCAATCGATCGTAGTCAAGGGTGTATAACAGGCGCATGTGGCTGACTGCTGATTCGAAGCGCCAGGTGATAAGTGTCGATGAACTGAATGAAGCATAAACTGTTCATGCTGGTCTGGCTTGCCATTATGGCCTGCTGCTCGGTGGTTATTGGGGTCCTGGCATTACTAAATCATGCGAATGTTGCGGTGATATTCTGGACCCAAAAACCAGTAGAAAGCGAAGCCGGAAAGATAGCGTGGATTGTAATTTCCACGACTTGTTTGATACTCGTCCTCGTGCTGGCCGTCCGAGAGTGCCGGAGAAAAAAATGACCTGTCGATCACTTGAGCAATCGAGGGACGGAAATCGGCTGCCGAGATTGTGAATTTCAGGGTCTGATTTATCGTTACACTCGCAGGCGAAGCTTAATGCCATCGCTCGGCAGTTAAATGAACGCCCGCGCAAAACCCTGGGGTTTGAAACGCCGGCAGGGCAGAGAGATTTAACGCATGTGTTGCGACGACCGATTGAGATCACCGCCAATTTCGGTCACTCACGACTTTCTTGTTATCGCATTTTTACAATATACAATCTAAGAACGTGGTTTGTCCCCTAAGTAACCGAATTGGGTAATTCACGAGCTTAGGGTGATCCGGGAATCGACCAAGTGCAGTTCCCGGCTGCCGGAATTTCGGAGTGATCCGGCAAGCGATTTGCGGGGGCGTTAATCAAGTCAATATACCCAAATCCCAAAACTCGAATGCAATCGACACGATCTCCTGGAAAAGAAATGGCCGATGGCTTATTTAGGATCGGGTATCTATACTAGGAAGATCGATAAGAGAAGAGGGATATTCCAATGTGGACGCGCAATCTCCTTAAGATATTCGTTCCGCTGCTGCTGCTGTGCACGAGCTGGGCCCAGGCCGACACTTCCTTCAGCCGACTTTACGTGTTTGGTGACAGTCTGTCCGATACCGGCAACCTGGGTGCCGTGGTTGGTCCTTTACCCCCACCCTTTTTCATGAACCGTATCAGCAATGGCCCGGTCGCTGTTGAAACTCTGGCCGCGCGGCTTGGACTGGCGGTCGATGCATCGTTACATGTACTGGGCCTGAATGCTGGCAGCAATTACGCGGTCGTGGGGGCCAACGCTCTGGGTGCTAATCTGGAAGACCTGAACACGCAAATCCTTGGCTTCCAGATCAACCACGGTTTCGTAGCCCCGGCAGATGCTCTATACGTCATGTTCATCGGGGGCAACGATATTCGTGCCGCAAGGAGCGAGGTTGATTTTAAACAGGCTAGATCGATTGTCCGGGCAGCAGCCAATGAAGTTCGCCAGGCCATTCAAACCCTTGCCCAGGCAGGGGCGCGCTCGTTTCTGTTGATCAATGCGCCCAATATCGGCGCGATCCCCCAAACCCGGCTAATTGCCGACGCCACCAACGATCCCGAACTGGTTGAACGGGCACGCAAGCTCAGTCAACTTTACCGTGCGGCATTGCACGATGTAGCCGAGGATCTGGGGGATGACGACGAATACGGGAACGAGATCGACATAGTCGAGTTCGACTTGTTCAAGTTTTTCAACAAGGTACTGAAAAGAGCTGACAGGTTCGGCTTCACCAATGTAACCGACCCCTGCTTCAGCACGGAGACCTTCAGCTTTCATCCTGACTGTAATTTTGGTGCGAATTTCGATCGCTTCGTTTTCTTCGATGAAGTCCATCCGACCGCACGCACGCATGCACTTGCCGGGGAAGCAATGTTCGAGGCGCTGCAGAAAAAGGAAGATTAGTACCGGAGGCAATCGACAGGCAGGCATCCGCTAAATCGTCTCACGACGCAGGCTCGGCCCGGCGTGTGGGATTGGTAAGGAGCAGTGGTTAAGACTGCGTTGGTCGGCGGGTGGCATAAAATGCCGGTATATCATAGCCGAGCATCATCTGCGCCAGGCGCGCTATACGCGGATAATAGACCGACTGACCCTATGCCTATGCAAGTTCAAATCAGATATTGATTAATTAGGCCTAAAAGATGTCATTTTTGGTTCGGTTATCGCCGCTGATTCCCAGAGTTTGAGCGGCGGCTTTCTCGTAAGCAACCGATAAAACGGGGGCTTGACAGTGACGCCCGATTAAAGGAGCTGCCGTTGAAATGACCGCGCCCAGCTTGGAGCGGTCGGAATTGACGCATAGTACTATATCGGCACTGGCAGCATAATCACCGTTTAGGTACAGCTTAGGGCCATACTGGGAATACGACGTTGCAAGACAAGGTAGGCATGACCATCGGGCGACTGGAGGGGCTACTTCGTGATCTCACCAGCCGGAGGCCAATTGTGCAGGCAATTGTCGCGGTAGAGAGCGGTGATCGCTCGTTCGGGTGGATCGGTGCCGAGGGCATGACCGCCTCTGGTGGTCGAGTGGTCGAGGATACACCGTTCTTCATCGCTAGCATCGACAAGTTGTACAACGCTACCATCACGATGATGCTGGATGAGGCCGGCAACCTTGACGTCGATGAGTTGATTAGTACCTACCTTCCGCAAACCATTACCGGTAAGTTGCATCGATATGAGGGAATCGACTTCTCCGAAAAGATCACGGTCAGACATCTGCTGACGCATACCTCCGGGCTCGCAGATTGGCTCGAGGATTACCCGAGGGGTGGCCCTAGCCTGATCGAGAGTATCCTCGAGGAGGGGGACCGAATCCTCACCATCGAGGAGCTGGTGGCTCATGTGCGTGATCAGCTCAAGCCGCATTTTCCGCCCCAGGATCTCTTCGGGAGGCGTCCGAAGGTGCGCTATTCTGACACGAACTTCATGCTGGTTACCGCGATCATCGAAGCGGTGACAGGGCAGCCGCTGCACGAGGTTCATAAGAGGATGCTCCACGAGCCCCTGGGGCTGCGACAGACGTACTTTCCCGGACTCAGCCGGTCCATACACCCGACGACAGCACCTATGACCCTACGCGCAAGAGCTGAACCGCTTAACATACCTCACCTGATCGAGTCGGTCAGAGGAATCTACAGCACCGTTGCCGACATGATGGCATTCCTGCGTGCGCTCATGAGCGGCGAGGTATTCCGGTCCCAGGAGACCCTCACGACCATGCAGAGCAATTGGCACCGATTCGGCTTTCCTCTGGATCGCTCCGCGCTACGCTGCCCAGGTTGGCCGATCGAGTATGGGACAGGCCTGATGCGATTTCGTTTGCCCCGGTTGTTCACGCTAACCACCCGTATGCCTGCGGTGCTGGGGCACACGGGTTCGACAGGCTGCTGGCTGTTCTACTGTCCCGAGCGGGACCTGTTTCTCGCTGGTAGTGTGGATGAGGTGACTGCTGGAGCAGTGCCCTTCAGAACGGTCCCTAAGATCCTGAGCATTCTTCGCACGTTCGTTTCTTAGATAGCTACACGTTAGATATTAAATTTCACAGAGGCACTTTGCCGACCTACCACGACCTGGTCGCGACAGTCCGCTTCCGGTTTTGGTTACCCGCAGTGTTTTGGTCAGCTTCCGTTAACGAGAAGATTCAGCGACTAACGGCGCTTTTGCTGGAATACGGTGTTCCATTTAGTTTTTTGACTCGAACCGATTCGGTTAGCTGAATTGTTCCACCATTTTCGCGCGCACCCGCCAGGCCTGGGTGTCGGTGTCGGCCTCGATATCGTCGAGCGTGACCACCTGCCCCTGCCTGATTTTACGGCCGAGCCTGACCTCGCTGGCCAGCCCGATAGGCAGGGCTCGCATCGCGACGCTGGCGGTCGCCGGGATCAGCTTGCCCCAGACGGTATAACCGCCTTCGCCGTCCAGGACTTCTCCGGGCTTCAGGTCGCGCTTGGCGACGGCCGCCACGTCCCCGTTGAAACCAACCGGTGCGCCGGTCGGCTGACCGTGCAGCGCGGCGCTCAGGATGGAAATGTTCAGCTCCAGTCCGATCAGGTGGAAGGGTTTGAACATCGCCGAGTAGCGTCCGCTGTCGTCGGTGTTCATGCCGTACTGCTTGAAGCAGGCAGCGGCGTAGTCGTTGGGTGCCTCGAACACGCAGTAGACGCCCCAGCGCAAGTCCCTGGGCACGGGCTCGCCATTTCGCTCCAGGCTCGATACGACTTCGACCTGGCCAGAAAATTCCAGCCGACCGCCGGCGCTTACGGGCCGCAGCACCTGCGCCAGGTCGTCGACGCCACAGGGTGGGAAGGCGAGGCCGTCGTTCGGCGCCTGCAGTCCGGCGGCGTTCGCGATTGCCGCCATTTCGATCGCCGACTTGGTGCCGTCGAGAAACGAGTTGAACATCTGGCTGCGCATGCCGGCCGCGGCCGCCTGCTCGGCGCTGAGGCCGTAATGCGACCAGACCGTGTCCGGCGTAGACTGGTGGTAGTCTGGCAGGTACTTGGTGCCCTTGCCGGCCGCGACGACGTGGAATCCGCAGCAGCGCGCCCAGTCGACCATTTCCATCGTCAGCGCCGGCTGATCGCCGTAGGCCATCGAGTAAACCACGTCGGCCTCGCGCGCGCGTGACGCAAGCAGGGGGCCTGCCAGCACATCTGCCTCGACGTTGACCATGACCACGTGCTTGCCATGTTCGATGCAAAGCAGCGCATGTTTGATCCCTGCCGCCGGGTGACCGGTGGCCTCGACTACTACATCCACGTTGTCGCCGCGAATCATCGCTTCGGCATCCTCGGTGAACTCGCATGCGGCAACCCGCGTGTCGTCCCAGCCAACCTCGGTGCAGCGCGCCTGCGCCGCCGCGAGATCCAGGTCGGCGATCGTGGTCACCACGATCCCCGGGCTGGTCGGTACCTGCGACAGGAACATCGAACCGAACTTGCCGGCGCCGATCAGTCCGACCCTGACCGGGTTGTTGTCGGCTTGGCGTTGCAGCAGTGACGAGTAGAGATACATGATAAATCCAGGTTGAGGGCTGAAGCGGATGGCTGGTCAGGCGACCAGTGCTGCGAGGGTATCGTCATGCGCCCAGGTTCCATAATCCTGGTGCCACTGCCTCACCTCTTCGCGTTGCTGCTGGTAGACGCCGATGGTTGCCTGATTCAGCATCCGGGTTTCGCCGGCGTTGAAGGCCTTCGGGAAAAACAGGTAACCGCTTTGCTCGAATTCATGGACTTGCTGTTCGCTGAACTGCATCGGCACGGACCCTGGTTGTTAATCAGATCGGGCTGGATATTCTACCCCCGATTACGGGGATTTCACAGTTGTCACCGAGACGCTGGATTCCCCAATTGCCAAAGCAAAAATGCGTCATTGTCTGATGCCCTGGCACGACCAAGCCGCTGTGCGAAGATCCGGTCGGGTCCGTTTCGCGCCGGGAAGATGGGGTTATCTGAATCGGGTTTCCGGACTAGTCCTGGCCGTCATTGCCTGGGTAGGGTGTGGGCTAACGGGGCGATCCGAAGCGCTTAACGGGCTGGCCAGGGCCTGCAGCAGGGTCGAGCTACCTGTGGCGAACAGCGCCACGTAAATGGAGCAGGTCGACCATCGGGTTGCTGAAAGAGTAGGGGAGTCTGGGGAGCTTTTCGTTCATGGCCGCGGATTTCAGGGGGGGTTCCACGTACCTATCCTCGGCTAGACAGGATTGCTGCGTCGATCTGCTCTGAAACGGGGCTTTGCGCGTTAAAATAAAATTCGCAGAAACGTCGGGGTATTCCTGCCAGGAAGGCAATTC
>Ga0224512_10001768_pt1 | contig 20384 bp, 16 predicted proteins | sample SF_May12_sed_USG_4_FD_169103 | JGI IMG/M metagenome (GOLD analysis project Ga0224512, IMG submission 169103) | Sediment microbial communities from San Francisco Bay, California, United States - SF_May12_sed_USGS_13 | ecosystem: Environmental > Aquatic > Marine > Sediment | place: USA... | reverse complement strand
AGCAGCCCGCCCGTTGGCAAGAGCCTATTGATGCGCCCCAAAACGGCAGGCAGGTCTTCGACCAAGTGCAGGAAGCTGAAGGCAAGTACCCGGGTATAGCCGTGTGCGTCTAGCGATCGGTCGAAAAGATCAGTCGAGGCAAAGGTTACGTTGCCCGGAGAATGGGCAGTCGCCTTCTCCGTGGCCATGGCGATCATGTTGGTCGATGTGTCGATTCCATGGACGCGCTGAACGCAGGGCGCGATATCAAGACTGAACTCGCCTGATGCACAGCCAAGATCCAACACGACATCTGAGGCGGAGAGCAGCGATTTCGTACTCTCAATTGTTTGCATGTAGACGGCATCGTGTTTTTCAATCTCGTCGTTGTATTTCTTGGCCCGTTTATCCCAAAATCCCGTCGTCATGCCTTCGGTTTCTCCTGCAATGGCACTGCATCACTCATCGGTCGAAAGATTGTGTAAGGCCGCATAACGGTTGGGTTCAGCGGCGCGGTTTGCCGCGTACGCTGGAACCCTTTGTTCGCAGATTCAGTGTTTCTGAAATTGCAAAAAGAGCTCGTCACAGTTGAGATGATCAATGGCGTCCAGATCCTCTTTTGACAAGCCGTCACAGTTCGCCAGATTCTTTGAAACCAAGGGCGCCAGTTTCGCCGCAAATGGAAAGTCAGTGCCGAACACGATTCTGTGGCAACCGACGAATTCGACCAGTGCTTTAATTGCTTCCTGGTCGCGGTAGTGGCGCGAGGCGGGAAACACCCATTGCCACGCCCATTCGCGCTCGGCGCTGGGGGCCTTACGCGCGAAGGCGTCGGGGAGAGTGACGGCGCCGAGGCCGTCCTGGATGTCCTTCTGGTGCAAGCGGTGCACACGGCCTACGTGAGCACGCAGTTCATCCGCGAGGCTCGCAGGCAGCATGGTCACCCGATCCCTTCGGCCCTTGCCATCGTGCACCCTGATCTCGCGGCGTTCGAAGTCCACGTCCTTCACGCGGAGCTGGCAGCACTCGCTGAGCCTGAGGCCGGTTCCGTACATGAGGGCGGCCATGAGGCAGGAAACGCCGCGCATCCGCTCGAGTGCGGCCCGCACTTCGGAAGGCGTCAGCACGACGGGCAGGCGCGCGGGACGCTTGGCGCGCTCGATACCGTCGATCCAGCCGATGTCCATCTGGAGGACGTGGCGATAGAGGAACAGAATGGCGCTCAGGGCCTGGTTCTGCGTCGAGGGTGCGACGCGCGTGGTGGAAGCGAGGTGCGAGAGGAAAGCGCGCACCTCATCGGCGCCCATCTCGCGGGGATGGCGGAGCCGATGGAACCGGACGAAGCGGCGCGCCCAGTGGACGTAGAGTTTCTCGGTCGAGCGGCTGTAGCCCCGCAGGCGCACGGCGAGGCGAATCTGTTCGAGGAGCCGAGGCGGTTGCGAAGATGCGGGCGCGAGTGGACGGGTGCGATACCGGGGTGCCGGTTCGTGAAGGAGAATTGAGACGGCTCGGGGGCTCGGTGCTCCCCGCCACGAGCTGAGGTTCATTGCTCGCTCTCCCTTTTCAGGCCGGGGCTTTCGAGGGCGGAGTATAGGCGAGGGATGGGTTGGGTGTCCACCCGGAACTAGCCGATGAGCATGGCGTCGCCGTAGCTGTAGAAGCGGTAGCGCTGCTCGACGGCTTCGCGGTACCAGGCGAGGATGCGCTCGCGGCCAGCGAAGGCGCAGACGAGGAGGAGGAGGGAGGATTGGGGGAGGTGGAAGTTGGTGAGGAGGGCGCCGACGACCTGGAAGGGGTAGCCGGGGGTGATGAAAAGGTCAGTTTGGGCGTCGTGGTCTTGGGGATCGGCGTCGAGGCAGCCGCGCGCGGCGAGGGTCTCGAGGGTGCGCGTGACGGTGGTGCCGACGGCGATGATCCTTCGCTTCTCGCGTCGCGCGGTCTGGAGGCGTTCGATGGTGCGCGCGTCAATCTGGAAGCGCTCGGCGTGGAGGCGGTTCTTCTCGATCTCCTCTTCCTCCAGGGGTTGGAAGGTGCCCACGCCAACGTGGAGGACGAGCGAGAGGACTTCGACGCCGCGACTCTGCAGGGTTTGCAGTAGCGGCGGGTCGAAGTGGAGGCCGGCGGTGGGTGCGGCGACGGAGCCGGGGGCTTGGGCGAAGACGGTCTGGTAGCGCGCGCGGTCGTCGGGGCGGTCGGCGCGGGTGATGTAGGGCGGCAGGGGCACGTGGCCGATGGCGTCGAGGGCGGCTTCGACGGTGGCGTGGGGAGAGGCATCGAGGCGGAGGATGGCTTCGCGCTCGCCGGTTCGCTCGACGAAGCGAAACGCGGTGGTTCCGTCTTCGGCCTTAAGTGTCTCGCCTGGGTGCAGGCGGCCGAGCGGCTTCACCCACGCGATGAAGTCACGATCATCGATGGGGTCGAGGAAGAGGGCCTCGACCTTGCCACCGGTGGAACGGGTGAGCAACAGGCGCGCGGGCACGACGCGGCTCTTGTTGACGACGAGCACGTCGCCCTCTCGTAGATACTGGGGCAGGTCGCGAAAGGTCGCGTGCACGGGCGCGCCGGCGGCGCGGTCGCACACCATGAGGCGGCTCGCTGCTCGGTCGGCGGTGGCTTCCTGCGCGATGAGTTCCGGAGGGAGTTCGTAGTCGAAGTCGGAGAGGCGCATGGCGCCTACAGGAGCCGCTGCGCGTCGTCGCCGCCGGTCTTGCCGGTGAGGCCGAGGTGCGAGAGCGCGAGCGGGGTGGCCACGCGGCCGCGGGGGGTGCGCTGGAGGAAGCCTTCCTGTATGAGAAACGGCTCGTAGACGTCCTCGATGGTCTCGGTCTCCTCGCTCACGGCCACGGCGAGGGACTGGATACCGACGGGTCCGCCGCCGAACTTGGTCACGATGGACTCGAGGATGCGCCGGTCCATCTCGTCGAGGCCGCGCGTATCGACGCGCAGGCGGCCGAGGGCGTAGTCGGCGGCGGCGAGGTCGATGGTGTTCTTGCCCTCGACCTGCGCGAAGTCGCGCGCGCGCTTGAGCAGGCGGTTGGCGATGCGCGGGGTGCCGCGCGAGCGGCGCGCGATCTCGCGCGCGCCGTCCTCGCTCACCTCGATATCGAGGATGCCGGCGGAGCGCTTGACGATGGTGCAGAGGTCGTCGTGGGTGTAGTAGTCGAGACGAAACACGATGCCGAAGCGGTCGCGCAGCGGTGCCGTGATCATGCCGGCGCGCGTGGTCGCACCCACGAGGGTGAAGGGCTCGATGTTCAACGTGTAGTGGCGCGCGCTGGGCCCCTTGTCCACGATGAGCTCGCACTTGAGGGAGTCCATGGCCTGGTACATGTGTTCCTCGAGGATGCGCGGCAGGCGGTGGATCTCGTCGATGAACACGGTCTGGTTTTGCTCGATGTGCGAGAGGACGCCGAGGAGCTCGGCGGCGTTCTGGAACGCGGGACCGGACGTGGTTTTGATGGGCACCTCTAGCTCGCTGGCGATGATGTGCGCGAGCGTGGTCTTGCCGAGCCCGGGCGGGCCGTAGAGGAGCACATGGTCGAGGGCCTCGCCGCGCTGGCGCGCCGCCTGCACGAAGACGGCGAGGTTCTCCTTGACCTCGGTCTGGCCGACGAAGTCGGCCAGCCGCCGCGGGCGCAGGATGGCGTCGCTCTTGGCGTCGTCCTCCCAGGGGCGCGGGCTGGTGATGCGCTCTTCATCTGTCATGGCATCGCTGGGGCTACCGCCCTGCGGCATACCTTAACGCCTCGCGCACCACGTCGGCAACGCTTTGCTCGGAATCGGGCCGCCAGTTCATCTTCTCCAGCGCGGCGTCGGCCGCCGGGCGCGTCATGCCCAGCGAGGTGAGGGCGGCCACCACCTCGTCGCGCAACGACGAGGCACCGGTCGCGGCGGGCGCGGGGCCGGCGGCGGCGAGGTCGTCGAGCTTGTCGCCCAGCTCCATTACCAGGCGCTCGGCGGTCTTCTTGCCCAGGCCGGGGAGCTGCTTGAGGAAGCCGGCGTCGCCGCCGCGGATGGCGTCGACGATGCGCCCGGCCGGGTGCAGCGAGAGGACGGAGAGGGCGAGCTTGGGCCCGACGCCGGTGACCTCGATGAGCTTGAGGAACAGCTCCCGGTCGGCGCGCTCGAGGAAGCCGAAGAGCACCATGCGGTCATCGCGCACCTGCACGAAGGTGTGGAACTCGACGGGCGCATCGTCGGGGCGCAGGCGCTCGCGGTCCTTATCGGGGATGGCGAGCTCGTAGCCCACCCCCCCCACGTCTACCACGCACGGGCGCGCCGAGATCAGCTTGCCGCGCAGGCGCGCGATCATGCCAGGCTCCACTGCCGGTGTTTGAAGGCGTGGCAGACGGCGACGGCCAGCGCGTCGGACTCGTCGGCGTCCGCGGGCGGGGGCTCGAGCGAGAGCAGCTTGCCCAGCATGTAGTTCACCTGCGATTTGTGGGCCGCGCCGTTGCCGGTAACGGACTGCTTCACTTCGCGCGCCGCGTACTCGAACACGGGCAGCCCGGCGTTCACCGCGGCCAGGATCGCCGCCCCGCGCGCTTCGCCCAGCACGAGCGCGCTCCGGGGATTCTTGTGGTAGAAGACTCCTTCGATGGCGAAGTGCGTGGGCTCGAGCTCGCGGATCACGCGCGCCAGACCGGCGTAGATCCCGTGCAGTCGCTCGAAGCGCGACGCGCGAGTCGCCGCCCGGATGGTGCCCGAGGCGACGTAGCAGAGGTCGTCGCTCTCGCCGGCCACGAGCCCGTAGCCGGTGCACGCGCTTCCGGGGTCGACGCCGAGAATCCGGTACATGGCGTTTCCACTATCCTTCTTGCAAGATCTCGTCGGGGATGTCGAAGTTAGCACTCACGCGCTGGACGTCGTCCAGGTCCTCCAGCGCCTCCATCATCTTGAGAATCTTCTTGGCGCCCTCTTCGTCGAGCTTGACGGTCGTATTGGGCACGCGCTCCAGCTCCGCCGATTCGAAGGGGATGTGCCGCTCCCCCAGCGCGACCGACACCCGGTGCAGCTCCGTGGGCGCGCAGGTCACCTCGAAGACGTCGCCCTCCTGCCGCACGTCGTCGGCGCCGACCTCGAGCGCGGCGCCCATGAGCGTCTCCTCGTCCACGCGCTTGGTACTCACGCGGATCACGCCCTTGACCTCGAAGTTCCACGCCACGCAGCCGGTCTCGCCCAGGCTTCCGCCGTGCTTGCCCAGCGCGTGGCGCACCTCGGCGGTGGTGCGGTTGCGGTTGTCGGTGAGCGCGTCGATCATGAGTGCGACGCCGCCCGCACCGTAGCCCTCGTACGTGATCTCCTGGTAGCCGGCGCCTTCGGCTTCACCCGCGCCCTTCTTGATGGCGCGCTGGATGTTGTCGTTGGGCATGTTGTTCGACTTCGCCGCCTGGATGGCCAGGCGCAGCCGCGGGTTGCCCTCGGGGTCGGCGCCGCCCACGCGCGCCGCCACCGTGATCTCACGGATGAGCTTGGTGAAGACCTTGCCGCGCGTCGCGTCGGTCTTGGCCTTCTTGTGCTTGATCGACGACCACTTGGAATGACCGGACATCGCCCCGCGCCCCTATTTCTCCTCTTCGCGCTGTTTCTTGGCCTCTTCGACGATCTTTTCCTGCTGGTCGTGCGGCACGACCTCGTAGTGCGAGAACTCGCGCGTGTGCGATCCGCGCCCCTGCGTCATGGAGCGCAGGTGCGTCGAGTAGCGGTACAGGTCGGCCTGCGGTACCTGAGCGGTGATCACGGTGAATTTCCCCTGGGTTTCGGTGCCCTGGATGCGTCCGCGCCGACCGCTGAGGTCGCCCATCACGTCGCCCATGAACTCCTCCGGCACCTTTACTCCGATGTTCAGGATGGGCTCCAGCAGCACCGGCCCGGCGCCCTGCACCGCCGCCTTGAAACCGATCGAAGCGGCCGTCTTGAACGCCTGCTCAGAGGAGTCCACCGTGTGGTAGCTGCCGTCGTACAGGGTCACCCTCACGTCCACCATCGGGTAGCCGGCGATCACACCGTTCCCCATCGTCGCCACCACACCCTTCTCCACCGCGGGGATGAACTTGCCCGGCACCACACCACCCACGATGCCGTTGACGAACTCGAACTGCTCGCCGCGCGGCAAGGGCTCCAGGCGCAGCCACACATCCCCGAACTGCCCGCGCCCACCCGTCTGCTTCTTGTGCCGTCCCTGGGCCTCGGCGCTCCGGGTGATCGTCTCCTTGTAGGGAATACGCGGCTTCTCCAGGAGCACCTCCACGCCGTAGCGCTCCTTGAGCCGGTGCACCAGGATCTCCAGGTGCATCTCGCCCTGTCCGGAGATGACCGTCTGCCGCGTCTCCTTGCTCACCTTGACCTCGAAGGTCGGGTCCTCGTCGGCCAGGCGGTGGAGCCCGGTGCCCATCTTCTCCTCGTCCGCCTTGGCGGCGGGCAGGATGGCGGAAAAGACCGACGGACTGGGCAGCTCCGTCGGCGCCAGCTTGGCGCCCTTCTTCTCCGCCAGCGTATCGCGCACCTTGGTCGCCTTGAGCTTGACGACGGCGCCGATGTCGCCCGCCCCCACCTTGGTGGTGTCGTCGCGGTGCTTGCCCCTGACGAAGTAGAGCCCGCCCAGGCGCTCCGCCTGGTCGCGCGTGGTGTTGTGGACGTCGTGGCCCGCCTCCAGCGCACCGCCGTATACGCGGAAGAAGAGCATGTCGCCCACGTGCGGGTCGGAGACGTTCTTGAACACATACGCGCACGGCGCACCCGAGGGGTCGGTGGCAACGGCTTCGCCGCCGGCGGTCGCCCGCTTGCCCGCCGTTGCCGGCGGCAGCAGGTCGACGATCGCGTCGAGCAGCGGCGCGCCGCCCATGGCGTGGGCGCCCGCCGCGCAGAAGATCGGCAACAGATCACCCTCGCGAACGCCCGCGGCCAGACCGCGCGCGAACTCCTCGTCGGTGAGCGTTTCGGTCTCCAGGTACTTCTCCATGAGCGCCTCGTCCGACTCCGCAGCGCTTTCCATCAATTCCTTGCGCAGCGACGCCGCGCGCGCCTCCAGATCGCTCGGCACCGGGATCTCCTTGGGCGTGCCGCGCTCGTCGCGCGCGAGCTCGTACGCCTTCATCGCCACCAGGTCGACCAGGCCGCGGAAGTCATCGCCGTGCCCGATGGGCAGATGAAACGCGCGCGCGCCCCCGCCGAAGGCCTCCCGCACCTGCTCCACGCAGGCGTCGAAGTCGGCGTGCTCCTTGTCCATCTTGTTGACGACCAGCAGGGCGGGCAGTCCCCGGTCGCGCAGGAAGCCGAAGACCTTATCCGTGCCCACTTCGACACCGCCGTCGGCGCGCAGCACGACCAGCCCCGCGTCGCACACGTCCAGCGAGAGCAGCACCTCGCCCACGAAGTCCTCGTAGCCCGGCGCGTCGATGAAGTTGATCTTCACGTCGCGGTGCTCACAGTGGGCCACACCGGAATGGATCGTGATCTGCCGCTCGATCTCCTCCTTCGTGTAGTCCATCGTCGTGTTACCGTCCTCGACCCGCCCGACGCGCGCGATGGCGCCCGCCGCGAAAAGCAAGGCGTCGGTCAGCACCGTCTTGCCGGTGTCCTGATGACCGACGATGGCCACGTTGCGGATGTTGTCGGGAGCGTACTCCTTCACGATCTTCCTCCTCGGATGGGGCGGCGCCGCGCAGCCGCAAGCGCCCGCCAGGAAACGCGTTAGCGGGGGACCAAAGACGTCGATATTAGCACCCGGGGCGCCGCCCTGTCAATCGCCCGACGCCCTAGCTGATTCCCGCTACCACCGCTCCCAGAATGCTCGTGGCCACGTAGATGAGCCACCAGGGCACCACCACGGCGACGGCCCGGCCGCGCGTCATGCCGAAGACGTGGGCCACGCCCATGCCCACCAGCGCGAGGCTCCAGAGGCTGAAGGGCTCGATGGTGCTCAGAGCCCCCTCGAGGACCTTGCTGTCCGGCGGCGCCAGGAAGCGCAGGTTGGCGAAGGCCATCGCGTCGTTCTGCGAGCGGATGGCGTCGACGCCGCGCCCGCGCACGACGATCGTGGAGAGCACCTGACCCACGCCCGCCACGATGCTGGCGAACATCGTGATGGTGAAGTACTTCTTGAACGAGGCCTGCGGCGAAAGCAGCGTCACCACGATGTAGGTCAGCCCCGCGACGAGCGCGCCGATGGCCAGGAGTACCACCGGCGTGCCCAGCACCTGTACGAGGCCGAACTTGGCCATGATCTCGAGCTGGCGGTCGAGGTCCTCCGGCGAGAGGTTTCCCGCGTTGAGCGCGGCCACCGCGCGCTGAATGGGAAGGCCGATCACCCCCAGCACCGTGTACATCGCGGCCACCACGATGTAGGGCTGCCACCACGAGACGCGCCCCTCGCGGATGTCTGCGAAGACCTTGCTCGGCGAGACGAAGATCCACCCGATACGGTCGAGAAAGCTCATGTGCACCTCCCGGGCGCCTCGCGCCCTCCAGCGGTCGCCATCGTGCCCTCGGCCTCACCCCGCCGCCTCGGCCAGCGCGCGCAGGCGGCTCCAGAAATGCGCCGCGATCTCGGCCCAGTCGTGCCTCGCCGCCGCGGCCGCCGCGCGCGCGGAGAAGGCCCCCGCGCGCTCGCCATCGGCGCAGAGCGCTGCCAAGTCGTCGCAGGCACGCAGGAAGTCGTCGGCGCTCTCCGCCGCGTGGACCACGTCCGGATAGCGCGTCACCTCGTGGGAGAACGCGGTCGCCACCACGGGCAGCCCCATGGCCAGATACTCGTACATCTTGTTCGGGTTGACGCCGCGCGTGAGGGCGTCGTACCGGAACGGGATTACGCCGATCGTGAAGTCGTGGAGGACGCGCGGCACGTCTTCGTAGGCCACCGGCGGCCGCAGCGCGACGTTGGAGAGCCCGCGCAGCGGGGACAGGTCCACCCCCAGCATCTGCGGGCCCACCAGCACCACTTCCCAATTCGGGCGCTCGCGCGCCACGCGCGCGAGGAGCGCCACGTCCAGCCAGGGCGCGATGGCACCCACGTAGCCCAAGCGCACGCGTCCGTCCCCGCCGCGCGGCCCCAACGCACGGCGCACGGCGTCGAAGCGCGCGAACTCCACTCCGTTGCCGATCGTCTCCACGCCCGCGCTCCCACCCCGCACCGCCTCGACGCGCTCGCCCAGCGCGCGCGCGGTGACGAACACGGCTTGCGCCGCGCGGCACGCGTCGTTGAAGTAGTCTTGCGTCCACGGCGGCATGCCCGGGAAGTCGCCGTGGGCGTCGTTGCAGTCGTAGGCGAGCAGGCGGGCGCCGAAGCGGCGGGCCACGTTCACGGCGTAGACGTTGGAGAGCACGGCGACGGCCCTCTCTGCCGGCATCCCGGCCTCGCGCGAGAGACGGCGCGCGCGGGCGAGGGCGCGCGCGTCGATCGCGCGCCGCACCCAGCCCAGATCCACCAGGCGCCGCGCCGGTCCGCCGGGGACCGCTTTGACGAACGGCATCGTGGCCACGCCGATCCCCTCGGTCTCGCGCAGAGCGAAGCGGTTCTCACGCCCCCGCACGTAGGGCTCCAGATAGAGCAGGCGGACGTCCTCGGGACGCCGCCGGACGATCTGCTGCTTGCGCGTGCGCAGGTAGTCCCACTTGATCTCGGCGAACCAGACGACGTCCATACTCATTGTCTTGTAGCACAGGCGGCCGCGCTTTCCTACAATGACCGCGAGCCGGACCCTAGCCGCCCGGCCACCGAAACCGTGGAAGACCCCCTCGTCCAGAGCTCGCGCCTGCGCCGCGTCGCCTTCCTCATCGACGACCTCGGATACGGCGGCGCGCAAAAGCAGCTCCGGCTCCTCGTCGGCGCCCTGCGGGCGCACGCCGACGTGGAGGTGCACGTCCTCTCGACGATCACCGAGCCCTACGCGGATCTCATCCGGGCCTCGGGCGTGCCCGTCTTCTCCTACGCCCGCCGCTTCCGCAGCGACATCACGTTCTTCCCCTCCCTCCTGCGCGCGCTGTGGCGCTCCGGCGCCGGCGTGGTCCACGGCTTCCTCGACGCCGCCGACATCTACGCCTTCCACGCGGCGCGGACGATCCGCGCCGCCGCGGTGCTGTCCATCCAGAGCGACCGGATCACGGCGCCCGGTCCGCGCGCGGGCCTGCTGCGATACGCCCTGCGCCGCGCCGACGCGGTGACGGCGAATTCGGTCGCCGGACGCGACTTCCTGGCCCGCACGGTAGGCGTCGAATCCGATCGCCTCCACCTCGTCACCAACTGGATCGATATCCCCGCCTCGGCGCCCGGCGCCTCCCCCGAGCCGGTGGTGGGCTTCGCGGGGCGGCTGGTGACGTCCAAGCGCGCGGACCTGCTCCTGGAGGCCATGGTGCACGTGCGCCGCCGCGTCCCCGGCGCGCGTCTCGTCTTCCTGGGCGAAGGCCCCGAGCGCGCCGCGCTCGAGCGGCGGGCCAGCCGGGCGGGGCCGCCCGGCGCCGTCTCTTTCGAGGGTGCGGTGGCGAACGTGGAGTCCTGGCTCCCCCGCTTCGGCTGCGTGGCGATTCCGTCGGCGTTCGAGGGTCTGCCCAACGTGGCCGTCGAAGCCCTGGCCGCAGGCGTGCCCATCGTCGCGCTTCCGGTGGGCGATCTGCCCGACCTCGTGCGCGAGGGACGCACGGGCGCCCTGGTCCGGGAGGTGACGCCGGAAGCGCTCGGCGAGGCCATCGTGCGCGTGCTCGGCGACGAGGCGTTGCGCGAGGCAGCGCGGCGCGAGGGCCCGCTCCTGGCCTCCGAGCGCTTCTCGCTCCCGCGGGCCGCCGCGGCGTTCGCCGCCATCTACCGCGATGCCTGCGCCCAAAAGAAAACGGGGCGCCGCTGAGCGGCGCCCCGGGAGGTGAGGATTCCTCGCGGACGGATCCTCTTCCTGCTGGCTAGCTATCCTTCTTCTCCAGCTCCTTCTTGAGCTCGTCGAGCTCGCGGCGCAGATCGTCCATCTCTTCGCGCAGGTCGTTGTCGTCCCAGCGTTCGACGCGCACGCGCGGCGCGTGCACGCGGTGCCGGTTCATGTGCACGCGCGGCGCCCGGAGCGCGGCTTTCCACGCGTGACCGCTGTCGTCCATGGTCGCTTTGAGCGTCTGCTTCTTGCCCTTGCGCAGGAGCGCGATCTCGAACTCGTCGCCCTCCTCGAAGTCACCGAGCGCCTCGCGCAGGTCGTCGACGTCGCCGACCTCCTCGTCGCCGATCTTCTGGATCACGTCGCCTGCTTTCACGCCCGCTTCCTCGGCCACCGACTCCTCGTTGACCTCGAGCACCAGCACGCCCTCGCCCGGCTTGGCGCCGAAGTAACCGGCGAGATCCTCGTTGAGCTCGGCGGTGTGCACGCCCAGGCGCGGTCCCATCATGATCATCGCGCGCACGTGGCGCCCGGCGCGCGGCGCCCAATCCAGATCCGCCCAGTCGAAGTCGTCACCCGACCACGAGAAGAGCAGATCGTCCGGCTGCTCGCCCACGGCGAGCGTGACGCTGCGCGTTTTCCCGTCGCGGACCAGCTCGACCGAAACCTCGGTTCCCGGCTTCGTGTCCCGCACCAGGTCGCCCAGGTCGTCCGGCGACGCGACGGACTTGCCGGCGAACTTCACGATGACGTCGCCGTCCTCGATGCCGGCCTTCTCCGCCGGGCTATCGTCCGCGACGCCGCTCACGAGGACGCCCTTCTCGACCTCGACGTCGAGCCCCTTGCGCAGCTTCTTCGTGAGCTCCTGCATGTAGACGCCCAGGTATCCGCGGGATTTCTCGACGACCTTCTCGTCGTCGTCCTTGCCGCCCGGCAGGGCGACCGCGGTCGCCGCCAGCGCCACCGCCACGGCGGCCGCGGCCGCCAGGGCCAGCCGGTTCTGCATGGGCCATTTCATCTCATTCCTCCTCGGAAGGGGGGGGACCCCCGATTTCGTGCGTTCGTGCGCTTGTACACGCCTTGTAGACGTGGGTTCCCGCCCCCGGGTTGCAGGCGCGCGCGGCCGGCCCGCCGCCGGACAGCGCGGGGTGAACACGCAAGGTATTTTAAATCAACGACTTATGGCATGCGCCCCGCGTGCTTCCCGGCGCAGGCCGCCCACGATCAGGGCGGCGGCAACCGGGATCCACAGCAGGTAGCGGTAGCTGGTGGAGAGGAAGAGGGCGCTCGCCATCGCGGAGCCCATCGACACGACAACGTAATAGCAGAGCGGGCGCATCCACTCGCGGCCCGGCCATCGCTCGCGCGCGCCCGCGGCCGGGTGACGCAGCGCGGCGCCGAGCATGGTGAGGAAGGCGGCCAGCCCGAAGATACCCATGCCCACGAGCACTTCCATGTACGAGTTGTGTACAACGATGCGGATCCAGAGGTTGTAATCGCCGCGCACGATGAAGTTGCCCATGCCCACGCCGGTGAGCGGGTGCTGGGTGAAGAGCTCCCACGCCGTCTCCAGCGCGCGCATGCGCATCAGCACCGACCAGTCCCGGTTGACGTTGGAGACGACGTCGCCGAGCGCGAACACGCGCTCGAAGTAATAGCGGGGGCCGAGCAGGACGCCCACGGCCAGCAGGACGAGAACGGCGAGCCAGCCGCGCCGGCCGCGCACCTCGCGCGCCATCGCGCCGGCGGCGACGAGCGCCAGCGTGAAGACGGCGGCGCGTGAAAAGGTCGCGAACACGCCGACGACCAGCAGCACGACGCCCAGCGCGCACGCCAGGCGCAGCCACGCGCGCCGCGCGTCCCTCAGCGCCAGGATGCCGAAGGGCAGCGCCGCGCACAGGTAGGCCGCCGCCTCGTTGGGATCCCGGTGCAGTCCGGAGAAGCGAATCATGCCGATCGGGCCCGCCGTCACGACCTCCGTCCCCCGCCCCAGCGCATGCGACACGACGCCAAGAAGAATAGTCGCGACGCCGGCGGCGAACACCACGCGCGTCAGCGTGCGCAGCTGTTCTGCGCTGCGCACGAACTGGACCGTGACGAAGACGAGGACCAGCGCCTTGAGGTACGCGGCGAGGCGCAAGAGAGAGATATCGATGCGGTGGGCGACGAGCATGGACTGGATGCCCAGCGCGATGAACAGGCCCACGCCCCACCAGAAGGGATCATCGCGCAAGCGCGCGTCGGCGCCGCGCACGAGGTCGAGCAGGGCGGCCACGAAGAGCAGTGCGACCAGCGGCGCTGCCAGGGGCAAGTGCAGCAGCTGTCCCGCCCCCGCGAACACGTAGAAGACGATGGCGTACACGCCGAGAATCGGCCGCACCAGGACGGCGCAGCCGGCCGCCACCGCGGCGCAACCGGCCGCGGCCAGCACGACCAGCCGACCCCACCCCGCCTGGGGCGCAAAGACGAGCAGGACGATGGGCAGGACGGCGAGCGCCAGGAGCACGGCGCGCGGCCGGAGGCTGGTCTGGGAAAGGGCGCCGGTCATGCCGTCGGCCGTCGGCCCCGCCGGAACAGGCGCGCGAGGTCACCGGCGACGGGCGCGAGCACCTCGCGGATGGTACCCGTCCGGCCCTCCCCGGCGCGCCACGAAGTCACGAAGAGGGCGAGCAACGCACTCCAGGCCAACCCCAGCAGAAGGCCCGCGAGCACGAGGAGCTTGCGCTGGGGGCGGCTGCGGATCGACGGCGGCTGCGCGAGGTCGAGCACCTGCACGGTGGGCATGTCGCGCGCCTCCTCGATGCGCGCGTTCTCGAACTCCTTCACGAGCATCGTGTATACGGTGGACTCGATCTCGACTTTGCGCCGCAGGCGCATGAACTCCAGCGCCAGCTCCGGCACCTGTGAGAGCGTGGGGATGAACGAGCGCACGAGGTCCTCGTCGTCGCTACCGGAAGGGGTCTTCAGCTTGGAGAGCTGGCGGACGACCTCGTCGTACTCCCGCTGCTTGCGCACGTACTCTTCCGACGTCGTCGAGGTGTACTGGGAGAGGATCTCGAGCTCGGTCTCCAGTGCGATGGCCTGGGCGGTGAGCGTGCCCACGATCTCCATGGCGGAGCGCAGCTGCTCCTCCAGCTCGAGCGTCCGGTATTCCTCCTGAAACCGCCTGAGCGTCGTCTCCGCCTCGGCCATCTGGGCCTCGCGGATGGTCATCTGCTTCTCGATGAACTCGCGCGTCCGGCCGGCGCGCTTGACGTTGAGCTCGCGGCTGAGCCCGTCGAGGAGCTGCACCATTCGGTTGGCGATGGCGGCGGCGCGATCCGCGTCGCGATCCTCGAAGGTGATCACCAGCAGCCCGTTTTCGAGCAGGGTGAACCCGGTGTGCGAGTGCAGCTCGTTGAGCGCCTCCTCCAGGCGGCGGGCGCGGTACCGGTCGATCAGATCGAACTCTTCGATCACCTGCTCGCCGATGCGCCGGCTGCGCAGCATGTCGATGTAAATCGTCTCCGGCGCCACGCCGGCGCCGAGGCCGCTCAGCAGAGGCAGCGACAGGCTCTCGATGAGCTCCGTGTACATGGGCCCACCCGAGGTCGTCTCGGGTGGGAAGACCGACGTGGTGGCCGTGTACCACTTGGGCAGAAACAGGCTGATCGCCGCCGTGACGGCGGCCGTGCCCAGACCCGCGGCTAGGATGAACTTCCGCCACACGACGATGGTCTTGAAGAAGAACAGCATACTCATCGTTTGGCCGCGCGCGCCGCGCCGTCGTCGACCCCGGCCGCCACCGCCTCCGTCGCCTCGCCGCGCGGGCCGGACGCGCCCGGCTGGGGCACCAGCCGCGTGCTTTCCGCTTTCTCCCAAACGGTGAGCCGCTCGCCCGCGAGGAACCGCGCGATCGCCGTCAGGGCGGCCGCGTTGACCATCGTGAAGTAGAAGGGAATGTAGAATGCCCGGCGCGGGCGCGGCGCGCGCCGCGTCACGAGTCCAACCATCGCGGCGGCGTAGAACGCGACCTGCGCCCCCAGCAGCGCGGCGTAGAGCGCGCTCCCCCGCGCGGCGGGCACCGCACTGGAAACGAACGCTACCACCGCCGCCGCGCCCACCAACCAGCGCAGCATCTTGTGCGACCAGAACTGGAAGCGGCGGAAACCGCGAATGCGCTTGCGCAAGAGCGACCAGCCGGTCAGCCCGCGCAACACGATGCGCACTTTCCGGCCGAACTCCTCGCGCCAGTACACCGTCGTCGGCTCCGTCGCCACCGCCCGCGGCTCGTATACCACGCGTTTTCCCTGCGCGGCGATGTCGAAAGGGATCTGGAAGTCGTTGGCCACTTCCGCGTAGAGCGGGCGGAACAGCTGGCGCCGGATGGCGAAGATGGAACCGTTGGCAACGAGCACGCTACCGAGGCGGCTCTCGAGCCGGCTGATCAACGCCTCGTAGCGCCAGTAGATACCTTCGCCCTTGCCCACCGACGTTTCCCCTCCCTGCACGTAGCGCAGCCGCCCCACGACGCAGCCGACGTCCGGATCGTCGAAGCATCGGCATAGCCTCTCCAGCGCGTCCGCCGCGAAAAGCGAGTTGGCGTCGGTGAACGCGACGATGTCGCAGTCCAATCCGGCGACCACCTCGTTGAGCACGGCGCTCTTGCCCCGCCGGCGCGGGTCGTGGTGCAGACGCACGCCCATGTCCTCGTAGGACGATGCCACCGCCGTGGTGCGGTCGGTCGACCCGTCCGACGCGACGAAGATGGCGAGGCGATCGCGCGGGTAATCCAGCGCGATCGAGTTCTCGATCTTCGCGCGGATCACGCTCTCCTCGTCGAATGCCGATATGATGAGGCAGGTCGAGGGTGCGTCCGACGCGCCGCCGGGCGCGCGCCGACGCCGGGCCAGGCCGAGCAGACAGAGCAGGACGGGGTATCCGGCGTACGTGTAGGCAACGAGAGCAACGCTGCCCCAGAAGAGAAGCTGCCACATGGTTCATCTACTCCCGGCGCTCGGAGCCACGCCAATCCTATACACGCGGCCCAGAGATGCCACAAGCGAAAATGGGCCGCGGCGCGCTCCGCGCGACCTCTATGGAGTCGTTACCAGTGGCTCTGATGTCCCTCCTGTGTTCACGCATCCGGCCCGCTGGGGGGGGCCTTCTCCATGATACCACCGTCGCGGACCGGTCACCAGAGGCTTTCGAGCGGCACGCGCGCCACACCGTCCCGCTCGAAGCCGATCCACAGGAACCCCGACTCGACGAACACGTCCAGCACGGGTTCGCCCAGTCCCGAGCGGACGCCGTAGCGCCGCGCGCTCGCGCCTTCGACGGCGAGCACGCCGGTCGTCGTCCCCACGTACCATCTCCCGGCGCCGTCGCGGGCCAGGCACAGAGGTTCCACGCCGGACGGGAACGGTGGGCCGCCGTCGAGCGTGAATTCCAGGCGCCGGCACCCGTCGGTGGCGAGATCCCAGAGTCCGCCCACCGTCGCCACCATCGCGCCGCGGCTGGTCGGCACGAGGTCGCGCACGCGCTCTCCGGCGAACGAGTCGGCCGGAAACGCGCGCCACCCGCCCACGGCGAAGCGAGCGCAACTTCCCCCCCCGACGGCCCACAGCTCTCCGCGCTCGCCCGGCGTCAGCGACACGACGGCTCCTTCGAACCACTCGCCCGCATCGGCCATGCGCATCCAGATGCCTCCGTCGTGGCGGTAGATGGCGCCGGATCGCAGGCCGACCCACAGGTTGCCGTCGCGGTCCCAGCAGATGGAGACGAACGACGGATCGCGCTCGCGCGTGTCGACGGCGACGGGCTCGTAGCCCGAGGCCGAACGGCGATACACCGACCACCGACCCGCCACCCATAGCTCCCCACCCGGCGACCGCGCCAGCGCGTTGATGCCGTCGGGGCCACCGTCGTCCGCCACGCTGCCGGCGGCATCCGCGCGCAGGACCCGGCCGCCGCTCGCGAACCACACGGCACCCGCGTCGCCACCGGCGAAGCCGTACGCGTCGGGCGCGGGAAGACCGACGGGCAACCGAATCCGGCTCAGGTTGGCGTCCTCGACGGCCAGCACGGTTCCGCCGCGCGTGCCGAAGTAGACCGCTCCCTGCGGGCTCGTGTAGGCGCACCGCCAGCGTTCGCCGGCGAGCGAAACGTCCGTCTCGTGCAGGGCCGTCCAGTGCCCGTTCTGGTAGACCGCCACTCCGCCGTACCTCCCCGCGGCCCAGAGGTGCCCGGTCGAGTCCACCGCGATCGCCGACACGTCGTCCTCGGGAAAGAGCCCGCTCCGGGTGATGCGGCGCGCCCGTTCGCCGTCGAAGGAGTAGACGCCGTAGCCGCCAACGAGAATGAAATACCGGAGCGCCTCGCGCGCGGGCAGCATGGCGCGCAGCTCGCCGCGCGGGATCCCCGCGCCCGCGCGGAAGCTCACCCAGGCGCTGTCTCGATACGCGCACAGACCCGCCGACGTGGCGAACCACGTCGTCGTATCGAAGGCTTCCACCACGCCGAAAGCCGTGTTGTCCAGGAGCGAATCGGCGCGTGTGAGCACCCATCCGCTGTCGCCACCGAGGACGCCCACGCCGTGCCCGCGTGTGGAGAGGTACACGCGCTCGCGGCCCAGGTCGATGGCGTGAATGTCGCTGAAGGGAACCGATTTGTACACCGGCGGTCGGGACCGGGGCGTGTAGGTCGTGGTCTCGGCCGGAGTGAAGATCACCAGACCGCGGTCGGTGCCCACCAGGACGCTGTCGCCCTTGGCGCGGATGGCGCGCACCGAGCTGGACGGCAGGGGTCCGCCCGCCTCGAGGCGCGCCACCACGGCTCGCGCGGCGAGGTCGTAGAGGAAGAGGCCGCCGCCCGTGCCCACCCACAGCGTGTCCCCGACGCGGCAGAGCGCACGCACGTCGCCCGTGTGCCGGAGGTGGGTGGCGCCGGCCAGGTCGGCCTCGCCGCCGACGGGGTGCGACGCGGCCAGGCCGGCGAGGAGCGCCGAGGCCAGGAGCATGCGCGCGCGCGGGTTCACGCCGGCAGGCTATCCCATGGCCCCGCGCCGTGTCCACTTTTCCCTGTACCGCTGCTCGTGCCTCGCTTACCTTCACGCTCCACGGCGCCGCCGCCGCGGCTGCGCCGAGCCTCCGTCGATCTATGCGCGTCGTCGTCATCGCCAACCCCCGCGCCGGGCGCGGCCGCGCCCGCCGCCTGCTCGCGCAGTTCGAGCGTGCCGCCGAGCGCCTGGGCGAGGACCTGGAACTGCACTGGAGCGCAGGGCCCGGACACGCCTCCGAGATCGCACGCGCGTGCGCCGCGCGCGCCGACGTGGTGTGCGTGGCGGGCGGCGACGGGACCGTCCACGAGGTCGTCAACGGCCTCATGCCCCACCCACCCCCCATTACCGTGCTGCCGGTGGGCACCGGCAACGACTTTGCGCGCATGTTCGGATTCGCCCGCACGCCCGACGACCTGCTGCGCGTGGTGCGCGCCGGCGAGGGCGCGCGTCTCGACGTCATCGAGTGCGGCGGCCGCTACGCGGTGAACGGCGTGGGCATCGGTTTCGAGGCCCTGGTGACGAGGGAGAGCCGGTCCATTCGCGGGCCCGGGGGAATGCTCCTCTATCTGGCCGCCGTGTTCAAGGCGCTGGCGCGCTACGACTGTCCCCCTCTGCACATCGAAGTCGACGGCCACGAGACCATCGCCGGCGAGCGCTTGCTCGTGTCGCTGGGAAACGGCCCCACTACCGGCGGCGGGTTTCGTCTCAACCCCGACGCCCACCCCGACGACGGCTACCTGGACGCCTGCATCGTGGCGGGCATGGGCCGCGCACGCGTGCTCCGGCTCCTGCCAGCCGCGACCCGCGGGGCGCACGTGGGCCGCGACGGCGTGGTCATGCGGCGCTGCCGCGAAATCGCCGTCTCCGGCGCGCGGGCGTTTCACCTGCATCTCGACGGAGAGTACGTGGGCGAGCAAGCGGAGAAGCTGCGCTTCCGAGTGATCGAGCGCGCGCTACCGGTTCTTTTCGCGGGTGACCGGCCGGCCCGCCTGAGCCGGCCAAGGGAGAGGATCCGGGCCGGTTAGGGACCCAGCGACGACGGCGGCCCGACGCTCGCGTCGGGTGCCGCGCGCCCGCCCAGGCGGGGCACGAGGTGATAACCGACCCAACCCGGCGCGCCCAGGTCGGCGCCGGTGAGGCGGCGGTCCGTCGCCATGCGCGCGCCCAGGCCCGCCGTCTCGCGAGCCAGGAAAAGCGAGAGCACGTTCCCTTGATCCACGAGCAAGTCGATTCCCGCCGACTCCACGTACGCGCCCAGCTTCCCCGCGCGCAGCGCGGCGAACGCCTCGCCGTTGACCTTGCCGTCCAGGTTGACGACGCGCCGTCCCGAGAGATAGCCGATCGCGCCGCTCTGGAAGGTCCCGACGGTGTCGTCCACCGCCGTGTGCGTGGAGACCCAGCGCGCCACGTCGTAAAAATGATAGACCGGCGCGGACCGGAAACCGCTCGAGTAAGACATGTAGGCAAACGCGAGCACGTAGGCGAGCGCGCCCGACGCCGCCACGCGCCGCAGCCACGCGCTGGCGCGCGGCCACGCGCGCATGACCTCCTCGACCATCAGGGCCCCGAAGATCGCCGCCACGAAGAAGAGGGGGTAGTAGTAACGCACGAAGAAGAACGATCCGAAGACGTAGAACGAGTATGCCGCGATGAGCGTGACCGCGTAGAGCAGCAGGAAGGCGAGCTCGCGCGCGGCGTGACCGCTGCGGCGCAGTCGGCGGGCCAGCCAGGCGCCCGCGGCCAGCAGCATGCACACGCCCGCGACGCCCGCGACGCCGCGGGCCGCCTGCTGCGCGGACACGGCACCGCCCACCTTCTCCAGGGCGCGGAAAAACGTGTGCGTGAACGGATTGATCTTGAGCACGGAGAGCGAGTGCTCGACGTGTGCCCACAGGAACGCGACCGTCGGTCCCGTATCGGCGATCGACTCGCCGGCCATATGGAAGTGGGGCGCGTAGGCCAACGACAGGTAGCGGGTGGCGGTTCCGCTCTGGGGGAACGGAGACCCCACCGCCAGCGCGCCGAAGAGCGGCCACGGCACCACGAGGGCCGTGGTGACCGCCGCGGCGAGGAGCAGACCGCGCAGGTTAGCGCGCGCCGGCGCCCCCCGGCGCCGGATCACGAGCAGATAGTCGAGCGTCATGGCCAGGGCCAGAAAGATCTGGTCGACGCGCGCCAGCACGGCCAGAGCGAGCAGCAGTCCCATCGCGGCGAAGTCGCGGCGGCGCGGTCGCTCCGCCGGACGAATCCGGGACAGGTAGAAGTCTACGCTGGCGGCCAGCAGCAGCAGCGCCAGCGCGGTCTCCAGTCCGTTGGCCGATTGCCGGACGACGACCGGCGCGAATACCCACAGGAGCGCAGCCGTCACCGCGGCGCTCACGCGCACGTACCGAGCGACGATGCGGTACAGCAGCCACGCGGACGCCACCGTGGCCAGCGCCATCAGCACCAGCACCGCGTGGATCGGCGCCGTCGGTTCGCCGCCGAAGATCAGGTAGAGCGGCACCAGCAGG